>Ga0129310_1000099_pt1 | contig 118084 bp, 104 predicted proteins | sample Go1ome_2_FD_94433 | JGI IMG/M metagenome (GOLD analysis project Ga0129310, IMG submission 94433) | Western lowland gorrila individual fecal microbial communities from Wisconsin, USA - Go1022A metagenome | ecosystem: Host-associated > Mammals > Digestive system > Large intestine > Fecal... | reverse complement strand
GAGAAACGATTGGTGAATTCAAAACCGTTGTCTGTCTGAACGCACTCCACTTTGATTCCGCGGCGTGCATACCATTCCGTTAATCTGCGAAGGAAGTCTGCCGAAAAGTAAGTAGACTGTTCCGGATAAGCCGCAAGAAACCGCAGCCTTGTAAATTCATCGATGGCAGTATACTGGAACAGGCGAAGATTCGGATCAGCAATGCAGCGGCGAGGAACAACTTTAACGTCCACTTGAACACACTCTCTGGGCCGTGTCATCTGAGTATAAGGCTTTGGCTTGTACTGCTTTTTGGGCTTTTCAGCTGGAAACAGCCCCATTTTTCGCATGGTGCGGAACAAACTTTCAGGGCGACGGGTGTATCCTCGCTGGCGAAGGCGGTGTCACAGCTCAATCATTCCAAGTTCCGGATTACGTCGGCGCATAGCACGAATGAGTTTCAGCTCTGTCTCCGTGTGCTGACTGGGGTGACCGTGGGGACGCCTGGATTGACAAGCCAGCGAGGCCACGGTACCATCCCAGCGCTGTTTCCAAAAGTAGATGTAGGAGCGGCTTTTGTTGTATTTCCGGCTGGCTCGGCTGACTCCGTATTTCTCTGCATATTTCATTAGCGATTGCCTGTAGGCCATGTCCTGTGTTATGCTTTTGCTCATGGGGAATAGGGTCTCCTTTTGTGAAGTTTTTGTGTGACAACTCAACTTTAACACATGAGGCCCTGTTCCTCATATCTTTTTATTCCACTGTCCAAGATGTATTGTAACTTTACAACAAAATGTGTCACTGCGAAACAAATTGCGTTGAAATGGCACTGAGCTTGTGATACAATAAAACCATGATTACTTTTGTTCCAGATCTGGATAAAAGCGGAGGTATAGAATGAACACCAATCAGAAAGAGTTTCTCATCAAGAACATGACAGAGAACCTTCCGACTTTAAGGAAAAAACTTGGTATTTCTCAGGAAGAATTGTCTGAAAAAGTAGGTGTAAGCCGCAGCACTATAGCTGGAATAGAGAACAAAAAGAGAAGCATGTCATGGAATATGTTCCTTTCCCTGTTGCTTATTTTTATTAAAAACGAAGATACAGATAGACTTTTGAATGTGATGGGGATATATACGGATGAATTAAATGCATTTATAAAGAAATGAGTCCGTTCTTTTGTACATCATCGCTTGTATAATAGAAATCGCAAGTATTAGAAGGCCAGTATAACAGTGAGGAACTGCAGATGCGTACAATAGAATTGCCACCATATGCACCAACGCTGATAGAATCAACACGTGCGATCGGCTACTCCCTCGAGGCAGCCGTTGCCGACATTATCGACAACAGCATTGCCGCAAGTGCAAAAAATGTAGATATCTTCTTTTTTCCCGTAGACGGCGCATATATAGCCATTCTTGATAATGGTAATGGAATGGGAACAGAAGAATTGAATGCTGCAATGCAGTATGGAAGCAAAAATCCCATAGACGCCAGAGACGCTAAAGATCTTGGACGCTTTGGCCTTGGATTGAAAACAGCCTCGCTTTCACAGTGCAGATGTCTTACAGTTGTTGCAAAACAAGGAGACCGGATTGAAGGACGGCAATGGGATATTGATCATGTCGCAGAGACCGGTTCGTGGTCGCTGATTGTTCTTGAGGCTGGAGAGCTTGACAGTATTCCTAACATTGACGATCTCAGAGCGTATGAATCCGGCACGCTGGTTGTGTGGCAAAAGCTTGATAGATTAAAAGCAGGAGAGATCAATTTTGAGCAGGCGCTGGGTCGTAAAATCGATGGTGTCAGAGAACATCTTTCTCTGGTTTTCCATCGTTATTTAAGCGGAGAAAAAGGAATCACAAAGCTGAAGATTTCTATCAATGGAGAGAAAGTATCAGCGGCTGATCCGTTTCTTGAAGCAAAAAGTGTACAAGCCATGGATGATGAAACACTCGTTGTGCATGGACAAAAGATTATTGTGCGGCCTTATATTCTTCCACATATATCTAAAATGACATCTGCTGAAATAAAAGCATTAGGTGGAAAAGAAGGCCTGCGGAGACAACAGGGATTTTACGTTTACCGCAACAAACGATTGCTGGTATGGGGAACATGGTTCCGGATGATGCGTCAAGGAGATATGTCTAAGCTCGCACGCATCCGTGTAGACATTCCTAACACGCTTGATGCTCTCTGGGCCCTTGACATCAAAAAATCGTCAGCACTCCCACCGGCAGAGGTCCGTAAGAATCTGGAAATCATTATTGCTAAGATTGCTGAATGCAGCAAGCGTACATGGACCTTCCGGGGCAAAAGGGAAATCGATGATAAAGCGATGCATATATGGAACCGAATGAAGAATACACATGGAGGTTTCTACTACGAAATAAACCGTGATTACCCAATGGTAAAGCAAATTCTGGAGCAGAATCCAGATATCGCGTCAACGCTTGATACATTGCTGAAGCAGGTTGAAGCGGGGCTCCCGTTAAATCAGCTTTATGTGGATCTGAACAACGATGAACAACTGATAAATGATCAAGAACAAAATGAGAAAGATATAATTGCTGCGCTTAGAAATATGCTGACTGATCAAATGTCTTCGGCAGAAAAACTAGCGTTTTTGTCAGCTATGGAGAGCATAGAACCTTTCTCACAACATCCGAGAGCTATTGCCAAGTTAAAGAAGGAGGCTTCGGAAAATGCCTAATATGAACACCAATCCGAGTGTTGAACAACTTGAGAATACAATCTCAGCATATATTAACTCCGTCTATAAAGATGTGCCGCCGACTGAAGAAGAATTTAAGGAAAAAGCCGATTTAATGCGAGCAAGCATGGCGGCGATCATGCCGGTAAGTGATCAGGAATATGATGAGGTTCTTAAACGCCTGAAGCAGACACTGGTTATCCAGATGGATATAGGGACTTACATCAATGACCGCAATAACGGGCATCAGTCATGGCTTCCCGCCAAACGTGCCGATTTCGACTTTTTCTTCTGGAATCGCTATAAAAAGTATCTCGAAGAAGTAAAGCATTGGAATCCGCGCGTTACAGCAAATCTCGGTAAAGTCTCGGATGAAATTTTAGACCTTTGCGGTGATCCAAGTGAGAAGCAATTTCTTATCAAAGGCCTGGTGCTCGGCGATGTTCAGTCCGGCAAGACAGCAAACTACACTGCAATCTGCAACAAAGCAGCCGATACAGGATACAGAATTATCATTATCCTTGCCGGCATGCAGGAAAATCTGCGTGAACAAACCCAAGAACGTCTGGATGCCGAATTTACCGGGCGCAAGAGTGAGTATTATCTGGATCCGAAGGCAGAACAGGGAATCAAAAACACCCCCGTAGGCGTTGGCCGTTATGGTCATGATAAGAAGATTGTTGCTTTTACTTCTGTTACAAAAGATTTTGACAGCGGTGTACTTCGCAGCAACAACCTCGGAATTGAAAACGTTAATTGTCCAGTTGTCCTGGTAATCAAAAAGAACAAACGAATTCTCAACAATCTCATCAAATGGCTCGAAAGCAATAATACGCTGAACGCCGCAGGACAGATTGAACTTCCTTTACTGCTTATCGACGACGAAGCTGATAGCGCTTCCGTAAATACCAAGGATCCGGATTCCTCTCCTGCAGCTATTAACGACTGTGTTCGCAGACTTCTTGGAAAGTTCAGCAAGGCAACCTACCTTGGAATTACGGCAACACCTTTTGCCAACATCTTTATTGATCCTGGCAAAGATGATGACCTTTTTCCTGCGGACTTTATCTACGCGCTGTCAGCGCCGACAAACTATATCGGAGCAGACCGAATATTTGGTGATGGCGGAGACTTCTCTGAAATGCTGCAGCCCATTGATACGCTGGATTTAGAGAGTGTATTTCCTCCTAAGCACAAGAAAGATCTTGTGGTCAGCAGACTGAATGATGAGCTTATAGATGCTGCAAACTACTTTCTTTTAGTAAATGCGATTCGTGACCTGCGCGGCGATATAACTGAGCATCGGTCAATGATGGTTCACCTCAGCCGCTTTACGGATGTTCAGAACCAAATCGCGGATCTGCTTCTGGTATGGCTGGATCAGGTAAAATCAGACCTTCGCAATTACTCTCAGCTTGCTCCTGCGAAGGCGGAAAAAATCGAGAATATTCGGGTCCTTCATGAGGTTTGGGAAAAATATGCCCTAAGCATTGAAGCTGGTGTGGATTGGGAAGAAATTCTTCACACATATCTTTACAGAGCAGCTGCACCTATTGATGTTCGTGCAGTTAATATGAAAACTGGTGCCAGTAGCCTGGATTATTTCAACCATAAAAATGATGGCCTTCGTGTTATTGCAGTCGGAGGCAACAGTCTTTCCAGAGGATTAACACTTGAAGGTCTGTGCGTTTCTTACTTCTATAGGAATACGCAGATGTATGATACGCTTCTTCAAATGGGCAGATGGTTTGGATATCGGCCGAATTACGAAGACCTTGTCAAGATATGGATGTCTCAGGAGGCCATTGACTGGTACAGCCAGATTACAAGAGCGACGAATGAGCTGAAAGATGAAATTATTGCGATGCACAATGCACATCAGACGCCGAGAGAATTTGGCTTGAAAGTTAGACAGGACCCGGGCTCTCTGATTGTTACGGCCCGCAATAAGATGAGAACCGCTACCAGCATCACATGCCCAATTACGGTATCTGGGCATCTGCTGGAAACGCCAAGGCTGAAAGCGGCGCTGCCTATTTTGGCCGAAAATGAGAAAGTCTTTAAGGATTTTATTGCTAACCTTTCCTCACAGGGTGAGCGTATACCGTCTGATGATGAGCGCGCAAAAGGGCATTATTTCTGGCAGCATGTTTCCGCAGAGTCAATCGCACAGCTTTTGCTCTCGTTCGAAACACACCCCTGGCACTTGAGTTTCAACGGCAGGGCCTTATCTGAATATATCGAAAAGCACGAATGGACAAACGGCTGGGATGTTGTTCTGATAAATTCAGGTGAGGGTTTCGCATATCCAGGTGGTATTGTATGCGGAGATGAAACGCTCGCAATTGCAAATACAGAAAAGCGAACTATTAAAGCCGATTCTAAAATGATCAGCGTTTCCGGAACCAAGGTCAGAGTTGGTGCCGGCGGATGCACCCGTATTGGTTTGACATCTGAGCAAATCGAATCAGCGAAAACAGCCTTTAAGAATGAAACCGGAAAGAAAAATGTTCCTGACAGCGCATATCTTGTAAAGGACCGAAATCCAATTTTGATGCTGCACGTTATTCAGACAGATCTTGACCCTACATCATCGAATCAAGAGGTACCTCCATTCCTGTTTGCATTGGGCGTCGGTTTCCCGAAGACGGCTGGCGGAACTGAAACAGCCAATTATATGGTCAATCTTGTTGAACTGTCCAACTGGATGGATCCTGATGAGGAGGAAGATGAGTAATGAACGACTACGAGCAGGAGCTGAGAGACAAATGGAGTAATATCAGCTATCAGCAGGGCGGTTCTCTCGAGCTTGGAATTCAGCATCCGCTCGAATGGCACGTTGGCTACTTTTCTCCGGAAGCAAAATCCATTGTTATTGTAAGCGATGAGCCTGTAAGCAAGATTGAATCATCGAAGAGTATTCAGGCCTCCTGCATGCCGCGTAAAGACGGCAGATACGCAACCTCCTTCACTCTCGTTTCGAGAGAGCAGGAAGATGTATTTATAACAATGTGCGGAGATATGATTCGTTTTTCGAGCACAGAAAATGACAGGTCTCGTTCTCTGGCACGCGTTCTTAAGAGATATGCTGCATGGCTGAAGCTGCTGCAACACAAAAATAGTGCTCTTCTTGGCGCGGTAGCTCAAAAGGGGCTTATTGGAGAACTGCTTTATTTGAAAGACAGAATTGAGAGAGGAATGTCTGCGGCTGATGCTTTAGCTGGGTGGGTAGGCCCTGAAGGCGCCGATCAGGATTTTGCTTATGAAGATGGCTGGCATGAAATAAAGACCACCGGTGCCGCGTCTGCTGAAGTTACAATATCTTCTGCAGAACAGCTGGATAACGCCCAGTCAGGAGAGCTTGTCGTAATGCGTGTGGATAAATGCGCCCCGGCGCAGACAGGAGCATTCACACTGTACAAGCTGGTTCATCAGATCATAGGGATGCTTGACGTGAGCGCCGGAGCAGCTGATACATTTGTCTTAAAACTCGGCAGTGTTGGTTATATTGACATGCCGGAATATGATCAACAGACTTTTGTATTCTCATCAAAAGCAAAATATACGGTAGATGAAACATTCCCGTGCCTTGTTCGGAATAGCCTTCCGCCAGAAATTGTTAATCTAAACTACGTGCTGAGCTTGCCGAGCTTGGAAGCCTGGAAAAAATAAGGAGGACCGCAAATGGATTCCAGTGAATTTAAAAAAGATTTTTTGGAAAGCATAAAGGCTGCGGCCGCAGTCACTGGAGAAGGATCCTGTGCGGCATTTGTAGACAATATGTCTCAGTATCTCATTGATTCTGAGGTTTTGTCTGATTTTACGCCGTCGTTTTATACGGGACGTTCCGGCCGCAGCAAATACCGTGTCGATGGATATGTTTATGATGAGTTTGACAATACTATGAATCTGGTCATTGCCAACTTTGACGGCAATGACTTGGAACGCCGTATGACAAACACTGTAGCCATGCACGATTTTGGCGAACTGAGAGTATTTCTTAAGGCGGCATTAAAAACAAACTTGTATAAAGAAATCGAAATGAGTACGCCCTGTGCTGATCTTGTTGATTTCCTGCGGCAAAATGCAAAGGAAATCCGCAAATATCGATTCTTGATTTTTACAGATGCCGATTTGAGCTCAAATGTCAAATCAGTTGATATTGAGGCTTACGATGATGTTCCTGTAGAAGGACAGATATGGGATGTGGATCGTCTGTTCCGCGTTTGCTGCTCGGAACAGGGGCGGCAGATTATTGAGATTGATTTCCGACAGTATTGCGGAGAAGGAATACCGTGTTTGGAAGCGAGTTCTGCAGCAACGGATCAATACAGCAGTTATCTGGGGGTTATTCCGGGCTCGGTTCTTGCCGACATATATGATCGGTATGGAAGCAAACTTTTGGAAGGCAATGTTCGCTCTTTCTTGTCCACTAAAGTTGCCGTCAATAAAAAGATCAGAGCAACCATTTTGAATACACCGCAGATGTTCTTTGCGTTCAATAATGGTATTTCTGCAACTGCTATGGATGTTGAAATCGCCAACACAGATCACGGGCGGTTTGTTACATTTGCTCGTGATTTTCAGATCATAAATGGCGGTCAGACAACGGCATCAATTTCTAATGCAAGGTATAAGGATAAGGCAAATCTGAACGGCATTTATGTTCAGATGAAGCTCACTGCAATTGACGAGTCCTCTCCGGAAGAGTCCGACGAATTGATTAGGAATATTTCGAGATCTTCGAACAGCCAGAACAAAGTCAGTGATGCAGACTTCTTTGCCTCCCATCCGTTCCATAGACGCATGGAGCAGATTTCCAGGCTTATATTTGCTCCTGCTGTGGACGGTGCACAGTATGAAACAAAGTGGTTTTATGAACGTGCAAGAGGACAATATCTTCAGGAACAGATGCGTCTTACACCTGCAAAGAAAAAACAGTTTGAGCTGCAGAATCCGAAGAATAAGGTTATCAAGAAAACCGATCTTGCCAAGGTACAGAATACCTGGAGAGGTTTTCCGCACACCGTCAGCAAAGGCGCTCAGACAAACTTTTCGTCTTTTGCGGAATACATTGATGAGCAGTGGGCCGCTAATGATGCGCAGTTTAACGAGCGTTACTTCCAGTCAACGGCCGCACTGATTCTGATGTTCCAATACCTTGAGAAACAGATCCCGAAACAGCCGTGGTATGAAGGAGGCTACCGTGCAAACGTAATTTATTATACGATTGCTCAATTCCGCAGACTGATAAAACAGCAGTTCCCGGGTTCTGATCTTGATTTGATCATCATATGGAACAAACAGGGCCTGCCTGAGCAGGTTGAGGAGTCTCTTCTTGCATTGGCCGAGTTGGTATTTTTGAAGATTACTGACCCTCATAGAAAGGTCATCAACGTAACCCAGTGGTGTAAACGCCAGGAATGTTGGGATAGCGTAAAAAGGGTAACCCTCACGCTTCCGGCGAGTCTGGAATCCTGTCTGATTGCAACAGATGACGAAAAAGCCGCTCAGCGTTCAGCGAAGAAAGAACAGAAAGTTGTTAATGATATCAACGCCCAGGTTGAGGTCGTAAAATACTCTTCAGATCAATGGAAACGGTTGTCTGAGTTTGCGGTAATGAATCACCTGGTTACTCCGACCGATGTTTCGGCTCTTGCTGTCGCATGCAAAATGCCGGAGAAGCTGCCTAATACTTATCAGAGCAAGCGACTGTTGGCTCTTTTGGATAAGGCAGTGGAAGAAGGATTCACTATTAACCAGTAAGTGAGGAAATGAAAATTGTATAAAGTGATTGATTTGTTTGCTGGTGCCGGCGGCTTGAGCCTTGGGTTCTTACAAACGAAAAAATATGAAATAAAAGTCGCCTTTGAAAACAATCCCAATATGCAGGCCACCTATCGGCGCAACCACCCGGGTGTTGATGTTCGCGGAGATGTGTGCTCAGCAAATTATAAAGAAATTCAGGAACAATATGGTACGATCGATGTGGTGATCGGAGGCCCTCCATGCCAGGGCTTTTCAAATGCGAATCGTCAGAAAAACCATGCGATCAGTCAAAATAACATGCTCGTAAAGCAGTATATACGAGCCATACTTGAGCTACAGCCTAAAGCCTTCGTCATGGAAAACGTCAGTATGCTGCGGTCGGATGTCCATCGATTCTATCTTGATGAAAAGGATGCGCAGATGATTGGACAGTATGATATTCCAATGGCAGAAACCAAACTGGTTCTCCTGGATCAGGAGTTTATGTTTGATGATGCACTGGAAATCGCAAGCAGCAAGGAGCGAATTGCGGAATTCATATGGCCGGAAGATCATTATGCTGTTTTGAATGTAATATATAAAGCAGCAAAAAATCCGAAGAAGATGATTGATGCTTTGGAAAAGCATCGAAAGACACTTTTGAAATATGCGGCCGTCTATGTGTCTTCTGAGAACACTGACTACATCTCAGAAAAATCAAAGGAAGCTTTTCATGCGATTGCTCAGTATTATAACGGCGTATTTGACGCCGCTGGCATTCAAGCAGCAATTGAGCCGGCAATTATGATCCAGCGTATGCTCAGCAAAGCATCGGAGATTTATTCCAATCACCTTGTTGTGGAGCGATTTGAGAGTGTGTCTGGGTTGGTAGCTATTATCAAGTCATTTGCTGTATTTGATTATTTAAAAGCGATCTTGGGTTCTAAGCCTAATGATTACGCTATTACTGCAGATGTGCTTTGTGCCGCTAATTACGGTGCTCCACAGAAGCGCATGCGTTTTGTTGTGATGGGAATAAAGCGTTCTTTATCCGATTCAATAAAACTCCCACAGGGAAGTTTTACTGAAGAAAACTATCGCACAGTCCGCGATGCAATTGCCGATCTTGAGAATGTAGCGCCTGTCAAAAATATATCTGATGATGTTGGAACACCCCTTGGAGAATGTGCTGAAATCAGTGAACTTGGCAAAGCACTGAGAGACGCAAGCGTGTTAAAGAACCACATCATTACTGATACAAGAGATATAGCCATGGAACGATTTAAGGCGCTTAAACAGGGCCAGAATTTCCACGCCCTTGATGATTCTCTTAAAACGAATACATACACAGATATTTCTCGGACGCAGAACACGATTTATCTGCGTCTGGATTATGATGCTCCATGCGGAACCGTTATAAACGTCCGCAAGTCAATGTGGGTTCATCCAACACTGGATCGAGCTGTTAGTGTTCGTGAGGCGGCAAGGCTGCAGACATTCCCAGACAGCTTTGTATTCTGTGGTTCAAAGGATAAACAGTACCAACAGGTTGGAAATGCTGTGCCTCCAATAATGGCAAAAGCCATCGCAAAAAAACTTGCAGCCCAATTAAAGAAGAACATTCAGGATTCGGAGGCATAATATGGCGGATAACCACACTAAGGAAGTGCGGAGCCGCAACATGTCCCACATCCGAAGCACAAACACAAAGCCCGAGGAGAAAGTGAGGAAGCACCTTTTTTCTAAGGGCTTTCGATATAGAAAGAATGTACACAAACTTCCCGGATGCCCAGACATTGTCCTTCCAAAGTATCATACGGTCATATTTGTAAACGGGTGTTTTTGGCATAAGCATGACTGTCCTCGATTTGTATGGCCCTCTTCTAATGAGGAGTATTGGATACCGAAGATCACAAGAAATGTTGAAAGAGATCTGAAAAATCACCGGATTCTGAGGGAACAAGGCTGGAGAGTTGTTGTTGTCTGGGAATGCGAGCTGAAGGAAAAGTGTTTTCAGGAAACCATGGATAAACTGGTCCAAGTTATTTCTGAAGGCTGAAGATATAACCATTACCGAGGTGAAACATGAAGCGAGAATATTATTCAAATTCCATCTCATCTTTTCTGACGGCAGATCCGGAATATGTCCTGGGGCAACTGTTAATCAATGATGTATTTGAGACAACAGATCTCCAAAAAAATGCATGGAAAAGAGAAATCAGCATACTTCAAACTGAACTAGCCAGTTTCCCTGATGGAGAGATCGCTTTCGAGTATACGATTCCGCGAATTGGTCACCGGATTGACGTTGTATGTATAATCAGTGGGATTATCTTCCTTTTGGAATACAAGGTCGGCGACAGGGAATATAAGAAGTCAGCTGAGGATCAGGTAATGGATTATGCACTTGATCTCAAATATTTTCATGAGGTCAGTAATGAAAGATATATTGTTCCTATCAGTGTGCCGACTGAAGCGCTGGCTGTAGAGAACCGCCTGCAGGTTATGAAAGATAAGATCTGTGAGGTTTTGTACTGCAACAAAGAAAATATTGGGTTAACTATTAAATCTGTTCTGGCTGAGATCCAGGATTCTCCGCTGAAAATGGAAGAATGGCTAAATTCACGTTATGCCCCGACACCGACTATCATCGAAGCGGCTCAGGCAATGTATAGGAATCATTCTGTCGACGATATTAAGAGAAATGATGCGGCTAATTTAGCTGAAACGACTGATGCTATTGGCCGGATCATTGATAAGTGTAAAGAGCAGCGCAGAAAAGCAATCTGCTTCATAACCGGTGTTCCTGGTGCGGGGAAAACGCTTGCTGGGTTAAATATTGCCAATGCCCGTCATCAGTTCGAAGCGGATGAACATGCGGTATTCCTGTCTGGAAATGGCCCTCTTGTTGATGTCCTTCAGGCAGCATTGGCAAAGGACCGTGCGGCGCGTGAAGGAATAACCGTAAGTGAAGCAAGCAGACAGACAAAAGCATTTATTCAGATTATTCATAAATTTAGGGATGAGGCTTTGACCACAGAGAATCCTCCAGTAGAAAAGGTTGCCATTTTTGATGAAGCTCAGAGAGCTTGGAATAAGAGCAGCCTCACAGACTTCATGAAGAGGAAAAAAGGTGTTCCCGACTTTAACCGTTCTGAACCTGAATTTTTAATCGAAATTATGGATCGTCACACGGACTGGGCAACGATAGTATGTCTTGTTGGCGGCGGACAGGAAATTTATACAGGCGAAGCAGGCATTGAAGACTGGTTCTGTGCCTTGAGATCAAACTATCCGGACTGGGATATTTATCTGTCTGATAAGATGACGGATTCAGAATATATCGGAACGTCATCTATTGACCAATTTCTCGATGGGCGGACGTATACGGTAGAATCTTCGTTTCATCTGGGTGTTTCGCTTCGGTCTTTCCGAAGTGAAAAGCTGGCTTCATTCACAAAAGCTTTGCTCGATAATTGCCCGGAGGAGGCGGCGGAGATTTACAAAGTCCTACACAAAACCTATCCAATATATTTAACGAGAGACTTTGCTCAAGCAAAATCATGGGTAAAGACAAAGGCGCGTGGAACTGAGCGCTATGGGCTATTAGCAAGTTCTGAAGGAAAGCGTCTGCGTGGTGAGGGCATTTGGGTGCCTTCAGAGATTAACCATGTGGGCTGGTTCCTAAATGGGAAAGACAATGTAGACTCTTCTTACTACCTGGAAGTTGCAGCATCGGAATTCAAAGTCCAGGGCTTGGAAGTTGATTATGCGCTTCTTGCCTGGGATGCAGATCTAAGGAGAAATAATGGTGACTTTGATTTCTTCCGATTCAGGGGTACATGTTGGAATCATATCAACATCGAGCAGCGGCAGAAGTATCTGAAGAATGCTTATCGTGTATTGCTGACTCGTGCAAGACAAGGCCTGATCATCTATGTTCCAAAGGGCGTGGATAAAACGAACGATCCATCTCGTGATAGAACTCTGTATGACGGTATTTTTAACTACTTGACCGAATGCGGAATTCGAAAGCTCGCAGAATAGCATTATGATAATTACAGAAACGAGAACCTGTCCCATTGGCAGAGGCAGAGCACGACGGCTGAAAACTCCGCCGCCGGACAACGGTACATCAATCACCAACTTCGGCGGTGCTGCTGCTTACACTTATCTTGGCACTGCAAATTATGTCAAGCATGAGTGTCCCCACCCGATGAACATCACATGGAAGCTCGACCGACCCATTCCGGTATGGTTTCTCAAAAAGACCAACAAACTATCGTGGGGCACCAACGACGCAAAGGTGCTATATGCGTTTATGTTAGGTAAAACCAGCGTTTTCAAGTTCAACGGTTACATCGAAGCAGAGGGCACCATCCGACTGTATTTCACTGTAGAACAGACGCAAAAAACTGCATCGAAGTCGACAAAGCGTCACGCGGCTATTTCAGCAGTTGGAATACAGTAACTTGATCTGCCGCCGCAAATAGGGTTTCAAAAAACCGGCGTTGATGACGCTCGATTATCCCTTTGCTGTAAATCTGATTCAGCCGAAGGAGGATGTTACAAAACCGTCCGGATAAAGGCTGAAAACAAGGTGCTTTTTGCTCTACAAGCAGCGAGAAATTCATCTTTTAAAAAGCTCGTCTATGCGTTTTGCAAAAGTGATAAAGGAGGAACCAAGTAAACACAGAAAATGCCGATATCCAGACCAGTGTTGACGTAGCCCAAATTCCAGAATATGTTTTGAATCACTTGCGCGGAGCCTGCTTCCAGTTGTTCAAAAATATTGCGAGAGCGAGGATAGCCAAAAGGCATTTGGCGAGCGGAAGTCAACGAAGCAGACACCGGACAAAGCACCTATATAAAGTAGCAGGGAGGATTGTTGCAATCAACAGTCCTCTCTGCTTTAGTTTGAGCGAGCGACAACCATCAGCTATGCTGGCGGAGTGAAAATATCTTTAGCGACAAGATTCGAGCGAAGCGAGATGACAAGAAGATTGTCATCTTGGAAGATGCAATTTATGATACTGCTCGTTAGAGCGGTGGAGCAAGTAATGCAGCTGGAAGATGCTTGCTCGTGGCCCATTGCAGGGGCTTTGCTGGTAAGGTGACCTTCAAGGGTCTACTCAAGTCACCGACTGGGCCGGTGGTTTTGCCTGCCAGCTTCAAATTTCTTCGATAAAAACAATAAAATCCGCCCCTATGCCAGACCAGCAAAGGATCGAATGAAAACCAAAAACGAGCACCCGAAACTTGGATGCTCGTTTTGTACTTCTTCTGAAGTTTGGTGGAGATGAGGGGGATCGAACCCCTTACCTCTTGAATGCCATTCAAGCGCTCTCCCAAGTGAGCTACACCCCCATGGCAGAAGAAGCAGATTCAATTGCGGCCGCTCTTGCGGCTGCGAGAGTTATTATAGCAAAGAGAAGGGGGGATGTCAACAAAAACTTCTAAAAAAAAGCAAAATTGATTTAAATTCTGCGAAAGCAGGCAAAAAATCACAGGGTTTGCCAATACCACAGGCCGATGCCGAACACAACGGCAATAAAAATCAGCCACAAAACAAGATAGCGCACGCTCAAATTTTGGCGCAGAGCAGCCCCCAAAGTGGGGCGCTCGGTGCGGGACTTTTTGAAGAACGGAAAATGCATGTCAAATGCTCCTTAATAAAATGAGAAATTAGAAATGAGGAATGGGGAACGGCAGGTTTGAGGGGGCTTCATTGCTCTTTAGCAGGGCAAGCGGGTAGTGTGCCGCAGGGCTTCTCCGCCCAGAAGGCCCGAAGCTCGTCCGCCAGCTGGGCCGCGCTCAGCACCGGCCGGCAGCCGTTCCAGTGGGCGGGCAACAGGGCGCGGTAATCTTCCCAGGTGAAGCGTTCGTCAATCAGCAGCACAACGCCCTGATCGCTGGGGGTGCGGATGACCCGCCCGGCGGCCTGCAGCACCTTGTTCATGCCGGGGTATTGGTAGGCGTAGGCAAAACCGCTGCCGCGGCTGCCCTCGAAATAGCGGCGCAGCATTTCCCGCACTGGGTTGACCTGAGGCAGCCCAACGCCGACCACCGCGGCCCCGATGAGCCGGTCGCCCACCAGGTCCACCCCTTCGCCGAACACGCCGCCCATCACGGCAAACCCCAGCAGCGTTTCGCCGGAGGCCGCGGAGAATTGGGCGAGGAACGTCTCCCGCTCGCTGTCCTCCATGCCAGGCTGCTGAAGCAGGGTGGGGATTTTGGGAAACAATTCCGCAAAGCGCTGGGCGGCCTGATTCAGATAGGCATAGGAGGGAAAAAAGGCCAGATAGTTCCCGGCCTGGCCCTCGGTCATCGCGGCCAGAAGGCGGCAGACCTCATCCAGGCTGGCGGCCCGGCTGCGATAGGTGGTGGAGACCCGGCAGGCGCAGAACAGGCCCAGATTTTCCCGGGGGAAGGGGCTGGGCAGGGCGACGCACCGGGCTTCCGGGCAACCCAGAATGTCCCGATAATACGAGGGCGGGGCGAGCGTCGCACTGAACAGAACGGCGGCCCGGCCCAGCGCGAAGCTGGCGTTCAAGAAATCACTTGGATCAAGGCACAGCTGCCGGGCCAGCACCTGCCCGCCGGCAAGGCTGACCTGGGTGATGTAATGCTCGTCGTATCCATCGGCCACCCGCAGCCAGGCGCGAAAATCGAAATAAAGCTGAAGCAGCACGTCATGGGCAGGCCCCTGTCGGTGCTCGTCCAGCCATTCCTCCAGCGGCTTCAGGCAGCGGCGCACCGTCTCGGAGAAGGCCTCCTGAGCGGGGGCGAAAAACAGGGTGCGGTCCGGGGCTTCACGGCATTGATCCCGCCAGGTGAGGAACTGGGTGTTGACCTTGCCCAGGGCGGTTTTCAGGCGGCTGCGCCCCTTGCCGAGGGCCTTGCGGGCTTCTGCCAACTGCGCACGGCCCAGTTCGGCCGAGTACATTTCCCGTGCCCGGTCGGGCAGGTTGTGGGCCTCGTCCACCAGAAACAAATGGTCACCGGGCGTCTCGAAAAAGCGGCTCAGGCGCACCACCGGGTCAAACAGATAGTTGTAGTCGCCCACGATCACATCGCACCAGAGGGCCAGATCCAGTCCCAGCTCAAAGGGGCAGACGGTGTGGCGGCGCGCCAGCGCTTCCAGGGCAGGGCCGTCCAGCCGGGTCTCGTCCAGCCCTTCCCAGAGGGCGGCCTTCACCCGGTCGTAATAGCCGTTGGCGTAGGGGCAGGCCTCCGGGGTGCATTCGCGGTGCTCCAGCAGGCAGGCTTTGTCCTTTGCGGTGAGGGCAATGCTGCGCAGATGCAGCGACGGCGGCAGCAGGTCCAGCGCCTGCCAGGCGGCCCGGCGGGTGGTGGTGCGGGCGGTGAGATAAAACACCCGCTCACCGTCCCCTTCGCCCATGGCCCGCAGGGCCGGGTACAGGGTGCTGATGGTTTTGCCGATGCCGGTGGGGGCCTGCACCATCAGGCGGCGGCCCTGGCGGCAGGCACGGTACACCTCGCCGGCCAGGGCGTGCTGCCCGGGGCGGAACTGCGCGAAGGGAAAGGCCAGCGCGGCCAGATCCTGCGTGCGGTCGGCCTGCCACTTTGCCTGCCGCTTGGCCCAGGGGGCGTATTCTTCCAGCAGCTCCTGCAAAAATGCGGCTAAGGTCTGCGCAGAAAAATTCCGCTCAAAGCGGACGATCTGCTGATCTTCCACCTGAAAATAGGTCAGGCGCACGCCAACCTCTTCCAGCCCCTTCTGGGCGGCCCAGATGGCGGCGTATACCTGCGCCTGCGCCCAATGAACCGGCTCCATCTCTTCGGTGATCTGCTCGGTGGGGCAGGTGACAGTTTTGATCTCATCCACCATGACCAGACCGTCGGCACGGGTAAAAATACCATCGGCCCGGCCTTCCAGCCGGTAGGCAACCCCGGCGGCGCTCAGGTCGGCCTTGATGGAAACCTCCGCCTCGTACCCGTCTCCGGCGGCTTTCTGCAGGCGGCGATGGATGCGCGCCCCCTCCAATGCCCGGTCAAACCCGGTGAAGCGATTGTCAATGCTGCCGGTGTTGCGCAGAAATTCCACCAGCTGGCGCACAGAAAGGCGGACCTGAACGGTCGATTCCGGTTCCATGGGTTCCATATTCGTTCGGGTCTCCTTTCTCAAATGGATTTTGAATGCGCGGCTGTTTTTATCATAGCGCATTTTGCGCGGGGGTGCAATCCGCTGGCGGTTCCGGCAGTCTCATGGCGCGGGCCGTCTCGCGGCCGATGGCCTCCACCTGAGAAAAATCCGCCGCGGCCTTGTAAAACTCCTCCAGCAGGTCGTGGTTCTGTTTGGCGGAAGCCTGCATGGCGCTGGCCTGTGCCAGAAGATCCTCCGCGGCCTTTTTGTTGAAGCGCAGCCGTTTGCGGCGGCAGCTCAGGGTGGGCTGGGTGCTGAACCGGGCACAGCGAATGGTGCGCTGCCCCTCAAAGTGCAGTGGGTGCCAGCTGTTGGCGGTGACGAAGGCGAGGCGCAGATCGGGGAAGATCAGGTGGTCGATTTTGTCACCCGGGGCCATGGGGCACCAGCACACGATGACCCGATGGCCCTTTTGCAGGGCGGCGTCCCGCAGAAGCTCCAGCAGCAGGCGGCTGGCCGCGCCGGTTTCGTCCTGCAGAACCACCTGCCGGTCGGTGAGAGTAGAAATGGTGCCGCTGTAAACGATTCGCCCCTGCGGAGTGACGGCACTGAGCAGCCGGTCGCAGGCAAGGCCGGGGCCGGGCAGGCTGGGCAGATAGCGGGCGGCCAGCCGTGCGGCCTCTTTGCGGACCTTGTCAAAGTCGGTGGTGCAGGCGGCGGTGCGGCGGCTGTCCAGCAGAATGCCCCCAGCGGCGGAAACGTAGCGGGCGGCCCGGCCCTGGAACCGGCTGCACAGGTCAAACAGGCGCTGGATCTCTTCGCGGTTCTCCTGCAGGCAGGCCCGGTTCAGGGTGTGATACAGGCTCACCACCTGCTCGTGCGCCACCGGATAGGCCGGGTCCAGGGTGTGGGGGGCAGTGGCGTCCACAATGCCACAGCCCTCCTGCCAGAAGATGGCGCCGTCCAGGCTGTCCGGGTCCGAAGAGCAGTGGATGTGTTCCACCACGCCGCGGCCGCGGGCGGCCAGCTGCTTCATCAGGGTGGATTTGCCGCAGCCCGGCCCGGCCTTGATGAGCCAGAGCGCAAGGCCGGGCTGCCGGGCCAGCTCGTGAAAGTAGCCCCGGAAGCCGGTGGGGGACAGGCAGCCCAGAAAAAAGTCGGCCTGAATGGGTGCATGGGTGTGTTCCATAAATGTTTCCCTCCTTTGGGCACATCCTATGCGAAAGGGCCTGCGCGCGCCACAGGGGCAAAAAGGGGAACGACTGCCCCGGAAAAAGAAAAGAGAGGAAGAGATTTGAGATAAAATGAGGGGGAACGCTATTCCCATTCCGGCGGTTTGCGTATATAATAAGTAAAAGATTTGATGGGGGATCTGCGTTCGGCGGCCCCCGCACAAAACGGGCGAAGGCTGGGAAACGCCGCCTTGGCCCGGGGCCGCTGCGGCCCGAATGTTTCAGGAAAGGAATGTTGAAGCAATGCCCCAATTTTCAGTCCCGCTCGGAAAACTGGCAAAGCAGCTGAACCTGGAGAGCCTGTACGCCCCCAAGGACCTGTGGCAGATTCCCATCACCACGGCGGACATCAACCGCCCCGGCATCATGCTGGCAGGTTTTTATCAGTATTTTGACGCCACCCGAATTCAGATCATCGGCATGGTGGAGATGGCGTATTTGAAAGACCTGCCGGACGATGAGCGGCGCAACCATCTGGAAAAGCTGTTCAGCATGAAGCCCCCCACCGTGATCATCTCCCGCGGGATGGACCCGCTGGATGAAATGCTGGACTTTGCCAGCTGGTACGATGTGCCCCTGATGCGCTCGGCAGAAACCTCCTCCACCCTGATGAGCAACCTGATCAGCTACCTGAACGTGGAGCTGGCCCCCCGCGTGACCCGCCACGGTGTGTGTGTAGAGGTGTACGGCGAGGGCATCCTGATTCTGGGCGACAGCGGCGTGGGCAAAAGCGAAACGGCGGTGGAGCTGGTGAAGCGCGGCCACCGGCTGATCGCGGACGACGCGGTGGAACTGCGCCGCACCTCCGGCACCACCGTCATCGGCACCTCGCCGGAGAACATCCGACATTTTCTGGAGCTGCGGGGCATCGGCATTGTGAACGTGGCCCGCACCTTCGGCATCGGCGCCGTGAAAACCAGCGCCAACATTGACCTGGTGGTGGAACTGGAGCCCTGGGACAAGAGCAAAACCTACGACCGCACCGGCCTGACCGGTGAGAACTATGAGATTCTGGGCGTGCAGATTCCCAGCACGGTCATTCCGGTGATGCCCGGCCGAAACCTGGCGGTGATTCTGGAGACGGCAGCCATCACGAACCGCCAGAAGAAGATGGGGTACAGCGCCGCACAGGAGCTGCTGACCCGCCTTGGCCTTGAGGATGACCTGAGCAACAAAACCTGAGACACTGCAAAGTGAGGAGAAAAAACTATGGAACAGTATACCATTGGCGTAGATCTGGGCGGCACGACCATCACGGCCGGCCTTGTGGACAAAGACCATAACATTGTGGACCGTGCAAGCTGCCTCACCGGGCTGCCCCGGCCTTCGGAAGAAGTGGAGCAGGAGATCGCAGGGCTTTGCCGCCAGCTGGCCGAAAAGCATAAGTTTGCGATGAGCGACCTGAAGTGGGTGGGCATCGGCACGCCCGGCAGCGTGAACAGCGAGAGCGGTGTGGTGGAGTTCAATGCGAACTTCGGCTACAACGATTGGGCATTGCAGGCCAACATGGAAAAGCTGCTGGGCTGCAGGGTGTATATTGAAAACGACGCCAACGCGGCGGCCTACGGCGAATACATCGCCGGTGCGGCCAAGGGGGCAAAGTATGCGGTGGCCATCACCCTGGGCACGGGCATTGGCGGCGGCATCATCATCAACGGCAAGATCTTTGCCGGCTTTAACTACGCCGGTGCCGAGCTGGGCCACACCGTTGTGGTGAAGGGCGGCCGGCCCTGCATGTGCGGCCGCCGCGGCTGCTGGGAAAAGTACGCTAGCGCCCGCGCCCTGACCGAGGACACCCGGGCCGCGATGCTGGCCAACCCCGACAACATGATGTGGAAGCTGGTGGGCGGCGACCTGACCAAGGTGGGTGCCAAAACTGCCTTTGATGCCCTGCATGCAGGCGATGAGCTGGCCAAAACCGTGGTGTCGAACTGGATCGAGTACGTGGCCTGCGGCATTACCGACGTGGTGAACATCTTCCAGCCGGAAGTGATCTGCATCGGCGGCGGCGTTTCGGCCCAGGGCGAGACCCTGCTGGGGCCCATCCGGGAGTATGTGGACCGGGAAGAGTATGCGCGCAACGGCAAAAAGCGCACGGTCATCAAGGCGGCCGAACTGAAGAACGATGCGGGCGTGTTGGGTGCAGCCAGCTTGGGCGAACAGCAGATGGCCTGAGCCTGCGCTGAAACGAGGAGAACATGACCATGAGACAGGATCAGCTGGAAATGCTGAAAGGCTTGTGGGACCGGGAGGGCGTGCCGTATGAGTGCGGTACGCCCCTTGCCCGGTATACCACTTTTAAAATCGGCGGCCCGGCGGCTTTGTTTGCCCGCCCTGCCGATGCCCGGCAGCTGGAAGCGGCGCTGACGGCCTGCAAAAAATCCGATGTGCGGTATTATCTGCTGGGGCAGGGCTCCAACACGCTGTTTGCGGACGAAGGGTTTGACGGGGCGGTCATCTGCACCCGCATGATGGGCGGCGTGCCGTGCATTGAGGGCGAGCGCATGACGGCACCGGCCGGGGCCGGGCTGACGGCCCTGTGCGCCATGGCGCGGGACGCCGGGCTGACCGGCCTGGAATTTGCCTGCGGCATTCCGGGAAGCCTGGGCGGCGCGCTGTATATGAACGCCGGCGCTTACGGCGGCGAGATGAAGGACGTGGTGGAGACAGTGACCTGCCTGACCCCGGAGGGAACGGTGGAGACCCGCACCGCGGATGCACTGGCGTTCGGGTATCGAACCAGCGTGTTTGAGCAGGATGGCAGCTGTGTGCTTTCGGCCACGCTTCGCCTTGCCCATGGCGACAAGGCGGCCATTCGCGCCCGCATGGCGGAGCTGCTTGCCAAGCGACGGGAAAAGCAGCCGCTGGAATGGCCCAGCGCAGGCAGCACCTTCAAGCGGCCCCAGGGGGCCTTTGCGGCTGCCCTCATTGAGCAGTGCGGCCTGAAGGGCCTTCAGGTGGGCGGCGCGGCCGTGAGCCAGAAGCACAGCGGCTTTGTGGTAAACCTGGGCGGCGCGACCTGCGCCGATGTGATCGCCCTCACCGAACAGGTGATTCGGGTGGTGAAGGAGAAAACCGGCTACACGCTGGAACGGGAGATCCGCGTGGTGAAGTGAGACGGTTTTTGCTGCCCGGGGAGGGCATAGGAGACAGCGCGCGGTAAACAGGGCAGCGGCTGCCGGACAGGATGGGAAAGTAAGTACCCGGTACCGGGACAGATCGGCGGGGCCGGGCAGAACAGGAGCGAAAAATGGAACTTGTGATCGTGACCGGGCTTTCCGGTGCGGGCAAATCTCTGGCGATGAACGCGCTGGAGGACATTGGCTATTTTTGCATTGACAACATTCCCGCCGGGCTGATGCCCCGCCTGCTGGAGTTTGCCCAGCAGGGCGGCAACCTGCTGAAAAAGGTGGCGGTGGGCCTGGACATCCGCGGCGCCCGCTCTCCGCAGGAGATTCGGGACGCACTGGCCACGCTGGACGACCGGAAGGTGGATTACCGGGTGCTGTTTCTGGAGGCCACGGACGATGTGCTGCGCCGCCGCTACAAAGAGACCCGCCGCCGCCACCCCATCAGCATCAGCGAGGGCATTTCCACCAGCGAAGCCATCGTGCGGGAGCGGCAGATCCTGCGGCCCCTGTTTGAACGGGCGGATTTTGTGGTGGATACCTCGCTGCTCTCCACGGCCCAGAACAAAGAGCGCATCTGCGCGCTGTTTTTGACCGGGCATGAGCGGCCCATGGCCCTGAACATTGTGTCCTTCGGGTTCAAGTTCGGCCTGCCCGCCGAGGCGGACATTGTGTTTGATGTGCGCTGCCTGCCCAACCCCTTCTATGTGCCGGAGCTGAAGGACAAGACCGGGCTGGACCAGGAAGTGGTGGACTATGTGATGAACTCGGCGCAGTCGCAGGAACTGCTCAAGCGCATGGAAGGGCTGCTGGAGTACTCTCTGCCCCTGTATGTGCAGGAGGGCAAGAGCCAGCTGACCGTGGCCGTGGGCTGCACCGGCGGCAAGCATCGCTCCATCACCTTTGCCCGCAAGCTGGCGGAATTCTGCGACCGGCTTGGCTATGAACCCAGTGTGCAGCATCGGGATGCCCGCCGCGCAAACTGAACATAAGTTCCGGCACAGCCGCTTCAGAATGCGCAGGCCGGCAGACGATTCAAACAAGAAATGCCGTCAGTCATGCTTTTGACCGCAGAGTGCGGAAAAGGATGGCTGACGGCAGTGGTTTCAAAGAACGGAGAGTACCCTTGAGTTTTTCGCAGGACGTAAAATATGAGATCATTGCCCGGCGCATCGGCAAACCCTGCTGTGCGCTGGCGGCCTGTTACGGAGCGGCCTGCTTCGGCAAGTATTTTGATGCCCAGGGAATGGTGCTGCACACCGAAATTCCGGAGGCGGCCCGGCTGGTGCAGAAGCTGTACCATCGGGTGGGCATTGAGGGCGAGATCGTTCAGAAAGAGCGGCTGGGCGGCCCCATCAGCGAATTCAGCGTAAAAGACCCGGAGCAGGTGGCCCGCATGATGGAACTGTTCGGGCACACCGGAACCGAGGCCAGCCTGCGCATCAACCCGGCCATTCTGCAGTGCAGCGGCTGTGTGAGCGCCTTTGTGTCCATGGCATTTCTGTGCAGCGGCACCATGACCGACCCGCAGAAGGAGTACAATCTGGAATTCCTGACCGGCCGGCGCAATCTGGCGCGGGATTTTGAGGCCCTCATCGCCGAGCATGAGTTCTGCCCGCACCGCACCCTGCGCAAGGGGGCCAACGTGATTTATGTCAAGGCCAGCGAACCGCTGGTGGACCTTTTGACCTTTATGGGCGCGCCCAAGGCGGCCATGCAGCTGATGGAGCTGAAGATGGTGAAGGACGTGCGCAACAAGACCAATCGCATCATCAACTGCGAGACGGCCAACCTGAGCAAAATGGCGGCGGCCAACGCGCCGGTGAACAAGGCGGTGCGCTATCTGGAGGAGCACGGCGACCTGGCCGGCCTGCCGGAGCCGCTGCGCCAGGCGGCCCAGGTGCGGCTGGAGCAGCCGGACGCTTCGCTGGCGCAGCTGGCCCCGCTGCTGGACCCGCCGGTGAGCCGGTCGGGCCTGTCGCACCGGTTCAAGCGCTTGCAGGAGATCGCAGAGACCCTGCGGGAGAGGAGAGAGCATGGCTGAACGGCAATTTACCCATCTGCACGTACACACGGAGTACAGCCTGCTGGACGGCGCGTGCCGCATTGACCAGCTGTTTGACCGGGTGAAGGAACTGGGCCAGACCGCCATTGCCATCACCGACCACGGCGTGATGTACGGCTGTGTGGATTTTTACAAGGCGGCCAAAAAGGCGGGCATCAAGCCGATCATCGGCTGTGAGGTGTATGTGGCCACCCGCACCCGGTTTGACAAGGTGGCCCGCATTGACGGCAACCGCCACCTGATTCTGCTGTGCAAAAATGAAACCGGGTATAAAAACCTCATTAAAATGGTCAGCGCCGGGTTTATTGAGGGCTTTTACTCCAAGCCCCGTGTGGACCATGAATTGCTGGAGCAGTACCACGAGGGGCTGATCTGCCTGTCGGCCTGCCTGGCGGGCGAGGTGCCGCAGGCGCTGCTGGCGGGCGATTACGACCGCGCCAAGGAAATTGCGCTGTGGTACAACAACCTGTTCGGGCAGGGAAATTACTACCTGGAAGTTCAGGACCACGGCATTGAAGAGCAGCAGACGGTGCTGCCCCAGCTGCTCCGCCTTTCCAAGGAGACGGGCATTCCGCTGGTGGCCACCAACGACGCCCACTATCTGCGCAAGGAAGACAGCAAGATGCAGAGTATCCTGATCTGCATTCAGACGGGCAAAACCGTGAACGATCAGGATCGGATGGAATTTGAGACGGACGAGTTCTACCTCAAAAGCACCGAGGAGATGTACGATCTGTTTTCCATCTGCCCGGAGGCGTGTGAGAACACCAACAAGATTGCCGAACAGTGCAACTTCGATTTTGAGTTTGGCGTGACCAAGCTGCCTTACTTTGAAGCGCCGGACGGGATGGAAAATCAGGAGTACTTTGAGAAGCTCTGCCGGGAAGGTCTGGTGCGCCGCTACGGAGAACACCCCGACCCGGAGCTGACCAAGCGCCTGGAGTATGAGATCGGGGTCATCAAACGCATGGGGTACACCAACTATTACCTCATTGTGTTCGATTTTATCAATTATGCAAAAAGCCAGGGCATTCCGGTAGGCCCCGGGCGCGGCAGCGGCGCGGGCAGCCTGTGCGCCTACTGCGTGGGCATTACCAACATCGACCCCATTCGATACAACCTGCTGTTCGAGCGCTTTCTGAACCCGGAGCGCGTGAGCATGCCCGACTTTGACGTGGACTTCTGCTATGAGCGGCGGCAGGAGGTTATTGACTATGTAAACCGGAAGTACGGCCACGACCATGTGGCCCAGATCGTTACCTTCGGAACCATGGCAGCCCGTGCGGCAATTCGGGATGTGGGCCGTGTGCTGGACATCCCCTATCAGGAGGTGGATGGGGTCGCCAAGCTGGTGCCGATGGAGCTGAAAATGACCCTGCACCGTGCCATGGAAGTCTCACCGGAACTGAAGGCCCGCTACGACGCCGACCCCAAGGTGCAGGAGCTGATCGACACCGCCATCAAAATCGAGGGAATGCCCCGCCATGCCTCCACCCATGCGGCGGGCGTGGTGATCACCCGGGAGGCGGCCAACGAGTATGTGCCTCTTTCCACCAACGACGGTGTGCCGGTGACCCAGTTCAACATGACCACCATTGAGGAGCTGGGCCTGCTGAAGATGGACTTTTTGGGCCTGCGTACCCTGACGGTGCTGCACGACGCCGAGGAAATGATTCGCCGGGTGCAGCCGGATTTTTCGCTGGATGCCATCTCCTACGAGGACAAGGCCACCTACGAAATGCTGGCTCAGGGCGAGACCGAGGGCGTGTTCCAGCTGGAATCCACGGGCATGCGGCAGGTGCTGGCCGGGCTGCACCCGCAGAGTTTGGAGGACGTCATCGCTCTGATCAGCCTGTACCGTCCCGGCCCCATGGATTCCATTCCCACCTACCTGCGCAACCGCCGCCAGCCGGACCAGATCCGCTACAAAACGCCGGAACTGGCGCACATTCTGGACGTGACCAACGGCTGCATCGTGTATCAGGAGCAGGTCATGCAGATCTGCCGGGAGCTGGCTGGCTTCTCCTATGGTCAGGCCGACCTGGTGCGCCGCGCAATGAGCAAGAAAAAGCACGATGTGATGGAAAAAGAGCGCCAGCATTTCGTGTACGGCAACACGACCCCCGGGCAGGAATGCAACGGCTGCATCAAAAACGGCATTTCGGAGGAGGCGGCCAACGCCATCTTTGACGATATGTCCAGCTTTGCGTCCTACGCCTTCAACAAATCCCATGCCGCCTGCTACGCCTATGTGGCGTATCAGACCGCGTACCTGAAGTGCCATTACCGCAGCCAGTTTATGGCGGCGCTGCTCACCAGTGTGCTGGACAACACCGACAAGGTCATCGAGTACTCCGGCGAGTGCCAGCGCCTGGGCATTCAGGTGCTGCCGCCGGACATCAACGTGAGTGACGGCGGCTTTACCGTGGACGGCCAGAACATCCGGTTTGGCCTGAATGCGGTGAAAAACGTGGGCCGCAACCTGATCGCCACCACCGTGCAGGAGCGCAGGGAAACGCCCTTCCGCAGCCTGTACGATTACTGCAAGCGGCTGTACGGCGTGGAGATCAACCGCCGTGCGGTGGAAAGCCTCATCAAGGCCGGCGCCTTTGACCGGCTGGAGGACACCCGGCGGGGAATGCTGGAATCGGTGGAGGGCATTCTGAAAAGTGTGGAAACCGATGCCCGCAAAAACGTTGCCGGGCAGCTGGACCTGTTCAGCCAGCTGGATGACGAGGACGAATGGGACGACTACCATATTCCCAAGGTGCCCGAGTACCCGCCGCAGGAACTGCTGCGCATGGAGAAGGAAGTGAGCGGGCTGTACCTGTCCGGCCACCCGCTGGACAGCTACCGCGAAAAAATTGCCCAGTACGCCACCTGCCAGATTCTGGCACTTTCCGGCGAGAGCGCCAAAGAATACGATGGCAAGCAGGTAAATCTGGTGTGCACGGTGGTCAAAACCAAGTTTATGACGACCAAATCCAACACGCTGATGGCCTTTACCACGGTGGAGGACCTGACCGGAACCATGGAGATCCTCATCTTTCCCAAGACACTCACCGATTGCCGGGACGCCCTGCAGGACAACGCGGTTGTGGTGGTGAGCGGCCGGGTCTCGGTGAAAGAGGAAGAACCGGCCAAGCTGCTGGCCGACCATGTGGTGCCCATTGACCGCTACACCCCCGGCCAGCAGAACCTGGCCAGACGCAGCACGGTGGCGAAGGAAAGCCCGAAGGCTGTGTACCTGAAGCTGCCCGGAAAAGACAGCCCCCAGATGGCCAAGGTGCGCAGCCTGCTGGGCATTCTGGACGGGACCATGCCGGTTTACATCCGCTTTGTGGATACCGGAAAGATGGTGCTGGCCCCGCGCACCCTGTGGGCGCTGGATCACCCCCTTCTGTACAGCGAGCTGAACCGCATTCTGGGCGAGGAAAATGTGGCGGTTCGCTGAATGCCCGCCCGCCAAAAACAGCCGTGCGGCAGGAAACAGAACCCCATAACGCAAAATGCGAGAAATGGGCAGAACGATGGGAAAACAGGTGCAACAAAGTGAGATTTCATGCAACATTCCCACCGTTTACAAACCAAAAGCGAGCGTGATATACTTTTAACGATGGGAAGGGAAAAGCGGCAGCCCCGAAGGACAGGCTTTCGGCGCTGCGGCCCATGACCCAGAGAGTACGCCCCCGGAACAGCCGGTTGAACCGGGAAGGCGGCCGCGAGCCGCCGAGTGGTTCAGACCAGCAGGGCGGCCCGTTTTTAGGAGGAGTGTCTTATGGCAAAAGAGATCAAGACCATCGGCGTTCTCACCAGCGGCGGCGACGCCCCCGGCATGAACGCTGCTGTGCGTGCAGTTGTGCGTACCGCCCTGAGCAAGGGCATCAAGGTCAAGGGCATTGAGCGCGGCTACAACGGCCTGCTTCACAACGAAATGCGGGATATGGATCTGCGCAGCGTTTCCGAGATCATTCACCGCGGCGGTACGGTGCTGTATACCGCCCGCTGCCTGGAGTTCCTCACCAAAGAGGGCCAGGAGCAGGGCGCGCAGTGCTGCCGCGACAACGGCATTGATGCGCTGGTGGTCATCGGCGGCGACGGCTCGTTCAAGGGTGCCCGCGCGCTGGCCAACCTGGGCATTCCCTGCATTGGCATTCCCGGCACCATTGACAACGACATTGCCTGCAGCGAGTACACCATCGGCTACGACACCGCCATGAACACCGCGGTGGAGATGGTGGATAAGCTGCGCGATACCACCCAGAGCCATGACCGCTGCAGCGTTGTGGAGGTTATGGGCCGCCACGCCGGCTACATTGCCCTGAACGTGGGCATTGCCACCGGCGCCATTGCCACCCTGATCCCCGAGCGGCCTTACGACCTGGAGCGGGACATTCTGGACCGGATGAGCTTCACCCAGAAGACCGGCAAGAAGCATTTTATCATCGTGAAGGCCGAGGGCGTGCCCGGCACCGCACAGGATCTGGCCAACGAGATTCAGGCCCGTACCGGCATTGACTCCCGCGCCACCGTTCTGGGCCATGTGCAGCGCGGCGGTGCTCCCACTCTGCGTGACCGCGTGACGGCCTCCCAGATGGGCTATCAGGCCGTGTATCTGCTGGAGCGCGGCATCTTCAACCGCGTGGTGGCTGTGTCGGCTGATCAGATCGTGGATTACGACATCAACGTGGCACTGGCCATGCACAAGACCATTGACACCAAGATGATCGACGTGGCCAACACCATTTCCATCTGAACATCACGGACGTTTTACCATGCAATAAAAAAGGGCGATACCCAAAGGCAGGCTGCCGGGCGGTATCGCCCTTTTTGCTTTTTGAGGCACTGGGAGAGGGCAGGGGAACCAAACCCACCGAGCTACCATAAAATGGGGCACCGAATGAATTCGGAGACACAAAGGAGGTACCTCATATGTCGATGCCTGTGATCGCAATGCCCTGCAACCCGATTACCATGGCCCAGGCGGTGACCGACCTGCTGGAGAGCATCGCCCTGGAGGAGACGGCCCTCAGCCACATTCTCAACGCGGAGGGCGAAAAGATTCAGAAGGTGCTGGCCCAGGAACCGGCGGATTTCTGCCGCATTGTGGAAGTGAATGAATCGGTGGTGAACATGGTTTCCGCCGTGAGCAATCTGGAGCTGATCCTGAAAGACAAACTGGAATTTGTGGCCAACAACCTCTATTACCCTGCCCAGGAAGAAAGCTGAGCGGGAAGGCCCCGGCCGCAGAGACGAAAAAGCGCTGCCCTCGATTTGCATCGAAGGACAGCGCTTTTTCAATTGGCTTGATGAAATTACATGCTGATCCAGCCGAACGCGTTGGCGACGGAGCTGGCCAGAATGATAGCGGCAAAAATGGGGCACAGATAGCGGATCATAAAATTGAACACCTTTTTGCGGCGGAAGGTGCCCTCGCCGTGCAGCACTTCGGCCTCAATGGCCTTTACCCCCACAACGCGGGAGACCAGCAGGCAGGTGGCAATGGCCGCGATGGGCATCATGACCGAGTTGGTCAGGAAATCGAAGAAGTCCAAAAACTGCATGCCGAGAATCGTGACGCCGGAGAGCGGGCCGTACCCCAGCGAAGAGAGCGTGCCCAGCGCAACCAGAATGACGGCCATCAGGCAGGTGGAGGTTTTGCGGCTCCAGCCCAGTTCGTCCTGGAAGGTGGAAACCGCGCTCTCCGTCAGGGCGATGGAGCTGGTTACCGCGGCAAACAGCACCAGCAGAAAGAACAGCACACCCACCGCAGAGCCAAAGCCCATGCTGTCGAACACCTTGGGCAGGGTGATGAACATCAGCGCCGGGCCGGCCTTCAGCGAGGCAGAGTCGCCGCCGGAGAACGCAAACACGGCGGGAATGATCATCAAACCGGCCATAATGGCGATGAGGGTGTCAAACAGCTCCACGTTCTGGGTGGAATCCTCAATGGCAATGTCCCGCTTCATGTACGAGCCGAAGGTGATCAGAATGCCCATGGCGATGGACAGGGAGTAGAACATCTGCCCCATGGCGGAAACGACCGTCATCCAGGAGAAATTCTCCGGGTTGGGCACCAAAAAGTATTTGACGCCGGCCATGGCCCCCGGGCGGGTCACGGAATAAAGGGTGATGATGACGGAGAGTACCACCAGCACCGGCATGGTCACTTTGGAGAACCGCTCCACGCCGTTCTGCACACCGGCAAAAATGATGCCCAGCGTCAGCAGCGCAAACACAAGAAAGGCCAGCTCGGTGGAAACGCCGTCCGAAATGAAGCCGGAGAAGTAGTCATCGCTCGCCAGCGCATGGCCGTGGCCCAGCAGGTACTCACACAGGTACTTCACGACCCAGCCGCCGATGACTGAGTAATAGGGGACGATCAGAATGGGAATGACGGCGTTGATCCAGCCGCCGAAGCGCAGCGCGCCGGTTCGCTTGCCGGGTTTCGAGAAAAACGCAAACGCACCAACGGGGCTTTTGCCGGTCATGCGGCCCAGAGCGGTTTCCGCCACGATCATGGAATAGCCGAACGTGAGCGCCAGCAGGATGTAAATGAGCAGAAAAATACCGCCGCCGTACTTGGCGGCCAGATACGGGAACCGCCAGATGTTGCCCAACCCAACGGAGGCACCGGCAGCGGACAGCACAAAGCCGAGCTTGCCGGAAAAGGTGCTTCTGGATTCGTTTGATTTCATGCTTTCTCCTATTTCTTACAGCCGCGAATGCCTGGCGGGCTGTGATGCGGCAAAATATTTCCAATCAGGGCCGCTTTTTTATTATAACGGAATTGCAAAGCGGGTTCAATCGTATCTTTCACAATTTGGCCTGTATGCGGCAGAACACCTTAAGAATGTGTGAAGTTTTCCGGCTGCATTATCACACTTTGGGCGGGATTTCAAGCCTGTTCTTCCCGCTGGTTCTGTGCTATCCTGAGCAGACCGAAACACAGGCAGAGACGGAGGAGGCAGCAATGAGCGGGATGAACGAATGGATAATGCAGGCGAATGAGCAGCAGTGCCTGAGCGCGCTTTTAAATCAGCCGGAAGAGGGCGCGCTGGTGCTGACCAGGGCGCAGGCCCTTCAGCTGCTGGAAACCCGGCGGGAGGCCCTGCACCGGGAGGGCCTTGTGGAATGGGGCGAGGGCATTCTGCCGCAGCTGGCAAAGCGGTTTGCGCAAAGTGCCTATCTGGACCGGCAGACCTACGCGGAAAGCCTGGAGCGGCTGGCGGCGCTGTTTTACCATTGCCGCGCTCAGGCCGGTGAACGGGTGACGGATGAGCAAATTCTGAAATTTTTAAGCACCCACTTTGAGGGAGTGTGCGGCGGCGATTTTGAACGGCTGGAAGAACTGGCACAGGAGCGGTTCTGCCGGGAGCTTTAAGTGCCGCTAAAACCGGAGACAGGAGGGAACCGCCGTGGAATCGAACGCATGGAACATGGACGCACAGCCGGTGCTGGAACAGCTGGCCGCGCGGTATCTGGCCGGGCGCAGCAGCTGCATGACCTATGCCCGCACCCGCCAGCTGATGGAGGCCATTCTCTATTGCATGGAGTTTGAGCAGACCGGAGACGCCCCTGCATTGCAGCCCCAAAGCGAGGAGGACGGCACAGAACGCTACCAGCGCGGGCTTACCGCGGTGCAGCAGGCAGTGCGCAGGGCACAATTGCAGTACAGCCGCATGGCAGAAGGGTTCCGCGATTTTGGAAACCGGAACCTGCGGGACACCTTCCACCGGGCACTCCCGGGCTTTTTTCGGCTGTATGACCCGGTTTTTGCCCCGCAGGAAACCCTCATCACCATGGATTACCCGGTGCTGAACCGGGACGTGTCGCTGTGCGGCATTCGCGCGGTGCAGGCCTATCTGGACGGGCTGGAGCTGGAACAGGAGTTTCTGCAGTTGTTCCCGGAGTCTCTGGCGGTGTGCACCCTGCTTCGCTTTGACCCGGATTACCGGCGGCAGTTCTACAACCTGAGCGGGGTGTTGCTGCGCTGCGTTCTGGTCACGGCACTGCGACAGGAGATTCTGGGAGACCGAACCGCTCCCAGCGCGGCGTGCCTGGCGGTTTGGCGAACGACCACCGCCCCGGCCCAGCAGGAGGCGAAGCTGGCGCTGCTTTTGCGGCAGATGACCGCCGGGCGTTGCCCCCACCCGCAGGCGGTGTGCCGCTATCTTGCGCCGGAACTGCACGGCTTTGTGCAGCAGCTTGCGGTGACCAGCGAGGAGGGCCTTGGACATCTGGCGGTGTGCATGGAGTGAGACACCGCCCGGAAAAGAAAAAGCAATGCCCCGCGTTTCACACAGGAAACGCGAGGCATTGCAGAAGTTTAGCTCTAGATTGCTTGTTTATAAAGAGAAGCGCTCAGTCCCGGGCGGCTCAGGTCAGATGGAACACCTCGACCAGCATCAGCCAGGACAGGCTGTAATAGGTGACCACCGCCACCAGGTCGTTCACGGTGGTGATGAGCGGGCCGGAAGCCACGGCGGGATCCACCTTGATCTTCTTGAAGAACATGGGGATGGCGGTGCCCACAAAGCTGGAAATCACCATGGACAGCAGCAGCGATACGCCCACGCAGCCGGAGAGGCAGAACGCGTAGTGAATGGTTTTGCCCTTGAACAGCCACACATACAGGCCGATGAACAGCAGCGCCAGCACACCCAGCAGGCCGCCGTTGCACAGGCCGATGCGCATTTCTTTCCAGACCAGCCCCAGCTTCTGGCGGGCGGTGAGGCTTTCGTCCATCAGAACACGGATGGTGACCGCCAGCGACTGGGTGCCCACGTTGCCGGCCATGTCCAGAATCAGCGACTGGAAGCACACCAGCAGCGCAACGTGGGCGACAACGCCCTCAAACAGGCCCACAACGGTGGAAACCACCATGCCCAGGAACAGCAGAATGATCAGCCAGGGAAGGCGCTTTTTTACGCTGACCAGAAGGCTCTCGTTCAGATCCTCTTCGGCCGTCAAGCCGCCCAACTTGGCGTAATCGTCGCCCATCTCATCGTCCACGACCTCCACGATGTCCTGCGCGGTGATGATGCCGATGAGGCGCTTTTTCTCGTTCAGCACGGGGATGGAGTCCTCGGCGTATTCCTTCAGGCGCTCAATGCAGTCCTCAATGCGCTCGTGGGCGCTGACGTAGGGGTAGGAGGTACTGATGAGCGTTTCCAGGCTGGTGGTTTCCCGGGCAATGATCAGGTCTTTCAGATCAATGGCGCCGCAGAACACCCCGTTCTCGCCGCTGACATAAATGGTGGAGATGTTGTCGTTTTCCTCGGCCTGGGCGATCAGGGCGCGCATGGCCTGCTTCACCGTCAGCTGGCGGTCGATGAGGATGAAGTTCGTGGTCATCTGGCTGCCGATCTCGTCCTCATCGTAAGAACAGATCAGGCGCACGTCCGCCTTGGCTTCGCTGTCCATCTGTTCCAGCAGGGCCTTCCGGGTCTCCGGCGGAACGGTTTCCAGTGCGTCCACCGCGTCGTCTGCATCCATCTCCTGCAGGATGGAGGCAGCGCTTTTCACCGGCAGCTCCCGCAGGTACTTGCCTGCATCGTTCAGGTAGGCAAATACCTCCGACAGGCGCTCGGCCCCTAGGGCGTGATAGACCAGCAGCCGATGCTGCTGATCCAGCTGCTCCAGGGCGGCGGCAATGTCTTTTTCGTGATAATCGTCCAACTGCTGAGCCAACTGCGCGCCGGACGTACCGCTGCGCGCAAGGCGCACCACTTCATCGGTAAAAGAAGCGGATTTTACCATTTCTTCGTTCATAACTCGCACCTCACTTTCCCTGAAAAATCAGGGCATGTTCGGGAAAAAGGGCGCAAAAAAAGCACCCCTGTTCCACAACCGGCAAATTGCCGACCACAGATACATCGGTGCGATGAGCAGAACCAGCAAACTCAGAACACAATGCAGAAAACGCCGGGTGCTTTTGGACCCGCCGCGCCGCATAATCCATCCGGGGCGTCTGCCTGCCCATCGCTGCGACTTCGACTGTGATCGTCCATAAAGCACACCTCCATTTCCTTCGGGAAGGATGAAAATTACCGTTCCCGCACTGGTTATTTTAATGAAATGACGGGAATTTGTCAACGAAATCTTCACCTTTTTGCAGCGATTTTACATTTAAAATGCGAAAATGACAAACGGGCGGAACACCGCAGAAACCGACCGCCAAAAAAATTGCAGGCAGTTCGCGTAAACCCGTGACAATTGCGGGTGGATTTGGTAGGATAGAAGGGAACCGATTTTGCCGGGAAGGCGCAGGAAAGGAGCTGGCAGCAGCGATGAAACGGGAAATCATCAAGGGGCTGGATCTGTGCAAATGCCTTTCGGCACTGCTGATTCTGCTGTATCACTTCGGGGTGGAGCGGTTGACGGCGGGCTTTTCTACCCCTTCCTTTGCCGCCGCGCCGCAGTTTGCCCGGTGGATCGAGATCGCCTGCGATCTGTTCTTTCTCACGTCCGGGTTTTCTCTGTGGCTGGGGTGGGGTGAGGGCGGCAAGCTTTCGGCCTATGTCAAAAAGCGGGCGCTGGCCATCTACCCCATGTTCTGGACGGGGTTCTTTGCGCTGTTTTTCTATGGGGAGATCCTGCATGGGAACAACCGGGAAATTCCCAGATGGCGGCTGCTTTTCTCGGTTTTGGGGCTGGACGGCTACCTCTCCCAGTGGACCCTTACCTTTTATAAAATCGGCGAGTGGTTTTTGGGCTGCCTGATCCTGCTGTATGGAGTGTTCCCGCTGTTGGCCTGGTTGATGCGCCGCCCAGGGGGGCGCAGGCTGCTGGCGGCGGTGTGCGTTTGCCTGTGGGCCGTCTGGCCGCTGGCCTGCCCGGCGGGTTGGAATGCCCGACACACGGTGCTGGGCAGCCTGCCGGTGTTCTGCGCGGGCATGGCCCTTGCCCGAGGCTGGAAAAATAAGACGGTGCAGACCTGGGGCTGGCTGGGGGCGGATTTGGGAATCTGGGCCTTAATACTGCTGTTGTGGCAGGGCGGTGCGGCCCCCTGGCTTGGGCCGGTGACTTCGGTGCTGCTGTTCAGCGGGCTGCTCTGGCTGGGGCAGCGGCTGCCGGCCAAAGCCGGCGCGGGGCTGCACCGGCTGGCGGGGGAAAGCTATGGGATTTTTCTGGTGCACCACGTGTTTTTGATTCTGGTCTGGCTGCGGGTGATGGCGCGGTTTTCCATCGGCCCGGTGCTCGGCTTTGTGCTGTATGCGCCGCTGTGCTGCGTTCTGGCGGTTCTGCTTCGCGCCGCGGCCTGGCCGGTGCGCGCAGTGCTTGCCCGGATTCTGGACCCTTAAAACCAAAGCATAAAATAAAGCAAAAGTGCCCGGGAATGCGGCTGTGTAAACCGCATTCCCGGCACTTTTCCTATGTGAGAAGTAAGAGAACGGCAGAGTGAGCGGCGGCTGCTTATTCCTGCGGCACGCGGAGAATGGCGCCCTTGTCGGCGCTGCTTACCAGAGCGGAGTACCGATCCAGCGCGGGGGTGCGGGGCTTGCGCAGCGGCTTCCACTGGGCGAGGCGACGATCAATTTCTTCCTGCGGGATCAGCAGCTCCAGCCGACGGTTGGGGATGTCGATGAGGATGGGGTCGCCGTCCTGCACGATGGCAATGGGGCCGCCGGCGGCAGCTTCCGGGCTGACATGGCCGATGGCCGGGCCGCGGGTGGAACCGGAGAAGCGGCCATCCGTGACCAGCGCGCACATTTCATCCATGCCGCGGCCCACGATCAGGCTGGTGACCATGTGCATTTCCCGCATGCCGGGGCCGCCCTTGGGGCCTTCGTACCGGATGACGATGACCGTGCCCGGGGCGATCTGCCCGCCGGAGACCGCCTCGCAGGCGTCCTCCATGCTGGTGAACACCTTGGCCTTGCCCTCAAAGCGGTGCATGCTGGGCTTCACGCCGGCCTGTTTGACCACGGCACCGTCCGGCGCCAGGCTGCCGTGCAGCACGGCCAGCCCGCCCTCGGGCTTTTTGGGATGGGCCAGCGAGAAGATCACGTCATTTTCCTGAACGGTGACGTCCTTCAGATTTTCGGCTACGGTTTTGCCGGTGCAGGTCAGGGAGCTGCCCTCCAGCAGCGGCTCCACCGTCTTCATCACGGCGGGCACGCCGCCCACGGCCTCCAGATCCGAGAGGGGATGGCTGCCGCTGGGCTTGATGTTGCACAGATAGGGCACCTTGCGGCTCAGCTCGTCAAAATCCTTCAGCGAGAGGTCAATGCCGGCCTCGTGGGCGATGGCGGGCAGATGCAGGGTGCTGTTGGTGGAAGCACCCATGGCCATGCTCACGATGATGGCGTTGCGCAGGGCGTCGCGGGTCATGATCTTGCGGGGGGTCAGGCCCTCCTTCAGCATTTCCACCACCCGATAGCCGCTCTGCTTGGCAATGCGGCGCTTTTTGGCGCTGACCGCATGGGCAAGGCCGCAGCCGGGCAGGCTCATGCCCAGAACTTCCGCCAGGCAGCTCATGGTGTTGGCGGTGCCCAGCATGCTGCAGGTGCCCACGCCGGGCAGGGCGGTCTGTTCGGCGGCCATCAGGTCTTCCACGGTCATCTTCCCGGTCTGGGTCTGGCCAATCAGCTCCCGCATATCCGTCAGGGTCATCACCGGGTGATCCTTGCAGGAGCCGGGCAGCATCGGGCCGCCGGGCACCACAATGGCGGGAATGTTGCACCGCATGGCGCCCATCAGCATACCGGGAACGATCTTGTCACAGCCGGGCAGCATTACCATGGCGTCAAACCGATGGGCTTCGATCATGTATTCCACCGAGTCGGCGATCAGTTCCCGGCTGGGCAGGGGGTAGCTCATGCCCTTGTGGCCCTGGCAGATGCCGTCGCAAATGGCGATGGTGGAGAACTCCCGCGGCACGCCGCCGGCCTCCCAAACGCCCTGCGCCACACACTGGGCCAGCTCCCGCAGGTGAAAGTGCCCGGGCACCATTTCCGTAAACGAGTTTACAATGGCGATGAGCGGCTTGTGCAGGTCCCGCTCCTCCAGGCCGGTGCTGTACAGCAGGGCACGGTGGGCGGCACGCTCAATACCGTTGGTGAGCATTCCGCTGCGCCAGTCTTTGTAGTGCATGGAATCCTTGGAATGGGTCTGATCGGACATATTGAACACTCCTTTTTGGTTTTATGGGCAGGTACTTTTTCCATCGGAACGGGGAAGTAGCGCGCCGAAATCGCCCGGAACCGAACGAAATTTGCCCGGTGGGGGCAGCCCGGGAACGCTTCATCTGTTGCCATTGTAAGGCAGAACGGCGAAAAACACAATCGAAACGTTTTTTGATGAAATTCAAAAAATTTTTTGAATTTGAAGAAACTGCCTGCCTTTGGATTCGGCGGGAAAAGCGCGGCGGTTTCTCGATAAAAAGCACGGTTTAAAGAGAAGAAAATCGAGAGGCAACCGGAAAGCTCTTGTTAGAACTGTTAAAAACGAGCCGGAGATTCCCTTGACATTTTGTGCAAAAAGCGGCATGATAGAGGAAAGAAAGGGGGAAGGCGAAATGAATCAGCGCTTTACCACCTTTCTGGCGGTGGCCGAGGCCGGAAGCCTTTCCGGGGCGGCCCAGCAGCTGTTCGTTTCTTATCAGTGCGTCAGCGCCCATGTGCGCAGCCTGGAAGAGGAATACGGCGTAAAGCTGGTGGAGCATCGCCCGCGCTTTGCCCTCACGGCAGAGGGGCAGGCCCTGTTGGAGACCCTGAAAAAGATTCGGGCGCTGGAGAACGGCATTGCGGCCGAACTGGACGGCAGCGGGCCGGAGGCCAAAGGGCGCGTGACGCTGGGGGTCCCCTCAGCCCGCTACACGGAGATCGTTCCCCGCATTGTGCCGCCGTTTAAAAAGGAATACCCCCATGTGGAGCTGGAGGTCGCGTACGATTACTCCAATCTCTTGCAAAATCAGGTGGAGCGGGGTATTCTGGATATGGCCATTGTGACCCAGTACAGCCCCCGACCTCAGCTGAACGCCTCGGTGCTTTTGCAGGATACCTATCTGTTTATCCTTTCGGACCGTTTGCTTCAGGCCTGCCTCGGCAGCCGGGCGCAGGAGGCGGATGCCCATTACAAACAAAACGGCATTACGCTGGAGCAGCTGGCGCAGTTCCCAATCGTAACGTACCCGGTCGGCAGCCGGCTGCGCAGCGTGATGGATGAATACACGGCACAGACGGGCCGGGAATTCCACACGGTGTTTTCCTCGAACCGAACGGAGGTTCTGGATGCGCTGGCCCGAACGGATATGGCCGGGTGCATCATCCCACACCAGATCTGCGGAACCACCTTGAACAACAACAAACGGCAGCGGCAGGAAAACCGCCTGCACATCTACCCCATTGATTTTGAGGGCCGGCTGCAGAACAGCACCATGGCGCTGATTTGGCACAAGGAAAGTACCCTCGCACCGTACAAGCGCTATCTGATGGATCTGATCGGCGAGCGCTTTGCGGCCTATCAGAAATTTGAGCAGCGGTTGGAATGAACCATTGCTGCATCCTGAAAAAGGCGGCGGTCAGCCGCAGGCAGGCGCGGCCTGCCGGAAGAACCACACCGGAAACGTCGGAAAGGAGCGACAGATATGAGCAAAATCATTACCATTGGACGAGAGTTTGGCAGTGGCGGGCGTGAGCTGGGGCGCCGCCTTTCGGAAAAGCTGGGCTATGCCTATTACGATCAGGAGATCATTGCCGAAATCGCCAAGCGCACGGCCCTTTCGGAGGAGTATGTGCAGCAGATCATTGAGCGTAAGCCCATCACCTCGTTCCCCATTCACATCGGGCACAGCTTTTATCCGGTGACGAACCCCATGTTCCAGCAGAGCCTGAATGTGTATGCCGAACAGCACAAACTGCTTCAGGAAATGGCGGCAAAGTCGGACTGCATCATCGTTGGCCGCTGCGCCGATTACATTCTGCGGGATGAGAAGCCGTTCCGCATCTTCGTGTATGCGGATGTGGACAGCAAGCTGGACCGTTGCATGAAGCGCAAGGCTGAGGATGAGCACCTGACCGAGCAGGAGATGAAAAAGCGCATGGCCAGCATTGACAAGGGCCGTGCCAAATACTATGAGTTTTACAGCGACCGCAAGTGGGGCGCACGGGAAAATTACGATCTGATGGTGAATACCTCCGGGCAGAACATCAAAGTCGTGACCCAGGCCGTGCTGGACTATCTGGCAGCGCTGGAAAAGTAACCCGAACCTGAAAAACACCGTGGCACAAAAGCCGGTTTGACCGGCCGATGTACCACGGTGTTTTTTTGTTTCTTATTGCGGAATGCAGGGGCTTATTTCTTTTCGTCCAGCAGCATGACGCCCTCCGCCGGGTTCTGGTCGATGGCGCCCACGATCGGGTGGGGCAGATACGGCTGCTCCAGGTAGGCCACATCCTCCGCTGTCAGCCGAACATTGAGCGCGGCCGCGGCATCGTCAAAATGAGCGGCTTTGGTGGCCCCGATGATGGGGGACGCAACGCCCTTGGCCCAATGCCAGGCCAGCGCGATCTGCTGCATTTTTACGCCGTAGCGCTCGGCCAGCGTGTGCACACGGTGCACGATTTCCATGTCCTGCTCTTTGGTGCGGTCGTATTTGCCCATGGCGACCCGGTCGGTCCGGCTGCGCAGGGTGTCGGTGGTCCACTCCGGGCGGGTGAGGTGCCCGGCGGCCAGAGGGCTGTACGGCATGAGCGATACGCCCATCTGTTTGCAGATGGGAATCAGCTCCCGCTCGTCCTCCCGGTAGAGCAGGTTGTAGTGGTTTTCCATGGCCTGAAACTGTGCCCAGCCATGGTCCCGCGCGGCCAGCTGCATGTTGTAGAACTGATACCCGTACATGGCCGAAGCGCCGATGGCCCGCACTTTTCCGGCCTTGACCAGGTCGTTCAGCGCCTCCATGGTCTCTTCAATGGGCGTTTCGTAGTCAAACCGATGGATGATGTACAGGTCCAGATAATCCGTCCCCAGACGCTTCAGGGTTCCGTCGATCTCCCGGTGAATGGCCGGGGCGGACAGGCGGCCCGGATTGAAGTACACCTTGGAGGCAATGACAACGTCGCTGCGCGCGATGTTCTTCTTCAGGGCGCGGCCCAGATATTCCTCGCTGGTGCCGGCGGAATAGCCGTTGGCGGTGTCAAAAAAATTGATGCCCAGAGAAAGGGCGTGCCGCACCACCTGCTCGGTGTCGGCTTCGTTCAGGGTCCAGTCGTGCATGGTGCCGGCTTTGCCAAAGCTCATGCAGCCAACGCACAGCTTGGAGATGGTAATGTCGGTGTTGCCCAGTTTTGTGTATTCCATAAAATGCTGCCGTGCCTCCCGGTGATTACTGTGTAGTAAAGCTTACATCTCCGCCGCTTTGTTGATGCAGGCAATGGCATTCAGGCTGCGGGGATAGCCGATGTACGGCAGGCACTGCAGCACCACGCGGGTGAGGAATGCCTTGTCGTTGCCCAGATTCATGTTGCCCTTGGCGTGGGCCGTCAGCTGAGGCTCACAGCCGCCCTGGGCCGCCAAAAAGCAGAAGGTGATCATCTCCCGCTGGGCCAGGTTCAGGCCGGTGCGGGTGTAATAATCGCCGAAGCAGTTGTCGGCCAGCCAGCGATTGACGGGGCCGGCCTTCCAGGCCTCCCGCATGTGCGCACCGAAAATGGTGGCCTGGGCCTCAATGCCCTTTTCCAGCCGGGTTTCCGGCGTGGTGGTGGCCTGGCCTTCCAGCGGCAGAGCAACGCCGCGCTGCTCCAGAAGCTCGTTGGTCGCGTTCAGGAAGGGGAGCATCCGGCCGTAGCCCAGGTAATCCGCCGCCTGATAGACCGCTTCCTTCACCGCCACCGGGGTCAGGCCGCTGGCCAGCGCGTCGGGCAGGATCTGGCGGTAGGCGTCCACACCGCCGCAGCCCATCAGCGTTGCCAGAATGGCCAGATACCGCGTGGCAGGCTCCAGCTGCTGGCCCTCTTCGTTGACCACTTCATCCAGGGCGAAATTCTCAAAGCACCGGGCAAATTCCGGGTCGGTTTTCTTCAGCTGTTCCAGATTCATACAGGGTTCCTCCTTTTACAGTTCCGCCGCCCAGCTGCGCAGGGCCTGCTCCGACATGCCGTTCACCAGCTTGCCCTCGTTCCAGTTTGCCGCAGGGCAGAGCTTTTTCAGCCCGGCCACCGTGTGGCCCAGGCCGCTGCCGCCGGAGGTGGCAAAGGGCACCAGCGTTTTGCCGGCAAAGTCGTAGCTTTCAACAAAGGTGTTGATGATGCTGGGGGCAACGTACCACCAGATGGGGAAGCCAATGAACACGGTATCGTACTGGGCCATGTCGGGGCACTGCGCGGCGATCTCCGGGCGGCAGGCCGGGTCGTTCATCTCCAGCGAGCTGCGGCTGCGCTTGTTCATCCAGTCCAGATCGGCGCTGGTGTAGGGCTGGGCCGGGCGGATCTCGAAAAGGTCAGCCCCAATGGCGCTGGCCAGCCGCTCAGCGGCCTGACGCGTGGTTCCAGTGGCAGAAAAATAAGTAACCAGTTTTTTACTCATGAGAAACCCTCCTGTTGAGATGATTGAAAAATTGGAAAGCCCGAGTCGCGAAGTTTTGCATTCGGGCCATCGAAGAGCATGGAAAAATCAGGATTCCGTCAGGCCGTTCTGGCTCAGCCAGGCGGAAATGCCGCTGTCCGCCGGGCCGGAAGCCCGCAGGCCGTCCCGCACATCGGCACCGGGGGCCGCCTCTTTGAGGGTGGCGAGCGACTGGGAAATGCCGCTGCTGCCGGAGGTGCAGAACGGCAGCACCGTTTTGCCGCTCAGGTCGTAGGTGTCCAGAAACGTATTCAGAATGCGCGGCATGGTGCCCCACCAGATGGGGTAGCCGAGAAGAATCGTGTCGTAGTCGGAAAGGTCCAGCGCGTCGCCGCCCAGGGCCGGCCGGGCCGCCGGGTTGTTCATTTCCTGATTGGCGCGGCAGTTGTTGTCGTTGTAATTCAGGTCCTCGGCCGTGTAGGGGTCAGCCGGGGTGATTTCGTACAGGTCGGCCCCGGTTTGCTGTGCGATCTGCTCGGCAACGGACTGGGTGTGCCCGGTGCAGGAGAAATAGGCCACCAGAATCCGGCTGGAAGCTTCGGCCTCCGGCGTGGTTTCCGGAGTGGGCTCCGGCTCGGCGGTGGTGGTGGGCTGCGTCTGAGAGTCGGCCGTTTCGGAGAAGGCAGGGGGTGCTGCGCTGCCGGAGGCGGCGGAGCTTCCGCACCCGACCACCGCAAGGGCCAGACAGGCGGCCAGAAGAAGTGCAAGTTTCTTTTTCATAAGCATCCTCACTTTCTTTGCAGGGGAAAACGGAGTGGGGCAGAGGTACGTGCAGCAAAGTCAGCGCCCCGGGCGGCCCTGGGCAAGCTCATAGCGCAGATAGTCTAGGCGGTCCAGCTGCTGCTGGTGCAGGTGGATTTCATCCAGCGTGCCGTCTCGGCGCTCCTTCAGCATACGGGCGCGCTCTTCTCTGGTGGAATCCCCCGCCAGAAGCAGACGCATGTAATGCTCCACTTCTTCCGGAGTAAACCCAACGTCGTGCAGGGTCAGAATCAGGCTCAGGCGTTCAATGTCAGTCTGGTCATACTGCCATGCCCCCATCACGTCCTTTACTGCGCGGCAAAGCCCCCAGCGCTCATACTCCTGCAGAATGTGCAGGGGGATGCGGTAGCGCTCGCTTGCTTCCTGAATGGTCATACCAACGCCCTTTCCGGGACACCGGAACCGAGTGCGGCGCCCAAAACAAAAATCAGGTGCCCAAAGCGGAATCGCTTCCCGCTTTGAACACCTTTATTATAGAATCCGGACGGAGCAATGTCCAATGCTTATCCATTATTATAAGAAATGCCTAAAAGGTATTCTCGGGCGAATTCCAGAAAGGCCGAGGTGGCGGTGGAGAACACCTGTTCCTTTTTCCAGATCAGCGCGGTGCGGTTTTGCAGCGGCGGGGAAAAGGGGACGAACCGAAGGCCGGTGTACTGGCAGGCCAGCCGAATGCCAATCACCGCCCCGATGTTGCTTTGCGCGAGAAGCGCCTCGTTGTACATCAGGCTTCCGCGGGCGAGAACGTCAAGCTGCCCGGCGTAAGGGCCAAACCAGGCCTGCAGCCGCTCCTGGGCGGGGTCGCTCAGGCAGGAGATCAGGGGCATCCCGACCAGATCCTGTGGGGCAAGGCTGGCCTTTTGGGCCAGTGCCGAGTCCTCCCGCACCAGTGCGCCCCATTCTTCCCGAACCGGCGTGGGCACAAAGTCGTATTTGCGGATGTCGATGGGTTCGGCAAGCAGCGCAAGGTCCAGCAGCCCGCGCTCGATCTGGTCCAGCAAATTCCCGGCGTTGCCGCTGACCAGCTCGTAGTGCACCAGCGGGTGCATCCGGTGAAAAGCCGCGATGCAGTCGGTCAGGCAGCGGGTGGCCAGAAACTCCCCGCTGCCGATGGCGATGGTGCCCTCCAGCTGTTCGCCCCGGTGCAGAAAGTCCCGTTTAGTTTTCTCCGCAAGGGTGAGAAGCTCCTGCGCCCGGCGCTTGAGAATCATGCCGTCCTCAGTGAGAACGATGTTGTGGTTGCTGCGGCGAAACAGTTTCACGCCCAGTTCCTGCTCCAGATCGGCGATCTGGCGGGAAAGGGTGGGCTGCGTCACGTGCAGCTGCTGAGCGGCCCGGGTGAAGTTTTCTTCCCGGGCGATGGCCAGAAAATAGTTCAGAACGCGGAGTTCCACGGCCGTACACCTCCTCTTTTCAAAATCAGCCCTCAAAACCGGCCGGGCAGGCCCATTCTGTGGGTCAATACCAGCCGAACAGGGAAGTGCCCTGGTCCAGCTGCCGAATGCGGGCCAGTTCCTCCGGCGTGAGCGTAAAGTCGAAGAGGTCCAGATTCTGCGCCATCCGCTCCCGATGGACGGATTTGGGAATGACGGCGATGCCGTTCTGCGTCAGATAGCGCAGGGCCACCTGTGCGGCGCTTTTGCCGTGGGCGGCCCCGATGGCGCACAGAACCGGCTCGGAAAAAATGGGCTTGCGGCCCTCGGTGAAGGGCGCCCAGGACTGCATCTGCGTGCCATGCTCGTTCAGCAGCTGCCGGAAGTGCAGCTGCGGGTGGTACACGTGGGATTCGATCTGGTTGACCGCGGGCACCACGCCGCACTGGGTGAGAAACGCCTCATACTCCGCCGGGCCGAAGTTGGAAATGCCGATGGCACGGACTTTGCCGGAGCGAACGGCCTCGTTCATGGCCTGATACATGGCAAGGGCGTTTTCGTATGGTTCATGGATCAGCAAAAGGTCCAGATAGTCGGTCTGCAGCTCGTTCAGGCACTGCTCAATGCCCGCCTTGGCGGCCGGATAGCCGTTGCAGGGGCGGTTCAATTTGGTGGTGAGGAACAATTCGCTGCGGGGCAGGCCGCTTTCCCGCAGGGCAGCCCCGACAATGGCATGGTTTTTGTACATCAGGGCCGTATCGACCAGGCGGTAGCCCAGCTCCAGTGCGTCCAGAATGCTGCGCTTGCCTTCTTCGCCGCGCACGTCCCAGGTGCCGAAGCCGATCATAGGCAGCTGTGCGCCGGTGTTCAGGGTGAGAAATTCCATGGGGCGGCTCCTTTCCTCCTTGCGAAAATTCCGCGGGTGGCTTGAGCTATCTGTGCACAGTGTGCAAAAGGCCCGCGCACAGACGGCGGTACAAAAATGTCTCCCATTGCAAACCCGAGGGCAGTGGAAGACAAACGACGATTATTTCAAAGTCCCGTCCAGAATCTGGCGATAATACCAGGGCTTTTCGCAGTGCAGCACCTTGCCGCTCACGGCCTCCAGCGGGGTGCCGTGCAGGTCAGGAAAGCGCAGTTCGTAGGCACACAGGGCCTGATACTTCAGCTTCAGCTCCCGGTTGGCCGCATTGTTGCCGTACTTGCTGTCGCCCAGAATGGGGCATCCGATGCTGGCCAGATGGGCGCGGATCTGGTGGGTGCGCCCGGTGATCAGTTCCACCTGCAGCAGCGCCAGCCGCCCGCTGATGGCCAGAGTTTTGTAATCGGTGCGCACCTTCCGTGCCCCGGGCACATTGTCCTGCTGGATGTAGACCATGCCCTTGGCGGCGTCCTTGACCAGATAGCCCTCCAGGCTGGCGGCTTCCGGGCGGGGGCGGCCAAAGGTAACGCACACATAGCTCTTGCGCATCTTGTGGTCCCGGATGAGCTGGCCCATCAGGGCTTCGGCCTCCGGCGTTTTGGCCAGCACCACCAGGCCGCTGGTGCCGGTGTCCAGCCGATGGCACAGCTGGGGGGCAGGGCCCTTGCCGCTGTTCTGCGCGTGGTACAGGGCAACGCGGCTTTCCAGATTGTCCTCATCGCTGGGGCCCTGGCTGGGCAGCCCGGCGGGCTTGTTTACGATCAGCAGCTGATCGTCCTCATACACCGGCTGGGCCGGGCAGCGGGCACCGCTCACCGCGCCTTTGCCGTCGGCGCCGTCCAGCACCTCGTCCAGAATGAACAGCCGGATCTCATCGCCGTTCTGCACCCGGGTGGCCAGAGGCTGCTTCTTTCCGTTTAGTTTGATTTTGTTTTCCCGCAGGGCCTTGTTCAAGCGGCCCAGCCCCAGGGTGGGGAACTGGTCCATCAGGTACTTGTCCAGCCGAACAGGAATCAGGCTGCGTACTTTGATCACTCTCATGCGATACTCTCCAATTCTTTGCCCTGCAGCGTGCGGGCATCCGGGATGTCCAGCGTGACCATCAGCCAGCCGGCATCCTTGTCGTCAATGTTCAAAATGGGATAATCCACACCGTCGGCGCGCAGGGCCTGCATTCCTTCCAGGCGGCGGCGCGTGAAGGCACAGTCGTAGAACAGCACGGTCTGGTAGGGCGCTTCCCGGGTCAGAACCCCGTGATCCCACAGGCTGTCGGTGTAATCACAGATGTGCAGGGGGTAGGCGTCGCCATAGCGCTGCACATCGCTGCCGTCGTACTTCATGCCGGGGGCGATAACGTACCAGGTGTCGTCCAGCTTGGCACAGAGCGCCTGATCCTGCAGAACCTCCGCCAGCTGCAAAAACAGGCCTTCGTCCTGCACCAGATACAGGCAGCCCTCCTGCGGCTGCCCGGCCAGCAGGGAATCGATCTGCTGCTGGCGCTGTGCGGCCAGGGCGGCTTCATCCCAGCGGGCGGCAAAGGGGTCGTTGGTGGTCAGGCCGTTGTCGGCGGCCCAAAGCGCCAGGAAAAGCGGCTCTTCCTGCAGGCCGTCCAGCGAGAGAATGTGCTGGTATTGCCCGGCCGCCTGCTGCCAGAAAGCGCTGGTGAGCGGAGTCTGGTATTCCGTCTGGTACTGGCGCATTTCCCGGCTGCGCGTGAGCAGCGCCGGAGAAATATCCCACAGCTGAACGGCCGCCAGCACGGCCAGCCCCAGCGCGGCCCAGCGAACCGAAGGAAGGCGCCGCAGCAAAAAGACCAGGCAGCTGAGGAAAATCAGGTAATACACCGGCCAGAACAGCCGGCCGCTGGAGCGGAAGGTGGTGGCCAGGCGCACCAGCGCGTGGGGCAGCGGCAGGGTGAACAGGGTGGCCCCGTTGGCCGTGACCACGTTGCTGACGGCGAACACCGTCAGGCACAGGCAAACCAGCACCAGCGCCCAGTGGCGGCGCAGAAGCGCCAGCGTCTGGCGCCAGTGCACGGCCGACCAGACCAGCAGCGCGGCCCCCACAAGCAGCATGGCCAGCCCCAGATAGTTGAAGGCGTCGTAGTTGCCGCCGGTCTGGTTTTGCACCGGCAGTACCCGGCTCCACACGGTGTTCCAGCGGCTGGTGGGGTTCCACAGGGCGTTCAGGTTCATGCCGAAGTAGCCGTATTCCACTTCGCTGCCGCCGCTGGCCGAGCCGGTAAACAGGCCGAACAACCAGCCGACCGCCACGGTGCCGGCCAAGTTTCCCGCCACGCTGCCCAGGCAGGGCAGCGGCTTGCGGGAAGAGACTGCGCATTCCAGCGCGAGGGCGGCGGTGAGGGCATAGGTCATGGGGACGAAGTAGGGGTGCACGGTAATGGTCAGGCAATTCAGCGCGAACAGCCCGGGGAAGAAGCAGCGCCCTTCCCGCCGGCCGCGGATGTAATAGTACAGGGCCGCCAGAATGAAAAAGTGCGCGGCGAGGGAGGGGTGGCGAAAGGTGCGCTCCACCAGAATCGGGCTGAACACAAAGGGCACCGTGCCCAAAAGCACCAGCGGGAGCTTCTGCACGAACAACCCCAGCAGCAAGGCGGCAAACCCGCCCTGCAGCGCATAGCAGAGGAAGGAGAACAGCCCGAAATACTGGAATGTACTCGGAAGAAGCGGCGACAGCAGGCGGAACAGCGCGGCGAACAGGGGGATGGAATCGGTAAAGGCGACGCTTAACCCCTGCGGCCAGTTGATGCCGTCGGCAATGCACAGGGGCAGCCCCAGCTTGCTTTGCCGGTAGAACAGCCAGCCGGTGTAATGCTGGATGCAGTCCTTTTCCACAAAGCCGCCCCGCAGCCAGGCGTCGTTGGTCACATCCAGCGGGGTGGTGCCGTACAACAAAAGAAAAGCGGCCGCCCCCAGAAGGCACCCGAAAGCGAACCGCACCCAGGAAGCGCGGCGTTTGTTTGACAATGCGTTCAAGATCAATCCCCTCCAAAAGGAAGAAAACAAAATGTCTGTACAAAAAGAAAAAGCCCAGGGGTGAAGCCACGCCCTGGCGCTTTGTACCTTTGGTGCCGCTGACCGGGATCGAACCGGTACGATGTTTCCACCGAGGGATTTTAAGTCCCTTGCGTCTGCCAGTTCCGCCACAGCGGCCAAAATCAGAACAAACGAAGTTCTGAAACTTTTGTTATCATACAATAAATGCACAGAAAAGTCAACGTTCAGGGCGGGTTCCGCCGCCATGCAGGGCACAAATGCGCGCACCTTCTGAAAAACGGCAGAAAAAGCGACGAAGAGTTCGTCATCGGCGCTCTTGCAGGTGCACTGGCAGCGTGGTAAAATGAAGCCAGCAAACGGCAATGCCAGAATTTATTCGACATTGCCGCGCAAACCGCCTGCACGCCCTGCGCCGGGGCCTGCAGAAACAACAACGCCGTAACAGCAAAGGAGGGCGCGTATCATTTCGCTGAATCGAATTCACCGCGCCTGGCGGGTGCAGGATGAATGTGCAGAGGGAAACCTCCCATTCCGGTACTGCTGAATCAGGCCGCACTGAATCGGTGAAGTTTTCCCCAAACTGCAGCAGGTACACAGGCAAGCCCAGAACAAGAAGGGGGAAAACAGCATGAAAGAATTTGCACATTTGGCGTATTTGATTCCGCATACGGATGTAACCGGCGAGATGGACTGCCACCGGATGCTGCCGGACTGCGTGGTGCATGTGAAGCGGATGTGGCTGGATGAGGTAAGCGAAGAGGCCGAGCGGAAGATGGTGCAGGAAGAGCTGCCCCGCGCGCTGCACTACCTGAAAGGCATCACAAACTTTCAGTGTGCGGTGTTTGGCTGCACATCGGCTTCGGCGGCCAACGGCAGAGAAGGCATGCTGGCCATTGAGAAAATGATGCGGGATGAGCTGGGCTGCCCGGCCATTACGGCCTTTGGAGCGGTTCTGCGGCAGATCGAACGCTATCAGCCAAAAACGCTGTCCATCCTGACCCCCTACACGGAGGATGTGAATGCGTTCTTTCAGAAAACCATGGAGGAGTTCGGGGTTCCCGTGGCGTTTATCCGGGGCATGGGGCTGGTGAGCGACAACGACATTGCCGCGCTGACCCCGGAGAAGATTCTGGCGTTTGCCCGGCACACCGCCTGGGACCTGCCCAGAGAGACTGACCTGTGCTTTTTCTCCTGCACCAACGTGCGCTCGGCGGAGATCCGGCAGGAACTTTCCGCGGTTCTCAAGGTGCCGGTGATCACCAGCAACCAGTGTGTGATCGATTTTGTGCGGGAATGCTGCGAACAGAACGCATAACCGTTTGAATACAACGAAAAACAGCCAGCCGATGAGAGAAACTCCATCGGCTGGCTGTTTGTTTGCTTGAAAGAAAACGGCGATTACAGTTCGTCACGGCCGGTGAACGCCCGGAACAGGGTGGTTTCATCGGCGTATTCCAGGCTGGAACCGACCGGCAGGCCATAGGCCAAGCGGGAGACCCGCACCCCCAAAGGCTTGATCAGCTTCGCCAGATACATGGCGGTGGCTTCGCCTTCCACGGTGGGGTTGGTGGCCATGATGACCTCTTTTACGGTGCCATCGGTCAAACGGGCCAGAAGCTCCTTCACGCAGAGCTGGTCGGCCGTTACACCGTCCATGGGGGAGATGAGGCCGTGCAGCACGTGGTACAGGCCGTTGTATTCCCGGGTGCGCTCAAACGAGACGATGTCCCGCGGGCTTTCCACGACGCAGATCATGGAATGGTCGCGCTTGGGGGAGGAACAGATCTTGCACACATCCTGCTCGGTGTAATTCATGCACACACGGCAGCGGTGCAGGCGGGTGTGCGCATCCTGAATGGCTTTGGAAAGCTCCATGGCCTGTTCGGGCTGCATGCTCAGCACCTGATAGGCCATGCGGGTGGCACCCTTCCGCCCCACGCCGGGAAACTTGCTGAACTGTTCAATCAGCCGTTCCAGAGGTTCGGCGTTGTTGCTCATGTTTGGTCACCGCCATTAAAGGCCGGGGATGTTCATGCCGTTGGTCAGCTTGCCCATCTCGGCGTCCGCGGCTTCGTCCACAGCACGCACAGCGTCGTTGATGGCGGCGGCGATCAGGTCCTCCAGCATTTCCACATCGTCCGGGTCCACGGCCTCGGGCTTGATGTGCAGCGCGGTGATCTCATGCTTGCCGGTCATGGTCACTTCCACCATGCCGCTGCCGGAACTGCCCTGGTACTCCGTGGCTTCCAGCTCGGCCTGCTTGGCCTTGACTTCTTCCTGCATTTTCTGGGCCTGACGCATCAGCGCGTTCACATCGGGGCGGCCGAAGCCCTGGGGCATTCTTGCTTTCATAACAAAACCTCCAAAACAATTTTAATGGCTTGCTTCATTTCACAGGGCGTACCGCCGCTGTGCATGAGTTCTCGCTGTATTGCAAAAAGAAGGGGCAGCGCGCAAAGGGCAAACCCTTACTTCTTTTCTTCAATGATCACATCCACGCCCTGCGCCTGCATTCCGGCCAGAAGCTCTTCCACATTGGCAGCGGCCTGCGGCTGGTCGGCTTTGGGCGGGGTGTACGGCCCGATGGGGCACCGCACGCCGGTCTTTTCCTCGATGATGTCCTTGATGCGGGTCCGGCTTTCCGGGTTGCGCCGCAGAAAATCGCGGAAAACATCGCCGCCGTCGATCAGCACCCGCTTGCCGTCAAAATAGGCCTTGGAAGTGCGCAGATAGGGGATGATGGCCGGCTCCTGCTTGGAGAGCTCGCTGCCCAGCAGAACCTCCACCACGTCGTGCCACTGGGGGTACAGTATGAGGGTGTCTGCCGGGGCGGCCGCGGGGGTCGGCTGCGGCACCGGGGCGGCGGGGGCAGGCGCGGGGGCCTCCTTTTCCGGCGGAGCTTTCGGCGCCAGTGGGTCGCCTACCTCCCACGGGGGCAGATCCTCCTCCTGCGCGGGGGCAGGCGCGGCGGCCGGTTCGGGCTGCTGAGGCGGCTGCTGAGGCGCGGGCTGGGCAGGTTCCGGGGCCTTGGGTGCCCAGGTGGAAGAGGTGGGCGCGGCCGGGGCGGAAACAAAGGGGGTTACCGCGGCGGGCTGGGCTGCCGGGGCTGGGGCCACCGGCTCGGTAAGGCTGAACAGCGCCAGTTCCAGTTCAATGCGCTGGTCGGTTCCGCGGCTCATCCGTTCCATGGCGCTGCCCAACGCCTGAATGGCCCGAATGGACTCGGCCTGCGGAATTTCACCGGCCGTCTGCGTGTAGCGGGATTCCTCCTCGGGGGGGACACCGGTGAGCAGCGCACCGCCGCTGGGCAGCGCCGCAAGCATCAGATTGCGGTAGTGGTTGATCAGCTCTTCACACAGCCGCTTCATATCCACCGAGCGCTGGCGCAGAGCAGCCACCTGGGCCAGAACGCCGGCAGAGTCCCGGTTGTGGACCCCGGCGCTGATCTCAAACAGATAGCCCCGGTCGGTCACGCCGGACATACGGCGCACCAGCTCAGCGTCCACCTGGGTGGAAACACCGGCGCAGGTGTCCAGAATGGAGAGGGCATCGCGCAGGGCACCATCCGCCAGGCGGGCAATCAGGTCGGCGGCGTCGGGCGCCAGGTCGATCTGCTCCTCTCCGGCGATGTAGAGCAGCCGGGCGGCAATGTCCTGGGGCTGAATGCGGCCAAAATCGTACCGCTGGCAGCGGGAAAGAATGGTGGCCGGAACTTTGTGAATTTCCGTCGTGGCCAGAATGAAAATCACGTGGCTGGGCGGCTCCTCCATGATTTTCAGCAGCGCGTTGAACGCCGGGATGGACAGCATATGAACCTCATCAATGATGTACACCTTGTAGGTGCATTCACTGGGGGTGTAGGCAGTTTCATCCCGAATGTCCCGGATGTTGTCCACGCCGTTGTTGGAGGCGGCATCGATCTCCACCACGTCCAGAATGCTGCCGTTTTCAATGCCGCGGCAGATGTCGCACTGGCAGCAGGGGTCGCCGCCCGCCTGATGGGGGCAGTTGACCGCCTTGGCGAAGATTTTGGCGCAGGTGGTTTTGCCGGTGCCGCGGGTGCCGGTAAACAGATACGCGTGCCCGATGCGGCCGGTGGCCACCTGATTCTTCAGGGCGGTGACGATGGCCTGCTGGCCAACGACATCCTCAAAACGGGAGGGCCGCCATTTACGATAAAGCGCACGGTACAAAACAAACGCCCTCCCTTCGGCATTTGATGGACATACAAAAAAAGGACAAGCCGCCTGCGCTGCTCGGCATACGGATGCAGGCTGCCTGCGGCGCACAGTGAAGACCACTTAATGCTGCTCGGTTCCCCGCCTGACATGGTTCATGGGTCACTGTCGCACAGGGCCCGCATCCGTATGCCGAACAGCGCAGAGATGGCTCTGTCCGAACATGCTATATTATACAATAACCAAAAAATAAATGCAACCGAATTTGAAAGATTTGCCGCAGGCCAGAGGGCAAAACCGGCTTTTTCAGTCCAGCGAAAAGTCCTCCGGCGAAAAAGCAGGGAGCTTCGGCGGCCGCTTCGGCACACGGCGCAGAGGATCGTACCGGAACTTTTTACATTTATAATAGGGCGATACAATGCCGCATTTTTCACACAGAATCATGCGGGGGTCGCTGGCGCGGCGGCCCCAGGCACAGTATTCGCAGGCCGGGGCAATGGTGGCCCCGTACATTGGCTTATGGAACACGATCTGACCTCGCTTTTCAAAAAACGCTTCGGCTAAAATGAACCCGGCAAAAAGCCGACAGTGCATTGACCGCCTTTTATTATAGGAAGAAAGAGAGAAAAAGTAAAGGGAGCGGGGAAGATGCCCACAGGAAGGCGGGGCAGTTACGGCTTCGGCGAACCGGCTTTGGGCAAGCGCTCCAGTTGCGAAAGCGCAAGACAGCACAGCAAAAACAGAACGAAGGCGGCGTCCGGTTTGCCGTGGGTGATGGGAATCACCTGCGGGGCCAGGCTGCTGAACGCGGGCGCTTCCGCGGGCAAAAGCCGAAGCAGAAAGTGCAGCAAAAGCAGAGAGCACGGCAGATGCAGCAGACGGGCCAAAAGCAGCGGTTTCAGGCAGAGTTCACCCGGAAGCAGCGCCCGCACCTGCGCCAGGGCGGAAAGGCCCATCCAGCTGAGTGCGCCGCAGCAGGCAAACACCCGCCCGGCGGGAAGGCGGCTGAGCTGAAGGCAGCCGTTGGTGACCTCCAGCAGGGCACATACAAGGCAGTAAAGCCGGTGAAGCCCGGGCAATTGGGCCAGAATGCCGTTGACGGCCCCGAAAAAGACCACCAGCGCGCAGATGGTCAGCATGGATTGAGCGGCCCGCGCGGCACAGGCAGAGAAATCGGACGGGGAAGAAGGCCGAGACGCAGGAGCGCGCGAAACGCTTACGGTGAGGGCGGCGGCCCTGCGAAGCCACCAGCGCCCGGCCAGCAGGCCGCAGAGCAGATTGCTGCCGAAAATGGCCCCCAGCAGGGCCAGCCCCAGCCGGCGGCTGTTCAGCATCAGCTGGCCAACGGTGACAAAGATAAAGGCGGGGCTGACGGTGATGCACACCGGCAGAAGGGCCTCCGCCTGGCGCACGGTGAGCTGCCCGCGGCGGTACGCCCCGCCGATGGCCTGTGCGCCCGCCGCAAACCCGCCCAGCCAGCCCAGCAGCAGGGTGCTGCCGCAGGAGCGCTGCCCGCAGGCAAACTGCGCGATGGGGGCAAGGGGGCGGCCCAACCGGTCAAGGTCCGGATTGGCGGTGAGCCATTCACACAGCAGCAAAAACGGAAACAATGCCGGAATGATCTGCCCGGCACAGCTGTGAAGCGCCGCAGAAGCCCCGCGCAGGGCGGCTTCCGGCATACAAAACAGCAGCAAAAGCAAAACTGCCTGCAGCAAAAGCAGCGGGTGAATGCGGCGAACCTGAATCATAAGCCATTCCTCCTCTTCCATATATATGTGAGGAGAACGGCAAAAAAGGAGCGGGCGCCATGAAAAAACAGGGCCAGGTGCGTGCGGCACCCAAAGCAGAAAAATTGAACCTGTTTGCACAGCCGGCCAAGGGCTTTTACCGGCGTTCCATTCTGCACATCCAGTGCGGCGGCGCGATGGAAGTGGAGAATTGCCGTGCGGTTCTGGAATGCACCGAGGAGCGGGTGCGGCTGCAAATGGCGCGCTGTGAAGTCGTTTTAACGGGAGAGAACTTGCAGCTGGAAAGCCTGAACCGCCGAACGCTGGTGTTGCGGGGGCGCATTTCGCAGATCACCTTTCAGCAGGCAAAAAGGGAGGGGCGCTGATGGCAGGCTTTTTTGCGGCGGTGCAGTTCACGGCCCGCGGCGGCCGGGTGGAGTGCCTGCTGGACTGGTGCGTGGCGCAGGGAATTCCGGTGCAGGGGGTCTGCCCGAATGCGGAGGGGTTCACCGCCTGGCTTCCGGCCCGCTATTACCGAAGGCTGCATCGCCCGGCCCGGCGGTATGGAGTGCAGATTCGGGTGCGCCGCAAGCGGGGCCTATGGTTCCTTCTGGCGCGGTGGCGCACGCGCTGGGGCCTTCTGGCCGGGCCGCTTGCCTTTTTGCTGGTGCTTCATCTGGCGGGCGGCGTCATCTGGTCGGTGCAATACAAGGTGCCGGACGATGCGTTGAAAAGGGATCTGGAAGCACAGCTCTTTTCGCAAAACTTACAGCCGGGCGCGGCACCAACACAGGCGGATCTGCAGTCCGTCGAGCAGGCGCTGCTGAAGCAATGCCCGGAACTTGGGTGGGTCACCCTGAATTTTGCGGACGGGCGCTTGACGGTAGAGTGTGACCGGAGCCGTGACACAACGATCCGGCCGGCCGGGGCAAAGCGGATCACAGCCGGGGAGAGCGGCCGGCTTTTGACCCTGAATGTGCAGAGCGGGATCGCCGCCAAGCGGGCGGGCCAGACGGTGGCAGCAGGGGAAACGCTGATCGAGAGCGAAAAGCTGGACCGGGACGGACGTGCCGTGCCGGGAGAAGCGGCGGGCAGCGCAATTGCTCTGGTGCAAAAGCAATACCGATGCGCGCAGTCGCTGACGGTGGCGGCGGAGTTCCCCACCGGGCGGCTGGGCCGGAGCGAAGCGGTGGAGGGGCTGGGGCGAAGGCTCGATCTGCCTTGGCTTACCAAGCCGGAACCGGATGGCCTGTGGCAGGAGAAAATCACCAGAGAGCCGCTGCTGCTGTTCGGGTTTGCACTGCCTGCCGTGGCCGTGCGGACGCTCTGGGTGGAACACGCCCGCCAGGAAATCCGGCTGACCCAGGAACAGGCGGTGGATTTGGCGGCCTGGGCCTGCCGGCGGCAGCTCTGGCAGGAGCATCCGGACGCAGAACTCCGCACGGAAGAGAAAGAGCAGCGGCTGGATGGTGATGTACTGCATTATGCTTGGACGGTGCAGTTTGAGGCAGACATTGCCCGGCCAAAGGCGTGAGATCCGTGCAAAATCTGGCATGTAGAAAATTTAACAAAAGAAGACGCGGAAAATTCCAAAACCGAAGAAAAACGGCTTTTTTAAAAGGAAGAAACGCCGCGAAAAGATCAATGATTTTTGAACAATACAGCGTTTTACAGAACATTTTTTGACTTTAAACGGAATGCTGAGAAACAAGATGGAATTTTGTGCAGAATTCACAGTTTCAAATGCAAAAAACTGTGATATAATGATGCTGGAAAAGAGGGAAGAATGGAATGGCAGAAAAGCTGATTGAACTTGACAGTGTAGAGCTGGCAGCGGCGGTGTTCGGGAGCTGCGATGAGAACATTCGTCTGTTGGAAAAGGAATTTTCCGTCACTGCTGTTTGCCGCGGCACACAGGTCAAGCTGACCGGCGAGGCAGAGGGCGTGACCGGCGCGGCAAACGCCATTGACGCGATGCTGACGCTGCTTGAAAATCATACCCCCATCGAGGAGCAGACGGTGCGCTACTGCATCAGCCTGGCCCGTTCTGGTGAAGATGGGCGGGTGCAGGAGCTGACCGAGAATTTCATCGCTATTACGGCAAAAGGCCGTCCGGTGCGCCCCAAAACGCTGGGGCAGAAGGAATACCTCAAGGCCATTCAGACTCACCCCATTACGTTCGGCGTGGGGCCGGCTGGTACGGGCAAAACCTATCTGGCTGTGGCAATGGCCGTGAAGGCCTTCAAAAGCAAAGACGTGGAGCGGATCATTCTGACCCGTCCTGCGGTGGAAGCGGGCGAAAAGCTGGGCTTTTTGCCCGGCGACTTGCAAAATAAGGTGGACCCCTACCTGCGGCCGCTGTACGACGGCCTGTATGATATGCTTGGGCCGGAAACCTTCCAGCGGCTGCTGGAGAAGCAGACCATTGAGGTTGCCCCGCTGGCCTATATGCGCGGCCGAACGCTGGACAATGCCTTCATCATTCTGGATGAAGCCCAGAACACCAGCCCGGAACAGATGAAGATGTTCCTCACGCGCATGGGGTCCGGCAGTAAGGTTGTGGTGACCGGTGACGTGACCCAGATCGACCTGCCGGATAAAAGCCGCAGCGGCCTGGTGGACGCCTTGGCGGTGCTGAAAAACATTGACGGCATTGCGCAGATTCGATTCAGCGAAAAGGACGTGGTGCGGCACCGGCTTGTGCAGGAAATTGTAAAGGCCTATGACCGGGCTGCCCAGGCGCGCAGCCGCCGCTGAAACCCGGGAATTGATTGAAAAAACGCCCCGCTCGGGGCAGGAATAGATGAGGTGTAAGAATATGTCGAACAAAGTATACATTACCAACGACCAGCATGCGGTTAAAGTGCCCTCCGGCCTGCGCATTCTGATTCGCCGCAGCTGCAATGCGGTTCTGGAATTCGAGCACTTTGAAGGGCCTGCGGAAATCAGCGTTACCTTTGTGGACAATGCAAAAATTGCAGAGTTGAACAACCAGTACCGCAACAAGCCCATGCCCACCGATGTGCTGAGCTTTCCCTTGGGGCAGGACGGTGTGTACGACATTGACCAGGACACCGGCGCCAAAATGCTGGGCGACATCGTGATTTCCATGGAAAAAGCCATGGAGCAGGCAGAGCTTTACGGTCATCCGCTGCAGCGGGAAGTGGCTTTCCTGACGGTGCACTCCATGCTGCATCTGCTGGGCTACGACCATGAAAACGGCGGCCTGGAAGCCGTTCGCATGCGGGAGAAGGAAGAAGCCGTGCTGATTCAGCTGGGCCTGCCCCGCACGGTTTCTTATACGGCCGATGAAGTCTGAGCTGCGGAAATTTATTCGGGGTTTTCGGTATGCAGGCCAGGGCATAGCGGCTGCACTGCAACAGGAGCGGAATCTTCGCTTCCATGTGTGTGCGGCTGCCTATGTGCTGGCCTTCAGCCGGTTTTACCGCTTTACGGCGGTGGAATACGCCCTGCTGGCGGTGTGCATTGCCGGGGTCATCAGCCTGGAGCTGGTGAATTCGGCCGTTGAGCGCGCGGTGGACCGGCCGGATGCAGCCCATTGGGCCGCCGCAGGTGCCGCAAAGGATATGGCGGCCGGGGCGGTTCTGGCGGGCAGCCTGGGCGCGGCGGCCGTGGGGCTTCTTTTGTTTGGAGACCCGGCGGTCGTGGGGCAGATCGTGCAGCTGCACCTTGCCCAGCCCTGGCGCATGGCCGTGCTTTTGGCCAGCCTTGCCGCAGCGTACGGCTTTGTGTTCCGCTGGCCGGGTGAAAAATAACGGATACGCCCGCTCAGAACAGACGACAAGCAGAACAACGAACATTTTAGGAGCATTATGGAAAAGACTTCTTCGGTATTTGTGGCCCTGGTGGGGCGGCCCAACGTGGGCAAATCCAGCCTGACCAACCGGCTGGTGGGGGAAAAGGTGGCCATCGTCACCTCAAAGCCCCAGACGACCCGCACCCGCATTACGGGCATTATCACCCGCGGGCCGGTACAGTATGTGCTGCTGGACACGCCCGGCATTCACAAGCCCCGCACCAAACTGGGCGAGCGCATGAGCAAAACGGCCACCTCGTCCATCGGCGATGTGGACGTGACCCTGATGCTGTTTGAGCCTTACGGCGAGCTGAACGAGGCGGAGCTGGGCCTGGTGGCGGACATTCGCGCCAGCCATGGGCCGGCGGTGGCCGTCATCAATAAAACCGACACGCTGAAAGCCAAAACAGACCTGGCGGTGCGTGCGGCCCAGCTGAAAGACCTGGGCATTTTCGATGAAGTGCGGGCCATTTCGGTGCGCAAGGACGAAGGCTGCGAGGAACTGTTTGAGGTGCTGGCCCGCTATGCAGCGGAAGGCCCGCACTACTTCCCGGACGATGCCTATACGGATATGCCGGAAAAGGCGCTGGTCAGCGAGGTGATCCGGGAGAAAATGCTGCTGAACCTGTACGACGAGGTGCCGCACGGCATCGCCGTGACGGTGGAGCGCTTTAAGGAACGGCCGGACGGCAGCATCATTGACATTGACGTGAACATTTACTGCGAGCGCAAGAGCCACAAGGGAATGGTCATCGGAAAAGGCGGCCAGATGCTGAAAAAGATCGCCAGCCAAGCCCGCGTGGAGTGCGAGGAGTTCCTGGGCACGAAGGTCAACCTGCAGTGCTGGGTCAAGGTCAAGGACGATTGGCGCGACAGTGATTTCCTGCTGAACGACTTCGGCTTCCAGCAGCCGTAACCAGAGGCCATGCCCGCAAAAAAACGGACAGAGAATCTGCCCTGCCGACAGAAATGGACAATCTTTCCGCACATAGCTGCTCTACAATGGGAGACAGTATGAAGGTGGAGGTGGCCGTTCATGGAACAGGGCGGAACATGGCAGGCATTTGTCAGCACCGGCAGCGTGAAGACATACCTGGACTATAAAAAGGCGCAGCAGAAGGAGGAGGAGCATGCAGATCGTGACTCCGGCCCTGGTGCTGCGGGAAGTGAAAGTGGGAGAGGCTGACCGCATTCTTCTGCTGCTTACACCGGAGCAAGGGCTGATTTCGGCCTCAGCCAAGGGCAGCCTGCGGCTGAAAAGCAGGCTGTTCAGCGGCTGCGGCCTGTTTTGCTATTCAGAGTTTACGCTGTATGAGGGCCGCACCATGTACCGCGTGGATGAGGCGCAGGTGAAAAACACCTTTTTCGGCCTGCGCGAAAGCGTGGAGGGTATGGCGCTGGCCATGTATCTGGCGGAGCTGACGGCGGCGCTGGCCCCCACCGGCAAAGAGGCACAGGTGCTTCTGCGCCTGCTGCTGAACAGTTTGTATCTGCTCAGCGAGAACAAGCGGCCGCTGAGCCAGATCAAAGCGGTGTTTGAACTGCGGGCCATCAGCGAGGCAGGCTATCTCCCGCAGCTTCTTTGCTGCCGCGACTGCGGAAAGTACGAGGGCGGCCCTTTTTATCTGGACCCGGAGGAGGGCAGCCTGCTTTGCGGCGATTGTGCGGCGAAGGCGGGCAAAACCCCGAATCTGGACCCGGCATCGCTGACGGCGCTGCGGCACATTGCACTGGTGGAGGATAAGCGGGTGTTCAACTTTTCGCTGGCCGACGCCAGCATGCAGAAGCTTGCCTGCGTGACGGAGCGATACGCGCTGTGCCAGCTGGATAAACCGCTGAAAAGCCTGGACTTTCTGCGCAGCGTCTGGCCGCAGGAGGCCGCAAACGCAGGCCCTGCGCCCGGCGCAGAAGCTGAAAAAAACACCCAAGTTTGAGGAAATAAAAAAAGAATGGACCCGATTTACTTAAAAAGTCTGGAACTGGACAAAATCATTGCCCGCGCTGCGGGAATGGCGGTGTGCAGTGAAACAAAAAAGAAACTGCTGGCCCTGCAGCCGCTGACCGACCCGGATGAGGTGCGTTTTGCCTTGAGCCAGACGGATGCGATCAGCAGCCTTCTGCTAAAAAACGGCAGCCCCCGGTTCGGCGGCGTGGAAGGTGTGGATAAAATTGTGCGCCGTGCGGTGAAAGGCGGCGTGCTTTCCATGGGCGAACTGCTGATGGTGGCAGGCACCCTGCGCAACTTTCAGAATCTGGTGGCCTGGTATGGGCTGAGCGAACACGATATGCTGCCGACGGACGATTTGTTCTATGCGCTGGCGCCCCAGCCCGGGCTGGAAAAACAGATCACGGACGCGATCCTTTCGCCGGAGGAAATGGCGGACTCCGCCAGCAACACCCTGTTTGATCTGCGGCGCAAGATCCGGGCCACGGAGAACTCCATCCGGGATAAGCTGGACATGATCGTGCGCAACCAGACCACCAGCCGGTATCTGCAGGAGGCTGTGGTGTCTCTGCGAAACGGCCGCTACGTGGTGCCGGTCAAGGCAGAGCACCGCGGCGACATCGGCGGCGTGATCCATGACGTCAGCTCCACCGGCGCGACCATCTTTGTGGAGCCCACTGCCGTGGTGGAGGCCAACGCCCGCATTATGCAGCTGCGCAGCCAGGAGCAGGCCGAAATTGAACGGATTCTGGTCTCGTTTACCGGCCAGGTGGCAGGGCTGGAGCCCATGTTCACCTATAGCTATGAGGCCATGCTGGACATTGACGTGCTGCTTGCAAAAGCGCGGCTGGCGCTGGAGCAGAAGGCATGGCTGCCGCAGGTGTCGGACGACATGAGCTTCTCGCTGAAAAAGGCCCGGCACCCGCTCATTGACCCGGCCAAAGTGGTCCCGGTGGATGTGGAGCTGGGCAAGGACTATGACACGATGGTCATCACCGGCCCGAACACGGGCGGCAAAACCGTAACCCTGAAAACGGCGGGGCTTTTGTGCGTCATGGCCCAGTGCGGTTTCCTGATTCCGGCCCACGAGAGCAGCACAGTGTGCGTGTTCCAGGAATATCTGGTGGACATTGGCGATGAGCAGAGCATTGAGCAGAGCCTGTCCACGTTCTCCGGCCACATGAAGAAGATCACGGGCATTCTCGAGAAGGCCTGGAAGGGCACGCTGGTGCTTCTGGATGAGCTGGGCGCCGGTACCGACCCGGCGGAAGGCGCGGCGCTGGCGGTGAGCATCATTGAGGAACTGCGGCGGCAGGGCGCCCGGGTGATGGCGACCACCCACTACGCCGAGATGAAGGTGTTTGCGCTGGAGACCCCCGGCGTGGTGAACGCCAGCTGCGAATTTGATGTGGAGAGCCTGCGGCCCACCTACAAGCTGAGTGTGGGCGTGCCGGGCAAATCCAATGCGTTCCTGATCAGTGAGAAGCTGGGCATTCCATCCCGCATCATTGAGGCGGCCAAGAGCCACATGGACAACGACGATAAGCGGCTGGACAGTGTGCTCAGTCAGCTGGACGACCTGAAGCTTCAGCTGAAGGAAGGCCAGGATGAGATCGACCGGCTGAAGTATGAGGCGGCGCATCAGCTGGAGAGCGCCCAGAAAAAGCGGGAAGAACTGATCCGACAGGGCGAAAATGAGTTGCAGGCGGCCCGCGAAAAGGCGAAGCAGGTGGCACAGCAGGTGCAGGCGGAGGCCTATGCCTTGACCGATGAGCTGCGCAAGCTGCAGAAGGACGAGAAAACCAGTGCGGCCCAGCGCGCCATTCGTGCCCGCGAGATTGCCAAGAAGGATACGGAAAAACTTCTGAACCAGTCGGATGTGGTGCATCCCATCAAAAAGGAGTATGTGCCGCTGAAGGAAGTCCGCGTCGGGCAGGAAGTGGTCATTGCAGAGCTGGATCAGCCGGCCACCGTGGTCAACCTGCCGGATCGGAACGGAATGGTGGAAGTGCGGGCCGGCATCATCAAAACGAAGGTGCCGCTGAAGGGCCTGCGCGCCCCCGATAAGATGAAAAAGGCCCCGGCTGCGCCGAAGCGGCCGACGGCAAAGCGTGAGGGCGGCCACACCACGCTGGACCGGGTTCAGCGCACCGCTTCGATGGAGGCGGATCTGCGCGGGCTGACGGTGGAAGAGGCGCTGATGGAAACCGATCAGTACATCGACCATGCGGTGCTCTCCGGCCAGAGCGAGATCTGGCTGATTCACGGGAAGGGCACCGGCGCGCTGCGCAGTGCCATTCAGCAGCACCTGAAAGGACATAAAAACGTCAAGAGTTTCCGCCTTGGCCGCTATGGTGAGGGCGAAGCCGGTGTTACCGTGGTGGAACTGAAATAAGCCGTGCGTGGGGTGGTCCGCGATGCTTCAACGAATCTATGGAATGGACCTGAGGCTTCTGTGCCTGCTGCTTTTGGCGGCGCCGATCGTCTGGGCAAAGGGCTGCCTTTTGCTGCGGCGGAACGTTCAAATCCGGCTGAATTTGTTGCTGCTGGCGGCGGCGGTGCTTGCGGTTGGCCAGATTACGGTCTGGTCCCGCACACCGAGTGAGTACGCGGCCATTCTGCGGCCGTTTGCCGCACTGCAGGCGGCCAGGCAGGAGCCGGAGCTGTATCGGGAAATGCTGATGAATGTGGCGCTTTTTTGCCCGGTGGGGCTGGCGCTTTCTCAGGAGCTTCCGCAGAAGTGGCCCTGCTGGGGGCGTGTGCTGCTGACGGTTCTTGTGGGCGGTGCGCTCAGTGCGGCGGTGGAGTACACGCAGTATCGCTTTGCGCTGGGAATGGCAGAGACGGACGATGTCCTCTGCAATGCCCTTGGGGCGCTGGACGGTGCGCTTTCTCTACCCATCGGCCAATGGCTCAGGCGGCGCGGCCGGGACAGGCAGAACACGCCGCGCGCAAAAACTCAATGAAAACGAAAGCCGACCATGGAACACACTCCATGGTCGGCTTTGTTCGATTGATTGAAAACGGGTCAGTGCGTTTGTTCCGGGCCGTTTGCCCGATGATCCGGGCGGAGAATGCAGGCGAAACTGTCCAGCATTTCGCGAACCTGCGCGAGATATTCATCCGGCGGAAGGGGATTGGCCTCGGTCAGCCAGCGAATCAGGGCCGCCAGCAGGGCGTCACCGATGAAGTTGACCGCGAACTCCGGGTTGGTGTGGTGCGGCACCAGATCCTGACTGAAATTGATGAGCAGGGGGCCGACCATTTCACGAAAATAATCCTGGAAGGAATTCTGCCCTTCAATGCGCAGGGCGTTCCGGTAAAAGCTGCGCTCTGAGTAAAAATAGCGGCAGATGCTCTCCAGAAACTCCCAGTTGTTGGTGCATTGCGCCACCTGAACCGAGGCGAGAAACTCGGAGTAAAAAATCCAGTTGACCAGGTCGTATTTATCCCGGAAATGATAATAGAAGCTCTTTCGATTCATGCCGCAGGCTTCGCAGATGTCGCCGACGCTGATTTTCGAGAAGGGTTGTTTTGCCATCAGCCCCTTCATAGCCTGGGCCAACGCGCGCTTTGTGATGTTGGAATCTGCCATGGCGGAAAAACCTCCTGTAGATTGCCGCAATCCTGAAAAATAGGGCGGCCGAACGACGCCGGCCGCCAAAAACTGCCAGTAAACTTAGTATACCAAATTTGCCTTTTTGTGAAATGGACAAATCACTCAAACTGGGCAGGTTCTGCATTTTGTGCCATACAGGCGGGGCAGACGCCGATCAGCGTGACGGAAAAGCTCTCAATGCGGGCGGGCACTTCCGAAAAAATCTGCTCCAGTGCGGCCTGATCCACGGCAACGTCCGTCACTTCGCCGCAGCAGCGGCAATAAAGATGGCAGTGAGGGGGAAGGGTGTGGTCAAAATGGTCCGCATGCCCCGGCACCTCGACCCGGCGGATGCTTCCGGCGTCCACAAGGCAGTTCAGATTGCGGTATACGGTACCAAGGCTCAGGCCGGGGCAAACCTCCCGCAGGGTCGCATAAATCGCATTGGCGGTGGGGTGATCGCTTCGGGTCTGGACCTGATTCAGGATCAATTCACGCTGTTTGGAATAGCGCATGGGGGAATTCCTCCTTTAGATGGGGGATGAAACGCCTGCCCAACAGAGAAGCATTCTCTGAAAAGAGGACGAAACGACAAACTCTTTATAAAATAAATAGTAATAGGTTTTATTTAATTTGTCAAGCATTTACGAGAAAGGGGAACATCTTGCGCCGAGTTCGGGCAAGGCAATGCGAAACACGGCCCGGTGAAGGCGGCCGCCCGGTACGATGGCGGTACGAAGATACCCGCCTTTCGGGTTTTGCTGCCTTACAATACAATATAAATAGGTTCACTATAATATGGCATATGGCGAGGTGGATACACAGACAGCATGGAGGTAAAACGAAGCGTGATGAAACAAAGCATAGAGACATGGGCGGAAATGCTCCGAAAAAAGCCACCCCCATGCCCAAGACGGGGCAGAGAAACCGGCCGAATGCTGAAGGACGCAGAACCTGTGTGCAGGCGGACCAAAACCGGCCCAAGCGCCGGGCGGCCGGGCCGTGCAGCCCGAATGCGGAAACCAGCAGGGGAAAGGTCTTGTAAAAATTGTCTGTTTGGTGTTACAATAAAACAGTATCACGATTTGTGCGCGTTGTCTGAAACCGCGGCCCCAAAGCCGGGTTTGCGGCATTGCGCTTGGACTTATAGGGAGATGAAAATGGCCACACAAAAACGTTCAAACGGAAAGAGCACCGCCAAGCGCAAAAGTGCAGCGGAAAAGCGCCGGGAACAGGAAGTGCGCGACACGCGCCGGAAGCTCAGTGTGGTTCTGTTTGTGGTGGGTGCCCTTCTGGCCGCGCTGGCCTTTGTGAAAGACGGCAGCGCCCCCTGGCTTGCAGCCCGCGGCGCTTTGATGGGAATCTTTGGTCCGTGCGGCTATGCACTGGGGCTGTTTGTGGTTTACTGGGCCGTGCTGCTGGTGCTGAACACCACCATTTGGGACGACATCTTAAAAACCATGGTGCTGTTCATTACCCTGTGCGGCACACTGACGGTGTTTTCAAGCGTGGACATTGCCGGAATGGACCTGGCGCAGGCGGTGCAGTCCCTGTACAGCGCCGGGCAGACCTCGCTGTTCAGCGGCGGCGTGCTGGGGATGATCCTGGGCGGAACCCTGCTGATGCTGTGCGGGCGGCCGGCGGCCAACATCATTTTGGTGGTGCTGTTTGCCGCGGGGATCATGCTGTTTACGGGAATCGGCCCGGCAGACCTGTGGCAGAGCGCTGCGGAATGGCTGGCCGTGCGAAAGGCAGAGCTGGGAGAAGAACTGGCCGAGCGCCGTGCCGCCCGGGAGGCGGAGGGCGACTATGAGGAAGCCGAAGAGGAAGAGGAGCCGGAGCCGCTGCTTCGCTCGGTGATTCCCATTCACCGCCGGAAAGCCCAGGTGGACATTGACCTCGGCCCGGACCCGGAGAGCGACACCAATCTGGACGACGAACCTCAAACTGACGAGCCGCTGGTGGGCCCGGGCGGCACATTTGGAATGTTCCCGCCCCGCCACGAAGAACCGGCGGACCCGGAGCGGCCGGAGCTGGAAGAGCTGTTCGGCCGTGGCGGCAGCCTGCTGAATTTGCAGCCGGATGCCGGTACGGCCGATGAGCCGGACGACGGTGAGGAGATGGCCCTGAGCAGCGAAGCCGTGCCGGCCGCGGCCGCAGAGCCTCAGGAGGACTTCTCGACGCCCGTTTCGGCGAATATTGCGGAGCCGGAGGCAGAACCCGCCACGCCGAATGAGCTGGCGCATTTGATCCGGCAGGCGGTGGAGCCCACCGCCAAAACCCAGCAGGACACCGGCGCAGTGCTGCCGGATGACAAAAACGGTGATGAAGAACCGACTGCGCCGGAGTATCACCTGCCCCCGATGGGCCTGCTGAAGCCGGTGGCCCATACGGACGACACGGCGGTGGAAGAGGAACTGAAGCGCACTGCGGCCACCCTGGTGAGCACGCTGGAGAGCTTCGGCGTGAAAACTCGCGTGCTGGACATCAGCCGCGGCCCCACGGTGACCCGTTACGAAGTGCAGCCTCTGGCCGGCGTGAAGATCAGCCGCATCACCAACCTGGCGGACGACATTGCCCTGAACCTGGCCGCCGCCGGGGTGCGCATTGAAGCGCCCATCCCCGGCAAGCCCGCGGTGGGCATTGAGGTGCCCAACAAGGTGAAATCCGGCGTGGGCATTCGGGGCATTCTGGAATCCAGTGCATTCCAGCGGGCGGCTTCGCCGCTGACGCTGGCCCTGGGCAAGGACATTGCCGGTATGCCGCAGGTGGCGGACCTGTGCAAAATGCCCCACCTGCTGATTGCAGGCAGCACCGGCAGCGGCAAATCGGTCTGCGTGAACAGCATCATCATCAGCTTCCTGTACCGGGCCTCGCCTGAGGAAGTCAAGCTGATTCTGATCGACCCCAAGGTCGTGGAATTGGCGGAATACAACGGTATTCCCCATCTGCTGATGCCGGTGGTGACCGAGCCGCGCAAGGCGGCGGGCGCTCTGGGCAGTGCCGTGGCCGAGATGGAGCGGCGGTACCATTTGTTTGCCGAGACCGGCGTGCGCGACATTAAAAGCTTCAACAAAATGGCGCAGGACAACCCCGAGATGGAAAAGTTGCCCTACATTGCCATTGTGATCGACGAGCTGGCGGACCTGATGATGGTGGCGGGCAAAGAGGTGGAGGACTACATCTGCCGCATTGCCCAGAAGGCGCGCGCGGCGGGTATGCATTTGATCGTGGCCACCCAGCGCCCCAGCGTGGACGTGATCACCGGCCTGATCAAGGCCAACATTCCCAGCCGAATTGCCTTTGCCGTTGCCAGCCAGGTGGACAGCCGTACCATTCTGGACGGCGCCGGAGCCGAAAAGCTGCTGGGTAAGGGCGATATGCTGTTCATGCCGGTGGGTGCTTCCAAACCGGTGCGTGTGCAGGGTACGCTGGTGGAGGACGAAGAGATCACCGCCGTGCTGAACTACATCAAGAAGGACAACAGCGCCCAGTACAACGAAGAGATGATCGCCCAGATGGAGAAGTGCGCCGTGCAGGAAAAGAGCAGTGACAGCGGCGACGGTGAGGGCGGCGGCCACGACCCCATGCTGAAAAACGCGGTGGAAGTGGTCATTGACGCCGGGCAGGCCTCCACCAGCCTGCTGCAGCGGCGCTGCAAGCTGGGTTATGCGCGGGCGGCACGCATTATGGACGAGATGGAACAGATGCACATCATTGGGCCGTATGAGGGGGCCAAGCCCCGGCAGGTGCTCATCAACCGCACCCAGTGGCTGGAGATGTGCGCACGGGCCGAAAACCCGGTGCCGGAAGAGATTTAAGCCGGAAAACAAAGGAGCAGCCAATGGAATTGTATCACGAGTTTCTGCCCCTGGGCCGGGCGGATATGGAGGCCCGCGGCTGGGATCAGCTGGATTTTGTGCTGGTGACCGGTGACGCCTATGTGGATCATCCCAGCTTTGGCCCGGCCATCATTGGCCGCGTGCTGGAGGCAGAGGGCTATCGGGTGGGCTACATCAGCCAACCGGATTTCACCACCTGCGAGAGCTTTAAAGAATACGGCCGCCCCAAGTATGCCTTTATGATCGGCGGCGGCAATGTGGACAGCATGGTGGCGCGCTATACGGTGGCCAAGCAGCCCCGCTCGGTGGATGAGTACACCCCCGGCGGAAAGCCCGGCAAACGGCCGGACCGCTGCGCCACTGTGTACACCCACCTGGCCAAGGAGGCCTATCCGGACTGCCCGGTGATTCTGGGCGGGCTGGAGGCTTCGCTGCGGCGGTTTGCCCACTACGATTACTGGATGGACACGGTGCTGCCCAGCATCATGGAGGATTCCGGCGCGGATATTGTCAGCTTTGGCATGGGCGAGCGGCAGGCGGTGGCCATTGCCAACCGGCTGGCGGCGGGGGAGAGCATTTCCACCATCACCGACCTGCCCGGCACCTGCTACATGACCGACTTTTCCGGGCTGCCCGCCCGCTATGTGGAATGCGCCGGTTTTGCCCGGGTGAGCACCGACAAGGTGGCCTACGCCAAGGCTTGCCGCATCCAGATGGACCAGCAGGACAGCGTGACCGGGCAGCCGGTGGTGCAGAAGCAGCGGGAGCGGTATCTGGTGCAAAACCCGCCCGCAAAGCCCCTGAACCGGCTGGAGCTGGATAAGGTGTTTGACCTGCCGTTTACCCGCCGTTCCCATCCCAGCTACGACGCGGTGGGCGGCGTGCCCGGCCTGGAAGAGGTGGAGTTTTCCATCATGCAGAACCGCGGCTGCTACGGCGGCTGCAATTTCTGCGCCATTGCCCTGCATCAGGGGCGGCGGGTGACCAGCCGCAGTGCCGACAGCATTGTGGAAGAGGGCGAGCGCATTGCCGCTTCTCCCGGGTTTAAGGGTTACATCCACGATGTGGGCGGCCCCACTGCAAACTTCCGGGTCATCAGCTGCAAGGAGCAGATGACCCGGGGCATGTGCCAGGGCGGCAAAAAGTGCCTGGCCCCGTCCCCCTGCCCGCACCTGATCGTGGACCACAGCGATTACCTTTCGATCCTTCGGCGGCTTCGGGCCATTCCCGGCGTGAAAAAGGTATTCATCCGCAGTGGCATCCGCTACGATTATCTGATTCTGGACAAGGACGAGACCTTCTTTAAGGAACTGGTGAAATACCACATTTCCGGCCAGCTGAAGGTCGCACCGGAGCACTGCGCCCCCAATACGCTGGCCTATATGGGCAAACCGCCCATTGAGGTGTTTGATAAGTTCAAGGCCCGTTTTTATGAGCTGACCAAGCAGGCGGGCAAAAAGCAGTATCTGGTGCCGTACCTGATGAGCAGCCACCCGGGCAGTACGCTGAAGGACGCTGTCATTCTGGCGGAGTATCTGCACAAAAACCGGATGAAGCCGGAACAGGTGCAGGACTTTTACCCCACGCCGGGCACGGTTTCCACCTGTATGTTCTACACGGAGCTGGACCCCTACACCCTGAAGCCGGTGTTTGTGGAAAAGACGGCGGAGGGCAAGGCGATGCAGCGGGCGCTTCTGCAGTACTATGAGCCGAAAAATGCCGCCCGCGTGGTCAAAGCGCTGAAGCTGACGCACCGGGAAGATCTGATTCCGCAGCTGGTGCCGGCCGCGGCCCGGCAGGCCCACGCAAAACGGCCGCAGCTGCGCACGGAGGCAATGCAGCCCCAGCGGCTGGTGCCCAATTCCCGCCCCGGAAAGAGCCGCACGGCAAAGGCGGCCGCCGGTACAAGACAAGGAAATGATCGGACGGAAAAATGGCAAGATCGTTCAAGAAATACAAGCGGAAAGCGCAAAAAGCGCTGAAAACCATTCGCAATCTGATCGGCGGCATCCTCACGGCGCTGGTGCTGATCTCGATTTTCTGGCCGGCGATGGACACCGGCGTGGACCTTCCCTTCGGAACACCGGAGGACTGGCTGAACGGGGTGCTGGATCAGACCGATCTGGCCCCGGCTTCGGGCATTGCACTGCCGGAGAGCGGGCCGTTTGTGTGCGCATTGGATGTGGGGCAGGGGGATGCGGTGCTGATCGGCGACAGCGGCCACTATGCGCTGATCGATACGGGCACCTCCTCCAGTGCCGATGAAATGATCGCGGCACTGGGCCGCCTTGGGGTGGAGAAGCTGGAGCTTCTGGTTTTGACCCACCCCCACGCGGACCACATCGGCGGGGCAAGCCGCCTGCTGGATGAGGTGCCGGTGGAGGAGATGCTGCTGCCCAATTCCAAGCTGTGCAAGAAAGTCGCCTCGTTTTCCTATGAAAAGCTGCTGCGCAAGGCCCAGGAGATGGACATCCCCATGGAAGTTGCCCAGGTGGGCGACCAGTATACGTTCGGCAGCAGCACGCTGGAAGTGATCGGCGCAGGCATTGAGACCAAGGACAATCTGAACCAGCTTTCGCTGGCGCTGCGGTTCGATGGGCCGGGACTTTCCTTCCTGGACACCGGCGACGGCGAAAAGGAAGTGGAGCAGGCGCTGCTGGCAAGCGGCGAATATCTGCGGGCGGATGTGTTCAAGGCCGCGCACCATGGGTCGGATACCTCGAACACGTCGGAGTTTCTGGCGCAGGTTATGCCCAAGGTGGTGCTGATCAGCTGCGGAAAAGACAACGACTACGGCCACCCGCATCAGGGCCCCATGGCACGGTTTCAGATGCTGGGGGCGCAGATTCTGCGCACGGATGAGCAGGGAATTCTTCTGGTGGCGCCTGCGGCCGACGGCCAGAGCCTGAACACCTGGGTGAGCGGCGTGGATGAGGCCGCCTGACGCCCGGGGCCCGGCAGCCGCAGGCGGAGCACCCGGGGGAATATCCCTAGTAAACGGGTAGACTTATTCGCCCGGATACTGTATGATAGTAAAGTAACGTGAAATTATGGTCAGCCCGCGCACGGCACAGGCCGGGACAGGCTGCAAAATAAACGATGAGGAGTCGAACGGTATGTACATTCGCCAGTTGTTTGCACAGAAGCCCTGTGTATTCTCCATGGAAGTATTCCCCCCGAAGCAGACGGTGGGCTATGAAAAGCTGCAGGCCTCTCTGCGGCAGATGGCCCAGCTGAAGCCGGATTTCATCAGCGTGACCTACGGGGCCGGCGGTTCGGCGGGCGGCGTGTCCACCTGCGAGCTGGCGTCCTTTTTGAAGAACGAACTGGGTGTGGAGCCGCTGGCGCATCTGATCTGCATGGGCAATGAGCAGGATACCATTCGCCCGGTGCTGGACGAGCTGTTTGCGGCCGGGGTGCAGAACATTCTGACCCTGCGCGGCGACCGCAGCCCGCTGCGCCCGGAGAGCAAGAGCTTTGCCCATGCCAGTGACCTGGCCGCATTCATCCGGGCCAATTACGGCAGCTTCGGCCTTTCCGGCGCCTGCTACCCGGAGGGCCATGTGGAGAGCGCGACCCTGGCCGAGGACGTGGCCAACCTGCGCCTGAAGCAGGAGGCCGGGGTCAGCCATCTGATCACGCAGCTGTTCTTTGACAATCTGCATTACTACCGCTTCCTGAATGTGGCCCGCCGGGCCGGTGTGGACCTGCCGGTTTCCGCCGGCGTGATGCCCATTGTGAAAAAGCAGCAGGTGGAGCGCACGGTGTCGCTTTCCAGCGCCAGCCTGCCCCCCAAGTTTACCAAGATGATCAGCCGCTGGCAGGACGATGAGGCCAGCCTGTTTGAGGCGGGCATTGAATATGCGGTGGAGCAGATCCGCGACCTGATCGAGGGCGGCGCAGACGGCGTGCATCTGTACGTGATGAACAACCCCACCGTTGCCGCCAAGGTGTACGACGGCATTCGGGACCTGCTGCCGGCGGAGAACTGAGCCGATGCAGCTGGAAAAGCCTTCCGCCCTGCGCCGAAAGGAAATCTACCGGTATCTGGCCTGCCCGGAGAACAGCCCGGCGGCGGATGCCCTGCTGGACCGCTGTGAGGCGGAATTGCTGGCGGCGGCCCAGCCCCGGGGCGTATGGCGCATTTTCCCCCGCGAGCAGGCACCGGCGTCGCTGCTGCTGGATGAGGGGGACATTGCCCGCCACCTGGAGGGCTGCAGCCGTCTGGTGCTGATGGCGGTTACGCTGGGGGCCGGGGTCGAGCGCCTTCTGCGCCGGTACAGCGCCACCGATGTTGCCCTTGCAACGGCGGCGGACGCGGCGGCCAGTGTGCTGGTGGACCAGATGGCGGATTTGCTGGAAGCGCACATCCGCAGCCAGCTGGCCAGAGAGCATTGGTATATGACGGGCCGCTATTCCCCGGGTTACGGGAACTGGCCGCTGCCGGTTCAGGCGGACCTGTGCCGCGTGCTGGATACGGGGCGGGCCATTGGCCTTGGCGTGAGTGCTAGCTATCTGATGGCCCCGCGAAAGAGCGTAACGGCCGCATTGGGTGTGGCGGACCACCCCGTGAAGGGGCGGCCAGCTGGCTGCGGCCATTGTGTATTAAGGGATACCTGCGGGTATCGGAAACGAGGAACCACCTGTGCAGATTCGTGATATTTTTGAGCGGAAACAGTATGTCTTTCTGGATGGCGGCATGGGCACGATGCTTCAGGCGGCCGGACTGCCGCTGGGGGAACGGCCGGAACTGCTGGCCATTACCCGGCCGGAGCTGCTGACCTCCATTCATGCCGCGTACATTGAAGCGGGCAGCGACATTGTGTATGCCAATACCTTTGGCGCATCGGCGAAAAAACTGGAGGGGACCGGCCACACGGTGGAAGAGCTGGTGCCCGCTGCGCTGGAGTGCGCCCGCAAGGCGGCGGAGCCTGCCGGGGCGCTTGTGGCGCTGGACGTAGGCCCCCTGGGCGAATTGCTGGAGCCTGCCGGAACCCTGCGCTTTGAGGACGCCTACGAGTATTTTGCGCAGATCATGCGCGCCTGCGGCGACAAGGCGGACGTGATCGTGCTGGAGACCATGACCGACCTTTACGAAGTGAAGGCGGCGTTGCTGGCGGCCAAGGAAAACAGCCGCCTGCCGGTGATGGTATCCATGACGTTTGAGGCCAACGGCCGCAGCTTTACCGGCTGCACCGTGGAAAGCTTTGCCGCCACCGCGGTGGGCCTTGGCGCGGACGCCGTGGGCATCAACTGCTCGCTCGGCCCTGCGGAAATCTACCCCATGGCCAAGGCCCTGTGCGAAGCGGCCCGGCCGGAGGTTCCGGTGTTTGTAAAGCCCAATGCCGGCCTGCCCCGGGCAGACGGCAGCGGCTACGACATTACGCCGGAGGAATACTGCCGCCAGATGCAGCCCTATAAGCAGCTGGGAATCTCCATGCTGGGCGGCTGCTGCGGCACCACGCCGGAGTTCATCCGCCTGCTGAAGCAGAGCTTTGGGGGCGAAGCCCCTGCTGTGCGCAACGTAACGCCGCGCAGCTGGCTGTGCACGCCGGTGAAGCCGGTTGAGGTGAACGACGTGACCGTTGTGGGCGAACGCATCAACCCCACCGGCAAAAAGCGCTTTCAGCAGGCCCTGCGGGACGGCGATATGGATTACATCCTGACCCAGGCGGTGGAGCAGATGAACGCCGGGGCCAAGGTGCTGGACGTAAACGTGGGCCTGCCCGGCGTGGATGAGCCTGCCATGATGGAAATGGCGGTGAAGGCCATTCAGTCGGTGGTGGATCTGCCCCTGCAGCTGGACAGCACCAAGCCGGACGCGCTGGAGCGAGGCCTGCGCGTGTACAACGGCAAGCCCATCGTGAACTCGGTGAACGGCGAGCAGAAGGTGCTGGACGCGATTCTTCCGCTCTGCAAAAAGTACGGCGCGGCGGTGATCGGCCTGACCCTGGACGAAAACGGCATTCCCAAGAAAGCCGAACAGCGCGTGGAAGTGGCTCGGCGCATTCAGAAGGCGGCGCTGGCGGCCGGCATTCCCAAGGAGGACATTTACATCGACTGCCTGACCCTGACGGCCAGCGCCCAGCAGGAGGATGTGATGGAGACGCTCCGCGCACTGAAAACCTGCAAGGAAGAGCTGGGCGTGCACACGGTGCTGGGCGTTTCCAACATCAGCTTCGGCCTGCCCTGCCGCCCGTATCTGAACACGGCATTCCTGACCCTTGCCATGATGCACGGGTTGGATCTGCCCATCATCAACCCGAATCTGGAGGAGATGATGGCGGCGGTCTCGGCGTTCCGCGTTTTGACCAACCGGGATAAGCAGAGCACCGATTACATCGCCCGGTATGCCGGGCGCACGGCCGCCCCGGCGGCTTCCTCGGCCCATGTGCCCCAGCTGGGAACAGCGGTGGAACAGGGCCTGAAAGCAGAAGCGGCCCAGGCTGCCAAAGAAATGCTCAAGACCAGGCAGCCCCTGGAACTGGTGAATGAGGTGCTGATCCCGGCGCTGGATCGCGTGGGTGCAGGCTTTGAAAAGGGAACGCTGTTCCTGCCGCAGCTGCTTCAGGCGGCGGCCGCAGCCCAGAGCGCCTTTGAAGTGGTGAAGGACGCCATTGCCCAAACCGGGCAGGCAGGGCCGAGCCGCGGCAAAATCGTGGTGGCCACGGTCAAAGGCGACATTCACGACATCGGCAAGAACATCGTGAAGGTCATTCTGGAAAATTACGGCTATGACGTGACGGACCTGGGCCGCGATGTGCCGCCGGAAAAGGTGGTGGAGACCGTGCGCAGCACCGGGGCACAGCTGGTGGGCCTTTCGGCGCTGATGACCACCACGCTGCCCAGCATGGCCCAGACCATCGAGCAGCTGCACGCCGAGGGCCTGCCCTGCAAGGTCATGGTGGGCGGCGCGGTGCTGACCCCGGATTATGCCAAAGAGATCGGGGCAGACTTCTACGTGAAGGACGCCAAGGCGAGCGCCGACGTGGCCAAACAGGTGCTGGGTGCCTGATTGGCTGCAGCACGGCCGAAACGCCTTGTGATGCAGCAAAAACAAGCAAAAAGGAGCCGGTACGCAAGTTCATGCGTACCGGCTCCTTTTTTGTCTGCCGCGTTCAGAATGGATTCAGAACGTGGGGAAATAAGAGGTTATTTGTTCGACTTCTTCTTCCGTACCGCTAGAACCGTCAGGGCACCGCCGCACAGAAGCAGCATCCCGAACCACAAAGCGAGGTTGCTCGCATCCCCGGTTCTGGGGCCCACAGGCACCGCGGTGGCGGTGGGAGCGGGGGGAGCGGGGGAAGTCTGCGGAGTTTTCGGCTTGTCCGAATCCTGCGGTTTATCGGGAGTGGACGAAGCCGTGGGGGTAGAGGCAGGCGTAGAAGTAGGCGTAGAAGTGGGGGTAGCGGTGGGTGTGGTCGAAGGGGTAGGCGTGGGAACATTCTCCACAACGGTGTTGGTGAGGGTTGCCACGGTACCATCCACCGTTACGCTGCCCACGTAGTAGGGCACCTCTTCCTCCACGACGCTGTACTCGCCGCCTGCCACGGGAAGTCCCGTCCAGGTGTAGGTCCAGTTGTTGGCCTCGCTCAGAGTGACGGTCATATTGTCGTAGGGGTGGCCGTCCTGATACAGAGCCACGCGGATGGACTCCGGCCGCACCGAAGCGGCGTTGTCATTGTCCTTCCAAACCTTGGTCACGGTGAAGTCGGTGACCTGGGGGAGAACCGTGTTGTCAAACCGGACTTCTGCGTAGTTTTCGGGGGCGAGAACCGTCTGGCTCACCACATAGCCATTGCTGGTTTTCACGATGTCCACCTGCAGGGTGAACACGCGGGTGTCCAGGGCTTCCTTGCCCAGCTCCTTGATCTGATAGTAATAGGTGCCGGCGCCGGAATACTTGATGGGGGTGTAGGTGATCGTTCCGTTCTCGCCGTTGCTCTGGGTTTCGGTGTAGGCGGCATCGCCGGTCAGCGGCTCGCCGTTTTCGTCCACAGCGGTCAGCTGGAACTGATACTTGCCGACCTCGGTGCAAAGCTCGTTGTTCACGTACTTCACGGCGGTCGGCGTATAAACGGGGCGGGAGGTGGACTGAATCACACCGTGCTGGCCGGAAACCTGAACCTTTTTGATTTCGTCCGAGGTGGTGGTTTCGATCACCGTACCGTCAATGCTCAGGTCGGCGCTGTTGGTCAGGCTGTCCATGCTGGCCAGGCATTCCGTCTGGAATTCCAGCGTCAGGTTGGGATGCTCGGCCGGGTTGGGAATGGTCACGGTGAGAGTCTGGCCCTCCGTTGCAGTGGTGGCTTCCACCGTGCGGCCCTGCTGGTCGGTCACGGTGACGTCGCCGTACAGGCGCAGCACCGGGCTGAGCACATCGGTGAGGGTGACTTTGCTCATCTTGGCCAGCTGCTCGGTGGTGTACTTTTCGGTCAGGTTGACCTTCAGGTTCCACGCAACCAGGGGATAGCCGTTGGGCGAGGTGTCGCTCTGGCGGCCGGTCTTGGTAAAGGGCTTTTCAATGGTCACACGGCCGTTCTTGCTGGCATCGGCGGCTGCACCGTCGGCACTGCCGGCGTGGAAGGCGTTGCGCAGGGCAACGCTGCCCTCTTGGCCGCCGTTGGCCAGGAACTTCTCTGCATCCAGGAAGGTGGTGTAGCGAACGGTCACCGTCGTATTGGCGGGCAGTTCGTCAAAGCTCAGAATGAAGCCGCCCAGGCCGGTCTGGCCAAGGGCGAAGGGGCTGCCGTCCGGTGCAGTCAGCGCGGCGCCTGCGGGCAGGTGATCCGGCGTATAGGTCACCGTGTTGCCCACGGAATTCTGCACGGCGATGGTCATGCTGTCCACCAGCATGGCCCCCTCTGCGGCAGGAACCGTGGAAGTCACCTGGTCGGACAGGGTGAAGTTTTTGCGCTGGGCCACGCCTGTGGAGGCGCTGGCCACCCAGGTGGCGGTGTTGGCATAGGTGCTTTCCAGCCGCTTGCTGGCGGAAATGGGCACATTGGGCTTTGCGGAAGATTCCGCCGTGGCGCTCATGTTCAGGCTGCCGTATTCCAGAGAAGCCGCGTTCAGCAGGGTGTAGGCGTCGTTGCTGTTGCCGCCGTTCTGGATGAATACGGCCTTGTCCAGCTTGGAGGAATAATCCACCCGGAAGGTCTGATCGGCACCCAGAATCGAGTTGGAATCGGTGTTCCGGATGGTAATGTTCAGACTGCGGCCCGCCGTGGAAATCGTCAGGTTGTCCGCCGTCCAGCCTGCGGAAGCGGCGTAAGAGGTGAAGCTGCCATTCTGGTAAATGATGGGGAAGTAGGAACTGCCAGGTGCGGTTGCACGGATGACAATGGTGGCGGGGTCAATGTACGTGGCTGCCTCTGCGGCAGTTTTCACCCGGTCCTCCGTGCCTTCCGGCAGGGTGATGTTGATGGTGTCGTTGATGACCAGCTGCTCCTTCTTCTGGCCGCCGGTGTTGACGTTGATGCGCCAGTCGGCGGCGCCGTTGGAGGGGCTGGAGCTGACGCGGGATTTGGTGAAGGTTGCGTCCTCAATGCGCACGGTGCTGCCGATCTGGCTGGCCTGCCCGCCGGCATCGTCGCTGACCACGTTGACCAGCTTGCCGCTGAGGCGGGTGTTGCCCAGCAGACGCTGCACTTCTTCGTTGACGGCGTCCCAATCCACATCCACGTCGTAGGTGGCCGCCAGATACTTCTGCAGGGGTGCACCCTGAACGTTCAGGGTGAAGCCGATGTGACCATGGTCCAGCGCATCGGTGCCGTCCTCATTGTGGGTCAGGCTCAGGCCAGCAGGGGTGCCGATAAAGGTCACGCCCATGCCGGGGGCCGCGGCGCTGCCGGGCCAGGTCTGGCTGACGCTGGGCGGGGTAGCCCCCAGCTGCAGGTTGGTCAGGCCGTCACGGGTCAGGGTGGCGGCGGTAACCTCGGTGCCGCCCGCAATGGAGAACGCGCTCAGATCCCACACAAGGTCGCTTTCGCTCAGGTCGGAAGCGCGGGTGGGCTACGTGTCCATATAATACAGCTTGATGTTGCGGTAAACCGCGTGCTTTTCCACCAGATGCTCGATCAGGGTCAGAACCTTCTGGCGCTCGGTCGGGTCGGAAATGCTGGAGGCGCGGAAGGTTTTGCCGGTGTCGGGGTCGGTGAGAACCGCGTCCCCGGCCTGAATCTGGTACTGATAGGCATCGCTCAGCGCGAATGAGGTGTTCTCTTTGCCCATGGTGCCGGTGTACGCGGTGAACATCCAGCTGGAGGTGGAGCCATCCGAAGCGGAGGACACCCGCTGCTTTACCAGCTGATCCTTCATCAGGTAGACGGTGGAAACACTGCCGCCGCAGCTGACGGTGAGCAGGTTGTTTTCGTCATCCACGGTGCCTTCCGGCATCATCAGCAGGTTGATGGAGTTGGCGGCCGCATTCAGGGGCCGATAGGTGCGGGAGGCCTCGGCGCTGTTAAAGACCTGCAGGCCGCCGCCCAGATAGTAATCGCTCTGGCGGAAGGTCTGGGTTTCGCCTTCCATCAGCTCATCCATGTTCAGGGCGGTGGAATAGCGGATGGTGAATTCCGCCCCGGCGGGAATGTTGGCGTTGACCAGCGCGATCTGGAACAGGGAAGCGGGGTGGCCGGAAGAATAGCCTTCGTCCGTGTGGACGGTGATGGAGGACTCCTGCCATTTTTCATCGATGAAGTGGCCGCCGGTGTAAATCGTGGTGGTGGTACTGCCCACCTTCATCTGGATGCTGATGTTCTTCAGGTCCAGATGCTTCATCAGGTACTCCATGGCGGCCGGGTCATTTTCCACCGTGTAGGCACCGGTTGCCATGGGGATGGGGCTGCCGTCCGCGTTCAGCTTGCGCTCCACGTTGGAGAAGCCGGTGAGGTAATCCTCCACCGTGATTTTGCTGGTGGAGGTGAGGCCGTTGGTCACCTTCAGCGTGTAGTTGCCGGTGTAGCCCAGCTTGTCGCCGGTGTTGACCGGTTCCGCCGCCTTTTCGATGGACAGCTCCGCCGAGATGCGCTTCACGACCGTGGTGGTGGAAGGAGACGAACCGGCGATGTTCCACATGGAAAGGCCGGCGGAGTTCTTCAGGCTCAGGTCGTAATAAGCGGCCAGCTGCTGGCTGTCCGATTTGGCGGTGGCGTTGTTGGCCGCGGCCAGCAGCGCCTGCTCGTCGGTTTTGGTGGTGTACACAATGGGCGAGATGGAGCTGCTGCTATACAGGGCCTGGTTCAGGCCGCGGTACTCCACCACAAGCGATTTGGAGTAGGTGGCATCGTTGATGTTGGCAACGATGGGCTCTGCCCCGGAGGCAAGCTGGCTGCCCAGCGTATTGCGGACGCTGTCGGCCATGTTGCCTGCGTAGAAAACGTAAACAGCCAGGGGGTTCTGTTTGCTGTTGACGTTGGTGGAACTACTGTCCGACAGAATGATGCGGTAGATACCGGGATTTTCCGGGTCCCAAATCTTCTTCCCGTTGGAAGCAACCCAGTTGCCGTTCTGATATTTTTGCCACTTCCAGGAAGTGCTGCCACCGGTTTCAGGGCCCACATAAAGGGGGCCATCGCCGCCGCCATTGCCGTATTCGCTGACGCCAACTCCGCTGGTGAACATCTGGGTCACGTGGGTGTAGCGGCCGGGGTTCAGCCCCTGAATCACAGTGCCGTTTGAATCCGTGATCGAGGAAGCGGTCATACTGTCAGAAATGGTCAGGGTACCGTTGTAGCCGCCGTATCCGAAGTAATTGCCGGTGAACAAGGTCTGCGAATTGATGGAACCATAGGGTACATTGACTTTTTGCGGGGTCAGGGTCCACTGCATGTCACTGTTGTTGTTGATCTCAGCGGCCACACCCGTCTTGGCCAGGCCGGGCACCGGGGCGTAGCCCGTGGCCTGAATCTTGATGGGGTATTGCTGCATGCTTCCGCGGCTGGAAGAGGGCAGGGCGTTGCCATTGTCCCCAACAAAACGGGAAATATCACCGTTCTGCATCACCAGTTCTGCGGTGCAGGAGTAGGAATCACTGTGGGGAGAGCCGTTTACACCGGTGAAAAAGCCGATGGTGATCAGCTGGGCGTTCCCCTGCGGATAGGCATAGGAAGTGAGGCTGCTGGAATTCTGGAAATGAATGCTGAATGTGCTGTCGTCGTAATAAGAGGTCAGCGTGGTGTTGTCGTTCATATCCTGAATCGAAGCAGGGGAATCGAAGCGTTGCCCGCTGGAACCATAGGTGGTGTTCAGGGGGTACCATTTTCCGGCTGCATCCCGAATGTAATAGCCCCGGGCGTCCAGCGCCTGGCCTTCCACCATGCCGCGCACTCCGGAGGGCCGGGCATACAGCGAGCCATCCATTTTGCCGTAAATCACACCGTTGTACCATGCGGGCAGGTTGTTGGCGTTGATGGTCATTTCCCAGAAGATCAGCTGGTCGCCGGCCCAGTGGGCGTTCATGTAGGCGGCCTGATAGCGGCCAAAACCATATGTGGTGGTGTTTTGGCTTCTTGCCTGAGAATCGTAAGTGCCGTAACCAACCTTCACCTGATCGGTGGCGCTGCCGCCGGTGTTTTCATCGCTGGTGTTCAGACCGCCCAGACACTGGTACATGGAGGCCTGGAGCATGGTGCAGGGCGCATTGAATATGTGAATGCGCCAGGAAGCGGGCTTGGCGGAACCGTTGCCTTCCACGTATTCATACCAGCCATTGTTTCGATAATTCGAGTAGGCAGTGTCGTAGGTGCGGGGGTCAATGATCAGGTAGGCATATTCGCCGTAGTTGTGCGTCTTTGCGCTGCGGTAAACCAGCAGGTTACCGTTTGCGTTGGCAAAAACCTTTTTCAGCTGGTACTGCAGCTTAACGTCACCGGCGCCGCTGCCGTACTGGGAATCAGTGCGGTTAAAGCAGGAATTGGCCACCAGGTTGGAGTCACCCAGAACCTGCGCGACCGAAACTTCGCCAAGGAACTGCCAATTGTCCAGATAGCCGACCATGCCGGTGAGAAATGTATTGGCATTGTCTGTGGTGAAGCTTGCGGCCTGGCCATTGACACCGCTCACGGCCAGGCTGTTGCCGGGCAGGAACGACTGGTTCGAGATGTAATAGTTGGCGTTGGTGTGGTTTTCAATGGCTGGGTCAAATTCTACCCAGTAGTAATTGCCGCGGTAACTACCGGTATTGCTCTGGGAATCAAGATAGGTATAGACCCGCTCCGGGAAATATTCATAAGAATTGGTGGGGTCCTGACTACCGCTGGAAACGGTGGGGGTACTCAGGCTGCCATAAGAGTAGTTATAGGTGGTAGACGCGGAAATGTCCGGAATGCCGCTGTCTGCCGGGGCACCGCTCAGGGTCGCCCTGGTGCGGTACGTATAGGAAGTGGAGTAATCGTTGCCGTAATCGTCGTAGGTCAGGGTAGGAATGTAGAAGTACAGAGACTCGATGTCTTTGGCGGCATTGCCGTTCCCATCCGAAATGGTGACGTGTGCAGTGTTGGTGATGTAGGCATTTTTGCCATTGTAGGTTGTTGCCGCACCCTCCACTGCATCCGCCCGGCGGAACTCCACGTCCAGCTGCAGGCCGTTCGCGCCGGTGATCCGGATGATGGTAACGCCGTTATCGTTGCGGATCAAATTGCAGTTGCTGTTGTCGACAACCAGAGAATCGGTGAGCTTTTTGCCCTCAGCATCCTTGGCGGTGTATGTGACTGCCAAACGAAGACCGGGGCCGGTTTCATCGCCGTAGGCGTTCAAAAGGCCCGGGATATCTCCGTCGGCCTCGTTGATCCACACGCCCATGGCGTCCGGTGTGGTGATGGTCAGCTCCCGATAGGGGAACGTGGTGTTCGGGTCTTCTTCCGCGGTGCCTTCTTCTTCGGAAGGAGTGATCTTTTTGATCTCAGCTTCCCAGAAGAACGAGGTGGGGCCGCCAGAGCCGGCGTATGCGTTCAGCGTATATCCCTCTTCCTGCGGCTCCGGCACCGTGGGGGTTACGGTAAAGCTGACCGAGCCGCCGGGCACATAGGTCAGCCAGTAAGTTGCGCCGGGGGTCAGGGTTTCGCTCACATTGGAGCCATACTGGAAGGCGCCGGAGATGTCGATCTGCTCCTCCAGCCCCTCAAAGTACATCTTCAGGCGGTAGCTCTCTTCCGGGCTGCCGTAAATGCCGCCGTGCGCGGTTATGCTGCCGCCCAACTGGAAGAACTCGACCGGCTCTTCCGGGTTCAGAATCTCGTTGCCATCGCGGTCCGTCTCGGCGGGCACCAGCTCCTGCGGGAGATTCTCCATGTAATAAGTCACGTTTTCCTGCACGCCGCCCTCATGCTGGGGAATGATCTCCGCCATGCGGAAGCGCACATAAACCGCCGCGCCCAGATCCAGTGTGCCGCCGCCCAGATAGAACGAGTCCTGCTCCAGGGTGGGGTCGTTGGTGCTGATCACGCGGTTCTGGTCGTCGTAGAGGGTGGTGTACATTTTGGGGCTGCCATCCTCATCGGTGCCCAGAATTTCGGACAGAGGCTTTTCCTCCTGCGGAAGGCCGTTGGCGGCCGGAGCATCCTCCGGGTCTTCCGCGTCGGCCGGGGCAGAATTCTCCGCAGAGAACGTGTCCGCCGAGGGAGTGGGTGTGAGATCGGAATCGGCCGGCACATCGGCCGGTTCTTCGGTGGTTTCGGGCTGCACAGCCGGGCTCTCAGAAGGCAGGGGAGAGCTTTCCGCAAGCGGCTGTGAGTAGGCCGAATCGGTGGGGGCAGGCTCTGGGTCAAGAGCATACACGGCACCGGAAGGGAAGGCGCTGGCGGCAATGCAGACGCACAGCGCCAGGCTGAGGATACGCTTCAGCTTCAAGGCAATGATTCCTCCTTTTTCATTGTGCGCTCGATAAAAAGCGTGATATGACTATTATAGTATTAAGAGCAATGCATTTCAATAAGAAATGTAACAAAACTGTAAAGTGAAAAATGCGAAAAACAAGATTCAAGGCCCTGCCGCGTGAACCCGGCAGGGCCTTGAAAAAACGAAACTGTGCACAGAAACAAAAAAGTTGAACGGCAATGAAAAGCCGTTCAACTTTTTGTTTTGGGTATTTGGGCCGTGGCCGCCTTAGAGAAGATGCAGAAATGTTGCAGCCTGACTCAGGCGGCGTCCGATGCATCCTCCGCCGGGGCGGCGGCCGTAATGGTAAGCGACTGGGCGTTGACGATGCGCTGGGCTGCGTCCTCCGCCAGCTCATGGGTGAGGGTGACCCGGTCGCCCACGTTCAGAATCACCGCGGACGGGCTGGCCTGGGCGCTGATGGCGTAAAATACGGAATCGCCCTCCAGCCGCAGATAATAGTACGTGTTCCCGTCCAGCACGGCGCTGCGGATTTCCGCCACCACGCCGGAAGCTTCGGTCTGCGGAAGATCTTCCGGTTGGGTGATGCCCTTGGCCGCCAGCATCTGGATGTATTTCTGCTCGCAGTCCGAAACGGTGCTGCCGGTGGCCACCACCTGATACTGAGAAACGTTGACCATGGCGTAGGTTTTTACCAGCTGGGTGTTGTCTTTCAGGGGGATGAAATAGGTCGGTTCATCCGCGATGTTCAGCAGCAGCGGGAAGGTGGCCGTGTAGCCCAGGTCCTGCACAACGCCCTGCGCCGAGGACATGGCGGCGTACTCGGTGGCGCCGGGCGCGGTATAGAATTTGGTCTCCTTGGTGCGCTGGTTGCACAGCAAAAAGCCCAGGTTGGACTGATCCGAGTTGATGGAGGTGACGCCGGTGTAAACGTAGACATCGTCGTTCAGGGCGATGTAGTTGTAGCCCGCCGTGGCAACGGTCACATCCCGCTGGCCGAAGTAGGCGTTGATGAAGCCCCGCACATAGGTGCCGTGGTAGTCGTACTGCTCCATGATCAGGTCAGCGGTATAGAGGTTGTCCACCCAGGCGGGTACTTCCTCCAGATACTGCGACTCGCCGGTGATGGCGTTGACCAGAACGGCGCCCTTGATGTCGGTGCCGCCGAACAGGCCGATGGTTTTGACGATGCGCGGTGCGATCCACCAGGGCTGGCCCGCCTCGTCGATTTCAAACCGAGGCTCCGAGAACAGATAGGTGGGATATTCAAAGCGCAGGTGCCGGTAGATGTTCCGGTTCAGCGGCTCGGACTTGGAGTATTTCATGCCCTCATCCAGCCGCACGACTTTGGCCTCCTGCGTGACCATGTCCACCAGAACGTAGGCGGGCAGGCCCTCATTCCGGTTGGTGAACCACTTGATGAGGTCGGCATAGTCGATGGGGGCCACACGCACAGGGCGGCCCTGGTAGTTGATCTGGGTCGAGTCGTTGGAATACTCAAACTGGCTGACCATATCGCTCAGGGTGCCCATCTGGCGGTCGCCCAGGTAATTGGCCGAGTCACGGTCCAGCGTGGGAATCTCGTTGAAGGAGATCTCGGTGATGTCGGTGGAGAAATCGCCGGTCTGCACATCCAGAAGCTGCTGGTAGGCGCTGGCCCGGAAGATGGGCAGCGACAGCACCTCGCCCACCAGGGCAATCAGAACCAGCACCACAAAGAGCAGCAGAACCGGCAGGCACTGCTGTTTGAGGCCACGAACAAAATCGCGGAAGAGGTCTTTCGGGGTGGCCTGCTCAGCGGCCGCGACCCGGAACCCGGACGTGATCAGGGAGCAAACCATAAAAACAACGCAGAGCAGCCCGGCAAAAGTGTAAAACTCCGGGTCCTTCAGGTTGATGGCGGGCAGGCAGACATAAAAGTAAGCGAAGCCCACCAGAAGGGTGATGACAAGGCTCCACAAAATCTGCCCGAAACGGCTGTGGGGAAGAATGCTTCCAGTCTTTTTCAAAATAACTCCTCTCAGATGGCGGGGCGGCAGTGCAAGCGCCTGCCCCGGCGGTGTGCCGCTGTATGGCGGCGGAAAATGGGTCAGAACAATCCGTGCAAAGCTTACTATATCCGATTTTGCAGAAGGGAACAATTCCGAAGCTGCGGCCAAACCATGAAAATTCTGTAAATCTCCGGCCGATGGCGGCTCAGGAGGCTTCCGTGATCTGATAAATGGTGCAGGAACCGTTCTGGTACCACACGGGGTAGCGCTGGGCGTAAAATGCCTCGTCCACCGTGTAGTCATTGCGCTCCCAGCCGGAGATCATCACATAATCAATGCCCCACTGGGCTAGAAGCGCCTCGGAGGGGGCTTCATACAGGTCTTTCACGGCCTGAAGCTGGGCGGCATAGTCCATTCCGTGGTAATACACATACAGGCTGCTGCCGCAGACAATGTCCCGCCCGGCCAGGCTGACCACCGGGTTCAGATGCTGCGTGCCGGTGAGGAACAGGGCGTCGGCCGGGGCGTTTTCGTCCACAAAGGCGGCCACCGCGATGCTGGTTTCATTAAACTGCTGGTACTGGCTGACGGCCTCGCGCCCCAGGGTGAGAATGCTGCCGAAGGTGCCCAGAAACACCAGGCAGCTGCCCAGCAGTGCGGCGGCGCGGCGGCTGTGCAGCCCGGCCAGAAACTCCCAGAGAAAATTTGCCACCAGAATGCAGCCCAGCAGGTGCCACACAAACAGAAGCTTGTTGTTGTCGTAGGGGTTGGGCTGGAACAGAACGAACTCGGCCACCAGAAGAATCAGCAGCCCGCCGCCGTACATCCACCGCAGGGCCTTGCCGGCCAGCAAAAAGGCGGGGACCAGCAGCAGATACACAAGCCCGATGTTCTTGATGTAAAACCAGAGGTACGGGTCGCCGTCGTTGGCCCAGTTGAAATGGAAACGCAGAAAATTGTGGCCGGTGGAGGTTTGGCGGAAGATTACCCCGAACAGCTGCGGCAGGCAGAGCGCCCCGGCCAGCCCGGCGTAACCGAACCAGGGCAGCAGCGCTTTGACGGTGCGCGGCCCGGAAACGGCCGCATACACCAGCCAGACGGCGCTGATCAGAACCAGCGCCAGCAGGCTGTGGGTGTGCACCAGCGGAAGCGTACCGGTCAGCAGCGCCAGCGGCGCCCAAAGTCGATGCTCCCGCTCAAAGGCAAAGCGGTACAGCAGGTACAGGCAGGCGAACAGCGCGGCCCAGCCGAACAGGGTGGCCCGCTGGGGAATCAGCAGGTCGGCAATGGGGTTGACCCAGCGGACGTTTTCTTCCACATAATTGGTGGGCGTTTCGTAGAATGCGGTGAAAATGCGGGTGAAGTTGCCCGCTTCGCCGCCGAGAAAATAGACAAAGCCGAAGCCGCTGCCCAAAAAGAACAGAACGTAGGCCAGGCAGGCCTTGCCCACATGGCCGCCCAGAATTCGCCGGGCCAGCTGCCAGCCCATGCCGAACACCGCAAACAGCGCCACGATCTGCGGCAGCATGCAGGCGAGCTTCAGCCCGGCCCCCAGCACCAGAAACACGCTGGAGACGCTCTCGCAGAGGAACGGGTACCCAAACAGAGACTGCCCGGCCAGAAGAGGGTATTCCGGCGGGAAACTGCCCTGCACGGCGATGGATTTGATGAAGGCCAGATGCATGGGCAGGTCGCCGTAACAGCTCTGGCCGGTGTAGTAGGCGCCATTCTTCAGATAAAGCTCATGGGTGAACAGCAGCCCGATGGAAAACAGCCAGAGCGGCAGAGTGCAGCAAAGGAATGGCCGAAGCGTCCCTTTGTGCCAGGCGGGCTGAATCCACCAGGCCCAGCACCCGATGCCGAGAACGGCGGCCGATGCGATCAGAACGGCGGGCAGCCGGAACCCGAGCACCAGCGCCGCCAGCGCCGGAAGGGCTTCCAGCAGCGCCAGAGCAAAACTGCACCCAAGGGGAAGCTGCACATCCACCCCTTCATTGGGCAAAAGGCGGCGTGCAAGCCCAAACCCGGCCCATAAAAAAAGTGCGAGACAGGCAAACGACGGAAAAAACTGCATATCAAACGCCCTCCAGATCAAAGGGTGGGGTGTACTCCTCCCGCGCGCTGCTCTTCTGCTGCATATAGCCGTCGGTCAGGCCCAGGTCAATGGCGGTGTCGATGACCTGGCGGTACTCCCAGGTGCTGATGCGGCGGTTCAGGGGCTTGGTTTGAGCGGCCTTGTAAAACGGGGTGTACTGGCTCATCAGGCTGGGAATGAAGCTGCCCGCGGGCAGGCTGGCCATCCAGTGCAGAACAGCCTTGCTGTCCTCCAGTGCGCCGGGCAGCGCCAGGTGGCGCAGAATCACACCGGATTGCAGAATGCCGTCGGCATCGGTCTGCGGGGTGCCGGTCTGTGCCAGCATCTGGCGCACGGCGGCACTGCATACCTCAAAATAGTCCGGCGCAGCGGAGTAGTTTTGCGCCAGCGTCGGCGAAACGTATTTCACATCGGCCAGCCAGATGTCTACATAATCGGCAAGGGCCTGAACCGTCTCGACGGTTTCGTAGCCGCCGGTGTTGTACACCACCGGCAGGGTCAGGCCCTGGGCACGGGCTTTGTCCAGCGCGGGCAGAACCCAGGGCAGCCACTGGGTGGCGGTGACCAGGTTGAGGTTGTGTGCGCCCTTTTCCTGCAATTCCAGAAAAATCTCGGTCAGGCGCTGCACGTCGATTTCTTTGCCGAAGCCCTCGGCGCTGATGTTCCAGTTCTGGCAGTAGCAGCATTTCAGGCTGCAGCCGGAGAAAAACACCGTCCCGCTGCCGCGGGTTCCGCTGATGCAGGGTTCCTCCCAGTAATGAAGGGCGGCGCGGGCGACCTTGAGCACTGGCCCGGCCCCGCAAAAACCGGCGGCACGGGTGCGGTCCGCCTTGCAGCGGCGCGGGCAAAGTGTACAGGAAACAGGAATGTTCATGGCAAAGCTCCCATTGGCAAAGATACAAACGGCGAAAAAAACGCCTCAATAAAGAACACCAAATGTCCATCATTTGGTTAAAATGTGCAAAAACATGCGGAATTCTTTGAAAGAATCGTGTAGTCTTAGTGTATCATATTTTTACCGCCCTGTGTTATAATTGAAGCAGCTTTTTAAACGGAATCATCTGTGAGCCCGGCCGTGAGTGAAACCACCGGCCGGGCACGGCTGGCCGAAAAACCAAGGTGCGGCCGGGAAAGAGAGGCGTTTCATGCAAGATCAAGCCCAAAAGGTGCGTGCAAACCTGAAGTATCTGCGCTTGTTGGCCAAGGATTACCCCAACATTGCAGAGGCTTCCAGCGAGATCATCAATTTGCAGGCGGTGCTGAAGCTGCCCAAGGGCACCGAGCATTTCATGAGCGACCTGCACGGAGAATACGATGCATTTACGCATATTTTAAACAATGCCTCCGGCGTTATCAAAGAAAAGGTGGACCGTGCCCTGGGACCGGAAGTGCCCGACCAGCGGCGCAGCGAATTTGCGACCCTGATTTATTACCCGGTTCAGAAATTGCCGGAACTGAAGAAAAAGCAGCAGGATCTGAACGCCTGGTATTATCAGATTCTGGTGTGGCTGATCGAGGTGTGCCGGCTGGTGTCTTCCAAGCACACCCGAAAGTTCGTGCGTTCCAACCTGCCCAAGGGTTACGAGTACATTCTGGATGAGCTGCTGCACGCCCATTTTGAGGACCACAACAAGGATATGTACTACGGGCAGATCTTCAGCAGCATTACCGCAACCGGGCGTGCGGACGACTTTATCATTGCAATGTGCACGCTGATCAAGCGGCTGGCCGTGTATAAGCTGCACATCGTGGGCGATTTGTTTGACCGCGGCCCCCGGCCGGACATCATTCTGGATGAGCTGATGGCGCACCATTCGGTGGACATTCAGTGGGGCAACCACGATGTGGTCTGGATGGGCGCGGCTGCGGGCAGCCCCATCTGCATCTTGACCATTATGAAAACCTCGCTGGCCTACAACAACGTGGAGGTGCTGGAGGAAGGGTACAACATCAACCTGCGGCGGCTGTCCAATCTGGCCGAGACGGTGTATAAGAACAGTGACATTTCGCGGTTTATGCCCCATGTGGATGAGACGCGCGGCCCCTACCACGAAGGACGGCTGGAGCGTGTGGCCCGGATGCACAAGGCCATCTCCATGATGATGTTCAAGGTGGAGTGCATGGTCATCGACCGGAACCCGGACTTTGAGATGGAGAACCGGGCGCTGCTGCGCAAGATCAATTTCCGGAACGGCACCGTGGAGATTCAGGGCAAACGCTACCCCATGCTGGATATGGATTTCCCGACTGTGGACCCCAGAAACCCCACCAAACTGACCGAGCAGGAAGAGTACGTCATTACCCATCTGGTGAAGGACTTCAAGCAGAGCGAAAAGCTGCAGAACCATGTGAAGTTCCTGTTTGCCAAGGGCAGCGTTTACAAAATCGAAAACGGAAATCTGATGTTCCACGGCGCTGTGCCGCTGGCCAAAAGCGGCAGCTTTGCTGTGGTAACCTTTGAAAACCACGGCTATGCGGGGCGCAATCTGATGGACTATTGCGACACCCGTGCCCGGCGGGGTTACTATGCCCCGGAGGGCAGCCACGAGCGGCAGAGCGGAATGGATTTTTTGTGGTACCTGTGGTGCGGAAAGTCTTCGCCGCTGTATGGCCGCGCCTGCATGACCACCTTTGAGCGGCTGTTTGTGGCCGACAAATCCACCTACAACGAGCCGAAGGACCCGTATTATATCTTCTACAACGACACCCGGATGGAGCGGGCGATCCTGGCGGAGTTCGGCCTGGATCAGGGCACCGGCCACATCATCAACGGGCACGTGCCCGTGCGTGCGGTGGAGGGCGAATCTCCGCTGAAAGGCGGCGGCCGCCTGATCGTGATCGACGGCGGCTTCTGCCGTGCGTATCACGAAAAAACCGGCATTGCGGGCTATACGTTGGTGTACAACAGCTGGGGCCTGTCGCTGCGCGTGCATGAGCCGTTTGAAAGCACCGAGGACGCGGTGAAGAACAACCGGGACATCACGTCCCGCGTGGACGTGATTGAGCCGACCGCCCACCGGATGCTGATTGAGGACACCGACCGCGGCAAGGAAATGATGGCCACCATTGAGGACCTGAAAATGCTGCTGGATGCCTATCGCATGGGCCTCATCAAGCAGAACGAACTGGAAGAGACCGGCCTTGCCGGGTATTCCGTGTAACGGCGTTTGCTTACAGAAACCGCGAAAAGCTGTATTGAAATTAGAAAGGATAAGGGCAGGGCGGGCGTTCTGACAGAAGGCGCCCGCCCCCTCGTTGCCCATTGGAAAGAAAGGATCAAACGATTTATGGAGAAACAGACCCCGGGTACGCCGCTGCCCTTTGCGCTTGCAAACAATTTCCGCCAGTTGGGCGGCTATCCGGCCTGGAAGGGCCGGGTCGTCCGCGATGGGTGCTTTTACCGCACGGGTGCCCTGGCCCTGATTCAAAGCCCGGAGGACAAGGCGCGCTTTGAGGCGCTGGGCATTCGCGCGGTGTTTGATTTCCGCTCGGAGCAGGAGCGGGACCAGATGCCGGACCCTGCGTTCGAGGGGGTGCGGTACTACCCCTGCTCGGCGCTGGTGACCATTGGCGGCGGTGAGGTGAACTTCGATCTGGACTCCATGCTGAATGGCTCCGTGGAAGAGGCGGCAAAGGCGATTCCGGATATGAACCTGTTTTACCGGGAACTGCCGCTGAACAACCAGGCCTATCGCGCGATGTTCCGAGCCATTTGCGAAGAGGAGACGCCGCTGCTGTTCCACTGCACCGCCGGAAAAGACCGCACCGGCGTGGCCGCGGCCCTGATCCTGACCATGCTGGGCGTGAGCCGTGACGATGTGATGGCGGATTACCTGCACAGCAACCAGTGCCGCGGAAATGCTGTGGCCCGCGTGAAGGCCCGCTACGCCGCTGCGATTCGCCGCGATCCGCGCATGGAACGGGTGATCGATGACCTGATGGGCGTAAAGCGGGAGTATCTGGAGGCAGCGTTTGCGGCCATTGAACAGGAATACCCCACCTTTGAGGCGTACCTGAACGGAGAATATGGAATTGATGCCGGCAAGCTGGAAGAGCTGCGGCTGCGGTATACGGTAGAACAGCAGTGAGAGACTGCGGCCGCTTTTTCAAAAGGCGGCAAACCGGCAAAATAGAATTACGGATCGAGACGTTGTCACAGAAAAACAAAAACGGGACAAAATTACTGCACCGGGGTTTGTATTTTCTGTGACAATTTTGTATAATAAGGATACAGAAACTGTGCAATACGCCGATGAGGCGAAAGAGGCACAGAGAAACCACACAACAAAAGCAAACCCGAAAACGCTCGGATAAAACAGAAAGGGGAAATGGTTTATGGGCACACCGCACAATCGCGCAGAAAAGGGACAAATCGCAAAAACGGTCTTGATGCCGGGTGACCCGCTGCGGGCGAAATTCATCGCAGAAACCTTTCTGGAACAGGCAGAGCTGGTGAACGACGTGCGGGGAATGTACGCCTACACGGGAACGTACCACGGCCGCCCGCTCACCGTGATGGGCAGCGGCATGGGGATGCCTTCAATCGGCATTTATTCGTATGAGCTGTACAGCCAATATGGGGTTGAGAACATCATCCGCATCGGCTCAGCCGGAAGCTACACCGAAAAGGCAAAGCTGTTTGATGTGCTGCTGGTGACGGCGGCCTATTCCGAGAGCAGCTATGCCAGGACGCAGAATGGTTTTGCGGGGGATACGATCCAGCCCAGCGAGAAGCTGAACGATGCCCTGCGGGCCAGCGCGGAAAAACTTGGAATTCCGCTGACCGAGGGGACGGTTCATTCCAGCGATGTGTTTTACCGGGAAACGGACGGAAGCCGGCCCGCCTACTGGGAGCGGCTGCGGGACGAAAAGGGCTGCATGGCTGTGGAAATGGAAAGCTTTGCGCTCTTCCACAATGCCCGGGTGCTGCACAAAAATGCGTCCTGCCTGCTGACGATTTCCGACAGCTTTGTCAGCCCGGAGATCACTACGCCGGAGCAGCGGCAGACCAGCTTTACCAATATGATGAAGATTGCATTGAATGCGGAGTGCTGAGCGATGAACACAAACGAACTGATCCGCGCTGCCTTTGAAGCGCGCGAACGGGCCTACGCACCGTATTCCCATTTTAAAGTGGGGGCGGCGCTGCTGGCGGAGGACGGCCGGATTTTCACCGGCTGCAACATTGAAAATGCCGCGTTCAGCGCCACCGTCTGCGCAGAGCGGACGGCCCTGTTCAAAGCGGTGAGCGAAGGCGCGCGCCGCTTTCAGGCCATTGCCATTGTGGGCAGTCGGGAAGGGGAGAAGAACCTTCTGGTCACTTCGCCCTGCGGCGTGTGCCGCCAGGCGCTGAACGAGTTCTGCGAGAGCGATATGCCGGTGATTTTGGCCAAGAGTGAAGAGGACTATCAGATCGTGACGCTGGGGGAACTGCTGCCCCTGGGCTTCGGCCCCAAAAACGTCCAATAACCATGCAATTGCGGGGGATAATGCCATGCGAATGTATGATGTGATCGCGAAAAAACGGGACGGCGGAACGCTGAACCGGGAAGAACTGGCATTTGCCGTGAACGGATTTGTAAATGGGCAGGTGCCGGATTACCAGATGAGCGCGCTGCTGATGGCGATTTATCTAAAAGGTATGACCGGGGAGGAAACGGCCCAGCTCACCGATTTGATGGCGCACTCCGGCAAGATGGCCGACCTTTCTTCCATTCAGGGCGTGAAGGTGGACAAGCACTCCACCGGCGGCGTGGGGGATAAAACCACGCTGGTTGTGGCCCCGGTGGCGGCGGCCTGCGGTGTAAAGGTGGCCAAAATGAGCGGCCGCGGGCTTGGCCACACCGGCGGCACCGTGGACAAAATGGAGGCGGTGCCGGGCACCCGGATCGCCCTGAGCGAACAGGAATTTTTTGACCAGGTCAATCGGCTGGGAATCGCCGTGGTGGGGCAGAGCAGTGAAATGGCCCCGGCGGATCGGAAGATGTACGCACTGCGGGATGTGACGGCTACCGTGGAGAGCATTCCGCTGATCGCCTCCAGCATTATGAGCAAAAAGCTGGCCTCCGGGAGCGACTGCATTCTGCTGGATGTGACGGTGGGTACCGGCGCCTTCATGAAAACCGTGCCCCGCGCCGTAGAGCTGGCCCAGCTGATGGTGGAGATCGGCTGCCGGAACGGCCGCAAAGTGGCGGCTCTGATCACGGATATGGACACCCCTCTGGGCAGCTGCATCGGCAACAGCCTGGAGGTGGCCGAGAGCATGGAGGTGCTGAAAGGCCGCGGCCCGGAGGACCTGACACAGGTGTGCTGCCAGTTGGCGGCCAATATGCTGATGCTTGCAGGAAAAGGCAGCGAAGCGGAGTGCCTTGCCATGGTAAAGCACGTGCTGGCGGATGGGTCGGCGTTCCGGCTGTGCAAGGAGATGTTCCGCGCACAGGGCGGTGACGTGCGCGTGCAGGATGACCCGAGCTGCTTTGCACAGGCGCAGTATCGATGCGATGTGTGCAGCCCCAGCGATGGCTTTGTCTGCAAAACGGATGCGGAGAAAATCGGCATTGCCAGTATGCTGCTGGGGGCTGGGCGGCTTAAAAAAGAGGATCCGATCGACTATGCGGCCGGAATTCGGATGTACAAAAAGCAGGGGGCGGCGGTGCGCCGGGGCGAGCGCCTTGCCACCTTTTATACAAATGACCCTGCACGGTTTGCCGCCGCAGAAGAGACGTTTTTGCAGGGTTTTTCATTCAGCGACGAGAAGCCGGAGAAATTGAAGCTGATCTACGCCCGCGTAACGCAGAACGGCGTGGAATATTTTTGAAGATGTTTAAGCGGAACACTTAACGGGCTGCTTCTTAACGGGCTGCTTTTTAATAGGAAGCGGCGTGGAGTTGCTTGGAGAGCAGCACCGCTCAGACTGTCTGGAACTTCCCGGGCGATTGACTGGGCGGCATTGAAGCCTGCAAAACAGAAAGACGGGCATGGGTGTGTGTCAGCAGAAGGCCCAATGCCCGCCTGGTGCAGGGTAAGCTGTGGGCGGCGGCACTCGGCTTTGTGCTACGAGTGGGAGCCTTCTGAGTGGGAAGAGTCCTCATTGTGCTTGCGAAAGTCTTTCAGGTTTTCCCGAAAAAGGCAGCCCTGTGCGTTTTCGTAGAGGGCAGGGAAATACGCGGATTCATTCAGCAGGATGCGATAAGGCGTTTGTCCATGCGCCGGGCGAGAGAGTTGGTTTGTGGTGTGCTCTTCCGGGGATGGGTCAGCCTGCCGTTCGCTGTGGGGCTGCGGCCAGAAAAGGCCATCGGTGCTGTCGGTGTGGTTTCCATAATGATTGGTGTAGTCCTTCATAAGGCGATCTCCTTTACGTAAAAATTGCGAGCGCTTCCGGTGCGCCAAAAGCCCTGCCAGACAATCAGAACGAGAGTTTTTTCCGGGAATCAGAAGCACGTGCACCCGGGCAGAACATAGCATTTGCAGAATGAGCCGGGATTATTCCCTCGATTGTGCGAACGGCCTTGGCACAAAGCGCCCGGTGCTTAAAAAATCGAAAAAAGTTCCTGCAAACAAGAAAAAAGGCTTGCAAATGGCAAATGCATATGGTATAGTATTAAAGCCGCATGGTGTGGGCTGCTGAAGTGACGGCTGCGTTGCCGCCCGCCTTACGACCAGCGAGTCTGATTGAAAGAGAGAAAAACTATGTACGCGATTATCGTTACCGGTGGCAAGCAGTACAAGGTTCAGCAGGGCGATGTGCTGTTCGTGGAGAAGCTGGAGGCCGAGGAAGGCGCCGAAGTGAAGTTCGACACCGTTCTGGCCGTGGGCGAAGAGGGTGCCGTGAAGTTCGGCGCTCCCAGCGTTGAGGGTGCCAGCGTGGCTGCCAAGGTCGTGAAGAACGGCAAGGGCAAGAAGCTGAACATCATCACCTATCGTCCCAAGAAGGGCAGCGCCCGCCGCATGGGCCATCGTCAGCCCTACACCAAGGTGGAAATCACCGCGATCAACGCTTAAGCAATTAGAAACGGAGGTACAACACAATGGCACATAAAAAAGGCGTAGGTTCTACCAAAAACGGCCGCGACTCCGAGTCTAAGCGTCTGGGCGTCAAGCGCGCCGATGGTCAGTTCGTTCTGGCCGGCAACATCCTGGTGCGTCAGCGCGGCACCCATATCCATCCCGGCGAGAACGTGGGCATCGGCAGCGACGATACCCTGTTTGCTCTGGTGGATGGCCGCGTGAGCTTTGAGCGCATGGGCCGTGACCGCAAGAAGGTCAGCATCAAGCAGTAATTGCATTGCATCGAGAGGCCGGGCCCCAGTGGCTCGGCCTTTTCTTGTCAAAGCCGCAGAAGTTGATTTTGCGGCCGGATATAAAATAGAGCCGCTGTGCACAAAAGCAGGCGGCGCCTCAAAAGGAGGGAATGACCATGGGAAACGGCAGCTTTGTTGATGTGGCAAAGATTTTCATCAAGGCAGGCAAGGGCGGCGATGGCGCTGTGAGCTTCCACCGCGAGAAGTTTGTGGCCGCCGGCGGCCCGGACGGCGGTGACGGCGGCAAGGGCGGCGATGTGCTGTTCCTGGCGGACGACAACCTGTCCACCTTGATGGATTTTAAGTATAAGCGCAAGTATACGGCGGAGCCCGGCGCAAACGGCGGCGGCAAACGCTGCACCGGCAAAAACGGTGAAGATCTGATTATTCGTGTGCCCCGTGGCACCCTTGTGAAAGAGGCCAAAAGCGGCCAGCTGATGGCGGATATTTCCGGGGATAAGCCGGTCGTGGTGGCCAAGGGCGGCCGCGGCGGCTGGGGCAACGTTCATTTCGCCTCGCCGACCCGGCAGATCCCGAAATTCGCGAAGCCGGGCTTCCCCGGGGAAGAGTTTGAGCTTCAGCTGGAGCTGAAACTGATTGCGGATGTGGGCCTGATCGGCTTCCCCAATGTGGGCAAATCCACCCTGATCTCGGTGATCAGCGCGGCAAAGCCCAAGATTGCAAACTATCACTTTACGACCCTGACGCCAGTGCTGGGCGTGGTGCAGGTCGGCCCCGAAGCCAGCTTTGTGGCCGCGGACATTCCCGGCCTGATCGAGGGTGCCAGCGAGGGCATCGGCCTGGGGCATGACTTCCTGCGCCATGTGGAGCGCTGCCGTCTGCTGCTGCATGTGGTGGACGTTTCCGGCTGCGAAGGCCGTGACCCGATTGACGATTTTGAAAAGATCAACGAAGAACTGGTCAATTTCAGCGCCCAGCTGGCAACCCGCCCTCAGATCGTTCTGGGCAACAAGTGCGACATTGCCACGCCGGAACAGGTGGAAGCCTTCAAGCAGTATGTGGAGGCAAAGGGCCTGACCTTCCTGCCCATTTCCGCGGCAACGAAGATGGGCCTGAAGGGCCTGCCCGGCCTGGTGTACGACCGGCTGCAGCAGCTGCCGCCGGTGCAGGTGTACGAGGCGAATTATGTGGCCCCCGTCAAGACGGAAGGCCCCCGCAGCTTCGAGATCACCCAGCCGGAGGACGGCGTGTTTGAGATCGACGCCCCCTGGCTGGAGCGCATTCTGGAAGGCAGCGATGTGGAGGACTACGAGAGCCTCCAGTATTTCCAGCGGCAGCTGGGTGACAGCGGCATTCTGGATGAGCTGGTCAAGCGCGGCGTGCAGGAGAACGATACCATCCGGATCGGCGATTTCGAGTTTGACTATGTGTTCTGATCAATGGCACGGCGGACGGCTGTGCGCTGAGCGAGGTTTTCTCAATGGAAAAACAGCAGGTAAACATCCGCGAACAATCCCCTCTGAATCTTGCCTTTGTGGGCGACAGTGTGTTTGAATTGCTGGTGCGCCGCCATTTGGTGGAGTATACCCGGCTTCAGCCCGGCAAGCTGCACAGCGAGGCCATTAAGTACGTCTCGGCCCGGGCGCAGTTTGCGGCCCTGCCTTTGCTGGAGCCGCTGCTGACCGAAGAAGAGGCGGCGGTGCTGCATCGCGGCAAAAACGCCAGCAAGGCGTCCGTTGCCAAGCATGCATCGCCGGAAGAGTATCGGGCTTCCACCGGCATGGAGGCGCTGTTTGGCTGGCTGTGCCTGCAGGGGCGGGAAGCGCGCATTCAGGAGCTGTTTGAGGTGATCTGGCAGCAGTTCGACCCGAACGCACATAAGTAACACACAAAGGGCTGAGGCCCGGAAGGATCCGGACCTCAGCCCTTTGCTGCATAAGCGGCACTTATTTGCTGCTTTTTGCGCTGCCGGTGGTTTTGCTGCTGGCCTTTCCGGCGGTGCGGTTCTCACTGGAGTTCGTGCTGTTTTTGCCGGTGGTGTTTGTGGAATTGGCGGAATTGGTGCTGCTTTTTGAAGTGCGGTTGTCCATCGTCCAATGCTCCTTTCCTTATCCGGGGCGATCCGGCGCGGCTTTTTGATTGCAAGCTCTGCGCGGCCCCGCAACCATAGTCTTTTCCAATTGCATTGGCTTTTATACAAAATCGAGAGAGGTTTCTATGCCGAAAGAATTTTTTGAACAACGAGAGCGCACGCTTTTAGGGGAGCGCTATGAGACGCTGTACGCGGCCCCCAGCGAAACGGCGGCCCGCGGCGTGACGGTGAACCTTCTTCGCTGCACGCCGGAATGGTTCGCGGCCCATGCGGGGCTGGCCGTCTCGCCCTCTCCGTTTTGCAGCGCGGGCCTTTTGATCGAGAACCCGGCGGTGAAGCTGGGGCGGCACCCCTACCACCACGCGGGGGCCTTTTATTCGCAGGAACCCTCGGCCAGCGCCCCGGCGGCCATGCTGGATGTGCAGCCGGGCATGAAGGTGCTGGATCTGTGCGCGGCCCCGGGCGGAAAGAGCAGCCAGCTGGCGGCGGCCCTGGGCGGCAAAGGGCTTCTGGTGAGCAATGAATATGACGGCGGCCGCGCAGTGATTCTGCGCCAGAACCTGGAGCGCATGGGCGTTGCCAATGCCGTGGTGCTGAACGAAACGCCTGCCCGCATTGCGGCGGCCCTGCCCGGATTTTTTGACCGGGTGCTGGTGGATGCCCCCTGCAGCGGCGAAGGAATGTTCCGCAAGGAACCGCAGGCCCTTGCGCAGCATGGGCCGGGGCTGGTTGCACAGTGTGCAGCATTGGGAAGTGAAATTCTGGATGCGGCTGCAGCTTGCCTTGCACCGGGCGGAGTGCTGGTGTATTCCACCTGCACCTTTGCCCCGGAGGAGGATGAAGGGCAGGTGGGCGCATTTCTGGCCCGCCACCCGGAATTTGAGCTGCTGCCCTGGCCGGATGGCTTTGGCAGCCCCGGGGAAACCAACCGGTGCGGCGAACATCCCTTTGCGGCCGAAAATACTCGCCGCATCTGGCCCTGCCAGGGCGGGGAAGGCCATTTCATGGCAAAATTGAGGAAAACTGCACCGGCGGAAACGGAAAAAGCGGCCCGCGTAAAGCCTGCAAAGGCGGCAAAGCCCAATGCTGCATGGCAGGCATTTGCCGGCCAGTACTTCCCGCAGCTGGCCGGGCTGCCCACCATGCAGCTGGAGGATATGGTTCTGCTGATGCCCGAGGGAATGCCGGCGCTGAAGCTTCATGTACTTCGGGCCGGAGTGCTGGCCGGTACCGTGCAGAAGAACCGGTTCGTTCCGGCCCATCACCTTTTCACAGCCTTTGGCGCGGGCTGCACCAACCGGGAAGAGCTGACGCTGGAGGATGACCGCACCCAGGCATGGCTGCGGGGAGAAGAAATTGAAGCGCGCACGGCCCAGAACGGCTGGTGCTGCGTTACCGTGGACGGAATGCCCCTGAGCGGCGGCAAGGTGAGCGGCGGCAAGGTGAAAAACCACCTGCCGAAGGCCCTGCGGAATTTGGGCTGAACGGAAAATGGATGAAAAAAGGCCTGGAAGGAACGTTGGGCGCGGCGGCGCGCGATTCCATCCAGGCTTTTTTGCTGCTCATATCGACATCCAGGCGGAATTGTGTTAAAATAATGGCAGTTGTGTATGGAGGTCACCATATGGATTATCGCGTCATTGATTTGCGCACGGTGGAAACCGCAGGGGAAGGCTACCTTACGTTTTTTGAGGGAGAACACGATCTTCCGTTTCCCATCCGGCGCATTTATTACATTCACGGCACTGCCCAGGGCGTGCAGCGCGGCGGCCATGCCCACCGCGCCCTTCGGCAGATGCTGTTCTGTCCCTATGGGTCGATCCTCATCAAATTGGACGATGGCCGCGAAAAGGCGGAGGTCCTGCTGGATCGACCGGAGAAGGGCCTGATTCTGGGAAACGGCCTGTGGCGGGAAATGCTGTGGAATCAAACGGATTCCGTTCTGTGCGTGGCGGCCAGCGAATATTACGATGAAGCCGATTACATCCGGAATTACGAGGACTTTCTTGCGTATGTGAAGCAAGGGGAGGCGAATGAATGAAACCGATGAACATTCCTTTTGTTTCATTTCTGCCTATGGAACATGAACTGGACGCGGAACTTCGCGCCGCGTTTGAGCGGGTGTATCGCCGCAGTTTTTACATTGGCGGCCCGGAAGACAGCGCCTTTGAAGAAGCCTTTGCGGCGTATTGCGGGGCAGACTACTGCGTGGGCTGCGGCAACGGACTGGATGCATTGCTCCTGATCCTGAAAGCCTATGGAATCGGCGAGGGCGATGAGGTCATTGTGCCCTCGAACACCTACATTGCCACGGCGCTGGCAGTCTCCTATGCGGGCGCGGTGCCGGTGCTGGTGGAACCGCGGCGGGAGACCTTCAATCTGGACCCGGCCGGGGCCGAGGCGGCCATTACGCCCCGCACCAAGGCTATCATTGCGGTGCACCTGTATGGGCAGACGGCGGAGATGACGGCTCTGCGTGAAATTTGTGATCGGCACGGGCTGAAATTGATCGAGGATGCAGCCCAGGCCCATGGCGCCCGCTGGAACGGCGTGCGGGCCGGTGCGCTGGGCGATGCGGCGGGGTTCAGTTTTTACCCCGGCAAAAACCTGGGTGCGCTGGGCGATGCGGGCTGTGTGGTGACCAACGACAAGGCGCTGGCCGAAAAGGTCCGCGCCCTGGGCAATTATGGGTCCGACTACAAGTACCACCACATTTATAAGGGGCACAATTCCCGGCTGGACGAGCTGCAGGCCGCATTTTTGGCGGCCAAGCTGCCCCATCTGGACAAGATGAACGCCGAGCGCCGCCGCATTGCCGGCCGCTATCTGGCGGAGATCCACCACCCGGAGGTAACGCTGCCGACGGTGCTGCCCCAGTGTGAACCGGTGTGGCACATTTTTTCCATCCGCACGCCCCGGCGGGATGCGCTGGAAGCGTGGCTGGCCAGCCAGGGTATTGGAACCGGAAAGCATTACCCGATTCCCATCCATCGGCAGAAGGCCTATCAGGATCTGAATCTGGAAGCAGGGGCATTCCCCATTGCAGAAGAGATCAGTGCAACACAATTGAGTCTGCCCATGTTTTACGGCATGACGGAGGAACAGATCACGGCAGTTGTCGCAGCCATCAACAGCGAAAACTGGTGAGGTCGTTCGGGAAAGGAGAAGAATTTCTTATGGGAAAGTTCATTTTTACACCGACGGCGATTCCGGAAGTGCAGGTTGTTGAACCCACTGTGTTTGGGGATGACCGCGGCTATTTTATGGAAACGTATCAGAAGGACGAGTTTGCGGCGGCCGGCATTGACCATGAGTTCGTGCAGGACAACCAGTCGCGCTCGACCCGCGGTGTGCTGCGCGGCGTGCATTTCCAGAAGGAGCACACCCAGGGCAAGCTGGTCCGTGTGACCATGGGCGAAGTGTACGATGTGGCGGTGGACTGCCGCCCGCACAGCGCCACGTTTGGCAAATGGGTCGGCGTGACCCTCAGCGCCGAAAACAAGAAGATGCTGTACATCCCGGAGGGATTTGCGCATGGCTTTCTGGTTCTGAGCGACGTTGCGGAGTTCTGCTACAAGTGCACCGATGTGTACTGCCCCACGGCGGAAGGCGGCATTCCGTACAATGACCCCACCGTGAACATTCAGTGGCCCGACTGCGGCTGTGACTACCTGCTGAGCGCAAAAGATCAGAAGCACGAGCCCTTTGCCGAGCAGAGTTTCGATTATTTTGAAAGGTGGTAAGCCCTTGGCCTCCCTGAAACAATCTTGGAAGGATTTTTGGCGCTATCGCTACCTCCTTCAGAACCTGATTACCCGTGATTTTAAGCTGAAATACCGCCGCAGTGTGCTGGGTGTTGCATGGAGCGTGCTGAACCCGCTGCTGATGTGCCTGGTGATGTATGCCATTTTCACCAGCATTTTTGCGGGAATGCGCGGCCAGAACATCGACAATTTTGCGGTGTTTCTGCTGGTTGGCCAGCTGTTGTTCAATTTCTTCCGTGAATCCACCACGATGGCCATGGAAAGCGTGCTGAAAAACGCGCCGTTGCTGCGCAAAGTTTACATTCCAAAGTACATCTTCCCGCTGGAGAAGGTCTGCTTCGGCCTTGTAAACTGCCTGTTCAGCTTTGTGGCGCTGGTGCTGGTGATGCTGATCACCCGCACGCCGCTGCACCTGAGCTTTATTCTGTGCGTGTATCCGCTGGCCACGCTGTTCTTCTTCTGCCTGGGAATCGGGTTGTTCCTGTCGGCGACCTATGTGTTCTTCCGGGACGTGATGCATATGTGGGAAGTGTTCTGCACGGCACTGACCTACGCCAGTGCGATTTTCTATGACCCGGAGCAGATGACGGGAATCGTGTATCACCTCATCCACCTGAACCCGCTGTACTGGTACATTACGGCGTTCCGCAGCTGTGTGCTGTGGGGGCAGGGGCTGACCGGGCTGATGGTTCTTGTGTGTGGCGGCTGCGCCGTGTTCAGCATGGCAGTCGGCATTTTCTTCTTCAAGCGCAACCAGGACCGCTTCGTGCTGTATATGTAAGGAGGGCTGAACATGTCGATTATTGAGATTGATAACGTCTCGATGCGGTTCAACCTTTCCAAGGAGCGGCACGAGAGCTTTAAAGAGTATTTTCTGGCACTGGCCAAGGGCCATTTGCAGTTTGACGAGTTTTATGCACTGAAAAACGTCAATCTGCGGGTGGAGCCCGGCGACTTTTACGGCCTGATCGGCCTGAACGGTTCCGGCAAATCCACGCTGCTGAAGGTGATTTCGGGCGTGTACAAGCCGACCACCGGAACGGTTAAGGTCAACGGCACCATTGCGCCGCTGATCGAGCTGGGTGCCGGCTTTGATATGGACCTGACGGCCCGCGAGAACATCTACCTGAACGGTACGGTGCTCGGCTTTACGCCGAAGTACATTGATTCCAAGTTCGATGAGATCGTGGAATTCAGTGAACTGCGGGACTTTTTGGACGTACCGCTGAAGAATTATTCCAGCGGCATGGTGGCGCGCATTGCCTTTGCCATTGCCACCATCACCAAGCCGGACATCCTGATCGCCGATGAGATTCTGTCGGTGGGTGACTTCCTGTTCCAGAAAAAGTGCGAGGAACGGATGCAGCACCTGATGAGCGGCGGAACCACCGTGATTCTGGTTTCCCATTCCATTGAGCAGATCGAGCGCATGTGCAATAAGGTCGCCTGGCTGGAGCATGGGCAGATCAAGATGGATGGCGACACGGAAACCGTGTGCGCTGCCTACAAAAAAACCACGAAATAATGCTGAACGCCGCCGGGCGTGGGGCCGGGGAGGCTCCACAACCCTTCGCGGCGTTTTTCATTTTGAAAGTGAGGACAAACCGATTATGGGAAGCAAACCCTATAAAGCGGAGGACCATCTGCCTGCCGATGTGGCCCGCGCAGACAGTGTGAGCGGCATGGCCAAACGCCTGGCAAGCCCGCGCCATTTGGCGGACCTGGCAGGGCGCGGTGTGCGGTGCGTTCGGGAAGAAGGCTTCGAGCAGCTTTGGCGCGAGGTGGAGTTCCGCGTGGGGCTGGCCATGCACAAAGACCGCTGGCAGCATCGGGCCGACCAGCCCACCCGCCGCCAGTTAAAGGCGCAGCGCGCCAACCCGCTTCCGGGCAGCCTGGTGGTCAGCGTGGTGGTTCCGCTGTACAACACACCGCAAAAATTTTTGCGTCAGATGATCGAGAGCGTACAGGCCCAGACCTACCCCCAGTGGCAGCTGGTTCTAGTGGATGCCTCGGACGAGGCTCATTCGGATGTAGGCAAAACGGCCCGAAGCTATGCCGCCAAAGAGCCGCGCATCCTCTACCATAAGCAGAAAAATCAAGGCATTGCCGGAAACACCACCGCCGGATTCAAACTGGCCACGGGCGGCGCGCTGGCGCTGCTGGACCATGACGATGTGCTGTACCCCAATGCGCTGTACGAAGTGGTGCAGTGTATGCAGAAAACAGGGGCAGACTTTGTCTACACCGATGAGATCATTCTTTCGGGCAACTTGAAGGAATTGGGCGGGTACCACTTTAAGCCGGACTATGCGCCGGATTATCTGCGCAGCTGCAATTACATCACCCATCTGATGGTCTTTACCCGGGAACTGCTGGAGAAGGCCGGCGCGGAGGAGCGCAGTGAATTTGACGGCGCGCAGGATTACGACCTGACGCTGCGGCTGACCGAACAAGCCGCCTGCATCCGCCACATTCCCAAGGTGATGTACATCTGGCGCGGCCATGCGGCCAGCACCGCGCAGGATATGGAGGCCAAGCCCTATGCGGTGCAGGCGGGTGTGCGCGCCATTGAAGCGCACTTCAAACGGCTGGGGCTTGCGGGTTCGGCAGAGGCGATTCCCGGTGCGCCGGGCGCCTACCGGCTGCACTATGAGCTGACTGGCCAGCCGCTCATCAGCGTGGTGATTCCCAACAAGGATCACCGAGAGGATCTGGAGCGGTGCCTGGCTTCGCTTTATCAAAAGGCCGGGTACGACCGCTTTGAGGTCATTGTGGTGGAGAACAATTCCACCGACCCGGAAACCTTTGCCTACTACAAGCAGGCCGCGGAGAAGTACCAAAATCTGAAGGTGGTAACCTATCAGGGCAGCTTCAACTTTGCAGCGGTGTGCAATCTGGGCGTAAAAGAGAGCAGCGGCGAGCAGATCCTTCTGCTGAACAACGACATCGAGGTCATCACAGACGGCTTTTTGAAGGAGATGCTCAGTTACAGCCAGCGGCCGGATGTGGGCTGTGTGGGCGCGAAACTGTTCTTCCCGGACGGCACCATCCAGCACGGAGGTGTGATCATGGGCATCAACGGAACGGCCGGGCACAGCCACAAGAGCCACCCAGGCGACGCGGTGGGCGATTTGTACCGGCTGGTGACCACGCAGGATTACATGGCGGTGACGGGTGCCTGCCTGATGGTGAAGCGGGAACTGTACGATGCGTGCGGTGGGCTGGATGCCGAGAACTTTGCCGTGGCCTACAACGACATTGACCTGTGCCTGAAGCTGTGGCAAAAGGGGCTGTTGAATGTGTTTACGCCTGCGGCGCAGTGCATTCACTACGAAAGCAAGAGCCGCGGCCTGGATGAGACCGGCCCGAATGCGGTGCGATACAGCCGGGAAAAGAAAAACTTCATTGAGAAGTACCACACGCTGATCGACACGCCGGACCCGTATTACAATCCGCACTTCAATACGAAATTTGAAAACTTTGGGCTGAAATAAGCCGCAAAAAGGGAGCACTATGAATCGGAAGGTAAAACGGCTGAAAGAATTGGCCGGTTATGCAGTTACACTGACCAAAGAAGAAGGCCCGGCCGTAATGGTGAAACGGGGGGCCGGGTTTGTGCGCCGCCGCTTTTTTGGCAAAAAGGCCCGTTATCTGCCGAAAAAGCAGGTGCTGGAGGCACAGCGGCGCAAGAATACGTCGGATTTCCCGGTGATCAGCATTCTGGTTCCGGTCTACAACACCCCCATGAAGTATCTGCGGGAGCTGGTGGAAAGTGTGCAGGCGCAGACCTGCCCCAGCTGGCAGCTGTGCATTGCGGATGCATCGGACGATGCACACCGGGAAGTGGGCGAGTACCTTGAGCGCCTGAGCCGGGAAGATGGACGGATCCGCTATGCAAAAGTGGAGAACAAGGGCATTGCCGCAAACACCAACGCGGCGGAAGAACTGGCCGAAGGGGAGTATCTGGCGCTGGCAGACCACGACGACCTGCTGGCTCCGCATGCGATTTATGAGACGGGAAAGGCCATCCTGGAGACAAAGGCGGCGTTCCTGTACAGCGATGAGGCGCTGTTTGAAACCAGCATGCAGCGCCCGAAGGTGGGGCATTTCAAACCGGACTACGCCCCGGATTACCTGCTTTGCTGCAACTACATCTGCCACCTGGCCTGCTTTTCCCGTGAGGTGTACGAGCAGATCGGCGGCGAGCGGCCGGAGTGCGACGGCAGCCAGGACCATGACCTGTTCCTGCGCCTGATTGAGATGGTAGGGGAGCACGCCGTTTACCATGTGCCCAAGGTGCTTTATTACTGGCGGGTGTATGCCGCCTCCACCAGCGGAGGCGTGGAGGCCAAACCTTATGTGGCGGCGGCCGCCAAGAAGGCCATTGCGGACCATCTGGCGCGCACCGGCCAGAAAGGGCAGGTTGTGGATGGGCTGTTCCCCAGCACCTATCGGGTGATCTGGGAGCTGGAAGAGCAGCCGCTGGTGAGCATCCTGATTCCCAACAAGGACCATGTGGAGGACCTGGAAAAGTGCCTTCGCTCGGTTTATGAGAAAACGGAATACCGGAACTTTGAGGTGATCGTGATCGAGAACAATTCGACCGATCCGGCAACGTTTGCCTATTATGAAGAACTGCAAAAGAACCCGGAGCGGCCCCGCTGCAAGGTTGTGGAATACAAGAGCGCAAAGGGGTTCAATTTCAGTGCGCTGAACAACTTCGGCCGCCGGGCAGCCAAGGGCGAGTATTTGCTGCTGCTGAACAACGATGTGGAAGTGATTTCTCCGGAGTGGCTGACCGAGCTGGTGCGGCAGGCGTCCCGGCCCGGCGCTGCAATCTGCGGGGCAATGCTGTATTACCCCGATGACACCATTCAGCACGCCGGCATCATTACTGGCCTGGGCGGCTTTGCCGGGCACAGCCACAAATACCACAAGCGCGGCAAAAGCGGGTATATGTTCCGGCTGGCCACGGTGCAGGATTTTTCGGCGGTAACGGCGGCCTGCCTGCTGGTGCGCGCGGCGGTGTACGACGATGTGGACGGCCTGGACGAAAACTATGCCGTTGCCTTCAATGATGTGGATTTCTGCCTTCGGGTGCGGAATGCCGGCTGGCGAATCGTCTGGTCGCCCTATGCGGAACTGTATCACTATGAGAGCAAGAGCCGCGGAATGGACGAAAAAGACAAAGCCAAAAAGGCCCGGTTTACCACGGAGCAGCAGCGGCTGGAAGGGCGCTTTACCCGATATGGCCTGACGCACGATCCGTATTACAACCCCAGCCTGACGCTGGACCGAGAGGACTTCTCGGAGAGCGACGACCTGCGCAATCTGCAGGAAGAGACGGTGTGAGGAAAAAGACGTTTTATTAAGCGAACAACTAAAAACAAACGTATTTCCGACATTTATTTGCAACTACGTAAGAATAATAAAAGAGAGGCCTGCGTGTAAAGCGAATTTGCTTTACACGCAGGCCTCTCTTTTGAAATGCAATCTCAAAAGAAAACGATCGCTTACAAATTGTTCATAAGCAATCGCTGTTTCGCTTATTTTGTTTGAGGTGCTCGAGAAAAATAGGCATTGCGCTTTTTAAGGTAGCACTGGGCGCACAGGCTCTCGTAGCTTACGTTTTCGGTTTGGTCAATGGCAACCTGGCTGCCCTCAAACACGAATTCTCCGTTTACCTTGCGCGCATTGCAGCAGGCCTTTCGGCCGCAGGCGCAAATGGTTTTCATCTCCTCAATGGAGTGGGCCAGCTCCAGCAGACGCGTGGCACCGGCGAACCCGTGCAGGAGAAAATCTGTGCGCAACCCATAACAAATGACCGGAATGTCCAGTTCCACGGCCACAAAGAAGAGCTGTTCCACCTGGGCCGGCGTGAAGAACTGGCTTTCATCGCACAGAACGCAGGAGAGGGGAGAAGCGGACGTGCTGCTTTGACGGACGATTTCCAGCACATCCATTTCCGGGGAAATACAGAAATCCACCGGCCGGGTCACACCCAGGCGGGAAACCAGAAGCGACCCGCCCTTGGTGTCAAGACTTGGCTTCAGAACCAGAACCCGCATTCCGCGCTCTTCGTAATTGTGCGCGACCTGCATCAATGCCGTGCTTTTGCCGCTGTTCATTGCGCCATAGCGAAAATACAGCTTTGCCATAACCGAACCCTTTCTGCCGGAGAACACCGGCACCAGGCCGCCCGGCTTATTCGTTGCGCATTCGATAACCCAAACTCATCAGGCTGTCACCCAGATGAACGTTTTCCACAATGATGTCGGAGTAATCCACCGAGAGGTCGTAGTGGCTGAAGTTCCAGAAGCCCTTGATGCCCAGTGACACCAACGTACTGGAAAGTTCCGCCGCGCTTTCCCGGGGAATGCACAAAACCGCCACCTGAGGATGATTGGCATTGCAGAACTCGGCCAGATCGCGGATGTGACGCACGGGCACCCCGTTCATTTCGGTGCCGACCACATCTTCCCGCACATCGAAGGCGGCCAGAAGGCGGTACCCGTTCACATCACGGGTCAAAAAGCTGGAAACGGCGTTGCCCAGGCGGCCGACACCCAGCAGAATGGTGGAAAGCTTTTCTCCGTTTTCGCCAAAAAGCAGCTTGGAAACTTCCGATTGAAGCGTATCGACTTTATAGCCGATGCCCTGCTGCCCAAACCCGCCGAAACAGTTAAAATCCTGCCGGACCTGGGAGGCCGTTGTGCCCATAATACGCGCAAGCTCGCTGGAAGAAACTTTCTCAACACCATTTCGCTGCATGGTGGTCAGATAACGATAATATTTCGGCAGCCGCTTGATGACCGGCAGGGATGCCTTGTTTTGTGTTGCCATAGGAACTTTACCTCAATTTTAACGGAGAACAATGGACAAGGCCCGGCAGCGTTCTGCAAGTTGGACACGCCGGGCCGATGGTAAAAAACCAGAAAAGAAGACGCAAATTGTCTATCTTTTAGTATAAGCATTTCGTGGTATTTGTCAAATAAAAATCAAAGTCGGGCCGGGATGTTTACCGGGCGGTTTGCCGGGCAACACTGAGAAAAATCAACGGCAAAGGGGAGGATTGCTTATGGCGCAGCGCAAGCGTACGGAAACGCCGGAGGAGGCACAGGTAGAGCAGAAGAAACTGGAGAAAGAATATCTCATGGACACCGGAACGGTACTGCGCACACACGGTGCCCATGTGATCCACTGTATGACGGTGATCGGCTCGGTGGAAGGGCACGTGGAGGCGCCGCAGGGCCAGAAAACGACCAAGTATGAGCACGTGATCCCGCAGCTGGTGGACATTGAAGAGGACCCGCTTGTGGAGGGGCTTCTGGTGATTCTGAACACGGTGGGCGGGGATGTGGAGGCCGGGCTGGCGCTGGCCGAGCTGATCAGCGGCGTGACCAAGCCCAGTGCAGCGCTGGTTCTGGGGGGCGGCCATTCCATTGGGATTCCTCTGGCCGTCAGTGCGGAGCGGAGCTTCATTGTTCCCACCGCCACCATGACCATTCACCCGGTGCGCCATTCCGGCCTGGTGCTGGGGGTGCCGCAGACCATGCGCTATTTTGAGCAGATGCAGGACCGGATCACCGGGTTCGTGGTGCGGCATTCCAACATCAGCGAAGAGAGGTTTACCCAGCTGATGATGCGCACGGGCGAGCTGGTTATGGATGTGGGAACCGTGCTGGACGGGCAGCAGGCGGTGGAGGAAGGGCTGATCGACCAGTTGGGAAGTGTTGGTGAGGCGCTGCACTATCTGTACCAGCGAATCGACGGAGAACTTCCCGGGCCGAACGAGCCGGCCGCGCCTCGTAAACGGAAATAGTAAAAACACCCCTCTGCCTCGCATGGGTGCTCATAAGACAGTAATTCTAAAAATTACGATTATGGCATCTGTCAGGCAGGGTTGGCAACGAAATAACGGGTATCTGGTGAAAGCCGGATACCCGTTATTTTTTTGCCGTCACGAAAAGCAATAGATTTATTCACAGCTTTCAGGTATAATTGCCTTAAATCAATCCTATCCCATCCATTCCGAGATTTTTTCAAAAAATCTCAAAAAAGTTTGGAAGCATTGGAACAATTCAGCCGTTCTCATGCCATATATAGTAGAGGGCTGAATACAAAAGCGATTGGAGGTGACGCTGATGGACAAGCAGACAGGCCCAAAAGGTTTTCTTGTGGTGCTGCCCGGTGAAATTATCGAGATACCGCAGGACAGCGACAAATCATGGCTGACGCTGTTTTACAGCTTGCCGAAAGAACTTGCGGAGAAGTGGAAGCCAGCTTATGAGCTGCCCCGCTGCCCGTATGATGTGCTGCGGACGGACAAGTATGACCGCGTTGTATGTGACGATATGTTCAAGCTGCTTGTGTGGGACTGCTACGCATGGTGCGCATGGCAGTTCTTCCAAGTCAAAGACCGCAAGGGCAATTACCGCGACATTCCCGGCAACTGGAATCAGTATGCAGGATATTTCCCCTTGTGGCGGATGTCGTACAGCATCATCCCTTATATCCGCATGAAGTTCGAGCAGAACGGGCTTGGCTTCCAAAACCTTTACAACATCCCGCAGGGCATGGAAGTGCCGTGGCTGACCTATCAGCAGTTTAGCAATCTGATCGGCAATGTCACCGATATGGTGGTTGCAGAGCAGGAATGGCAGCCCGTGATTGATGCGATCTGGGAAAACCGCACCGTAGAAGACTACGAAACCACAAGCAGCACCGTCAAGACCGACTTCATGCGGAAGTGGCATCACAACCGTTCCGGCAAGCCGATCTCTCTGGATGAAATGATGGAGAGCGAGGACGGGGACATTTTCGATGTGGCAGACCCCCGCAGCGATTTTGAAAACTCCATCATATCTGAAATGCAGATCGCTTCCTTTGCGGAAAGCACCATCACAGAGAAAGACCGGGAGATATTGAAGCTGCGTATGGAGGGCTACACCGAACAAGAGATCGCAGACAAGATTGGCTACAAGACCGCCAGCGCAGTCCATAAGCGGATCGCCAAGATCGCAGACGCTTATGAGGACTATGTGACAGCGGAATATCAGAAGTATTTGGACAAGTGAACAGACGCAGAAGCGGCAGCAGTTACCGAAATGGTGACTGCTGCTTTTTCATGCGGAAAAGGAGGATTTTATGAGTAGAGAACCGTTTGAAACCATGCCCGATGTGATGGATGCAAAGCAGCTTGCAGAAGCGTTGCAGATTTCAAAAGCCGGGGCATACAACCTTTTGAGCAGCACGGACTTTCCGACCTTGCGGATCGGTGGGCGCAAATTGGTGATGAAAAATGAGCTGGTGGAGTGGCTAAAAAGCCGCACGAATCGGAAACCGTGAAAACACGGTCAAGAGATGGAAAAGTGATAAATCAGCCGATAGGACAATGTGAAATGTACTCCGCATCGTTTGGGACGTTTCCATCGAAAAATCGCATCACTTTTCCAATTCAAGAGCTGGGAAAAATCTATGAAAATCAGGAGGTTTTATGAGAACAGGGCTTACCAAGAAGCAAAAGACAACCGTGATTTATTTTGACGAGCATAGCCGCATCATTGAGGTGCAGACCCACAACACCAACCTCAAAAAGCGGCTGACAGCATTTGCGGCAATGTACCCGCAATGCTGCCGCCGGACTGACGATGACGAGCAAGGCGGGCTGACCTTTGAGATCGAGAAAGGGCGGTTAAGTTTTCGGCTGACCGCGCCGTATAGCGAGGAACGGCGCAGGGCGGCAAGTAAACAGGCAAGACAGAGCGGCGTTCATAAAAAGGTCGCTGATTTACCATGAAGAAGGCGTTGATGTAAGTCGCTTTATATGCTATGCTTATCAATGAGAAGTCGTTGGCAAACCGTGAGTTATGGAGGTGAAAACAAATGAAGTATTTAGTTCTATTAGCAGGCTGTGGCCTCGGTGATGGTTCATGTATAGAAGAAGTAATTCTGACGTATGTAGCGCTTGATAAATATGGGTGTGATTACACTCCTGTCGCAGAAGATGTTTCCATTCAGTCAGTTAACCACCTGACAGAACAGATGGCAGAAAAGCGGAATATCCTTATAGAAGCAGCCCGCATCGGTAGGGGACGCATTAAAGATATTCATGAGGTTGATTTTGCAGAATACGATGCATTGATCATACCCGGTGGAATTGGTTTATTGAACAATTATAGAGCCTCCAATGTGATAAAAACGTGCGTCACACATTTTATTAGCGAAAAGAAACCTGTCGCTGCCATGTGTGCGGGAATCGACTTCCTCCGCCGTTTCTATGGAAGTAATCTATTGGCGCGTGAGATGAAAGAACTAACTGCTGAAAAATTCTGTTTTGATGCTGAAAACAATGTTTATTACACGCCCGCTTTCAGAAAAACCAACAATAGCTATACGGCGCTATTGGGCGTCGATTCTATGATTTGTGCGTTGAAACAGGGTAATTCAACCCCACCGCAAAGCTGGCATTGATCCTCTGCATTGCTCTGGACAAGAAATTTGAAGAACTGTTTTATTTTTAAGGAGGAAGCGAATGGATAATATCGCTCTGTTGATCTTAGGCATATTCGTCTCCGTTATTGGAATCGTGAATATGACTGGAAATATCAGCACAATACATTCCTACAACCGAAGAAAGGTCAAGGAAGAAGATGTACCGAAGTATGGGAGAGCCGTCGGCACAGGTACGCTTATCATCGGTGTATCTTTGATAGCGGCATTTGTCACAACTTTCTGGAGTGAAAAGGCAATGTCTTTCATTATTATTCCGGCGCTCGTCATCGGCTTGGGCTTTATCTTGTATGCACAGTTCAAGTACAATAAGGGAATATTCTAACTCATTTTTTGAAAAACCTATTGACTGGCACCTTGGGGGATAGCTTATCCTGTACTTGGAGGTGAGTACAATGCTCATAAATGAAGTATGCAAAGAATGTAACCTGACCAAAAAAGCAGTTGAGTATTACACAGAACAGGGACTAATCCAGCCAAGGATAACAGAAAACGGGTATCGCCAGTTCTCCGAGACAGATGCTTTGATGCTCAAGCGAATTGCAGTTTTGCGCGGGCTTGGCTTTTCTGTTCCAGAGATTCGCACAATTCTTGAGAATGATAGCCGTACAGCAATTTACGATGTCCTCAACAGGAAAGAGCTTGAAATCGTCGAGCTGCAAACAAAGCAGGCATTGATAAAACAACTTGCGGAAAGCGGCGATTGGGAGCAAATTGAAGGACAAGTGGAGGCGCTTCAAAACAAGCAATCCATATTGAACCGTATCCTTGATAAGTTTCCGGGCTTCTATGGAAAATTCGTATGCTTGCACTTCGCTCCGTTTTTGAGCGAAGCAATCACAACGAATGAGCAGAGGGAAGCGTTTGAAACGATCATCCGATACTTGGACGGCATTTCTATAGCCGTTCCCAGCGATGTGCAGCAGTATCTTGATGAGATTAGAGAAAATGCTGATGCTGCTGTGACGCAAAGCGCATCTGCCGCACTTGCGGCAGCTATGACAGACCCGAAAAAGTATATTCACGACAACAAGGAAATGCTCGAACAATATCGAGCGGTTGCGGAATCGGAAGAATATAAGGCATCTCCCGCCTACCGACTGCAAGAATATCTAAAGCAATTCCAAAGGGAGAGCGGCTATAACGATGTATTCATTCCCGCAATGCAGAGGCTTAGTCCCGCTTACCGCGAGTATCACAAATCCCTGCAAGCGGCGAATGAGGTTTTCTTGCGGCACTTCCAGCAGGAGTGATTTTGTAAAAAGTTCATAGAACAATTCCCACCCACCAAAGCGCAATCGACAAAAATCGGTTGCGCTTTTCTTTTACCCAAAACCAAGAAAGGAGCGACCACCCATGCCAAAGAAAAAACTACCGCAGACCATCGAAGAATGTAATGCCGAACTGGAACGCACGCAGAAGCAGTTGCAGCAGTACGAAAACCGAAACAAGATGCTTAACCGCAAGCTGTCCGCCGAAAAACGCAAGGAGCGCAATCACCGTATTTTCCTGTTTGGCGGTTTCATGGAAAGCATTGTGCCGGAGCTGAGAACCATGACGGAGGACGAGGGAAAGGACTTCCTGTATCACATCGCAAAGAGTACGGAAGCACAGGAGTATTTGAAAAAACGCGCCGAGGGGGTGAAAGCCAGATAATACCCTTGGTAACAAGGGCGCACTTATACACCCTTGCGGGTGTTGTGCGCTCATCTCCGCGCTAAGAGCCGCCGCTTTGCGGCGGTTGCGCTCCGAAACACGCCTGCGGGCGTAGTGCCGAGAGCTTGTGAGCGCATGGAAATCTCCATGCGCCCACATTGGCGGCTTACGCCGCACAGGGAAAACTGCATTTTCCCTGCGACAGCTTGCGCTGTCTACCCTTTTGCGTCCCCACGAAACAGAACACCTTGCTGCGGCAAGCTGTTCCGTTTCATGGGGCTGAATCACGAAGATCGGAGGTAAACCGTTATCGCAATCTATCATTGCAGCATCAAGATTATCAGCCGGGGAAATGGCAAGTCAGCCGTTGCCGCTGCTGCCTACCGAAGCGGCGAGAAAATCACAAACGAATGGGACGGTATGATCCATGACTACACCCGAAAGCGCGGCATCGTCCATTCGGAAATCCTGCTGCCGCCCAACGCTCCCCCGGACTTTCAAGACCGGGGAACGCTTTGGAACAGTGTGGAGCAAATTGAAAAGGCGTGCAACTCCCAACTGGCGCGGGAATTAGAGGTTGCGCTGCCCATAGAGTTATCCAGAGAGGAACAGGTACGGCTTGTCCGTGCGTACTGTTCCTCTCAATTTGTTTCCAGAGGAATGTGTGCGGACTTCAACATTCACGACACAGGCAGCGGCAACCCACACGCCCATATTCTTCTCACCATGCGACCAATGGACGAACGGGGCAAGTGGCTTCCGAAGTCCAAAAAGGAATATGTGTTGGACGAAAACGGCGAGAGAATCCGCCTGTCCAGCGGCAGATATAAAACCCGCAAGGTTGACCTTGTGGACTGGAACAGTCAGGAGAACGCTGAGGTCTGGCGCAAGGTGTGGGCTGACCTTGCCAATGAGTTCTTGGAACGGAACAACCGCCCGGAGCGCATCGACCACCGCAGCTATGAGCGGCAGGGGATCGATCAAATCCCAACCGTTCACATCGGCGTGGCAGCGTCACAGATGGAGAAGAAAGGCATCGCTACCGAGCGCGGCGAACTGAACCGCAGTATCAAAGCGGCAAATCGTCTGCTCCGCGACATCAAGGCGCAGATCGGCAAGCTGAAAGAATGGCTGCTTGATGTGTTCAAGGCAAAGGAGAGCTTGCGCGCCGAGCCGCCGCAGCCGAAATCCCCCGACCTCTCCACGCTGCTGTTCCGCTATCTGGATATTCAGAAAGCCAATGGCAGGAAGTATTCCCAAAGTTGGCAGCAACAGCACTCCGCAGACGAACTCAAAGCAATTTCCAAAGCCGTCAATCTTCTTTCGGAAAAGGGTATCTATACGCTGGAAGAACTGGATGCAGCCCTGTCCGTTGTCCATGACAAGGCAAGCGAAATCCGCAGCGGCATGAAGCCGAGAGAGACGCGCATCCGTCAACTCCAAAAGCTCATAGAACAGGTGCAGAACCTACGAGAGACACAGCCCATCCACGATGAATACAAGCAAATCCGCTGGAAGGGCAAGCAGGAAAAGTTTGTAGAAGCGCACCGTGCCGATCTCGCGGTATGGGACGCAGCAAACCGTTATCTGCGGGCAAATCTGCCAGATATGAATCTGACGCCGAAAGCATGGCAGACCGAGCTTGCCGCGCTGACTGCCGAGAACGAAGCGGAATATGTAAAGCTGAAAGCCCAACGGGAGGAAGTTGCCGAGCTGCAAAAGGTACGCCGCTATGTGGATGTTGCCCTAAAAGCAGACGCACCGCAAAAGACGAAAACCAAATATCACGATATAGACCGATAACCCATCGGAGAAAGGACACCACCATGAACAATGATAAGCAATTTGAACACGAAATCGACCCCGATCTGTTGGCAGAAATCGATGAATGGGAAAAGACCGACCACGACGAGCCAGCGGAATATTACTTCTCCAATCCAGACCCGTATCTGAAACCGCAGCCCCTGCCGCCCGACCATCCCCGGCACAACTGCTACTTTAACGAGGACGGGCATCTCTGCGTGAAAAACCTGTCCGCTTTCTGGCTGCCGGAGTTCACCTTGCAAAAGGAAATCGGCGGCACAGTCTACACCGTCACAGGCAGCTATGACGGCGTGGAAACGCTGGATAAAAAGATGGAGCGCATCATGGGCGAAAAGTTTACAGAAAAGATGGAGGATTCTGAATGACAAATACGCAGTCTCTTGGTACAATAGAAGCAACCAATCCTGTACTGGCAGTTGCCCCTTTGAAGGAGGAAACAGAAATGTTACGGGCAACTGATAAAATCACAGCGCTTTACTGCCGCTTATCCGTGGAAGATTTGAAAGAGGATAAGAAGGGCGGCAAAGAGGACGAATCCAACAGCATCCAGAATCAAGAGTTAATATGTAGAGGGTGGTTTCTGCCACCTAATACATATGACTGCGGCTCATTTGTGGTGAATGGAACAGCAGTTGTAGGAAAGGAGCAAAAAGGCCTTATAACCGCTGGAAATCAACACAAAAGGAGCTGAATTTTATGAAAACCATCTTTGAAGAAATGGGCGGTACATACCGTCAAGTGGGCGATTATTTCATTCCCAACATTACTTTGCCGGATGACGGCGAATATCAGATAGGCAAATACGGGCGTATGCGCTGCAGCTATCTGAAAGAACATCGCCCCATTCTCTACACAAACCTGCTCACAAGCGGAACGCTGCATCGGCACCTTGCCGAGATCGACCAAGCCTGCTATGAGCGTATGGAAATCATCGTTTCCGATATGGCAGAGCAGGAAGGCGTAACAGAAGCGCTGAAAGCCGCTGACCAAATGGAATGGGTGCGCCGCATGAACAGCATCCGCAGCCGTGCAGAGGAAATCGTTCTGACCGAGCTTGTGTATGAATGACAAATGCCCGTTATTGGCTGTATGGCCGATAACGGGCATTTCTGTTATCCTTCGGGCGGTGTGAACTTATATTTTCCCTTTCCGAAGCCGCTGACAGGCTCAATCAAATCTGCATTTTTCAGCTTTGTAATGAGATTGCCTGCGGCAGTAACAGAATCCTTTGTGATGGCCGCTATATCAGAGCGACCAAAGACGCCGTCAATGCCCATGTTGGCAAATACTGCTTTTGCTTTTGCAATCGTAGTTTGGCTTGCGTTGAGTCGATCAATCGCAACCTCAATCGCAACATTTTCGGCCTCAATCGTAACCTTAGTTGCGTTCGCCTCTGTTCCATAATTCAGGTTGTACAGCGTCACTTGGAATGAGGTAACATCTGAGTAGAATTTGGGCTCCAACTCAGCACGGTAGTTATGGGCGGCATGATAGGATTCCGTGATTTTCTTAAAGCCGCTGCCTTGCCGCTCCATATAGCCCAATCTGCCGAAAATATCCGCAAGGACGGGATTGCGTCGTGTGGAGGAAATGCTGGACAGGTCCCGTTCCTGTATCCGTGTGCCGTCAGGCATACCGCCGGGAGAATAGATGGTGAGACGGTCATCGTAAATATCAATATGGACCTCACTGCCCAATATCAGATAATCTCGGTGGATCAGCGCATTGACAAGAGCCTCAAAAACGCTTCGTTCGCAGTAATCCGGCATTTCAATGCGGGAGTCAGCAGTTTTCTTCCAGCGGGTTTTCATATTCCGCTTAACAAAGCCGACACCCTCATTGAGCAGAATAATCAGACTGCCGGAATACTCTGCGCTGTCAAGTGCATCCACCATGCCGCCGCTTTTGTCAAGGCCATTCCAACGTGTGCAAAACAGGCGGGAGTGGCGGAAAGGCGAATCGTCCGCAAGCAAAGCGCCTGCATTGGTCAGCTTGCCGTTTTCGTCCCGCATATCAAAGGAATCGAACAGCTTTTCTTCCATGCTGTTTCCTGTCCACGCCTTATACCGCTCCCGCAGCTTGGAAAAAGCGTAATCCTTAAAATCATACTCGGAAATCAGCTCGTCATAGGTGCGGTGCATCCCTTTGAGGATCAGCTGATTGAGCACATAGGATGGGGCAATCACGCTTTCATTGCCCATTCGGATATAGGCTTCCATGATACCGTCCGCTTTATAGTAATACGGAGTAGACCGTCCGGACGATACGGACAGTACAAGGATGTCCTTGCCGCTTTCCCGTTCAGGAGCAAGGATAAAACTCGGATAAGGCGTGATCCGCTCTTTGATCAGGCGGCTGATCGTCTCTGCGTCGGTCTGCGCATCTGACAAGCCTATCACATTTCTGTCATCATCAATCCCGAAAAACAGCGTGCCGCCGATGCCGTTTGCAAAGGCGCTCACGCTTTTAAGCCAGCTTTTCGGCTTCTTCACTTCTAAGGCAACCTTGAAATCGCACTCTGTTGCCTCTGCAATCCAGCGATCAATCATTTTCCTCACCGTCCTGTCCTTTATTCTTCCCCCGGCTCTTATAGACATTATACTGATTCTTGCACCGGGGACTGCAAAATGCGGAATTGGAGCGGCTGCTCAGAAACACCTTCTGGCAGTGCTTACACAGCCGCAGGGGTTTTGCATCGTCCACCAGCATGAAGCTGAACATCATCTGCACGCCCAGCAGCAGGGAGTGAAAATCCCAATAGATGGTCGGCTTGTCCAGTAGCTCAATATGATAGCTGGGTGCAATGCCACCGAAAGCGGCCATGCCCTTGCGGTACAAATTTCGGGTATCCTCGTCGATGAGGTCATAGTCGTTATAGTACAGAATGGATGTGGTCAGCGTGAACGCCCAATCCTTGAACTGCTGCGCTACCCAGTCATACGGCTCAGCATACTCCCGCTGGAAGCTCATGTTCTTCGCCATAGGCTCATCCGCAAAGGTCATGGTCAGCGCCACCATCGTGCGGTCGCTGGACACGCTCCAACTGGACTCAACACCCTGTTTCACCACATCAAGCTGGTCAAAGGGATAGAACAGTGCCAGATAGTCCTCGGTTTCCATGGATTCTGCCCTGATGAAATGGTTTTTCGGGAGATAGACCGCCTCATAATCCATGAAGGACGGCGTGGTGGGCAGCGCTGTCATCAGGCCCAACAGACCGTAATGGGTCACAAATTCCAGAATGGCCTTCTGCACCTCGTCCTCCGGGCTGCGGTTCATCATCAGCATTCCCACATTCAGCGCATCCAGCACGATTCCCGGCGCTTCCTTCAGGGGATTATATATGTCGGGCTTGGCATTCTTCCCCGGCGTGATATACCGCTTCCCATCTGCGGCGGTTTTCAGTTCATAGCGGTCATACCGTACCCAATGGGAACGGGACTGCTCAAAGAGATTCTTCATGGCGCTGTTCCTCTCAACTCGTAATCCAACTATATATTAACCATATTACTATTGTATCAACCGTCCTTGCCATCGTCAAGGGCGGCTTTCTTTTTTCTTGGTTTGGTTTTGTTTTCCCGGCGGATCACGGCATCTTTGCCCATGGTTTGCAGCAGTGCTTCATATTCCTCTACGAACTCGCGCTCCCGCAGAGTAATGCTGTAGTCCCTTTCCAGCTTTTCGCTCAGATGCTCATACATCCGCTTTTGCAGCTTTTTCTGAATGGTCATCCGCAGCTTTCGGATGTTCCGGTCGGACTGCCCACGGATGGCAGCAAGCCTTGTGGTGCTGTATTGCTTGACGAACAGGTAGTACAGCACCTCTTTCTGTTCATCACTGAGGGTGAAAAAGAGCTTGGAGAGAAAGCGGTTAGCTGTCAGCTCGTGCAGCTCGTAGGGACAGGAGAAGATGATGTCGAGGAAGTTTCCCTGACAGAGCTGACGGAACCTTGGCAGATTCATCCAGAGGGGAGCAATCTTCGGATCAGGTACCGCCTGAAACTCCAACGGCACATCCCCACGCAGGTTTTCGTGGTCACGCTCCCGGCGTTCCCGATTTCTGTCCAGCTTGTTCCACTCGTCTACCACAGTCAAAAAATCCGATTCCGTCCGGGCTGCTTCCTCCAGCCGCCGCAGAGCCTCTGCGCGAATTTCCCGCTTGAGCCGCTTCTCACTGGTGGGCGCGGCTTCTTCCTCCTCGTCCTCCAACTCGGCGGCATAGTTTCTGGGATGCTCGTCCTGCTCCAGCTCGCTTTCCAGCTCCAGCGTGCGTTCCTCGGCAAGCGCTTCCTCCAGCGTCTCGTCCTCCGGCGCACCGTCAGACGCATCCTCCCAATCGGCAAAGCTATCCTCATCCATTTCAAGGTCGGCTTCCTCTATTTGCTCCTCGGTATCTTCTTCCTCATCGGAAAAATCATCATCCCACAGCAGTTCATCCTCCCATGGTTCCACGACAGTTTCACCTCCTCGAAAAATATTTTTCTTTTTCTCAAAAAAACAGTTCCGATTTACACCCCGTTTTTCTCCTATTAGTGAAAGGGTAATCTAAACTCAAGTTACTAAGGTTACTGTCTTAAAACACAGAGGACAGAAAGGAGAAATGAGCATGGAAAATCAGCGCAAAGACGTAGTTGGCTTACAGCCAACGGAACCGGACTTATTATATCAAAAACCAACAAATTACGCAAGGAGGAAGCCTATGGAGCAAACGAAACAGGAACAGTTTATCATTCGGCGCATCGGCGGTACCACCTACAAGGTCAGAGTCGTGTTCAACGAAAGCGGCGGCGAGACCATGGAGGATAAAATTTTACGGATTGTACGCAATGATATGGTTACAAGTGACGGAACCTATGGTATAATGGAGACACCACAAATGAGCCGACAGTCTGAAAGGAGCGCATCATGAGCGTGAAACAGACTGAAAGCAAAATTACCGCTCTCTATGAGCGGCTGTCCCGTGACGATGACAACGCCGGGGATAGTAATTCCATCGTGAATCAGAAAAAATATCTCGAAAGCTATGCCCAGCAGAGGGGCTACACCAACTGCCGACACTATACGGACGACGGCTGGAGCGGCGGCAATTTCGAGCGCCCGGCATGGAGGCAGCTCATCGCAGATATTGAGGCAGGTAAGGTTGCCCATGTGATCGTCAAGGATATGAGCCGGGCAGGTCGTGACTATCTGCAAACCGGCTTTTACACGGAGGTATTCTTCCGGCAGCACGGTGTCCACTTTGTTGCCATCGCCAACAGCGTGGACAGCGATGACCAGAACAGCAATGAATTTGCCCCCTTCCTCAACATCATGAACGAATGGTATCT
>Ga0129310_1000097_pt1 | contig 118559 bp, 102 predicted proteins | sample Go1ome_2_FD_94433 | JGI IMG/M metagenome (GOLD analysis project Ga0129310, IMG submission 94433) | Western lowland gorrila individual fecal microbial communities from Wisconsin, USA - Go1022A metagenome | ecosystem: Host-associated > Mammals > Digestive system > Large intestine > Fecal... | reverse complement strand
TGATTCACTCTCTGAACACGATTTTGGAGTGATGCTCCATGAGTATGTGCATTACCTTCAAAACCTATCTACTCCATGGGGCTTGTATTCAAGCATGGAGGAATATGCGGAGCTTGTTGAGACGTACCGAACCATTCAAGAATCCGGTGAAGGAATCACGATTCCGATGAAACCAGTTCTCACAGAAAAACTTAAAAGACAGAAGGACCTCATCATTTCAGGTGATGGCTTTAATCCTTTCAACGAAGATGGTTGTTTAAGCATTGATAGAAGCGTCAAAGTATCTGCATATCGAAGGATTGAGACTGTAGGAGGGAAAAGGACACCAGTCATTACTTGCAAAGTTCAACTTTCTAATGGTCGTCCAAAGGTATTTGTCCTTGGATCTAAGATTATCAAGGAAAGTATGGCATCAATCGAATTCCTAAAAAATAGAATAATCGGACAGAAATACACTTATTCACCTTGAAAAAACGGACATAAATATGTATTTTTGCCTTGGAAAAGCGGACAAAAAGATGATTAAACGCAAGATTGACAATAAGATAGAAAGTTTCTACAAGAATCATAACAAAGCGTTGCTTCTCACAGGGGCAAGGCAGACGGGAAAAACATTCGCCATAAGGAGGTTCGGAGCGGAGAATTTCGACAGCACTGTGGAGATCAACTTTGTCGAAAGCCGAAACGCCATTGGTTTTCTTGACGGCGCGGTGGACGCTAAAGAGATGATACTAAGGATTTCAGCGCTTGCCAAGACGAAAATGATTCCCGGCAAGACACTTATCTTCTTTGACGAAGTGCAGGAATATCCGGAAATCGTCACTCTGATAAAATTCCTGGTGGAAGAAGGAAGCTACAGATATGCTCTGAGCGGATCGCTTCTTGGTGTCGAGTTGAAGGATCTTCGAAGCGAGCCGGTAGGATATATGGACATATTCGATATGTATCCGCTGGATTTTGAGGAATTTGCGCTTGCCGTTGGTGTCGCTCCGACTATCATTGGCACGCTTGAGGAAAGTTTCAGGAACAGAACTCCGGTTGACAGGATAGTGCACGAAAGGATGATGAAGGTGTTCCAGCTTTATCTGGTGGTCGGAGGAATGCCTGCCGCCGTCTCCAAATATATTGACACCAACAATCTGCGTCTGGTGGAAGAGGAACAGAAAGCCATCATCAAACTTTACAAGAAGGATATCGCCAAATATGATCCAAGGGATAAACTGTACCTGAACGACATCTTCGATTTGATTCCTTCGGAGCTGAACTCGAAGAACAAACGCTTCATTCTCAAGAATCTCAATGAGAATTTCAAGTTCAATCGGTACTGCAACAGCTTCCTGTGGCTTAGGAACGCAGGTGTCGCCCTGCCGACATACAATGTGGAGGAACCAAAATATCCTTTGAAACTGGCCGAGCAGAGAAATCTGTTCAAGTTGTTCCTCAACGATGTCGGACTCCTCGCCTGCCAATATTCAGATGGATTGCAGCTGAAACTTCTTCGCGGCGAAATGAATGTCAACTATGGCGGGATATTCGAAAATGCCGCCGCGCAGGAATTGACAGCCCACGGTTTCTCTCTGGCTTACTTCAACAACAAGAAGCAGGGAGAGTTGGATTTTGTAGTGACCTACAAAGAAAAGATTCTTCCAATCGAAATCAAATCCGGCAAAAACTACGAGCGTCACAGCGCTATGGACAATGTCCTGAAAGTTCCTAACTATGAAATAGAAAGCGAGATGGTCTTCTGCAATGACAACCTTTCCGTGAAAGGTCCTGTCACGTATTGTCCAATCTATATGCTTATGTTTCTCAAAAACGAACGCATTGACAAGGATACCATCTATAAACTTGATCTGCAAGGAATCTCGTAAAGCGGCGACCGGTGCCGCGCATATCGGAGGCATTTAGGTTCAAACTGTTTATATTCTTTGAAAAACTTGAGTATATTTGCAAACAAATGCGACAAAAGGTAGATGGTATATACCTTTAAACACGATATTTCGCAAATTAAAGGCAATATGATATGGATAAAGTAGAGGCGATAATGAACCGTTGGAATGCCTTGCAACCTCTTTCTGACAGGGACAGGGAATTGTTGAGCCGGAGGTTCACAATTGATTTCAACTATAACAGCAACCATATTGAGGGCAACACACTCACGTATGGACAGACCGAGATTCTGCTCCTCTTCGGAAAGGTAGTCGGAGAAGCGGAAGTCAAGGATGTGCAGGAAATGACCGCCAGCAATGTTGGCCTGAAAATGATGACCGAGGAGGCCGGGCTCAAAGACATACCACTCACACAGAACTTCATCCGGACTTTGCACAAGACCCTCCTGCGAGAAGACTACACGGTACACCGCAATCTACCCGGCGGGCAGACCAGCAGTTATGTCATTCACGCCGGCCAATACAAGACACGCCCAAACAGTGTCATCACACGTTACGGAGACCGTTTTGAGTATGCGTCGCCGGAAGAGACACCTGCATTGATGACAGATCTTGTGAATTGGTACAACGGGGAGGAACACTCCGGCAAGTTCACACCTATCGAGATTGCGGCCATATTCCACTATCGTTACATTCGTATTCACCCTTTCGAGGACGGCAACGGGCGCATAGCAAGGATGATGGTCAACTACATCCTCTCGCGGCACGGCTATCCTATGATTGTTGTGAGAAGCAGAAAGAAGAATGAATATCTTGAGGCTCTTCACAAGACAGACTTGACCGTCGGAGCCACCCCCTCATTGGGAGCTCACGCATCTAAGCGAAGCATACAGCAGTTTCTCACTTACTTCACAAACCTGTTTGTGGAGGAGGTATCATTCAATATTCGCTTCCTTACGGAACGAGGCGAAAATGTTTGGTGGTTTGATGGTGAGCGGGTCACATTCCGAACAAACACTACCAGCAGGATTCTCAATCTGATGTATGCAAGTCCAGATATAACCATTGCAAGATTATCAGAGGAGGCGGGGGTAAATGTTGCCGCAGTCAACAAGCACATCAGGCAGCTTGTTTCCAAAGGGTACATCCAGCGCTCCGCCGGCAACGGTGACTGGAGACTTATCATAACACCGTCAGCGTGATAAACAAATATGTGAAATGAATTTCAGTTGGCAAAACCTGAAGGTGACAGTGGCGATTGTTCTGACACTGTGCGGAGCGATGACCCCGTGCAGTGGACAGCAGGAATTCCGAAAAGATGAGTTTCTGCGGAACTGCGGGTTTTCAGTGGGTAACCGTCACCGCAACCCCATCTTGACGTGAGCGCAGAAGAGTTATACCTTCGCGCAAAAACGGAAAAGATGAGAAAGAAACAGGAGCCAAGTCCGGTCGAGAGACGCGGCCGGAGATCGGCGTTCGCCGATGTGGTGTTGTCAGATGCGAATACAAACGATGCCGGCAAAAGTAGCGGCATCGAATTGTTGTATCCCAATGGTGTGCGAATCTTGTTGTTTTTATTTGCTATTGTGTCAGTTTAAATGTCAATGCCCAATGGCGTAAAGAATATATTCCTGAAGAAGGAGAAGTCCTGGAATTCGGCATCAACGTGCACCGCCGTTCCTACCGGAACGAGTCCTACATCCGCTGGCGGAAGGCGGAATAACCCGGCAATTATAGCCCAAAGGCAGCCGTTCAAATGAACCGGGCGGGGACATCGGTCGCTTCGACAGGCTCAGCGACCATGAAAAACGCATTTTCTGTTCATATTTAAAAGAGAATCGGAAGATTCCCTTCGGTTTTGCAATGAATATTGGCAAATTATTCATAAATTTATAGCCACATATTAAAAACACATAACCACTATGGCAAAAATTATAGAATGCGTGCCCAATTTCAGTGAAGGGCGAGACAAAAATGTTATTGATCAGATCGTTAAGGCCATCGCTTCGGCCAAGGTGACGGTCAACGGCAACGAGGAGGGCGTCAAGGTGCTCGACGTGGATCCGGGCGAGGCGACCAACAGGACTGTCGTGACCTTCGTGGGCAGCCCCGAAGCTGTGCTGGAGGCGGCTTTCCAAGGAGTCAAGTGTTCCGGAGAGGTGATCGACATGAGGCATCACCACGGGGCGCACCCTCGGTCGGGGGCGTGCGATGTGCTGCCGCTCGTACCGGTCGCGGAGACGACTTTGGAAGAGTGCGCGGAACTGGCGCGCGGGCTGGCGAAGAGGATCTACGACGAATTGGGAATCCCTTGCTACTGCTACGAGGCGGCGGCGTTCAAGCCGGAAAGGAAGAACCTCGCGGTCTGCAGGGCCGGGGAATATGAGGCCCTCCCCGAGAAGATCTCCGATCCGGCCAAGGCACCGGACTTCGGGCCTAAGGAATATAACGAGACAGTGGCGAAGAGCGGGGCTATCAATGTGGGAGCCAGAGACTTCCTTGTGGCCGTCAACTATAATCTCAACACGACCTCAACCCGCCGCGCGATGGCGATCGCGTTCGATGTGCGTGAGAAAGGACGCAAGATGCGCGAGGGCGGAAGCCTGACCGGAAAGGTCCTCAAGGACGAGAACGGCAAGGACCGCTGGCAGCCGGGAACCCTCAAGGGGTGCAAGGCAATTGGTTGGTACATTGATGAATATGGCATCGCACAGGTCTCGATGAACATCACGAACATCCAGGCCACCCCTCTCCACGTCGCCTACGAGGAAGTCTCCAGAGCGGCGGCGGCAAGAGGTCTGAAAGTTACGGGAGCCGAGATCGTGGGTCTGGTTCCGAAGCGCGTCCTGATGGACGCCGGAAAATTCTACCTTGAGAGACAGGAGCGCTCGCTCGGCATCTCCGAGGACGAGATAATGAAGATAGCCGTCAAATCGATGAGCCTGGACGACCTCAAGCCGTTCGAGCCGCACGAGAAGGTCATTGAATATCTTATGGAAGATCCTGAGCAGATGGCCATTAAGGAGAGGCTCATCAGGATGACGCTAAAGGGATTCGCCGAGGAGACGGCTTCCGAGTCCCCAGCCCCGGGCGGCGGATCGATCTCCGCCTACATGGGCGCTCTCGGAGCGGCCCTCGGCACAATGGTCGCAAATCTTTCAGCCCACAAGAGGGGCTGGGATGACCGCTGGAAGGAGTTCTCCGACTGGGCTGAGAAGGGACACGCCGTGATGAGGGAACTCGTGGAACTCGTGGACGAGGACACCGCTGCCTTCGACAAGATCATGGCCGCATTCGGACTCCCTAAGGGCACCGACGAAGAGAAGGCCGCCCGCGCCGAAGCCATCGAAAAGGCCACGCTATACGCCACACAGGTGCCTCTGCGCACAATGAAGGCTTCATTCAAGGCCTTTGAGATCACAAGGGCGATGGCCGAGATTGGAAATCCGAACTCAGTTTCAGATGCCGGTGTCGGAGCGTTGGCGGCGCGAAGCGCGGTGCTTGGAGCGCAGCTCAATGTCAAGATCAACGCGGCTTCCCTTAACGACAAGGTAAAGGCTGCCGAATTGGTCGCCGAGGCCGATGAGATCGCAGCCAAGGCCGTGAAAGAAGAGAAAGAGATTCTGGACATCGTAAACTCGAAGATCAATGGATAAGTTTCAGGAAGAGATACTTGCGGGCATCTCGCAGGACAGGCTCCCGGAGCCGAAACCTTATGACAAGACGATCAACCACGCCCCGAAGCGCAAGGACATCCTCGCTGCCGAGGAGAAAGTGCTGGCGCTGAAGAACGCGCTGAGATATTTCCCGGCCAAGTTCCACGCCGAACTGGCGCCGGAGTTCGCCCAGGAGCTGAAGGACTACGGCCGCATCTATATGTACCGCTTCCGCCCGTCCTACGACATGTACGCCAGACCGATCGATGAATATCCTTGCCGGAGCCGCCAGGCCGCTGCCATTATGGCGATGATCCAGAACAATCTGGATCCGAGGGTGGCGCAGCATCCGCACGAGCTCATTATCTACGGAGGCAACGGAGCCATATTCCAGAACTGGGCGCAGTACCGGCTGACGATGAAGTACTTGGCCGAGATGACCGACGAGCAGACACTCTCGATGTACTCCGGCCATCCGATGGGACTCTTCCCGAGCCACAAGGACGCGCCGAGAGTCGTTGTGACCAACGGAATGGTCATCCCGAACTATTCGAAGCAGGATGACTGGGAGAGATTCAACGCCCTTGGAGTGTCACAGTACGGCCAGATGACAGCCGGATCGTATATGTACATCGGTCCCCAGGGAATCGTGCACGGAACGACAATCACGGTGATGAACGCGGCACGCAAGCAACTGAAAGCCAGAGGCATCGCAGGGACGAGGGAGAATATGAAGGGAATGCTATTCGTGACAGCCGGCCTGGGCGGAATGTCGGGAGCGCAGCCTAAGGCCGGCAACATCGCCGGGGTCGTGAGCGTCACAGCCGAGATCAATCCGCTCGCCGCCCGCAAGCGTTACGACCAAGGCTGGGTCGATGAGCTGCACGAGAATCTGGACGAGCTTATCCCGCGCGTCCGCAAGGCGATGGAGAACAAGGAGACCGTCTCGCTGGCCTATGTGGGCAACGTCGTGGATCTCTGGGAGAGACTCGCGGTCGAGAATATTCCTGTGGATCTCGGTTCGGACCAGACATCGCTCCACAATCCGTGGGCCGGAGGCTACTACCCTGTCGGCCAGTCGTTTGAGGAGTCCGTCAAGATGATGGCCGAGGAGCCGGAGAGATTCCGTGAGGCGGTACGCGCGTCGCTGAGGAGGCACGTCGCCGCCATCAACGAGCTGGCAGCCAAGGGAATGTACTTCTTTGACTACGGCAACGCCTTCCTGCTGGAATCCTCAAGGGCCGGAGCGGACATATTAAAGGCAGACGGCACCTTCCGCTATCCGTCTTACGTCCAGGACATCATGGGACCGCTCTACTTCGACTACGGTTTCGGCCCGTTCCGCTGGGTCTGCATGAGCGAGAGGCCGGAAGACCTCGCCAAGTCCGACGAGATAGCCGTGAATATTCTTAAAAAGGAATTGGAAACGGCTCCGGAAGAGATTCAGGGACAGCTGAACGACAATATTCATTGGATAGAGGAAGCCGGCAGGAACCATCTGGTGGTCGGTTCGCAGGCCCGCATCCTCTACGCCGACTGCGAGGGCAGGACCAAGATCGCCCTGGCCTTCAACGAGGCCATCCGCAAGGGTGAGATCACCGCTCCGATCGTGCTTGGCCGCGACCATCACGACGTTTCCGGCACAGACTCCCCGTTCCGCGAGACATCCAACATCTACGACGGATCCCGGTTCACCGCCGACATGGCCATCCAGAACGTCATCGGTGACGGTTTCCGAGGAGCCACCTGGGTTTCCATCCACAACGGAGGCGGAGTCGGCTGGGGCGAGGTCATCAACGGAGGCTTCGGCATGGTGATCGACGGATCGGCTGATTCGGACAGGCACATCACCCAGATGCTGTTCTGGGACGTGAACAACGGAATAGCCCGCCGCAGCTGGGCGCGCAACGAAGGCGCGGAACATGCCATCCTGAGGGAAATGGAACGCACACCGGAACTTACGGTGACAGTTGCGAACCACACAGACGAAAACATTGTCAGAAAAGCGATTGAGGAACTATGACACACATCATCTCACACGAACATCTGAGCCTTGGAAGGCTTAAGGAGATAATTGAGAACCACGAGAGGGTCGAACTCGGCCCGGAGGCCGTGGCGGCCATCGAGAAATGCCGTAAGTACCTGGACAGCAAGATGGAGGACATCGGTCGCCCGGTCTATGGAGTCACCACCGGATTCGGTTCCCTGTGCAACGTGACCATCCCTGCCGACCAGCTCTCGCAGCTCCAGCACAACCTGGTGATGTCCCACGCCTGCGGAACCGGCGAGACTGTACGCCCGCAGATCGTGAGGCTGATGCTCCTGCTTAAGGCCCAGTCCCTTTCCTACGGCCATTCCGGAGCGCAGCTGATTACTGTCCAGAGGCTTCTGGACATGTTCAACAACGACATCCTCCCGGTAGTCTACCAGCAGGGATCCCTCGGCGCTTCCGGCGACCTCGCTCCCCTCGCCCACCTCAGCCTACCACTGATCGGTCTCGGAGAGGTTCTCTACAAGGGTAAGGTCAGACCAAGCAAGGAGGTCTGGGACGAGATGGGCTGGGAACCTATCAGCCTTCAGTCCAAGGAGGGTCTCGCTCTTCTGAACGGAACCCAGTTCATGAGCGCCCACGCCATCTGGTCGCTCATCCAGTGCCACAGGCTTTCCGAATGGGCCGACAGGATCGGCGCGATGTCCCTTGAGGCATATGACGGCCGCGTCGAGCCGTTCCTGCCTCTGACCCACCAGCTTCGTCCGCACAAGGGACAGATCGACACCGCGGCCAGATTCATGACCCTGCTGGATGGCAGCGAACTGATAAGGAACCACAAGGAACATGTTCAGGATCCATATTCATTCCGCTGCATCCCTCAGGTACACGGCGCGGTCAAGGACAGCATCCGCTACGTCGAGTCGGTGATCGAGAACGAGATCAACAGCGCGACGGACAATCCGAACGTCTTCCCTGACGAGGACATGATCATCTCCGCCGGCAACTTCCACGGAGAGCCTATCGCCATCCCGATGGACGCCCTGGCGATCGCTATGTCCGAACTCGCAAACATCTCTGAAAGACGAATATACCGTCTGATCTCCGGCCAGCGAGGTCTGCCGAAATTCCTTGTCGCCACGCCGGGTCTCAACAGCGGATTTATGATCCCGCAGTACACGGCAGCCTCGATCGTGAGCCAGAACAAGGGACTCTGCTGGCCGGCGTCAGTGGACTCCATCCCATCCTCACAGGGTCAGGAGGATCACGTCAGCATGGGTTCCAACGCCGCGACGAAACTTGTGCGCGTCATCGACAACTGCGAGGAAGTGCTTGCCATAGAGCTGTTCAACGCCGCACAGGCGCTCGACTTCAGGCACCAGATCGCCGGCAACAAGTCCTCGGAGGCCATCGAGGGCATATTCAGTGACTACCGCAAGGTCGTGCCGTTCATCAGCGATGATGTCTATATGCACCCGCTCATCCAGAAATCTATCGAGTTCATAAGATGACCATAATCACCCACATCGGCGAACTGGTCGGAATTGTTCCCGAAGGCGTTCTGCGCAAGCAAGGCGCCGAGATGGACGAGGTCGGCTCCTTGCGGGACGCTTACCTCACGATCGAGGGTGAACGAATCTCTGGTTTCGGGAATATGTCCGAGTGTCCGGCGGCCGGGCCACAGGATGAGGTGCTTGACGCGAAGGGAGGTATGGTGATGCCGACATTCTGCGACTCTCACACGCACATCTGCTACGCAGGAACCCGTGAGCAGGAGTTCATCGACAAGATCAACGGCCTGAGCTACGAGGAGATAGCCGCCCGTGGAGGCGGAATCCTCAACTCCGCCGATCTGCTCCACCGCACGAGCGAAGAGGAATTATATTCACAGACAATGGCGCGCGTGAGGGAGATGATCGCCAAAGGAACCGGCGCGATCGAGATCAAGAGCGGCTACGGCCTGACCCTTGAGGACGAGCTGAAGATGCTGCGGGTGATCCGCCGCGTCAAAAAGGACTCCCCCGCCACCATCAAGGCGACCTTCCTCGGGGCGCACGCCGTCGGCAGAGCCTTCAAAGGCCGGCAGAATGAATATGTCAACCTCGTCTGCGAGGAGATGATCCCCGCCGTCGCCGCCGAAGGGCTTGCTGAATATGTCGATGTGTTCTGCGACGATGGGTTCTTCACGGTCGCTGAAACGGATCGCATCCTCTCCGCCGGAGAGGCTTACGGCCTGATACCGAAAATCCACGCCAACGAGCTTGCCTGTTCCGGTGGCGTGCAGGTGGCCGTGAAGCACAACGCCCTTTCTGTCGATCACCTTGAGCGCACGACTGACGCTGAGATTGAAGCACTCAGAGACTCCCGCACGATGCCGACGATGCTTCCCGGCTCCTCATTCTTCCTCGGCATCCCCTACGGCAGGGCCAAGGAATATGTCAGCGCGGGTCTCGGCCTGGCACTCGCCTCGGACTACAATCCGGGATCCTCACCTTCTGGCGACATGCGTTTCGTGATGGCCTTAGGCTGCATCAGAATGCGCCTCACCCCGGCCCAGTCATTCAACGCCTGCACCCTGAACTCCGCCTACGCGATGGGCGTCGCCGAGGATCTCGGCTCTGTGACCGTCGGCAAACTCGCCAACCTGATCGTCACAAAACCAGTCCCGTCCCTAGCCTTCATCCCGTACTGCCACCAGACCCCGTTCATCAGCAAGGTGCTCCTTCGAGGACAAGAGGTTCATTCCCGGACATAAGGTCTGCCGAAGCACCAGACAGGTCACCGGGTAAGTTGAAGCGCCTGACAGATCACCAAACTAGATGAAGCACCAACCCGGTCGCCAAGTCAGTCGATGCACCAGACAGGTCTCCGAGTCTACTGATGCGCCAGTCCGGTCTCCGAGTCTGCCGAAGCGCCAGTAGCGTCTGAGGCCGAGTCCTCAACAGACATAAGGCTCTCGTGCGCAGATAGGCCTAGATTGCTCACGAGAGTCCCCTAATCAACGCTCTCGTGAGCAATCTGCCGCTTTCCGCTCACGAGGCACACACACAATCCTTCTCCACAGAATGGCCGGTTCGGTGGACAGAACGGCTTTGCCTGGGGACTTCTCCACAGAATGGCCGGTTCGGTGGACGGAACGGCTTTGTCGGGGGACTTCTCCACAGAATGGCCGGTTCGGTGGACGGAACAGGGCTGGCAGGCTATCTTAGGGAGAATCTGGCTCCGAAGGTTAGGCTGAAGTCAAGAGGCCGGTCTCTGTAGACGGTCTGGTAATCGGATTTGTCGTCGAAGTGATAGCTCAGACCCGGTTCAACATACACGCCTAAACGTTTGGTGAGATTCGCCTGGAGACCGGCGGAAGCGTTCAGCGACCACATCAAAGGCTTGACGGTAAAGCTTTTGCGAACACCATCGCCCTGCCTTACACCAGCCAGAGTCTCGGTTGTGACAGACTTGCCGGACACACATTTCTCAACCATGCCACCGCCTCCAAGATAGAGGGAGAACCATCTTGAGTCGAACAACGAGGCTGTCAGGTTCAACGGCACGCCGATGTAGCGCAAAGTCTGCTCGGTTTCCGTCAAAGTCTGCCCCGCCTCAGCCGAGAAAGTGCTGCGAAGGGTTGTGAGCATCAGACCGCTCTCAAGGCCGAGCTTTCCGGAGATCGGCACGTTGGCTGTGAGTGCCATACGGACCGGACGGCGATGGTCGGACTTGGAAGTGACCATTGAGGGACTCTTTATCCCCATCGGAGCAAGTCCACGGGTCTGGAGCCTGTCTACGCCATCCTGACCATCACCAGGATTACCGATAAGCCCTGGCGCCGATGCAGGAGCCGAGCCACGGTAGTACATCTGGAGGTCGAAGGAACTCTCATCCACGCTTCCCATAGCCCCCTCAGAGAATGACAGATCCAAAGCGGCGGCCTTGCGCCTGAAAGCACGCGGTTCATTTGACGCGGAAATATACCCGGACCAATCCTCGTCGTCATGGCCGGTAGTCACGGTCACGGTCTTCTCCACCGGTTTTACGGGTTCCGTAATGGCCTCAGAGGCAACTTCCTCAGGAGTGGCCTTCTCAGGAGCGGCTGACTCGGACACAACCGATTCAGGGACAAATGATTCAGGAATATATTCATTCGCTTCCTGCTGCCGGGTAACCGCCTCCGGCTCCTGTTCGGCAGTCAGTTTTTGCTCCGGACTCTGACCCACGGCAAGTCTCATGGAAGTTCTTTGTGCCGATCGGCCGCGTGACGGGGCTGCCTCGGCAAGAAGAGGCTTGTGACCATTTTCCCGGGACACAGGCTCGACGATTTCCACAGGATCATCCTGGCCTCCTTCCGAAATGACTGAAGAAGGTGTGCCGGAAGCCAGGATCTCCTGTGCCTTGTCCGGTTCGCCATTACCGGGATCTGTAAGACGGAGTCCGGCGAAGACACCGAGAGCCACAACAGCGGCCACGGCTGCCGTGCGCCACAGGATCGGCAATGCCACCACGCGGCGTTTCCTCTGCGGGAAGACCGAAGACTCGATGTCCTCCCACAATCCTTCCGGCGCGGGCTCCTCGTAGTCCTTCATCTTGTTTTGAAGGCCTTTCAGCCAATCCTTATCTTCCATCATGATTTCTCCGTTCTTTTTTTGTAGTCCTTAATCTGTCTTGCAAGAATCGCCCGAGCTCTGTGAAGCTGCGAGGCCGAGGTACTCTCCGTGATTCCCAGCAATTGCGCTATCTCCTTATGGCTCTTCTCCTCAAAGGCATAAAGGTTCAAGACCGTCCTGTAACCTTCTGGCAGAGCCTGTATCATCTTCTGTATCACGGCGGAAGGTACATTTCCCACATCCGGTTCCTCCTCCTGCTCCTTGTCCGGAAGATCCCACTTGTACTCCACCGTGTCGGAGCGCTTGCGCTTACGTATCAGTTTCAACGCCTCGTTGACGGATATCTGCCGCATCCAGGCCTTGAGCGAGCCCTCGCCACGGTAGTCAAATTTGCCCAAAGACGAGAAGATCTTGACGAAACTATCCTGAAGGACATCACGCAGGTCATCGCTGTCAGGCAGATAACGGGAACAGGTGGCCGAAAGATATCTGGAGTAGCAGTCATAGATCTGCCGCATCGCAGCCCGGTCGCCTTTCCTTGCCAGATCGACAAGATTCCGTTCTATGTCTCCAGACAGTGTTCCCATTCAAAAAGACTAATGTGGCGCATGAATAAGGAGGGTGAGAGAGGCCGTCCTGCCACCCTCTCATATTCATTTATTTCTCAGACTTCGACAAAGGAAATCTGGAGTAGTACTTCACTTTGGCGCTTCTGTCACCCTGATAGTCCTTCCAGCGGAGGGTAAGAACCTCGCCGTCCTTGACATCCTTCAGAAGCTCGTCGATCCTGAACGCGATGATGCCCTCTCCAATGGTCATGTAACCGCTGTCTCCGTTGCTGTCATGCCTTAGGTAAAGGTCATGTGTGACAGGGTCTATCCCCAGATCGATGATGTGCTTAACCTTCCGGTCGGCTCCGAACCAGGCGGCGAAATGAATGGTAAGGTAACCATCCTCGCAGCAGGTGATCCAATCGTTGTACAAAGCCAATGTGGAGCCTCCCTCCTTCTTGAACTCATCAGAGTAAGGAACCGCCGCCTTGGTACGCACGGAGTCAATCCACGCGACCTTGACCTTCTTGGAGAACAACCCGCCGTCACCACGCTCCTCGGAATACCGGAGCAAGGCCCTGACCTCACGCTTGTATGGATTGGTCCAGTTGACAGGCGACAGAGTTGTCTTCTCATTCACCTGAAAATAAGTCTCTCCAGACTCGGCAGTCTTTATGGTGACCAATGCGTTCGGATTGGGATAATCGTAAGAGTCATCAGACATGGAGCATGACGACAACGACACGGCCAACGCGGCCACAACAGCCACGGCGGCCAAAGCAGTTTTGAAATTTTTCATTTGTTTCATCTCATTTTTTCATTATTCCAGTCAACTAAATCCTCCACGCAGGATTTCTTGCGTAAAAATGCGAAAAAAATTCTGACTTGAGCAAAAGGAGAGGGTACTACAGGATGGCAAGAAAGTCAAATAATTGGCAATTTTTGCTTTTTTGCCAAAAGTTCAGTATTTTGGGACAAAATATGGTTCATAATGGATAAATTCAAGAAAATAAACAACTTCGACCTACAATTACTAAAAGGGGTGCCTGGACTGACAATCTATGACGATCAACTGTTTCTCAATGACAGCACCGACTATCCTTGGAGCGAGGTCCTCAAGTCTTTTCCGGACTTGCCGGCCAAAGTGAGGTTCACTGTAATATTCATGTGCGTGAATGGAGAAGGTCATGCGAGAATCTCCGGGGACGACTACACTGTCAGGGAGAACGACGTGATAATGATCAGCCTTGGCAACATTGTGGAAAGTATGTCCGCATCCGATGACTTCAAAGCCCTCTCGGTCGCTATCCTTCCTGACAGCAGCCTGATGGATTTCTCCTACAGTTGCACCAGATTTCTCAGAAAATCACTCTTCAATCCTAGGATTCTACATCTTACGCCGATGGAATGCAGGCGGATGATGGCTTTTTTCTCTACAGTCAAGAACATCCTCGTGCTGGAAAACGACATGTTCAAGGCCGAAGCCTTGCAGGGGGCCTACGTGATGCTCGGAAGCTTCCTGTCCTCCAGACTTGCGAACAACACTCAGGAAAACAACACTCTGCCCGTCTCAAGGTGGAGAAGCAATGAGTTGTTCCGCCGGTTCCTTACCGAGCTCAGCCAGCACTACACTTTCGAGAGAAATGTCCAGTACTATGCCAGGAAAATGTGCCTCTCACCGAAGTACTTCGCCCAGATGATCTACCACGAGTCCGGAAAACACGCGAAAGACTGGATACGCGATTTCGTCATCAAGGATGCCAAGGCAATGCTCAAGAGCGGCAACTACACCGTCCAGGAAGTCAGCGAGACCCTGCATTTCGCGAACCAGTCCTTCTTCGGGAAGTACTTCAAGGATGCGGTAGGATGCTCGCCTAAGAAGTACGCGAAAACTGCTACTTATGATTCTTCAGGAGATCACGGATCTCTTCAAGAAGAACCACGTCATCAGGCTTAGGAGCCGGAGCGGCAGGGGCAGCCGGAGCCTCTTCCTTTTTCTTGTGCACCTTAGCCAACCCCTTGATGACAAGGAATATGCAGAATGCGATGATCAGGAAGTTCACTGTCTCCTGAATGAAATTGCCATAGTTCAGCGTCACGGCTGGCTTGACGACCTCAGCTCCTTCCATCACAGCCTTGTGAAGCACAATCTTAAGGTTAGTGAAGTCGAAACCACCGATCAGCACACCGACGCACGGCATGATGATGTCATTGACAATGGAGGTGACAATCTTGCCGAAAGCACCGCCGACAACTACACCGACAGCCATATCGACCACATTGCCTTTCATCGCGAAGTCCTTGAAATCAGACCAGAATTTACGATTTGCCATATCAGTATGTTTTAAGTGTGTTTCTTACAAATTCGTCAGCCTCCGCCAATGTCTCGACCTTACCGACATCGATCAGACGCAGTTCCGAAGGCACGATCCCGTAGATCGGATGCCTGGCGCATTCCTGAATATAAAAGTCAGTTATCGAGAAGCGATCCCCCCAGCCATCCTCATCAAAGACCTTGAATATTCCGCCGGAGACGCAGTGGATGCCTGCGAAGGCATATTTCCGAAATCTCCAGGGGTCGATTTTCCCGTAGGGACTCCTCACCTCTCCCGTCGCCAGATTTGTCCAGCCAACCAGCCTCATCGCATCATCGAAGAGAAAATACCTCTGCGTCTTACGGTCACTTACAAGGATGTTGGAAAGAGCGTCCGGACGGGCCTGGGCTATGAACCAGCCCACATCCAGATCCGAAAGTATGTCAACATTGTGGACCAGGAACGGGCCGCCCTCAAGCAAAGGCCTGGCGAACTTTATCCCGCCGCCGGTCTCCCTTAAAAGGTCTCTTTCGTCGGAGAAATGGACGTTGGCTCCGAAGTCATCCTGCTCGTGGGTGTAGCCGATGATCGAGTCGGCGAAATGATGCACGTTGATGACGAAATCGGAGATCCCTGCGGCCTTGAGCTTCGACACCACACGGTAAAGCAAAGGCTTTCCGTCAATCGGAACCAAAGCCTTCGGGATCGTGTCGGTTATCGGCTTGAGCCTCGTGCCGAGACCAGCCGCGAAAATCATCGCCTTCATCTACAGAATCTTCTCAATGTCAAGCTCTCTATGGGAAATAGTGATCTTTATGTCGAACTTGTCGGCCAGATGCTGGGCCAGATGCTCGGCGCAGTAGACCGAACGATGCTGTCCTCCGGTACATCCGAAACAAACCTGTAAATGAGTAAACTTCCTCTCTATGAAGCACTTCACATGATTATCCACCATGTCGTAGACATTGTTCAGGAACTTCGTGACACCGCCGTCATCCTCAAGGAATTTGATGACTTCCTTGTCAAGTCCGGTGAACTGGCGGTAATGCTCGTATTTGCCAGGATTGTTGATCGCGCGGCAGTCGAACACATAACCACCGCCGTTGCCGGTCGTGTCAACCGGGATGCCCTTCTTGTAGGCGAAGCTGAACACCCTTACCTCCAGGCGCTTGTCCTCGGCGATGTTGTTGAACTGCGACATCGTGGTCAGTTTCGTGAGTATCTCGTTAAGGTAAGGATAGTCCTTGAACGGCTTCTGAAGAAGACGGCGAAGGTTACCCAACGCATAAGGAACGCTGGCGAGGAAGTGAGGCTTCTTCTCGAAATAGCCTCTGAAACCATAGGCGCCAAGTACCTGAAGTGTTCTGAATAGGACAAAGAGGCGGAGTCTCTCATAGAAATGCTCCTCGTTGACATCCATGTAGCCCTTCAATGCCCGCAGATAGGTCTGGATCATCTCCTTGCGAAGGTTCTCCGGATAACGCGAACGGGCCTGCCAGATGAACGACGCGACATCGTAGTAGATCGGCCCCCTGCGTCCGCCCTGGAAATCAATAAAGTACGGCTCACCGTCCTTCATCATGACATTTCTGGCCTGGAAGTCCCTGTACATGAACGTGTCGCCCATGTCCTGCATAAGATCCTTCTTGAGTCTCTCGAAATCGTCCTGTAGCCTGACCTCGTTGAACTCCAGACCGGTCGCCTTCAGGAAGCAGTACTTGAAATAGTTAAGGTCAAAGAGGATCATCCTCTCGTTGAAGGCCGGCTCTGGATAGCATACCGACCAGTCCAGCCCCTCCGCTCCCTTGAACTGAAGTTTCGGAAGCATCTCCATCGCCCGGCACAGAAGCCGGCACTCGTAGGAGCTATATTCACCGCTCTCTCGCCCCTGTGAGACAACCTTGTAGAGTTGGTCGTCGCCAAGATCCTCCTGGATGTAGCGCATACCGTCCTCGCTGACGGCAAGGACTTTAGGCACCTTTATCCCTTTGCCGAGGAAATGGGCGCTGAGGCTGACGAACGCGTTGTTCTCTTCGCGGCTCGTCCCGATGACACCTATAATGGAGACATTCCCGCCCTTGAGGCGGAAATATCTCCTGTTGCTGCCGGAGGAGTTAAGTTCCTCCGTGTCATTCACTTTCTGACCTGTATAACTTTCAAATAGATGCTTGAGTCTGTCCATTTATGTGTGACTTGTTAGTAGAGGCTGTTGTAGGAGACAGCCCTGTTGGAGTAATAGTTGTACTGGTTGGCGAGCCTGCCGTACATCTGGCCGAGCACCTCCAGATAAGGCTTTCCTTCGACGAGGGTAAGGCGATAGACGGTGTCATCGACCTTGTAGAAATCCATCCCGTCAAGGGTGATGGTGTCGTAGTCGTCCGGAAGATCCTCAACCAGAGCGCCGGAAGGAGGGACAATGACCTCGTACTGGCCGTTGGAGTTGACGATGTAGAAGACTCCGTCCTGGTAGTAGTACGGCTGGTTGGCATAGGCATAGCTCTGGACAAGGCCGAGCCTGTCAGCCAGTGAATAAGCGCTGTTGGCCCTTGCAGAATTGAGGGCGAACGAATTGTTCTGGGCTGCGATGGTGGCGTTGTTCCTGGCGATGATCCTGTTCTGTTCCTCGATGATCCTGTTGTTGGAATCGATGGCGCGGTACATCCTGTACGTGTTGTTGTAGTAGGCGAAGCGGACCGAGGCGAACATCAGGTCGGAGACAGCACGGTCGATGCAGACACCGAACGGCGGACGGCAGACAACGTAAAAGTTGCCGTAAGGCCTGTAGTAGATCCCGTCATAGATGCAGTACTCGACACCCCAGTAAGTGATCCTCCTGTGACGCGGAGGAAGTTTGTGAACCCTGTAGCCATAGTAATGAGGATTGTGTCCCCAGAAATGGCACGGACGGTCGTACGGCATGAAGTCACGGTCACGAGGCGGGATCCTGTGGACGTTCCTGTCCTCACCGATCCTTATGAAATCACTGCGGTTCTCCTTCATCACATCCTTGCCTGAGAAGGCATTCCTGTCATAGGACGTAAGACCTCCCCTTGTGGCGTTGCCGACTCTCTGCGACTGCTCTCTGCGGACATCGGTCGCCGAGCCTCTGGCGGAACTGCTTCTTGTCGCCGAGGAGCCGCCTACCGGCCTTGCCACCCTGTCGCCGGAACTTCTTGTGGACGAGGACGTTCCCCTGACCGAAGAGGAATTTCGGTCAGATGAGGATGAACTCCTTACCGCCGAGCCGGAGCTGGAGCGACGGTTGTTGTCCTGCGAACTTCTGGACGAAGTGGCCGACGAGTTCCGGGACGAGCCTGTGCCGGAGCGGCGGTTATTGTCCTGATAGATGCCGCTGTCATCGGAGCGGGAAGAAGATCTGGAGGAAGAGCGAGACATTGACGTGGAACTTCTCACGGATGTCGCGGACGACCTGTCAGAGGATGAGCTTCTTACCGAAGATGAATTTCGGTCGGACGATGATGAGCTCCTTACCGCAGAGCCGGAGCTTGAGCGGCGGTTGCCGTCCTGCGAGCTTCTGGTCGATGCGGATGAGGAGTTTCTTGACGATGACGACGAGCTTCTTGAGGATGAAGAACTTCTCGAAGACGAGGACGAGCGTGTCTGCGACGATGTCGTGTTACTCCTCGAACCAGTGGAACGTCTTTCCTGTGAATATGAATCTACCGGAACGGCAAGCATGGCCAACGTGATTGCTGACGCAAGCGCGAAGTTAAGAAAATTCTTCATGACAATAAGTGTTAAGTGGTTAATTATAGAGCCAATACTTTCTGGAAAGCTTCTTGAAAGCCTCGACATCCTTTGACCAGTAGTCAACTATGTCCTCAACTTTAAGACGCTTCCCGAAAACGGTTCTTACATAATCTGTACCACAAACCTTGTCGAACATGCTGTTGCGCCCCTTGGAAAGGGTGAAAGGATTCTTGTCCGGATAGAGTTCGTTCACGGCCTGCATCACGTAGAACTGCGTCAGCGTGCAGCAGGCGGCCTCATAGTCTGTGTAGTGGAACTGAACGCCGTGGATCAGCTTTCCTTGAAGGCTTCCCGAGAACGGCTTGAAGTGGATTGTCCTGAATGCCACCCCCGGAAGGTTGTAGCTGTCAAGAAGCGCCTTCAAGGCATCGGCGTCAATCCATTCGGCTGCGAAAACCTCGAAAGGGAGGGTGTAGCCGATGCCGATGTTCAGATAGCCCTGGAACTCACCGGTTATGCCGGAGGACGGATAGTTAACGGCGGACTGAGGGTAAGGAATATTCGGGGACGGCAGCACCCAAGGAAGGTTCGTGTCCTGATAGAGCATATTCCTGTGCCATCCTTCCATCGGAATGACGGAAAGCCGGCATTTCAACGGAGCCTCGTCGCCCCTTTCACCGCAGTTCAGCCCCTCCTCGTTGATCATGATGGCAAGCTCGCCGACAGTGAGCCCATAGATGTAAGGAATCTTAAACTCGCTGACAAACGAATGGAAGCCAGGCTCCACGAGACAGCCTTCGATCTTGTTGCCGCCCAACGGGTTAGGCCTGTCCAGAACCATCACCTCGATGCCGTTCTCGGCGCAGGCGCGCATAACGAGACCGAGGGTGCTGATGAAAGTGTAGGAACGGCTGCCGATGTCCTGGATGTCATAGACGACAACGTCAAGTCCCTCAAGCATCTTCTTGCTCGGCTTGCGGTTGGCTCCGTAGATGGAATAGACCGGGATTCCGGTCTTGGCATCCTTGAAATCAGCGACATGGGAGCCGGCATAGGCATCGCCGCGGACCCCGTGCTCAGGGGCGAAAAGCGCCTTGAGGTTGACTCCCGGAGCGGCGTGAAGGATGTCGATGGTGGAGCGGAGATTGTGGTCGATGCCGCTCGGATTGGTCACCAGACCGACATTCTTACCCACAAGTCCCTCAAAACCACGACCTTCCAGCACCTCGATCCCGGTGCGTACAATCTGTTTCTGTCCGGCCTGCGCGGAAAGGGCCGACAATGCGGCAACGGAGAGCAGGACGGTGAATATTCTTTTGACTGCGTTCATATATTCATTGATTATCAATTCGTTGATTATTTCTTGCCATATTCAGGATCGATCTTGCGGTCGGCGAGGAAGGTGACAACGACGGTCGCTATGCAGCAGACAATCACCATCCAGAAGAAGCCCTTGTAGCCGAGGGACTCCTGCAGGAAGCCGGCGAACATGCCCGGTATCATCATGCTCAGCGCCATGAAGCAGGTGCAGAAGGCATAGTGCGAAGTCTTGAACTCGCCTTCGGAGAAGTACATCATGTAGAGCATGTAGGCGGTGAATCCGAAACCGTAGCCAAACTGTTCTATGGCGATGCAGGTACAGATTGTGGCGAAACTTACAGGCTGTACCACAGCGAGATAGACAAACGACAGGCAAGGGAGCGTCATGAACGCGGCCATGATCCAGATAGATTTTTTCAGGCCGATGCGGGAAGCGAGAAGGCCTCCGAGGATCCCTCCGAGAAGAAGGAATATCACGCCGAGGGTACCGTACGCTATGCCGACCTGCGCGGTCTGCATCCCAAGTCCGCCGACCTCCCTTGAAGCCACAAGGAACGGCGTGCACATCTTGATGAGGAAGGCCTCCGGCAAACGGTAGCAAAGCATGAATATGATCGCAAGCCACACGCCCGGTTTCTTGAAATATGTCGTCACGGTGCGGCCGAAGCCTTCGAATATCTCGGCCACCTTGTTGCCCGAATCCTCCTGGATGTTAGGCACATCGGACTCCGGCTTCGGAATGGCGAAGGTGTGGTAGAGCGTCAGGGCCGTAAGGAGTACGCCCGATCCGCCGACGGTAAGCTGCCAGGACAGCGGCACGTTTCCGGTCTTGGTCTCCAGAAGGCCGGCGACGGCGACGATCACGCCGTTGCCGAACACGTTGGCCAGCCTGTAGAATGTGCTGCGGACTCCTACGAACGCCGCCTGGCTGCTCTGGCTCTGGGCAAGCATGTAGAACCCGTCAGCTGCGATGTCGTGGGTCGCCGACGCGAAGGCAGCGAATATGAAAAGAATGAGCGTGAATGTGAACAGGCTCATCGGCGTGGTGCCGGCGGCAATCGTCTCCGCCGACGGATGCGGCATCGTAAGAGCCTGGATCACAAATGCCACGGACATGATGATCTGCATCGTGATGATCCACCATCTCTTTGTCTTGATGATGTCCACGAACGGGCTCCAGAGGAACTTCAACGTCCACGGGAGGTAAAGCAGGGATGTGAACAACGCCATCTGCCCGTTCGGAACGCCCATCTTGGCGAACATCAGGACGGAGACATTGTTGACAAGGAAATATGGAATGCCCTCGACGAAGTAGAGGGTCGGGATCCACATCCAAGGGTTGCGTTTGGTGAAATTACTCATTATGTGTTTATTAAATTATCTTCGTTCCAATGTGCTGCCCGGGTAGTAGTGCAGCAGGATCCGATCGAAAGAGTAGCCTTTGGCGGCCATCACAGCGGCGCCGATCTGGCACAGGCCGACACCGTGACCCCAACCGGATCCGTCCAGCGTAAGGTGGTCGCCGTCCCAGTGAACCTCAAAGGCGGAACTCTTCAGATGCGAATCTGAAAGCCATCTGCGGATGATCAATTCCTTACCGATAATCATTGTCTTCTTGTCGCCGACAACCTTAAGCCTCTTCAGTCTTCCGGACGGGCCGCGCTCGACCGGGACAAGGTCGCGGATCGTGCCGAAATCCATCCCGGAACGCCTGCGTACAAGGTCGGAGACCTCTGTCCTGGAATACTCTGTCCTCCATCTGTAGAAATCCCTCGTCTCCAGGTCGTAGTCGTTAAGCACCTGGGACAGAATCTTCTCATCCTTGGTGTCGCAGAACACGTCGCCCCCCTCCACGCAGTCGGCGGTGTCAGGAAGCGGCTGGAGATAAGGATAGTCCTTGTCCTCCCAGCAGGTGCTGAAAAGTTCCATCCGTCCTCCGCAGCACTTCGAGAAGCGTGCGTCGCAGATCTTGCCTTCCGAGGTGAGCACAAGCCCCCAGGTCTGGTCTACGGCTTTGCGGACAGTGTCGCCCACAGCCATCGTAAGTCCTTGATAGCGTTGACAATGGTCATCGGCACAAACATCGAAGAGGGTGTGGTCGTCATGATCGAACCACTTTATGTACTCCTCTGCCCCTTCGACAGGCTCGGAGACCGGGCAGGATGGCCCGGGAGTCCGGGAAACATGACTCTGACGATGCTCCACCTGAGCCATCACCCAGGAACGGGAAATGACGGCGTGGGCCTTGAGGAACTCCAGACCCGCGGAAGCCTTCATCTCGGACGAGATCACACTCAGCAGATAGTCCTCCACGCCGACAATGTTCACGGCTGTGACCTTGCCGCCGTCAACGATGAACTTCAACGTGCCGGCAAACTTCTGCGTCACCTTTCTTTCCCAATGGAAATCCACACCGATCGTCACGCCATAGAGGATGAAGGACGGCTCGGCGAACATAGTAGCCTCGGTCTGAGCCTCAAACACCAGCTCGTCGTACAGCGCGCCGTTGTAGGAAATCCTTCCCTGGGAATATTCCACCTTCTGCCTGCCGGCGCCGTCCGAGATGATCTCGAACTCGATCTCGCTGCCGGACATGATTCCGACCTCAAGCCGCCGCTGCGATCTCGTCAGCCTCCAGATGATCTCTTTCTCCGTCTCCTCGCTCGCGGCGACCTCCCGGACAACCTGCGAAAGCAGCCCGGCGTCCAGTTTGTCGAAATCCTCTTCCCGCGTGGTCACATAGACTCCCGCCAGATCGGCGCACCCAGGACTCATGGCCAGATGATCGGCGCCGGAGGACGAATAGTTGTGCGGACGATGCCTTTCTCTGAATATGACAGCGGTACGGTACTCGCCCTCATGACACCAGGCGATGATGTTCATCTTCGGTTCAGACGAGCCGTCAGGAACAGGAGCGCAGTCCAGCAGCCTGTAGAAGAGCTTGGCCGTGGACTTGGCCGTGGTGCCGCAAAGCACGAAGACGCCGCGGGCATATTCATTAAGGTGGAAGAGTCTGGCTTCCTTGACATTGGTTAGATAGTCAAGGGTCTTGTCATCGCCGGCGGCGAGAAGTTCGTCCACCCTGTTCTGAAGAGGTGTCAGCCCCTGCGGGCAGGCCTGGAAGTGCATGTGGTCGGGTGCCGACGCTCCGCTCTCCGGGCCGTTGTAGAAGCCGAGATATTCATTGTTCTCCCTGACAAAGTCCAGCAGATCTTGATAGCGGTGCCAGATTGACTGCGGAGTGTGTTCAAAACTTGAGATTACGAGGTGTGACGGGAAGATCGGGTAGGGATTCAGCGTCACGCGGTACCTGCGGCCCTTGCGCCCCTCGAATTCCATGTTGGTCTGCTCGGCGGGACGGTTCTCCGGACACAGGAAGCAAGGCCTCCGGTTGATGGACTCCTTGTCCAATGAGGCTTCGGAGGAGATACGGCGGCACGGATTGAGTTGTACGGTCACCGGTAAGCCCCCGATGCTCAGAACCTTGGATCCGGCCTTTTTCAGGCTGCGGTAGTTTTCGGCGGCCAACGGCCAGACAGAAAGCTGATCCTTGACGAATTTGTCGATTTGATTGTCCATCAGAGTAATGCCAATAACGTGTTTTTGATTGATCTGAACTCCTGCTCGAAATTCGGAGTGAACAGTCCGCGTCCCAGACCCGACTCGATCTCGGACATATTCCAGTAACGTCCCTCCTCCACCTCGTCATGATCCGGATGAAGCGTGAAGTTCCCGACTGCCGCGAAGACATTGACAAGTTCCTTCTCCCTCAAGGACTCCCAGACGTAGGATTTCAGATAGATAGGATTGAACTCCTTGAAACCCAGCTCCTCCGAGGCCTCACGGTAGAGTGCTTCCTCAAGGCTTTCCCCGTAGTCCACGTGACCGCCCACCGCCGTGTCCCAGCAGCCGGGAAGAAGGTCTTTCCTCATCGACCGCTTCTGGATGTACAGGCATCCCTCTCGGTTGACGATGTGAAGATGGACGACAGGATGCATCAGTTTTGAGCCGTCATGGACGTTCTTCCGGAGGGACTGTCCGACCACAAGTCCGTTCTCCTCGACGACAGGAACCATCTCCCCAGCCTTGCGGGGACTGTCGCCCGGATTGTCAATGGAGGGCAAGGGCAGTATGACCGCCGGGGCGGCCGGGTAGATCAGCTCAAACATGGCGTCAGGCTATCGCTACAAGGATAAGCAACTGGGCGACGAGCACCCTCATGAACATCGTCAACGGATAGACTGTCGCATAGTTCACTGAAGGATAGTCGGTTCCGTACGCCCCCTGGGTGAAGGCCAAGACAGCCGGATCCGTCGTGCCGCCGGAGATCAGACCACAGATCTGGTAGAAGTTCAGCTTGCAGACATATCTCGCGACAAGGCCGATCGTGCAGACAGGGATGAACGTGATCAAGGCTCCGTAGAGGATCCACCAATAACCTCCGTTCACGATCGAGCTGACGAAGTTCTGTCCGGCTCCGAGACCGACGGCGGCCATGAAGAACGAGATTCCGATCTCCCTGATCATAAGGTTCGCGCTCTGCGTAGTGTAGGTCGTGATCTTCCATTTCGGCCCGAAATAGCCGAGCAGGATGGCGATGATGAGCGGTCCGCCGGCAAGTCCGAGCTTGATCGGCTGAGGGATGCCCGGGATCGCGATCGGAATCGATCCGAAGATCACTCCGACGGCTATTCCGAAGAAGATAGGTATAAGGTTCGGACGGTTGAGCGACGAGGTCTGGTTGCCGACAAGACCGGCCACCTCGGCGATGCCTTCCTCCGGTCCCACCACGCGGAGGACGTCACCCATCTGGAGGAAGAGGTTAGGCCTTGCGACAAGACCTACGCCGGATCTGATCACACGCGTCACGCTGACTCCGTAATTAGCTCTGATGTTGAGACTTCTGAGCGTCACACCGGTCAGGTCGGTCTTGGTGACGGTGATCTTTCTGTTGACCATCTTGGTGTCCATCTGCTCCCAGTCCTCAAGGTGCATCGGAACCTCCTCGCCGAATGTGATCCTGACGGAATCGACATTCTTCTGGGAAGTGACGATCAGGAGCTTGTCACCTTTCTTAAGCACGGTATCCGGTCCCGGAATAGAGATCAGGCCGTCCCTGAGGATCCGGGAAATCACAATCGAGTTGCCGAGGTCCCTTGTGGCGTCCTTGATGGACAGTCCGAAGACGGCAGGATTCTCTACCTCGCAGTGCATGCGTCTTGCCACATCCTCGTTATTGTCCTCGCTGTCAAGAGCTTCCTTCTCCTTGTTGAGATCGACTTTGAATATGGCCTTGAAGAACATGATCAACGCGATCACCAGCAGCACTCCCAAAGGATAGGCGACCGCGTAGGCGGAGGCGAGCCCTGAAGTGGCCGATGCGATGTCGGACGCAAGATAGTTCTCGGCGCGCATCGAGTCAGCCATGGTCTGCTGGGCGGCTCCGAGTCCCGGGGTGTTAGTAACAGCACCGGACATCACACCTACCATCGTCTTGAGATCCTCTCCGGAGATGAAATGGATAGCCACCGTGACGGCCACAGCCAAGAGGACAAGGGTGACGGCAAGCAGGTTAAGCTGAAGACCTCCCTTCTTGAACGAATGGAAGAATCCAGGGCCGACCTGAAGTCCGATCGAGAACACGAACAGGATCAATCCGAAGTCCTTCATGAAACTAAGCACCGTGGTGTCCACACGGAGACCGAAATGGCTCAAAAGAATAGCCACGAACAAAATCCACGTGGATCCGATGGAGATGCCCTTGAGCTTGAATTTGCCAAGATACAATCCTATCGCGATCACAACCGCGAAAACCAGAATCGAATGGGCTATTCCCGCCCCTAAAAACAAATCTCGCATACTTTTAGAAATCTATCTGCGCACAAAAGCACGGTTTATCTTCAATCTTACCTTCTATGAAGTAGGTCTTGTGTCCGTCCTCACGGACAACGACGCTTCTGAACAGTCTCACCTCCTCCTCCGGCTTGGTCTCCTTGATGAAGTTGACGCTGATGCTCCTAACCCTGTTCCCGGCCACCTCGCCGTAGTCGATGCTGTCCATAGCCCAGACCACATAGCGGGCGTTGTTGGTGTGTCCGAGAACATCGATGTCCGAATAGGCGGCCTTGTGGACTCCGACCTCTTCCGCAAGGACACCCTTTGGCATCACCACCTTGCCGCAAGGTGTCGGGATGGCGTTGTCCGGACATTGGGTCGCCGCCGGGACTATGTCCAGGACCTCGTCGCTTCTTACAAGCCTTCTGGTCTGGACATCCATCACGATCCAGGAAGACGTGCAGGACACAAGAACCTTTGACTTGTCCCCGAAATCCGTGTCGTCCTTCGCCCTAAGTTCGAAATCACGCAAGAAGAAGAGGCCGTCAAGCCCCTTATGCCAGGTGTAGAGGGTGGTCTCGTCCGTCCATTTCGGAGGATTATGGAAATCCATCCGCAGGCGCGAGAGCACCCAGGCCGTGTGATGTTTCTGAAGGTCGTCGTAGCCGAAATGAAGAGCCTGCGCCGCCAGATACGCCATTTCCTGGGCGTGATCCATGAAGGCCGCCGGTTTCAGATGGAACGAAGCGTCCGTGTCGTAGCATGGAATCGTTATGTCTGTGCTGAACCTGTTGTCCGAGACCTTAACCTTTCCCATAGTCATCAATAATTAATTATCCTCAACTCCTCCGGAGTGTAGAGAATGGAGTCTATGAAATCCGGAGCCACGTGAGAGAGTAGTATGAATATTCCTAATGCCAGAGCCACGAGTCCCGCCAGGCCTGCCGCCACGAGGATCGCCGTCCTCCAGCCGCGCCCGCGCCTCCTCGGCTCTTCTACAGGCTCAGGGGCAGGTTTGGCGACTGCTTCCGGAGCCGGCTCTGAGATCATTTCCGGAGCTGCTTCCGCTATCGTTTCCGGAGCCGGCTCCGACTCAGGCTGCCGAGGCGACGGTTCATTCTCTTCCGGCCTTACCTCCGGCTCCGGCTGCGCCACCAGATCCCGCAACGCCGCCACGCTCTGGGCGACCTCGTCTGGAGTCTCCTCATGAGTCTTGAGCGACACCGGCTCAAGCCCCACCGCATAAGGATAGATGTCCAGATCCTCGTCAGCTATGAAGAAGAACGTGTTCTCCTTGGTGGCCCTCAGCCTTCCCAAACCAGGGAACACGACAAGTTTCCTGGTCTGAAGAGTGGTCTTCAAACCAGCGATGAACTCCGAAAGGATCCTTGCGGATGTCTCGATGTCCGTTCCGTTGACCTTGGCGTAAAACCCGGCGAGAAGCCTGTCATTACCGGATTCCCGCTGCCTGAAAGACAGTTTCCTGTAGGGTGGATTGATGGTGTAGCCCTTGTCAGAGAAAGACGAAGGCATCAGCTCGGAGACGAAAGTCCCCAAGCCAGGCAACGCAACTTCATCATTATCAAGGATAAGTCCCTTGACCATCTCTGAAAACAAGTCTATGTCCATTTCCTTCTCCGAAAATTCACACAAAGGTACACAAAAAAAACTACAAAAAAATTTGCATTAACCAGTTTTTGTTGTACCTTTGCACTCCCGAAAGGGACAACCTCGATGAAGGTTGGCAAAATTCCTCAATAGCTCAGTTGGTTAGAGCACCTGACTGTTAATCAGGGGGTCGTAGGTTCAAGTCCTACTTGAGGAGCCAAAGCGGACAAATCATCAGAAATGACGGTTTGTCCGTTTTTCTTTCCCTCATAACTCACTGATTTCAAAGGATATTGAAAGAAGAATTCATTTTTGGAAAGAGGTTCAATATCGTCATTTTTCTTGCTCCAGACAAAACCCTCCGGAAAGACAAGATTCTGAATGTGGCGTTTCTGGCCAAGACTTGCCAACTGCCATAATTTCAACATATTATCTTTAAGTCCAAGCCCAAAATCAATGTAATTGTCGAGGTTCAATATTTCTTTGTGCCTCTCATCAAGTTCTGCTTGAATAGCGTCTCTTTCAGCCTCCAATCTCTCTAACTGACGTGAGCATATATCCCGTACTTTGGGAGACGTTGACATCGCAAGATTATATTCGACCGTATCTATTTCCTTTTCCTTATTTGTGAGGTTAGTCTTAATGGCTTTCACCTCTTCTTCGTTATCCTTATTCAGTATCGGGAACGCCTTTCTCAACTGCAATGTCAACACTCCGGTAAGTTCATCCGGAATCGTGATACCGTCAATCCACCCCTCAAATTCAGAATTCGCTTTCAACGTAGAAACATTGCATCTGCAATTCTTGTGGCTGCACACATAGTACCCTACCTCCCTGCCATACTTCTTTCTCATTTTAGTACTTAATGAAGCCGTCAGATTATGACCGCATACGGGGCATTTCAGCGACCCTAAAAGTGGAGCATACTCTTTGTTCGTCTTTGTCTCATACCCCTTTGAATGCGTTTCTTTTATGATATTATTAACCTTGCAGAAATTAGCCAATGTCACCAACGGTTCCTGTGTCCCTTTGATTACTTCCCCCTCCAAAAATGGATGCGAGAAGTAGCCGGCATAAAAGACATTGTGGAAAATCCACGACCACTTCTGTTTGCTCAAATCCAGTCCCATTGTTTTCATCCGCTGCCTCACTTCCTCATTAGACAGATTTTCATCCGCTTTCATCTTAAACGCCTTGCGGATTAGAATTCCTTGTTCATTCACTGTAATCTTCTGCTCTTTTCTGGTGGTAACCATATCGTAGCCTATCGGTGCTTTCGCCACCCAATGTCCAGACCTCAACGCTTTGGCTCCTGCATCCCGAACCGCCCTTGATTTAACCGCATTGTCGTGACGTGCATTGACCAACTCCACACCTTGCATCCATTCCCCCTCTGCCGTCCTTGCGTCATAATCCGATGTTGCCGAAAAGACAGTCACGCCCTTACGTTTCAGTTCATCGACAATGGAAAAAGACTCTGTTCCAGTCCTTGAAAAACGGCTTGTTGAATATACTATCACCGCATCAATCCTATTCTTCTTATCCTTTACGAATTTCAACATAGAATTAAATCTCTTACGGTTCGCATCAGACTTCGCACTTTCGTGTTCTCCCTCAAAAGTTTTCACCACGTCATAGTGATGCCTTTCCGCCCACTTGTTACATACGTCTATCTGCGTCTCTGGGCTGTAACCATACTCTTGCTCCTTACTGCTCACACGTTGATATATTACGGCTCTGCCACCTTTCTTCAACTCTGCCTTTTTCCCTTTGGCAAAGGCTTGCAAACTATCATCAATTTTCATCTTCTCTTTCTTTTGATTTCAACACATTATAAACAATTACGGCATAGTCAGCAAGAAACTCTGTTACCGCTGCTGCCTGCTCTTCATCTATGTTCTTAAAAAAGTCAAATTCACGCAATTCATCCGTGCTTAATTTAATATCGTTCAACTTTGATATTTCAATTTCATCGCTCTAACGCTGCGACCGCTTATTCGCTTTTGGCTCCGTTCTCCATAAGAGAAAATCAGTCTTTGTTCGCCAAGGGATGCTACGACCTTTGGACACGATGTGACCACTATAAATCCTTATTACATTGTCTTTGAAAATTTGGAATGCCTAACGGCTTATTCTTATAGAACGACGAAAGGCTTTTCTACCGTCTTTATAAAAATACAAAAATCAGTCTGGAAAAACAACTGCCACATCAATCACTTTCTGATGCTTTGAGACTACCAAAATCTACCCAGAAATCACTTCAAATATGCAATGACAGGGGGTGTTGTCATCATAACCTGCCATTGCTCTTGATAATGTCTTTCCAATCGAGTTTCTCCCTCCCTTTTGTAAATCTAATCACAGAAGATAGATGATAATAGAACATATTCGTCAAGAACGTTTGGTCAAATATCATATTCAAGTCTTGAGACACATCCAGACGCTTGCAATAATCCTTGATTTCCGCATTGTTCAAATGCACCTCCAGACGGTACAGTCGTTTAGGGTTGCCGTAAAATTCACGAATGTAATCCTTATGCGATGCCTCCGAAATCTCATTCCCTTTGTTGTAGGCTTGGACTGTCACGCCCTTGGTTTTGTCGTGCGAGGCTTTGGACTGTTTGACATACACGGTCAAGTTCTTCAAGCGTTCAAGGCTTGTTGAATATGTCAGGTTGAGGTGTTTGACAATAGCCTTTCTATCCTTTATCGCTTTCCCATTGATGATTGTTGTCACATCTTCCCTATGCCACATTCTTTTCATCAGCCTTGCGATGTCTGTCCTTGCGTCAATGGCTATGTCCAAGGACGTGAAATTATGAAAACACATACCAAGCATTTCTGGGATTGTCAGTGTGTATTGGAGCAAGTCAAAATCATACAAGACATAATTCTCCACACGATAAAAGAAGTAATCGGAAACCTCAACATCACCATACCGCCCGAAACGTGCGGTCGCTACTTTCTTACGTTCATTTATGCCACCAACACATACATCAAAAGCATATTTGAAATGATGGCTTGTTGTTCGATAGAAATAAAAATTTTCCAGATCAGAACTTTTTCCATAATCAATAGAAGCCAAGTCTTCCAATACTGTCATATCTGCCACATAGCACAATTTCAGTTCATCAATGATTGTTTCTCCAATCTCATACGCCATATTTTAAGTGGTTAATATCTTTATTCTTTTAGGTTATCATTCTAACCTTACTTGAAATAAATATAGCGCATAGGGTGAATTAGTAAAGACTTTCTACATTATCAGTAATCTTTTGCTACCAGAGGCAAGATTTCCTTAACCATACTGTCAGTATAGACTTTGCCGATAAGGTAGCAAGCCGAAAAGATTGCGTCCTCAACTGGAGGGATAAACTCATCTGGAGTGTCACCAAACTGTTCAGATGAATTCCCGAAGTCCTTAAAGAAAACATATCCGTCCGTTTCAACTGTTATTTTCATATCTGGATGGGTTCAAATCAAATGTGGGTTCAAAATAATCGTCATACGGTTACCGAAGCGATGTCACATCGGGGTCAGAATAGTCTTTGTTTTTTCTGAACCTTACAAGGCAAACTCTTTCTTCAACCTTTTGACCGTGGAAACCGACACATCGCACAACTTGGCGGTATCTCTGATGCTCTTTCCCTGCTTCAAGGATTTGAGGACTTTGGAATATTCCTCCGACTTCCTCTCTATGGATTTAACCGCCCCTTTAGGGCGACCAAAGCCAACCTCCGCAAGTGTCTTGCCCTCCGCTTTCGCCTCCGCTATCTTCTTCGAGCGTGCATCGTTGAGGCGGAACTTGATGCTATCCCTTTCTATGCTTGCGCACGTTGATATCACACTGATGAAAATGGCAAGGAATGGGTTTTCAGAGCCGTCTTCAAGATAAAGCGACATCTGCTCTTTCTGGAAGTAACAGTTGATGTGATTGTCGAGGCAAAACTTCACGGATTCCAGAACCTGCCAAATAGCACGTCCCATTCTGTCAATAGAACTGAAATAGATGATGTCAACGGAATTGTCCTTTGCATAGTTGAGGCATTCCAACAGGACAAGACGTTCTGAATTCTTCTTCGCTCCGCTGATATGTTCGGTGAAAGGTTCGTGTACAAGGCAATCGTGATTCGCTTCTATCAACCTTGATAGGCTATAAGTCTGCCTATCCGTACTCTGGCGGTCTCCCTCCGAAGAAACACGTCCGTAAATCAAACAAGTTCTGTTCATTTCCTTTTGAATCAAGTTAAACTTCACTTAAATCGAGCCTCAACGGCAACGCTTAACAAATATCAGGATTATTTTTAATATGTGCAATTTTTATAATGATTATTTTTAATTTTCGCACGTCTTAAATATCTTTTGGTTATATTTGCGACATAACGTCAAAAGTATGTTGGTTAACGGGAAGCAAGAAAGAGCCGTCATTCATCTGGAACTCAACGGCAAACACTACTATTACGGAAACTTAAAGGCTCTCTGTGATAGTTGGGACAAAGAAGATATAGGCATAGCGTACAATTACCTAAAGAACTATGGGATTAGCGAGGATAAGCCATATATCGGGAAGAAATGTATAATCAGGAAAGGCGCAATCATCACCTCTCCACACAAGGCATAACCTCAACGCTATGGATTTCATTGATTTGTTTGCAGGAATCGGAGGCATACGGCTACCCTATGATGAATTAGGGCATCACTGCGTATTCTCATCAGAGTGGGACAAGGCAGCAGCCGACACTTACGAAGCCAATTTTGGGGAAAGACCGCAAGGCGACATAACGAAAATCAAAGCCGAGGATATTCCGCCACACCAACTACTATTGGCAGGATTCCCGTGCCAAGCATTTTCCATAATGGGGAAAAGAGAGGGATTTGCCGACACCAGAGGCACAATGTTTTTTGAGATAGAAAGAATACTTCAATATCATCACCCTGCGGTGATAATGTTGGAAAATGTCAAGCAACTGGTGAGTCACGACCACGGCAACACATTCAAAGTCATAATAGAAAAACTAAAGGCTCTTGGTTACCATCTGAAATGGAAAGTCCTCAACGCTCTGGATTTTGGTGTACCTCAAAAAAGAGAAAGGGTCATCATTGTCGGCTTTCTGTCACAGGCAAGGCAAGAGGCTTTCAATTTCGATTTTCCTATTGTACCTTACAACCTAAAGGACATACTTGAACCAGATGGTGACATTGATGCTTCCTATTACGCATCAGAGCATATTCTGAACAAAAGGCGTGAGAAAACTGTCGGGAAAGATGTTTTCTATCCGTCCGTATGGCACGAAAACAAAGCCGGCGACATTTCCTTACACCCTTATGCTTGCGCATTGAGGACGGGCGCATCATACAACTATCAACTGATAAATGGAGTGAGAAGACCGACATCCAGAGAACTACTGCGATTTCAAGGTTTTCCCGATTCCTACAAAATCGTGGTCAGTCACCAAGAGATACGGAGGCAGACTGGAAATTCAGTAGCCGTTCCAATGATTAGGGCAATAGCAACAGAAATCACTAATATCGTTAATAACATAGATTGATATGGCAAACTTCAAAGACCAAGAAAGCCACGTTCCTAGATTGAGGGACGGTCATCGGATTCCATACGGTGAAAGATACCCATTAAACGAAATGCCAGAATCGCTAATAAAGAAGATTGGGGGATATTTGGTATATCTCCTCTACATTGGAAGAAAAGACATCTCTGGAGAGGATTGGGGCGATGCCTTTGCCGATGCGATTATGGGGACACATTTTGATTCTCCAGTAGGGATTGCTGATGTAGGGGTAAGAGGAATGGCATATTCAATGAAAACAGTCAAGAACGCAAACCCTTTCTCCTGCGATAAAGTCAGGCTCATCAGTGGCAGATGCTCCCCAGATTACTCCTACGGAATCACAGACCCACACGAAGATATTCAAAAGACGGGAAGAGCGGTTCTTGAAATATGGAATGAAAGGGTCAACATAGCACACGAAGAATTCAACCCCGTGCGGACATCAATTCTCGTTCGTTCTAATGACCTGCTTTCTTATGTGTTATTTGAGGAAGACACCAATAGGTATAGGGTTTCAGATTACGAATGGAAGACAAACCCTAATGGAAATCTCATTGGAATCAACAAAGAAACCAAGGAGCAATGCTTCACTTGGCAACCGCACGGCTCACAATTTACCATTCACACTAAAGTTCCAGAGGATGCGGTAAAATTCAGAATCAAGCGACCGCCAACAATCACTAAAAGCAACGTGCTTGAAAGCATCAATTTTGATGATTCTTGGGTCAACATCATACGGTAAGAAAGAATGGTTATCCGCCGGATCATCGGCGAATAACCATTCCTTTTTTTAGACTAAATCTTCCACTGTCGTTTCATCTTGCCCCAATCCTATTCGGTCATCTGGAAAATTGGAATCATCACGCCAATATCGTATTTCACCTTGACGGATAGCCTCTCTATGTGCGTGGGTCTTCGGGCGACCAGTAAGCGCACGGCTGATTTTCGCCTTTGTCTCTTTAGACAGATGACGGGAAGTTCGTTTATATTCATTGTTGCTCATACATCATCGCTTTTCTCTATAAATAGTCGTTATATTAGATTATTGTGGTTAGTAATGGCTCTTTTTGTGGAATTCAAAGAAACTAGCACAAGCAACCGTTTGACATCTTAAAATGAGCCTTTTTCGCACAGAAATTATTCAGTAAACTAATGGCAATGTTGAGGTAGGTAAATTGTCCTCAAAAACACGGGTAAATCTCCCGAATACCGACCTTACATACAATCTTTCAATATTAGATACTTTAGGTAGGTTATCTCCCAATCACAATGGACACTGCAAAATATTCACGTCAAACTGTTAGCCTCCTATCTCAATTAACACCCACATACCCTACAAGAGGGGGATTACAGTAGCAAAACATTAAAAATTGGCACACATAATGCAGGGAGGTATGGCGCAAAGAAAAGCATTGCGATGATTGCGGACGCTTTATTTGTTGTTCTTTTCACAGACTGACATCAACGGTCTCAACCAATGAATGTTGTCATCTATGAACTGAACGACTTTTTTGAAGTCTCTCCAGAGGTTCAACAATTCGAGACTTGGGGGAGCTTCCAATGAAAACGTCCGCCAATTGCGGACGTTTTTTATTGTAAATAGTTAAGACTAAGCATCATCGGCGCAACGGCAAAAGGCTTGCGACATCACACTTCGGCAAAGAGCCGGAGGTTGTCGAAGGACGGAGCCAGGGAGCCGGACTCGATGCTGTGAATGATTTCGACGACCTTGTCGTTCATCGGGGTCGGGCAGCCAACCTTGCGGCCGTAGGCGCTGACGGAACCGTTTATGGCATCCACCTCGGTCTTCTTGCCGCGCTCAAGATCCTGGAGCATGCTGGCTTTCAGGCGGGCGTGCTTGCGGATCGCTATCGGGATGATCATGAAGGACAGAGCCTTTTTCACCGGCCCGTTGTAGTCCAGCAACCTGACCACGTCCTTGCCCTGGATCGGCTCGATGGTGACACCGCCTTTCCGGCAGACATCGATGCACTCCTTGATCAGAGCCTGGACTATCTTTCTGGAAGACCTGTCGGACGCGGCCTCACCGAACGTGCAGCCGAGGACGGCGCTCATACCGGAGAACGCCGAGTTGATCAGCAGCTTGCTCCAACGAGTCCCGATGAAGTTCTCCTCCACCTCAACCGGCCCCATCATCTCCAGAAGCGCCTTGACCTCGGCGAAATGGCCGTTGACCTCCTTGGAGACCGCCCCGAGAGAGAACGTCAGACTGTCCGGCGAACTGGTCAGCTCGCAGACTCCGGGGCCAAGCATGGTAGCACCCCAGGCGACCGTGCACCCAAGAACGCGCCCCTCCCCCACGATCTCCGAGATCAGCAGCTCCGGCAAACCGTTCTGAAGCGTCACAATCACGCCGTCCGGAGCAAGGAACCCCTTGAGCATAGTCACAACCGCAGCATTATCCAACTGCTTGGTCATAAGGAATATGGCATCATATTCCCCGGTCATTTCCTCCTCTGTCAGAGCGGTGACAGGCTGCGTGAACTCCACGGTTCCTACGACCTTCGCCCCTTTCCCGCGAAGCGCCGCCACGTGCGCCTTGTTGTGGTTGATGAGGTCCACCTGCCCTCCGTTTTTGGTGATGAACGCGCCCAAAATGGTTCCAAGCGAACCCGCGCCATAGATAGCACTTCTCATATTCATGTATTTATGCCGTAAAAATAATGCTTTCCGTCCAATTCGCAAACTAACTGACAAACAGAGCGGGAAAGGAGACCTGTTTATTCGAGTATTTCATGATGCTCCACCAAATGGACATCAGCCGGAAATATCTCATGGGATAACACTTGTTTAGAAAACAAGAAAAGAGTAACTTTGAAGTCATGAAGATTAATCGGATAACCACACTACTACGCCGAGGTTTCGCATGTGGTCGGCGCCCCATCGCCATGATGGGATGCGTTCTCGCCATCGCCGTTTCCTGCAAGCATGCATCTGAATTGCAATATGTTGACCCGGAAATCGGCGGGGCCAGCACATTACTTCAGCCAACCCGTCCTACAGTACATATCCCCAACAAGATGATCAGATGGACTCCAATGAGAACAGACTTGTTGGATGAGTGCATTCGCGACTTCCCTCTGACCATGACATCGCACAGACTGGAATCCGTGTTCGGATTCCTGCCGCTCACGGGGATTCCCGATGATGGTTCAGTGTGGAAGTGCCATCAGATTTGCGACAATGAAACAAACACACCCTACTCCTACCAAGCCGAGCTTGAAGGCTGCCGGATCCGCTTCTGCCCATCTGAGAGAAGCGGCATGATCGAGGTGGAGTTTGATGGAGACTGTCCTGATAGAATACTGAGACTAAACGCATTAAACGGCGACGGGACGTTCACCATAAACACACCGTCATCACTTTTCGGCGAGGAAACGTTCCACGACATGAAAGCATATTGCTACATTGAAGGCGATGTTCCCTTTACTGTGGTCGATAACGGACTGGAAGAACCCGGTAGCGGACACATAAATGGGAAGAACGGCATTCTACTTCGTCCCCAAACCAACAAGGTCAAACTTCGCTATGCAATATCCTACATAAGCAAGGAGCAGGCTGTCACGAACCTGCGCAAGGAAATCAATGGATGGGACATAAAGCGTGTACAGGAGAAAGCGCGTGACAGCTGGAAAGCCGCCTTGGGCAAGATTGAGGTGAAGGGAGGCTCGCAGAGGGATTTGCGGGTGTTCCACACAGCTTTATACCGATGCTACGAGCGTCCGGTGGACATCAGTGAATACGGCACATACTATAGCGCCTTCGATCACTCGCTCCACCCGGGTAGTTATTTCTTTACAGACAACTGGATCTGGGACACACACCTGGCGCTTGAACCTCTACATATGATTCTCAATCCAAGACTGGAAGAGCAGAAGCTCCAGTCCTACGTTGAGATGTACAGGCAATGTGGAACCGTGCCTTCCTTCGCTGTGATCTGGGGCGATTGGCCGGCAATGACAGGCAACTATGTGGCGGTCTGGATGGCAGACGCCCGGTCCAAAGGACTCAAGTTCGATCTGGAAGGAATCTACGAAGGGCTTAAAGACAATTCTCTCGAATCCACCCTCCTGCCTTGGAGGAACGGGGCAAAGACTGTCCTGGATGATTTTTATAACGAGAAAGGATGGTATCCGGCGCTGCACCCGGAAGAGAGAGAGACCGTGGATGAAGTCAATATGCCTTGGGAAAGAAGGCAGGCCGTCTCTCTGTCAACGGCCTTCTCCTACGCCGACTGGGCCACAGCTCAATTAGCCCGGGAATTAGGAAGGAATGATGACGAGGCGCTGTTCCTTGATAGGGCTGCTTACTATCGGAATGTTTACCGGAAAGACAAAGGGATGTTCTGGCCAAGAGACGACAAGGGACAGTGGATAGAGAATGTGGACCCACGATACATGGACAGAGCCTACTACACAGAGAACAACGCCTACACATTCCAATGGGATGTCAAGCACGACCTTGAAGGCCTCTTCGAACTTATGGGCGGGCGAGCGGAAGCGGAAAAGAAACTTGACGATCTTTTCCACATTATGATAGACCTTCCAAAGTATGAGTTCTACCACATATTGCCTGATGCCACCGGCATGGTCGGCCAATTCGCGATGGGCAATGAACCCAGCTTTCATATTCCATACATCTACAACTATATCGGGCAGCCATGGAAGACACAGAAACATGTTCGCAGACTCATAGACATGATGTTCAGCGACAGTGTCTATGGCATTCCCGGCGATGAGGACGGCGGCGGGATGAGTGCTTTTATAGTGTTCTCCATGATGGGTTTCTTCCAAGTTTGTCCCGGCATTCCGGTCTATGCCATCGGCTGTCCGTTCTTCGAGAAGACCTCTATTTCTTTGCCTGACGGCAAACGGTTCGTCATCAAGGCGCCAGGAGCATCAAGAAACAACAAGTACATCCAAAGTGCGAAATTGAACGGGAAGCCTCTTGACAGATCTTGGTTCACTCATGAAGAACTGTTGTCCGGTGGATTGCTGGAACTCGAAATGGGGACGACAGCAAACCGGGAGTGGGGTCGGAAGAACCTCCCGCCCTCAAGCATCAATTACGGTAAAGAAACCAAGAATCTGTAATCCTTTCACAGCTAACCTACTGAAACAAAAACATTGACATGGTATTGATGAAAGACATAGCCGAGGCCGTCGGGGTCTCGAACGCGACTGTTTCGCTGGTGCTTGGCGGAAAATCAGGGTCGCGTGTCAGCGAGTCTGTAAAGAACAAAGTTCTTCAGACCGCAAAGGAAATGGGTTATCACAGCAATGATCTGGCTCGTAGCCTACGAACAGGCAGAACCAATCTGATTAGTGTGATCGTCACGGACATATCTAACGATTTCTTCGGCAAGATGTCCTTTTACATACAAGAGGAAGCCAAGAAGTACGGGTACCTGGTCATTACGGCCAACACCAACGAATCTGATTCCGAGCTCGAATCCATAATCCATGTGCTTATTAGCAAAAAAGTGGACGGAGTCATCGTTGTTCCAACCCAAAACTGCAAAGAGATGTTGGAAGACGTGATCAAATCCGGGACTCCTGTGGTGCAGATTGACCGTTTGATCGACACGCTCAAAGCCGATTATGTCGGCACAGACAACTATGCGAGCAGCGCCAATGCAATCAAAGAACTCATCACCTGCGGGAAGAAGAGAATAGCTATGCTGACATTGAAACTGGATGTAAACGCCATCACTGAACGTGTCAGAGGATATGAAGACGCATTAAAGAATCATAATCTGTACAATCCTTTGCTGATCAGGAATGTTGAATTTGAAGAAATACACAAAGTCGGGGAAGTGATGAACGACCTTCTTGGCCAGAAACCGGACGCGATCTTCTTTTCCTCTCGAAGAGTATTCACGCTTGCCATGGATGCGTTGTCAGAGCACCAGCACGATGGTTCGAGCGTCACCCTTCTTTGTTTTGACGAAGCCAAGTCATACAAGGCGCTGATGTCAGACAGCCTCTGGTATGTAGAACAGCCTATAGAAGACATGGCCAAGAAAGCCTTTTCTCTGTTGATGAGTAAAATACAAGGCACGACAACATATTCAAAACACGAATATTTGTCGTACCTCGTGAAGTAAACGCCCACAAGTCAGATCACGCACATACGCGAAACGGCCTTCTTCCTTTCCGCCGCATGACAGAGTTCTGCCACAGAACGGGTGTCAAGTATGATTCTGTAAAATTCAAGTACCAATCCGACTATTTCCGAGCCTTCCGAAAGGCCGGATAATGCGCACAAGTTTCTGCGACACGAATCCATCGCCTGAGTCATTCCATTCTCCCCAAGATAGGACCACATGGCAGCAGCCGCTCCGACAGCCATGAAAGTCACATCTACAGATTCCGTCAAGGCGAGCCTCATGGCTCCGACAAGACGATCTTCGGCTGCTAGTTTACGGGCGGGATCCGCACCGACACGCACACAAGTGTCTTTCAGCGCCGCATTGGCAAATCTGAACAGCAGATCCGAGACATGCTCCGTAAGCCATTCCAAATCAACCCCATAATGTTTCGATAGAGTGCGGGCGCTTTCTAACATCGCATTCTGGACAATAATCCGCACATAGGGATTGTCTATTGACTGTGAAATGTAGCCCACGCCAAGGATCTTGCCAAGGTAGGCAGTTGTGGCATGCCCCATGTTGTGGATAAACAGTTTTCGTTTCACAAAAAAATCAAACGGTTCGAACGGAACCATTCCTTTTATTTCCGGAATCTCACCCTTGAACGCAGCCTTATCGACCGGTAGGAAGGCATAGTGTTCCGTACAGACTCGCAGAGGATCACCATCACGCATCTCCTCTGTCTGAATAGGCACCATTCTTCCGACGGAAGCCTCCACAAGACCGACCGTCTCATCAAAGCGAGCCACCTCCTCAGGATTAAGAAGAGATTTGATCATGCCCTCCATTATGCGGCTGGAATTGTTGAGATTCTCACAGATGATGATATTCAGTGCCGGACCTCCGATCTCCCACCTCCTGCGGATACCAGCGACAATATTCGGGACTATCAATTCAAGTATGCGGACTCCGACAGCCGTCGCCATGATGTCACATGTCGCTATCGCCTCGGCAACGGCGGGGACATCCATTCCATCAACGGCTGAGACATTCTTTATGGTATAATCCTCCTTTTGATCACCGCTGACCAGGCGCAGTGGATAGGAATGCGCCTCATTCAAACCATTCACAACCGGTTTTGCGATATCGATAAATGAAACCGAATAGACGGACTGGCTGAAAAGGGCGCCGATAAAGCCTCTGCCAATGTTACCGGCACCGTACATGACTGCTTTTTTCATTACTCGAATAAAGGATATTCATTACACAAAAGCACCTTCGCAGGGACATCCTCCTCAATCGCCGGGAACCTTCCGACAGGTTCCAAGAATCGGTTGTCCGCCGTGTCATCGTTAACCATGGACACTTCGCCGACAAGGCATGTGCCTCCTTCCGCCCAAAAAGTGTGATAGATGTAAGGCGTGTAGCAGACACTTTGCCCCTTCTTAATCTTATAAGTTTTACCGGGTTCAAACTCCGTCACGATGCCGTCAACCTTAAGGAATACATGAGTATCGGGAATCAGAGCCTCTGTCTCCAAGTCAGCGTTCCAAAGTTTCATACAGAATTCTCCATCGCCTTCACGGAAGATGATGTCTTCCATCTTGTTCCAATGGAAATGGGCGGGAGTTATCTGGCCATCACGGATCATCATGATCTTCTCGCAATATGGTTTATGATCAAGAGCCGGATTGCCGTTCCTCATAGTAAAAAGAGAAAGGCCTACTTTAGCGAAATCCCCGCTGCCGAAATCCGTGATGTCCCAGCCCAGGCAGTTATCTTTAATTTCCGCACACTCCTTACCCTTTGCCGCCCAATCCTCCGGAGTCCAGTCCGCCCAAATAGGAAGATAAAAACGTGCTTCATTACATAATCTTTTGTTCTCACAGATTATGTTGTTGATTTCAGATCTTTTCATATTTACCCGTTTTTTTGATAATATTGCCTAATGGTCTCAACATCCGGAGCCCCGTCCGTGCTGGTAGAGCTGAAGAGGTTGAACCGCGCGCTGGCTGACGCGAATTTTAGAAGTTCCTCAAGTGGATAATTCTCGTGAATAGCATAGAGCGCCCCCGCACAGAAAGCGTCTCCGGCACCCACCGTTGACACAATATCTTCCTTAGAGGGGCTATATGACGGCATTGAGACAGTCCGGCCATCTCTTTCGGCCACAACACTTCCTTCCGGATAGTGGATAATCACAAGATTTCCCACACCGGCGTCTAAAAGTTCACGGGCCGCTGTAGACACTGCCGCCACATCAATGAGACCATCTTCATCACGCATTCCTCGACCTACACAATAACCCAGCTCGACTTCATTGATAATAAGATAGTCGGTGTACTTAAGACATGGAAGAATAACCTGCCTGTAGCGGTCCCCCTCTTCAGAAACAACGTCAACCGATGTCTTGTAGCCTTTTTCGCGCAGGCCGCGAAGGGCTCTTGCCGCAGCTACCCCATACTCTTGATCGGGGGCGTCAAGACTGTCCAGAAGAAGCAGATAGCCTAGATGGAATATTTTTGCAGGAGTATCACATGAAAGCACCTCATCGACACCAAGGCGGGCATTTGCCCCCCGATGGTGAAAGAAGGTTCTTGCGGCTCCGCCATAGGTCTCGGTCATCACATCCGTGTACGAAGTAGATTCACCGTCAAGGATGTGCATATTGCCGGCATCGATCCCATGACACACACAGGCATCCAGACACATTCTTCCGTTGTCATCATTGCCGATGCATCCTCCGGCATAGAGAGGAATACCGCTACGAAGTTTTGCAAGATCGACAAGAACATTGTGGGCACAACCCCCGAGACCTTCATTGACACGGGCTATCGTTGTAAGATTACCCTTTGTCGGATACCGATCTATGAATTTAATGGTATCAACAACCCAGTTTCCCACTGAGATGATGCCTCTTCTATTATTATCTGCTGGCATCATTGCTGAAAGAATAAGGTGAATCCTCTTCAGTAGTACCTCTGTCCCTCGCAGGACTGGCAGACATCCTGAAGGAAATGTCCGCTCCGGAGACCAACAAGTCGTGAGTAAGGTAGTTACGCGAACTCTCACGTCCCTTGACTTTGAGTTTCTCGACATAGACATTTTCCCTACTGTTGCCTTTGGCGGTTATTGTTATCGTCTTCCCCGAAGGAAGATTAACCGTCACCTTGTCAAATAGTGGAGATCCAATCGCATATTCCCCGGAAGCCGGACACACGGGATAGAATCCGAGAGAGGAGAACACATACCATGCTGAAGTCTGTCCGTTATCCTCGTCACCACAGTAACCGTCAGGCGTAGCCGAGTAGAAGCGATCCATCACCTCACGCACATATTTCTGCGTCTTCCAAGGCTGACCACACCAATCATAGAGATAAAGAGCATGCTGTACAGGTTGGTTGCCATGAGCATAGTTGCCCATATTCATCACCTGCATCTCGCGAATCTCGTGCATCACGAATCCGTAGTAGCTTTCGTCAAAAAGAGGCGGCATCTCAAGCATCCTGTCAAGACCTGAGGCCAGCGCTTGCTTACCACCCATAATATCGGCCAGACCGGCCGGATCATGGAACACAGACCATGAATATTGAAGAGCATTGCCCTCCGTGAAGTCTCCGCCCCATTTTAGCTCATTAAACTGCTTTGGAAACGAACCATCCTGATTCTTTCCACACATCAAGCCGCAATCCTCACGATAAAGATTACGGTAATTAGTTGAAGCCAAAGCATATGGAGCTATCTCAGCTTCGGTTTTCCCAAGAGCCTTCCCAAGTTTCCAGATGCACCAGTCGTCATAAGCATATTCAAGAGTCCTCGCAGCACTTTCATTGATCCCGACATCGCAAGGCACATAGCCAAGGCTATCGTAATATTCCCAGCCAAGCCTACCCGAGGATGGAACTTTCGGATGGACACTGTGAGCACCTTTGCAGACTGCCTCCCATAGGACATCTATGTCCTGACCGCGTATACCTTTGATCCAAGCTTCGGCGACCACGGACGCGCTGTTGTTTCCGACCATGCACGAGCGGTGGCCAGGACTGGCCCATTCCGGCAGAAAACCACTCTCAAGATATGAGTTGACAAGTCCCTGCTGCATCTTGGAAGCCTCCTCCGGATAGACCAGATTGACCAAGGCGAAAAGGCTGCGGAACGTGTCCCAAAAGCCGGTGTCAGTGTAGAGATAGCCATCATGAACCTGTCCGTCATACGGGCTACGATGTATTCTGCGGCCATCCGATGTGACCTCTGAAAGATCTCTAGGGAAAAGGAGGCATCGGTACAGGCAAGAGTAGAATGTCCTTAAATTGTCGATGTCTTTATCCTCAACGGAAATCCTGCCAAGAACCTCATTCCAACGAGCCTTGCCTTCGTCCATCAACGAGTCGAACTCTTTCCCGTTCACCTCCGAGAGATTGACCATCGCCTGTTCCTCGCTGACGAAGGAGGCAGACACATTGAGTTCTACCTTCTGCCCGCGAGTAGTCCGGAAACCAACTATCGCATGGGCATGATCTCCATTGACAATCTGCTCAAACTCAAACGGGGTGTCGGATTCGATGACGAACCAGAGTTTGAATCCATCTTCGACACCACCGCCGTTCTGTACAGAGCAACCTGTAATTCTGTTACCGGAAACGCTGACAGTAGAGCCTCCTGCGAATGCATCAACAACCAGATAGGAAAGCTCCTTCTCCGGGTAAGTGATTCTAAACTTGGCGGAATGCTCTGTCGGAGTCAGTTCCACAAAAGTGTCATGGTCCGCAAGATAGACACTGTAATAATAAGGTTTGGCGCATTCACTCTTGTGTGAGAAATAACTCGCCCTCTCCTCCTGATCGAACACCAATCCCGTGGTCACAGGCATAATACTGAATTGGCCATAGTCATTAATCCACGGACTTGGCTGATGGGTCATCTTGATTCCCTTGATCTTGTCATCGGTATAGGAATAGATCCAACCATCCCCGTCAGCTCCTGTCTGAGGAGTCCAGAAATGAGATCCCCAAGGCATAGCGATCGCAGGATAGGTGTTTCCTGCGGACAATGAGTACTTTGACAAGGTTCCAACCAATGTGCTAACATAATCTACAGGACTGTCAAGGGGTGGTTTTTCCGAAACTTCGGATTTAGTTTGACACATTGACAAAACAATTGTCAAAGACACTGCGATGGCCGCCACCAGTGTGAGTTGTTTATTTTTCATTGTGTTATTGATTTGTTTTTATAGCATAGTTAAACGTTTAACCATATACGCAAAATAACAAGTCAAACGTTTAACTAGCGGCAAAAATAGAAAAAATACTGTTCAATCGCAACAATTATGAAGCATTTTTGATTCGTCAGTAATTTCGAGGAGAAATATCTTTATTGAAGAAGGAGTTTGAGTGATGCATGACTGACGGGAATAGGTACATCTAAAAAGTATATTTGCATTCGCAGTAGGTTTAGGGGACATATTCATCGGATTTTTTTTACAATTGTTGCCGGATTAAGCGATAGAATCGCTATCTTTGTTATCCGTTATGAAGTACGGATTCGACAACGAGAAGTATCTGCGGATACAATCAGAACACATCAAGGAACGCATTGCCAAGTTCGGAGACAAACTCTATCTGGAACTTGGCGGCAAGCTTTTCGACGACTATCACGCCAGCAGGGTTCTGCCCGGATTCCAGCCGGACAGCAAGTTGAGGATGCTCCAGCAGCTCAGCGACTGCGCGGAGATCGTCATCGTCATCAGTGCCAACGACATCGAGAAGAACAAGATGCGCGCCGACTACGGCATCACCTACGACATGGATGTCCTGCGTCTGCGCACAGAGTTCATCAGCAGGGGCTTTCTCGTCAGCAGTGTCGTGATCACCCACTTCAACGGCCAGGCCAGCGCCAAGGCGTACAAGGCGAAGCTCAAGAAGATGGGCATCAAGGCCTACTACCACTACACGATCGAGGGCTACCCGAACAATGTGGCCCTGATCGATTCCGAAGAGGGGTACGGGAAGAACGACTACGTGCAGACCACACGTCCGCTCGTCATTGTGACGGCTCCGGGGCCGGGTAGTGGCAAGATGGCCGTGTGCCTTAGCCAACTCTACCACGAGCACAAGAAGGGAGTGGCCGCCGGCTACGCCAAGTTCGAGACGTTCCCTGTCTGGAACCTTCCTCTGAAGCACCCGGTCAACATCGCCTACGAGGCCGCCACAGCGGATCTGAACGATGTGAATATGATCGACCCGTTCCATCTGGAGGCCTACGGCAAGACGGCGATCAACTACAACAGGGACATCGAGATATTCCCGGTGCTGAACGCCCTGTTCGAGGGCATCTACGGCGAGAACCCGTACAAGTCCCCGACCGACATGGGTGTGAATATGGTAGGGTGCTGCATCAGCGACGACGATGTCTGCTGCAAGGCCGCCAACGACGAGATCATCCGTCGCTACTATGCCGCCCTCGACCAAATGGCTGACGGAGAGGACAATGAGAGCGAGGTCGGCAAGATCGCGCTGCTTCTGAAGCAGGCAAGGATCACTACTGAATATCGCCGCGTCACCGTCGCCGCGAAGCAGCGTGAGACCACCGCCGGCAATCCTTCCGCCGCCATCGAGCTTTCCGACGGCACCATCCTGAGCGCCGAGACCTCTGACCTTCTGGGGCCTTGCGCCGCCCTTCTTCTGAAGGCCACAAAGCATCTTGCCGGGATCGACCACAGCGTCAAACTCATTCCGGGAAGGCTCATCGAGCCGATCCAGAAGACGAAGGTCACCTTCCTGCACGGCAACAATCCGCGCCTCCACACGGACGAGGTCCTGATCGCCCTATCCGTCCTTAGCCCGGACGACGAGAACTGCCGCAAGGCTCTGGACACGCTTCCTTTGTTGAAAGGCTGTCAGGTCCACTCAACAGTGCTGCTGAGCGACATCGACAAGAAAGTCTTCAAGAAACTGGGCGTGGACCTCACCTGCGAGCCTGTCCACGAAAGGCACTGACACCTTGGATTTTCCAACGATAATGATTAACTTTAGGCTTTGAAAGCCAGAAGACTATTCTGACTTTAGAACCTATAATATTTATTACCATATTCAAGAGATGAACTATTGTCCTCATTGCGGATCGCCGGTCCAGCCGGATTCCTCCTTTTGTCAAAGTTGCGGGAAACCGCTTCTGTCCCAGCCTGACTCCGCCGGGCAGACCTTCAACACCCCTCAGAACACCAAAGAGAAGGAGGACAGATGGCTTATCGCCCTGGTCCTCTGCATAGTACTCGGCGGTTTCGGTGTCCACAGATTCTACACCGGCAACACCACCACCGGCATCATCATGCTCCTGACCCTCGGCGGCTGCGGCATCTGGGCCCTGATCGACATCATCATGATCGCCTGCAACACCTATGTTGACGGGAACGGACAGCATCTGAAGTAGACGACATTCACTCAAACATCATCATAGCATTATGAAATTTTGTCCAAAATGCGGGAACGCCGTTCCTGACAACGCCTCCTTCTGTCCGAAGTGCGGCACGAACATCCCGGACACCGATTCCGGCACCACACCGGCACAGGATCCCACTCCGGCGCCTCAGACTTTCGCGCCACAGCAGCCTCCTATGGAGCCATGCCCTCCGACCTACCTCGCCCTGTCCATCATCGTGACCGTACTCTGCTGCCTTCCTCTCGGAATCGTCGGCATCATCAAGTCCAGCAACGTTTCCAAGGAATATGCCGCCGGGAACTACGCCGGGGCAAAGGATGCGAGCAAGCAGGCCAAGACCTGGAGCATAATCGGACTGTGCTGCGGCCTGTTCTGGATAATCCTCTACATCATCCTGCTGGCCTGCGGATTCATGGCCGGCCTCGCTGATCTTTAGAGTCTTCTCTGTCTTTGGCTTTCAGGCCTGTCCAATTTTTAAGATCTCTTCATCCGGAATCATCTCATCAAGCAGATGAACAAAGATTCCTACAAGAAACCAATCCTGTACATTCTGTTCACGGCAGCGTGTGTGGGATTGGTGCTTACATATTCACGTTTCAGCCCCGAAGACAGCACCTGGTTCCCCAAGTGCATATTCCTGCAGCTGACAGGATTGAAATGTCCGGGCTGCGGCAGCCAGCGGGTAGTACACAACCTGCTGAACCTCAATATTCACAAAGCCTTTGAGGCCAACGCCTTCCTTGTGCTGTGCCTCCCGTACATCGCCGCCCTCCTGGCCTCAATTCCACTAAAGTCCAGATTTCCAAAGTTCTACAACACCCTAAACAGCGTCCCCGTCATCATCACCATCGGCATCCTTGTCATAGCCTGGTGGATCACCCGCAACATCTTCGGCTGGTGATAGGCTTGAACATTATTCACTGGGAAAAGTGTAACTTTGCCATTGGAAGACAAATAAGTAGTAACCACTCATAATAAGGCAAGGACATGTCAACACAAAGTGAAACATACCTCAGAGGCCTCCTTAATTCTCGTAGATTTTTGTAAAAATCTAGGAAAGGTGTATATTTGTCGTGACTAAAAATCACGGAAAGGTGCATGAAACCACTCCGTAAAACCTTAGGATTCGTGATCATGAAAAGAAAGATTTACGATAAGCTACTTCAGTGGAAGCGAGAGAAAAACGGCGCTACAGCCCTTATGATTGAGGGTGCACGCCGTGTTGGCAAAAGTTACATCGCTCGGGAATTCGCCCGCAACGAATATGACTCATTTATCCTCATCGATTTCAGCAAGGCCCCACAGCGAGTCAGAGGCTGGTTCGATGAGTATCTGGAAGATATCGATACGCTCCTCCAGAACATCCAGCTCCACTATAAGAAAAAGCTTGCAACTCGAAAATCCCTCATTATCTTTGATGAAGTCCAGAAATGCCCTAAAGCCCGCGAGGCCATCAAAGCGCTGGTGGAAGACGGTCGCTTCGACTATCTGGAGACAGGCTCACTCATATCTATCAAGAAAAACGTTGAGAACATTGTCATTCCATCCGAGGAGGACGGTATAGATATGTACCCCATGGACTTTGAAGAATTCCTTTGGGCTATGGGCAACGAAGTCCTGATGCCCTATATTCGGAAGCAGTTCGAGAAGTGTAAGCCCATGGGTGACTTCCACAGAGAGGCGCTGCACTATTTTCGCCAATACCTCATTGTTGGTGGAATGCCGCAAGCCGTAGCCGAATACGCTGCCTCTCGGGACTTTACTAAAGTGGATGCCATCAAACGTCAGATTCTACGCCTCTATAAGAACGACATTAAGAAATACGCAGGGGGCTTGACGGCCCGCGTCAGCGCCATTTACGATGCCATTCCCGGCCAACTCCAGAAGAAAGAAAAACAATTTACACTCACGGCCCTCAAGGATGAGGCTCGTATGCGTGAGTATGACAGCGCCTTCTTCTGGTTGGATGACGCCAAGTTGGCAAATATCTGCTACAACACCACCGCACCCAACATCGGGCTCCAGCTTAATGAAGACCGAACCACCCTCAAATGCTATTTCTGCGACACTGGTTTGCTCATATCCCTCGCATTCAGTGCCCGTGGTATCGTCACTAATGAAATCTACCAGAAACTCATGTTTGACAAGCTGGAAATCGATGAGGGGATGTTGGTGGAAAATATTGTTGCTCAGATGCTTAAGGCCGCTGGAAGTAAACTGTTTTTCTATAACAATTACGACAAGGAAGAGGCGGAGAACCGCATGCAAATAGATTTCCTTATCCAAAAGGAGGTAGTCACTTCCAGACATAACATTTCCCCCATAGAGGTGAAAAGCAGCACAAACTATACGCTTACATCCATCAAAAAATGTATCAAGAAATATGGCCAGTATCTTTCTACGCCCTATGTCTTGCATACCAATGATGTGGAGCAGAAAGATGGGCTCACCTATCTTCCGCTGTACATGACTCCGCTTTTATAAGACCGATATCCGTCAGATAAACAGGCTCTTAAGCATGAATTCTTTTTGTAAAAGAAGAGACCTCAGAAAGGCTTCTTCCATCGTATGCTTTTGCTTGAATGCTGATAGCCTTCTTGCAGTAGCCTGCTGCTCTTTCAGAGACGGAATAATTTTTATTATCTTTGCTCATGCGGATCTTGGGGCTGAGACAGCAGCGCAAATCCAAGGGACGCATTATGACATTAATGGAGAAATGGATATGTCCAAAAAGAATAAGGACGGCATTTACCACGGATTGAAAATGAACGTTAGTCCCACCTTCTCCATCACTGTCTACTTCAAGGAATAATGAATAAACCACATATTAACGAAGACACTGATGAGAAGATTTTTACTGATCGCTTTGGCGGCGGCGCTGCCGGGATTGACTAATGCGGGGACGCGGTCTGATGCGGCAAAAGCCAATCCGTTCGACGAGGGAAGACTGCAGGACAAGACCCTGAGGATAGACTACATGTTCACCGGATCCGACAAGGATTGCGACATCGCCGTGGCCGAGCTGCTTAGCCTTGACGGGTGGCACGGCAGGAGGACGAACATGAAGGAGGTGCCGCTTCGGGGTAACGGACAGCTGACGATGACGGACAAGGCTACGGGCGACACACTTTACAGGATGTCATTCTGCACCTTGTTCCAGGAATGGCAGGCGACAGAAGAGGCCACGAGAGTCCGCAGAAGTTTCGAGAACGTCTTTCTGGTGCCGATGCCGGCGGCTCCTGCGGAGATCACCGTACAACTCTATGACTTTCACGAGAATGTGTCGGCAAAACTTACGCATCCTGTTGATCCTGATGACATTCTGATAAGACCGGCAGGTGGAGGGCCGCAGACAAGAATGCTGCTTCACAGCGGGGACTCCAAGGAGAAGATCGACGTGGCCATTCTCGCTGAGGGCTACACCGAAGGCGAGATGGACATATTCTTCAAGGATGCCGAGAGCACGGTGGAGAATCTTCTGCGCCACGAGCCGTTCAAGTCAATGAAGGATCGGTTCAACATCGTGGCGGTGGCCTCGCCGTCGCAGGACAGCGGAGTGAGCGTGCCGCGTGAGGGACTGTGGAAAAAGACGGCTGTGGACTCGCACTTCGACACGTTCTACTCCGACCGCTACCTCACGACCCTGCACCTGTTCAAGATGCACGACATCCTTGCCGGAATCCCGTACGAACACATCATAATCCTCGCCAACACTGACACTTACGGCGGAGGCGGCATCTACAATTCCTACACATTGACGACCGCGCACCACAAACTTTTCGCCCCTGTGGTCGTCCACGAGTTCGGACACAGCTTCGGAGGATTAGCCGATGAATATGCCTACGACGACCAGTTCGTTGAGTATTACTACCCGGACATCGAGCCTTGGGAGCAGAACATCACCACGAAGGCTGATTTCAGCAGCAAGTGGAAAGACCTTTATGACCAAGGTGTTGCCGGGCTTGTAGAAGGCGGCGGCTACCAGACCAAAGGCGTTTGGAGAGCCTGCGAGGATTGCCGCATGAGAACCAACGACGCTCCGGCCTTCTGCCCGGTCTGCCAGCGCGCCATCGAACGGATCATCCGATTCTACACCGAGGAATAGCAACCGCCCCGCCGCTTTCCTCAACCTCACTGAACAAGTGAGAGTTATCGCAGGAGAGCGGGGGCTTTTGAGGCTTCATCAGAACTTGAACGTCACGCCTATGCCGCCGACGATGCTGGTGCGGTAGAAGTCGTCCTGGCCTGGAACCTGAAGGTTCTTGATGTCCAGTTTCTCGGCAAGGCCGGGAACGGACGGGGCCAGCTGGCCGAGGACAGGAGCCAGTTTCGAAGCGATCAACGCACCGTTTCCACCATAGTCGGCCTCCTCTTTGGTGAAGTGCAGGAAGAAGGTCTTGTATATTCCTAAATCTATGCTGATTTTCTCGGAGGCCCTGATCCGGGCGCCAAGGCCGCCGGAGATCGAGCTTGTGCTGTAACTCAGGTCGGAGATGAACTTGGCGTCGTTGCCGAAGCCGAAGGTGTTGCTGTTGGCGCCGATGCTGAGGGTCACTACGCGACCAAGGTCGTACTCCAAGCCGCCGAGGATCTCAAACGAATTGTGCTTCAAGTAGTTCTGCTTATCGTTCAGACCGGTCTCGTTGTTGTACTGCTTGGACTGCTTGTCGAAATAGTAGTTGGCGCCCAAAGAGATGCGGAAGTTCGGCTTGATGGAATATTCAGCGCCGATGTTGATGTTTGCCGGGATGTCGGCGGCGATCTCCTTGTTGTCATCGAACTGGGATATTCCTGTAGTGTTCATCTTGGTGTCGTTGCTTAGGCGCACCTTGGTGTTGAACTCGTAGCGGGCCGAGAAGTTGAATTTGCCGGTCTTGTAGTCAACCGAGAGGACAGGAGTCCAGGCGATGTCTTTCTGATGCGCGTCAAGTTCCTTGTCGCTCACCAGGCCACCTACCATCCCGACGGCGGTCTCTGTCGGGATCAAGCCTCCTGAGATCGAGGACACAGCCGCTCCGAGCACATTTGCCGCCGGCAGCATCTTGCCGCCGTACTGCAACTGGATGTTCCTGAGGCTTCCGACGTAGTAGTTGGAGATGTAGTTGAGACGGACTCCCGCGGAGACGCTCCACCCGGAGCCGATCTTGTAGCCCAGGTTCAACTGGCCGGCGAAGTTGTACTGCTCGCCGGTGAGGTTGATGTCAGCATCATAGCCGGTAACCATCTGAGCACCGGCCAGATTGTTGATCAGAGCAGGAATCATGGCCACAGGAGCCTCGAAGGAGCCGAGTCCCTGGTCATATTTCGCCTTGCCGCCTCCGGAGATAACTCCGAAATGGAAGGAGGCGAACAGATTGTCATGTTTGAAGGCCAGGCTCAGATGCGGAAGAGCCGGAACGAAGGACTTGCCGGTGTACTTCTTGTAGCCACGTCCCTCATTGTCAACGCCATACTTAAGCGGCTCATAGGTAGAGGTAGTGTAGCGCCTCTGCAAAGCCGACTGGACATCAAGCGCGAGATGCCAACCGTTGTCCATGAAGCCTATACCGGCAGGATTGAAGTACGCACCCTGCACCCCTATCACAGCGTTCTGCGCAGGATTCCTCAGGTACGCCACATTCTGGTTCGAGTTCGTCACATAACCGCCAGCCTTGGCGGTAAGGGCAGCGGCGCAAATGGCCGCAGCAAATACAATGATTCTTTTCATTTAGTCGAATTTTATTGTAATTTTCGGAACAAATGTATAGTTTATCTCCATATTCACAAACAATTTCGACCTTTTGATATTTTTTAAATTGATTTATGGACAAAACCGAAATGGAATCCATGATTTGGCCAAGCGGTCAAAAACCATTATCTTTACGAAGCGACACAAATCTTATGAATATGCTAAAGCGGAAAATCGAGGCGTCGGCGGACGGGCTTCAGCTGGCTATGCTGATCAGCGAGCCGGCGGGTGAACCTAAGGGAATCGTGCAGATCGTTCACGGGATGTGCGAACACAAGGAAAGGTACATTCCTTTTATGGAATATCTTTCCGCGCACGGCTACATCTGCGCCATACACGATCACCGGGGACATGGCGAGTCGGTGCTTGCCGAGGAGGATCTGGGATACATGTACAAAGGAGGCTGGAAAGCGTTGGTGGAGGACATCAGGCTGGTTCAAAACGAGGTCAAGGCCTCCTACCCGACACTGCCGTACACTCTATTCGGACACAGCATGGGGTCGATGGCAGTACGCTCGTTCACAAAACGTTACGACGACAGCATCGACACGCTGTTCGTCTGCGGCTGTCCTAGCCGGAATCCTGCCGGAGGCGCCGGGCGGCTTCTTGCCGGCCTTATCGGGGCGCTCAAAGGCGAGCGTTACCGCTCACCTCTGATGCAAAGACTGTCCTTCGGCTCCTTCAACAAACCGTTCGAATCAGAGGGTTTCCCGTCGGCGTGGGTCTGCTCTGACAAGGAGACGCTAAAGGCCTATCACAATGATCCTTACTGCATGTTCACATTCACTGTCAACGGATTCAGGAACCTGCTTGATCTGATGCGGGACTGCTATAGTCCGAAAGGCTGGAAGATGGGCAATCCGGATCTTCCTGTCCATTTCATCTCCGGTGCGGAGGATCCTTGCAGAGTCTCCGACAAGGCCATCGGAGAGGCCGCCGGATTTATGAGAAAACTGGGGTACAGGAACACGGATCTGCATCTTTATCCCGGCATGCGTCACGAGATCCTGAACGAGACCGGACGGATGCAGGTCTGGGAGGACGTTCTCGCACGGCTCGCGTGATCCAGTTCAGATTTTGACAGGCTGGCGGGCTTGTCTGACCACAGTGACCCGGACTCAGACTTCCCTCCAGATGTAGACCTTGTCGCCTCGGCGGATTTTCTTGCCGCCGGGAGTCCTGATGTCATCCGGAAAAGTGACCGGAATGGAGCAAAGAGTTCCCTTCGCGGCCTCCTGCGCCGACTTCAGATCGACTCGTATCTCGCTCACCTTCTGCTCGATGACACCTGTCGTCTCACCGATGATCAGAATGTCGTCACCCGCCCGCAACGTCTCGGACTCCACCAGCACCTCCGCCACGGAGATCCTGTCGAACCAGTTCGTGATCTTCCCGCTATAGACCTTCTTGCGAGTGGCGTGACTGCCGTACACATCGCTCCACTCACCGAGTCTCGCACCCTGATAGTAGCCATCCCAGAATCCACGGTTGAAGACTTCGGAAAGTTCATCCTTCAAAGAGGCAGCAAGTTCCGGAGTGTAGCACCCCTCACAGACAGCGTCGGCTGCCCGGCGGTAGCACTCTGCCGTCTTCTTGACATATTCAGCGCTCCTGGCCCTGCCCTCGATCTTGAAGACCTTTACGCCCGCATCGATGATCTTGTCCATGAACTCAATGGTACACAAATCCTTAGGCGACATGATGTACTTATTGTCGATGTTAAGTTTCGTGCCGGTCTCAAGATCGGTGACCTCATAGCCACGGCGGCAAAGCTGGTAGCAGGCGCCACGGTTGGCAGAAGCACCATAGGTCTGGAGACTCAGATAGCACTTCCCGGAGACGGCCATGCAGAGCGCTCCGTGGGCGAACATCTCAATCCTGACAAGTTCCCCTGAGGGCCCCTTGATCCCGTCACGCACTATGGCCTCGTGGATCTCCTTGACCTGACGCAGGTTAAGCTCGCGCGCCAGCACGATCACATCGGCGAACCGCGAGTAGAAGCGCAGCGCCTCGACATTCGAGACGTTGAGTTGCGTGGAGATGTGGACCTCAAGCCCGATCTCCCGGCAATAGGTGATCGCAGCCATGTCGGACGCGATGATGGCATTCACTCCGGCGGCCTTGGCGGCGTCAAGAGCCTCCCTCATAGGAGCCAGATCCTCACTGTACAGGACAATATTCAAAGTCATGTAGGTCTTGACACCATATTCCCGACAGACCTCCACTATGCGCGGCAGGTCGTCCGGAGTGAAATTGTTCGCCGAATGCGAGCGCATGTTCAGGTTGCCGACACCGAAATAGACGGAGTCCGCCCCTCCCTGAATCGCCGCGTACAGGCATTCGAAATTGCCCGCCGGGGACATTATCTCAAGTTCCTTCTTGTCCATAGTCACCAAATAATCAACATTATAGCCTCATTCTCGGCAATCTTTGCCAAATCCACGGCACCGACTCTTTGCCGTTTATGAATATTATCCTTCAAAATTAACCTTAATAATCGCCAAACACAAATTTGAGCGGTCATCTTGGCGAAAAAAGACAATAAATGAATATTCAATGAATATTTCAGTCACGAAGAACACTCATATTCAGAATTTTTGCTAATTTAGCATTTTGACGGCGGACCTTTTCCACCGTAGAATGAAACCATGAGACTGACAATAACACTTGAATATTTCACCTCTCCCGGAGAGGTTCTCTTTCTGATTCGTCCCGACGGGGAACCAATCGCCATGGAATATGTTGCCGGAGGCCGTTGGAAGGCTGATCTGGAGGTGCCGCAGGCGACGAAGACTCTGGATTATTCCTTTGAGCTTCATCGTGACGGACAGTGCGTCCGCCGCGAGTGGAAAGGACGGATCGTTCCGGTCGCCGGAATCACTTCCCATGTCGCCAGAACCGTCGAAGCGAAACGGAATCATTCCGGCGCTTCAGCAAGTTCGGCGAGCGGAATGATCTGTACGCCGGAAGTTATAGAGATCCAGGATCGCTGGCAGGATCGCCCGGAGGACTCTCCGTTTTGGGCCAAGGCCTTTACCGACGTGATTTTCAAGAGGAAAGCATCATCGGACAAACGCTCAGGCAACGTCTCCTTCACAGTGCCTTGCGCCATAATCCGCAAGAATGAGACACTGGCCATGACAGGAAGCGGGACATTGTTTGACAACTGGAAGAAATTCATTCCGCTGAAGATGTCCGCCGCCCCGCTCTGGGACGTGACGCTCAAAGTCAAGGAGCCTTTCGAGTACAAATTCGTCATACTCAACCAGAATGGTGAGGAAATCTGGGAGTCGGGACCGAACCGCCGGCTTGCGGAAGCACCGACGGAAGGCAACTTCCTTGAGATCAGAAATGTCGTCCCTAAGTTCGAGACAAGGCTCTGCGCCTCAACGGGTTCAGCAGGCGGAACCTGGCGCGGGGCCGGCACCGCGATCCCTGTCTTCTCCCTCCGCAGCGAAAGCAGCTTCGGAGTCGGCGAGTTCAAGGATCTGAAAAAGCTGGTTGACTGGGCCGCGGCCACCGGCCAGAGCATCATCCAGATCCTGCCGATCAACGACACCACGATGACCGGCACGTGGACGGATTCCTACCCCTACAACGCCAACTCCACCTTCGCCCTGCACCCGCAGTTCATCCATCTGCCGGATGCCGGAGTCAAGGCGGACAGGAAATACAAAGCGCTCCAGAAAGAGCTCAACGCTCTGCCGGCGGTTGACTATGAGAGGGTGAACGGCGAGAAGCTCCGCCTGTTGAGAGAGGCCTTCTCCGCTGGCGGACAGGAAGTTATCTCCAGCAAGGAATATCAGAGATTCTATTCCGCCAACAAGGGCTGGCTCATCCCTTACGCGGCCTTCCGAGTACTGAGGGATCAGAACGGCACGCCGGAGTTCGAAAAGTGGAAAACTCTCTCCGAATATTCAGAGACCAAGGTCAAGTCATTCTGTAGCAGGCACAAAGCCGAGACGGACTTCTACTGCTACCTCCAGTTCTGCCTCGACGCGCAACTGAAGGATGCTGTTGAATATGCCCACTCGAAGGGCATCGCGATCAAGGGCGACCTGCCGATCGGCATAAGCCGCACGAGCGTGGACGCATGGCAATACCCACGCCTGTTCAACCTTGATTCCCAGGCCGGTGCGCCACCTGACGCATTCTCAGCCGACGGCCAGAACTGGGGCCTCCCGACCTACAACTGGGATGAGATGGCGAAGGACGGCTACGCCTGGTGGAAGTCGCGCCTCGGGAAGATGAGTGAATATTTCGACGCTTTCCGCATCGACCATATTCTTGGATTCTTCCGCATCTGGGAGATTCCGGCCGGTGTCAAGTCGGGGCTTCTCGGACACTTCAATCCTGCGCTGCCTTACTCTGCCGACGAGCTTCGAGGCCGCGGATTCAATCCTGACTCACAGCTGTTTGTGCCGGATCCTCACCGTGAGGGATGGTATCATCCGCGCATCGCGGCGCAGAACACCGAGGACTACCGGACCCTGAATGGCTACATGAAGGACGCCTACAACAATCTGTACAATGACTTCTTCTACCATCGTCACAACGGTTTCTGGAAGGATTGTGCGATGAGGAAACTGCCGGCGCTTCTGGACTCCACCAGAATGCTGGCGTGCGGTGAGGATCTGGGCATGATTCCGGCCTGCGTGCCTGAGGTGATGAGGGAACTGAGGATCCTTTCGCTTGAGATCCAGAGGATGCCGAAGTCTCCGGAAAAGACATTTGATGATCCTGCGACCTACCCGTACCTGTCCGTCTGCGCCACAGGCACCCACGACACATCCACCCTGCGAGGCTGGTGGGAGGAGGACAGGCAGATGTCCGAGCGTTTCTTCCACGAGACTCTCCACTGCGAGGGTCAGGCTCCATATTTCTGCGACCCGTGGGTGTGTGAAAGAATTATCCGCCAGCACCTTGACTCGCCTTCGATGTTGTGCGTCCTTCCTCTCCAGGACTGGATTTCCATCGATGGAGCCGTCCGCTTCCAAGGCAACCCCGAGGAAGAGCGGATCAACATCCCCGCGAACCCGCGCCACTACTGGCGCTGGAGAATGCACCTGTCGCTGGAAGACCTCCTGGCCCACTCAGACCTAACCCGTCACCTCCGTGTCCTGATCTCCGACTCCGGCAGAGGCTAAGCGTAGTGTCCATCTCTACATACCCCCAAAGGCTTCGTACTTGTTCTGGTGGAAGTATGAATCGGCATGCTCAGGGTCCGTGGATATCGGAATACGAACAGGCAGGGAAAGACTACGCAGGCCTTCTTTCCGGAAACTGGCGCGCGGTGCGGTCACGTTGACAAGTCCGGTGTCCGGTCAGCGTCGCTTCTACGGAGAGCCAGACGGTGATCCAAGCTAAGGCAACCTGACACCTTATGCGAAATACTCATCCTTGAAGATGATGTGAGATCGCCGATTGTCTGCCATAATTACTTGCTTTACAGACCTTTCTCTTCTTCATTCACTTCCCAATGCCCACTGTAGCCACTCCCAACATATCTTATATGGGGCATTTTGGCAATGTGACGTTTGATTGTTCTTATTCCTTTCTTTGACAAAGAAGCCAACTCCTCAGTCGTAATATCAGGATAAGCAGTCACTTGACATTCAATCCATTTATCCAAGTCATCTACTTGAGTGCCACCTTGAGTGCCACCTTGGGTGCCACCTTGGGTGCCACCTTGAATATCCTCAACAACGTCCGTTTCAGCATCAGGATGTTCCTCTCTCCAGACCTCTATGATATTCGGGAACGTAATGGAGAACTGAGCTCTGTCAGAGAAAAATGACGGAAGCATCCTTTCATTGAAGTATGGCAGAGCCTTGATTGGATTGATGATCTTTCCCATTCCTGAACCTTTGCGCTCCATATATCCTAGTTGGGCAAATACATCCGCTATTACAGGATTACGTCTCACGGAAGGGATTTCCTCTATATTCATTTCCTGAATGTAGCGTCCTTCCGGCATAGAACCAGGAGAATATATCACCAAACGGTCATCAAACATGTCCACGTGTACCTCACTGCCTTGAATCAGGTAGTCACGATGAGCAAGAGCGTTCGTTACCGCCTCCATCACGCTGCGTTCAATATATTCCGGAATTTCTATGCGCTGCATAGGTTCTTTGTACCACAGGGTGCGTATGTTGCGACGGATAAACGACATTGTGTCTTCCATTAGTGAGACCATGCTGCCTGTTATCTCTGTGCTGTCCAGCGCGTCAATAGTCCCTCCCGCTTTAGTCTTACCGTTCCATCTTGTGCAGAACACACGGCTTTGGCGTAATGGACACTCATCCGCCATCAAGAGTCCAGCGTTTGTCAGGATGCCTTTGCTGTCAACCAAACCGAACGAACGATAATATTTGTTGTCAAAACTCAGTCCATTCCATGCATAGTAGCGGCCGCGCAATTTGGTGAAGGCATAGTCGTCAAATGACTCACCGCTCGGACGCGCGTCAAACGATGAGTTGTGTCCTTTCAACACCAGACGTTTATGTTCTGTCGCCTCCGCTATCACAGACTCATTGCCTATCCGCACGAAGGTTTCGAGCAGGCCATCACCCAGATAATAGTATGGTGTATCGTTCCCCGGCAACACGTGAAGAAGAAGAATTTCTTTTCCATTCACTTGCTCCATCTTCATGTTGATTTGCGGGACAGGGTCTATGCGCTCTTTTATCTTTTGGCTGACGAATTCCGAGTCTTCCTTGGCATCTTCCAGTCCGACGACAGTGTCGTCATCCGCTATACCAAAAAGCAGACAACCGCCGTCACCATTGGCAAAGGCGCTTACACTTTTCAGCCAACTCTTCACTTTGCGGTGTTCCACTTCCTGTTTTTTGTCATATTCAGTGGCTTCTCCTATGAATTTCTTGATATCCATAATTATGTGCTTGATTTTTCCGACTTCACCAGATTCTTACCCTATGTGACAAATGTAATAATTCTCACAATATATACAACTACATCCACTCTTTGATTCCAGCATCCTCTGCGAACGGTGAATATATCGGGAAGACCGGAACCTCCGAATTGTCAAAGCGGTCAAAATCTTTTTCATATCCATAAATCTTTTTTCAAATCAACATCACAATTTATGGATAATTTTCACATTCAGCAACAGCGGGTCAATAGAGAAGGCCGAAAAAACTGATAGGGATGACATTGGCATAGCCGGTCTATATGTCATCCTTTACGGCAATATAGTAAATTGCACGAAGTCAATGCAATTTCTCCTAAAATATGCACCAAACTGACGCAAAAGATTCCTCCCCAATTGACATATCAACAAGATTCTACAATGTGTATTCTTTTCTCCGGCTGGTGGGTGAAGTGGCGCGGGCCTTCCTGGGAGCGCCAGTGGTCGGAGTCGAAATCGGGGTGGAGGTACGGGCCTTCGTGGTCGATGGAGAAACTCAGGTAGGTGATCTTGTAGCCTTGGGCCATGAACATGCTCTCGTAGAAGGTACGGACTTCGAACAGGGCGTCGACCGCGGACTGGCCCGCCACTGACTCCAAGGCACAGCCGGAAAGATCCTGGCGGCCGGTGCCGTAAAGGTCGGCGGTGGCGGCAAGGATTCTCAGGTTGTTACACTCGGCAACCGCTTTGGAATATTCATAAAGGAAACGGCTGTCGGTCTTCAGGTGGACTATGCCGCCCTTTTTCAGGAATTTACGGTAGCGCTCAAGAAAAAGCGGGCTGGTCAGGCGGCAGTTCTCGCTCTTTAGCTGAGGGTCGGAGAATGTCAGCCAGATCTCAGAGACCTCCCCGGGAGCGAAGAAAGATTCGATAAATTCGATGCGGGTGCGGAGGAAGGCGACATTCGGGAGATGGTTCTCCGTGGCGAACTTCGCTCCTTTCCAAAGACGCGCGCCTTTGATGTCCACACCGACGTAGTTCAGGGACGGCTCCCTGCGCGAAAGGTCGATCGTGTACTCACCCTTGCCGCAACCAAGTTCCAGCACAATCGGTCGGGCGACGGCGAACATCCTCTCGTTCCAATGGCCTTTGATAGGATGATCCTTGAGTCTCAAGGAGTTGTCAGCCTCGGTCTTGTCCAGAACCGAAGATGCATCCGGCTGGAGAAGGCAGGAGAAAGTCTCGTTCTCCGCGAATTTTCTAAGCTTGTCGTGTCCCATTATCTTCTTGTGAATATGACACCCAGTCCCCTGATAGCCTCCGAGTCATTCAAAACCCTGGCTTTCAGGCGCCAGCGGCCATGCTCGGGCAAACGCAGATCGTCCTTGTAGGACGACACAAAATCCCTCGAATAGTACGACGAGTCCACGGGACTGGCGACGGATATGAATGTGGTGTCTGAAATGATCACAGAATCAGAAGGCGCTATCCATCGCAGATCCAACGAGATGCTGTCAGACGGGAAAAACCCGAACGCGTGGCGTTCCAGCCTCGTGTAGAAGCTCAGTCCATGACGCGACGTGGAGTCTGACAAATCCAGCTCGAAATTGTAGGTGTCGCCGTACTCGGCCTTTTCCCTGACCACAAATGGCTCATAGGAGGAAGGCCGCGCGCAGGAAAACACCGACAACATAAGGATGATGAGCAGGAAAAGGCTACGCATCTGTCTTCGGCTTCTGCTCAGGGTTTCCGCCTCCGCGCGGGCGCTGCGGACGGTTGTTGCCGTTTCTTCTCGGACCGCCCTGACGGCGGTTGTTGCCACCTTCCGGCCTCGGCTTGGCCACAGGAGCGGCTTGTCCCTCAGCAGAAGACTGGCCGGAAGTCTCGGCTGCCGGCTTGCCGGCCTTGTTCTTGCCACGGTTCTTGTTCTTGTTTTTCTTCGGCTTGTCAAACCTTGTGATGCTGTCATCACCCACAGCCGAAACGAACTGAGGACCAACCGGCTCCTGTTCACTCCTCAGAGACTCGGGCTTCTGGCCGTTACGGTTCATCATGATGATCTGCGCGACATCGGAAGCGGCAACAGCGTAAAGGTTGGCAAGGGAGCCTTTCTCGTAGGAGAAATACATTATCTCCTGAAGGATGTCTGTCTTCACAAGATAGGCCGGACCATCCTCAAACTCAAGAGGTTCTGTGACTTTAGGAATACGTGACTGGGCATCCAGATAGTTCGCCACCTCGAAGTTGAGACAGCATTTGAGCTTTCCGCACTGACCTGCCAGTTTCTGAGGGTTCAGTGACAGATCCTGCGTACGTGCGGCGGAAGTGGAGATGGACTGGAAATTGGTGATGAAATTGGCGCAGCAAAGCTCGCGGCCACAGACCCCGAGGCCACCGATCAGGCCGGCCTCCTGACGCGCGCCGATCTGCTTCATCTCGATCCTGATGCGGAACTCCTCCGCATAGACCTTGATCAGCTGACGGAAATCCACACGGCCATCGGCGATGTAGTAGAAGATGGCCTTAGTGCCGTCTCCCTGAAACTCCACGTCCCCGATCTTCATGTCCAGACCGAGTTCCGCGGCTATCCTGCGTGCCTGGATCATCGTCTCCTGCTCACGGGCGATGGCCTCCTGCCACTTGGCGATGTCGAAAGGCTTGGCCCTGCGATAGATTTTCTTAAGCGGGACAGTTTCCGGATCAACACCCTTACACTTCATCTGGCGACCCACCACCGGACCTTCCAGAGTGACGATGCCAAGATCGTGACCGTTGGTCGCCTCGACGATGACCAGATCCCCTGCCTTGATCCCCTGGCCGGACGCATTGATGTAGATCCCTTTTCTGGTGTTCTTGAAACGCACCTCGAAGAGATCCTTGAACTGCTCCTGGCGTATTCCGTGAAGCCAGTCATAGTCCTTCAGCTTGCAGCAACCCTGACGGTAGTTGCAGTCATATTCACCGGTCTCCTGATCATGCGAGACTGTGCACCCTCGGTTACAGTCGAACTTTATTACCTCATTATCAACTTTTTCCATAACTCATTCCATACGTTTGTCAGAAACTCAAATACATCCTTCCCACAAGATCAGCGAACAGGATCTTCTGATTCACGTTCCTGTCAATCAGCGTCTGCGCCCTGTCCAGACAGGCGACCGCCATCCTCGGAAAACTCTTCCGGCAACGGGCCGCCAGCGTGGTGAAGAACTCCGCCTCCTCCCGCGAGACTCCCGCGATCTGTGGCAGATTCTGCTGGATCAGGAAGACCTTGCGAAGGGACTCACCTGCAAATTTACAAAAAGCTTTCTGGTTTTCACGCGACGGCAGCGCGGCCATCGCCTCCCCCCAACCCAAAGCGGCGGAAAGATCCTTCGCGGCAAGAGCGTCCACAAGACCTTTGAATATCTCCATCTGGCGCAGATAGTCCTCCTTCCCCGAAAGGTAGCGAAGCGCCGCCCCGACACTCCCGCCGGCCACCGACGAAGCCTGGGCGGCCTCATCCGGCGTTTTCCCGAAGCGGGAGGAAAGAATCTCCGCGATCTCCTGTTTTGAATATGGCAGGACACGTATCGCCTGACATCTTGAGGAGATGGTCTGCATGACTTTCTCCGGAGCGTGGGTGATCATTATGAAGAGTGTCCTCTCGGGAGGTTCCTCCACCGCTTTGAGAAGCCTGTTGGCAGCGGCGGCGTTCATCTTCTCAGGCAGGTAGACAACCACGGCCTTCCATCCTCCCTCCACAGACGTAAGCCACACGGTCTCAAGGATTTCCTTTGCCTCGGCATTATTGATCCCGGCCTGTTTTCCTTCTATTCCGAAAGCTGTGCTGACCTCGGATTCAAGCGCGTAGGGATTGGCGGTCATCAGAGAGCGCCAATACTCAAGAAACAACTCCGCCCTCAGGTTCTCGACCTTTTCAGTGACCTTCGAGCCGTTGGCCACAGGGTAGACATAGTGGACATCAGGATGGATCAGGTTGGAGACCTTGTGCTCGTCCCCCATCACTGCGCTCAGAAAGGCCAGGGTCAAGGCCATCGCCCCGCACCCGTCGTTCTCGTAGAGCATCATGGCATGAGGAATGCGCCCGCTTCCGGCCATCCCTCTCAATGCCTTGACAGCATCGTGATTACCTATGATTCCGTCCAGATTCATTTGTCCCTGTAGGCTGTAAAGCCGGCGATCTTGACAAGATAGTCCTTTTCCTTCGAGTCCGGCAGCACGGCCAACGCATCGACAGCCTTGGAGACGTAGTCCTCAAGCCTCGACACGGCATATTCGATACCCTTGCCCTCCTTGACGAATCCGACTATCTCCTCCTTGTACTCAGGATGTTCCAGGATGTCCAGCACCATGCCCCTGATCTGCTTCGCGCGCTCCGGCGACGCCGCCGCCAATGCCCCAAGAAGCGGAAGCGTGATCTTCTGCTCCTCCAGATCGATGCCGACAGGCTTGCCGATCTTCTTCCCGTCGGAGTAGTCGAATATGTCGTCCTTGATCTGGAAGGCGATCCCGAGGGAAACAGCATAGTCCCGCACGGCCTCAATCCAGTCTGCCGGGGCGTTCACCGAGATCGCGGCGGAGACGAAGGCCGCCTCGAACAGCGACGCCGTCTTGCTGTAGATTATACGGTAATAGTCCTCCTCCACGGTGTCGCCCGAAGAGGCTTTCTGAAGCTGGAGCATCTCCCCTTCGGCAAGACTGCTGAGGGTTCCCGCGAATATTCTTATGACCTCATTGCAATTGGCTGACGAGGCAAGGATGTTCTCCAGCGCCTTGACAAGCCAGAAATCCCCGAGAAGGACGGACGCCGGGCCACCAAGAATCGCCATGACGGTGGGGGCGCCGCGCCTTTCGCAACTGCTGTCCGCCACATCATCGTGAAGGAGGGTGGCATTGTGGAGGAGCTCCGCCGCGGCGGCATAGCGCACGCTGTCGGCATTGACACGTCCTCCGCCACAAGCCCTGGCCACAAGCAACGACACTATCGGACGCAACTGCTTTCCGGAATGATCCAGTATAGCCTTGTTCGTGGCGTTCAACAGACTGATGTCGCTCTCCAAAGACGAGCGTATCAGCGCGTCCGTGTCCTTCCAGTCCTGTCCAAGGAAATCTTTTATCTCGTCAAGAGTCATTATCTATCTCCTTATCAATCAAGGTGTCCCACCAGTTCAGCCACAGTGTCCGGGAACTCGATCAGTCCTCTGGAGAGCGTGTCCAGCATCCCCGTGCGGACATAGTGGTCCAGCAGATCCTTCAGCGGGTCGTAGAATCCGTCGAGGTTCAGCGCGAAGATCTTACCGGAATATCGCTCCAGTTTGGCGAGCGTCAGCGTCCCGATCAACTCGTCCAGCGTCCCTATCCCGCCTGGCAGGGCGATAGCGGCGCAGGTGCCCTCACGCATCAGTTCCTTGCGTTCAGCCATTGTGTCCGTCCAGATGATCTCGTCAAGTCCCGGGAACTTGTACTGTTCCATAAAGCGGGGCAGAACCCCGATGTGACGGCCTCCGCAACGGGCGACCTCATCGGCCACCGCACCCATGGTGCCCTTGATGGCACCACCGGAGACAATCGTGTAACCAAGCGAACAAGCCGCGCGGGTCACTTCCCGCGCAGCTTGATTGTACTTTTGGTCAATGTCGTAACTTGCCGAGCAGTAAATCACGACCTTCCGTTCCTCATTCATTCACTTCCGGCGATTAAAAGAAGAACGCGGCGGACACCATGACACCGTTGAAATTGTTACCGTTGTTGACAGCGTCCTTCACGGCGTCCTTCACTGTGTCGCCGATCGGGCCGACATTGCCATCCTTGTCATAGATCTTTCCAAAGTTCCAGAAATACTTGACAGAAAGCTGAAGCCTCCAGACATCGACTCCTGCTCCAACACCAAGACCGTACTCGACTTTCTTAAGATTGTCCTTGAGCTTGTCGGCGACCTCGCCTTTGGTACTCTGTCCGAGGCGGAAGCCCACGAAAGGCTCCGCTAAGACATAAGGGCGGAAAGCCAGAAGATCCAGCCCCCACTGCACCTGGACAGGCACCTCAAGGTAGCCTACCTTGGTCTCGAAAGACCCAAGGGATTCCGAGATGGAAGAGCTGTTGAATTTGTCAGCCGACATTCCCTTCACCTGATAGAGAAGGCCCGGCTGGATGGCGAATCCGCCAAGAAGCGGAATCTCGGCGGTAAGGCCTACATGGTACAAGGAGACGGATTTGGAATCCATGTTCTTGATCGAGGTCGAGGATGAGGTGAATCCTCCCATCAATCCGACACGGGCGGAATTGTAGCGCTGGGCGGAAGCGTCAGTGCAAAACACCATGGCTGCCACAACGGCGGCAGCGAATACAAACTTTTTCATTTCTTCAGTTTTTTTGGATAAGATTAGACAAGCGCGTCCAGTTTGGCGGTAATCTCGCTCTTCGGCACATTGCCGACAAGCTTGTCAACCACCTGGCCGCCCTTGAAGAACAGCAGGGTAGGAATATTCCTGATACCATATTCGGCAGCCACATCCTCGCAGTCGTCCACGTTGCATTTCACGACCGTGACCTTGCCGTCATATTCAGAGGCGATGGTTTCAACCGTCGGGGCAAGCATACGGCACGGGCCGCACCAGGTCGCCCAGAAGTCCACCAGAACAGGCTTGCTGTCAGAGAGTATCTCAGCAAAATTTTCGTTAGAAGCTATCTTTTCCATAATCAATAAAATTAAAATGTCCGGGACGGTAACCGCAATTACCGTTCCAGACACAAAGATAACAAAAAGTCTATAAATAATAAACGGGATTCCTTCACGCTGGCCATGGACGCCATAGCGAACAGGTAGGGATCGCCGTCAAGCATGGGATGTGCGGATGCTTCGACAGGTGCCGCGACCGGGTTGTGAGCGGTGTCTGGCGTGCGGGAACAGGAGGTGGTGTGGAATGCTGGGGGATAAGGGGAATGGCGTGGCAGGTAATATGATGAGTATTAACAATATAAGCATTCTCGTGGTGGGGGTATTGGGTACCACGAGAATGCTTATGTTGGTTATTTTCAAGAGGTTAGGTACCACGGGTTGGAACCTTTGCGCCCGAGGACTAAGCCGGGTCTTTGGCCCACTCCGTAGCTGACCGTGGGTATCAGTCTTTGTTCTTGACGGGGACTTCTATGCCGGTCGGCCAGGTGGCCGGGGAGTGGGAGACGGCGTCGTTGCCGTTGCCGGTCCAGTCCTTCACGGTGTCGCCTTGGCCTTCGTTGAACTTCCAGTAGGCGCACAGGCCCGGGGTCTGCGGATCCACATCGTACATGTTCCTGTAGATCTCCTCCCGGGTGCGGACCACGCTCCAGACGCGGACCTCGCAGATCTCGCCGTCCAGCATGCGGGACATGTCGTCGGGTTCGCCGTAGGAGTGGCCGATCTTGAACATGAAGTGCTTGCCGCGCTCCTGCTTGCCAAGGTTGATGTCCTCTGCCTTGCCGTAGTTGTCGATGGAGCTGTAGAGCTGGCCGTCAACGTAGATGGAGGCGGTCCGGGACTCGGTGTCGTGGGTAACGGCCACGTGGTACCACTCGCCCGGCTGGAGGATCTTGGTCTTGTCCGGAGCCGGGAACTTGATCTCGTGGACTGCGAACTGAAGCTGCTGTTTCGGCCAGCCGGAGTCACCGAAGCGGAGGAGACAGTACTGCTCGATGCCCATGATCGTGGAGATCTCCCGCTTGTCGTCACCGAAGTCGTTGACCCGGACGATGGCCTCGTAGGTCAGCTGCTTCAGGCCGTTGACCACATCGGCGGTAGGGCTGCCGGCGTCGAAACCCGGCACCTCGAAGTAGTTGTTACGAAGGCTGACCGCCGAGGTGATGGCGCTGGAGCGGCGCACGACATAGCAGACGGTGCGGGAGCCCTCAAGCACGCCCATGCCTCCGGACACGCCGCCGATGGTGACAGGGAGGAGGTAGCCTTTGTCGATCTCAAGGTCGGTCAGGGCGTGGAAGTCCACGGTGACGGGCTTCGAGGAAGCGTGGCCGGCGGGGATGACCACCGAGGAGGCCGAAAGGGTGTAGTGCTTGGGGTCGAGGGAGGAATAGCCTCCGCCGAGGCGGGAGCTGTAGAGGGAGACCAGGGACGGGTCGGCTCCGATGCTGACGCTCACGTCCTGCTCGGCCGGGAAGGCGAGGGTGGCGGCGAGGGTGCGGGAGCCGGTCTCGGTCACGTTGTTGAAGGTGAACTGGTTGAGTTCCTTGACGCGGGCGGCGTCGATGTAGACCACATTGTCGAAAGGTGAATCCTTGGTGTAGTCCCGCTCACCGCATGCGGCCAGCAGTGCGAGCGTGGCCGCGGCGACCGAGATAATAGTATTAGATTTCGTCTTCATTATATGTCAAGAAGTTAAATATCGCAAAAAGACAACCGAAAATAATGAGTATTAATATCTTAGTTTCCAGTTAAAAAAGGAATATGGAATTACGCTTGGTCATTTACCGGCATCGATAAACAATCAAGGATAGTTCTTGTAATGAGAGGTGCCTGTCCAGCAAACAGTCCTACCCCAAAGGCGCGAGGCAAAACAGTTCATTTTGCTTGAGGCATCCCATTCCCTAAGGTTGAACATCATCACTTCCCCGTATCCGGTATAGTTGTTTGCACAGACACCCATTGTGGAACACGAAGGATAGGTGGATGATTGGCTCTGAATACGTACCGACAGTTTTGCCCACTTGCTGTTCGGAAGTCCTGAAGGAGGGGTTGGATCACATCCGAAATCAGGGTGCATGTAGTCAAGCGAATTAAAGACCGTCGCGCCCATATATGGAATATAATTACCATAGGAGAATGCCGTGATCAGTTTATTAGGCATCAGCTCGCGAAGTCTGGTGACGAGATTACCTAAAATGACCGCGCTCGGAGATGGCAATCCGGCAGGTGCCAGATCGTATCTCGCGTACTCATCATCAAGATCCACTCCGTCCAGCCCGTAGGTGTTGACACAGGTCGCCACTTGCTGGGCGAAACTTTCGAGCATGGCCGGGTTGAGGTTAGCGAATCCTACTCCTGTGTGATCGCCAAGCAGACCAAGCAGAACCTTGATCCCCTTGTTCTGCAATGGCTGAACCAAGGTACTGACATTGTTCAGAATGTAAGTTTGATTCTGGTTGTGATGCAACCAAGCGGAAGTAGCGTTTCCGCGGATGTTGGAAGCGAACAGGATGACGTGGTCAATAACTTCCTCACGTGGGGAAGAGTTGCAGAAGTAGTACTCTCCGGCATTGAGAGGGTTGATGTCGTTGGTCTCAATATAGACCGTGAACTTAGGTGTCTTGACTCCGACGGCCCGAGTAGAAACCTCGGTCTCATTAGATGCCGGGTCGTTTGTTACCGTATCATTACGGTAGCCGGAACATCCTTGGAGGGTTGTTCCCGTCATTGCTGTCACTAACAGCAATGAGAAAAGATTATTAGTATTCATATTAAAAAAATGTTGGGATTAATGATGTAACGCATAACGTTCGGTTGTCTTATTGCGATATATCGTATTAAAAAACAATTCTGAAATAAAATGATTCTACAGTGTTCATTTACCAGTCTTTCCAAAAGAATTTGTAGCCATGAAAATAGGACTTGTTGTTCGTAGAGACCATATAGAAGGCATTTCCTTCTCCCTCTTCAATTTCCCCAGTGAATGGATTCTCCTGAGGAATCCAGCCGTCATCAGAGAAATAATTCAAGTATTCAAAAGCCAAACCGTGGGGGTGGCCTTCATATAGTCCATCCTGTTCGTTAGCGGACAGGTCGAAGCCAAAAACAATCATATTATTCCTTTTTCTGCCTTCAGATTTCCATTTCATGACTCTCCTTTGTCCATTGAGAATAAGATCTCCTACGGGCTGTTTTGCAATATTCACGCTTCCATATTTTTCAGGGGTAAGACCTGCGATTGGCTTTCTTTTGTAATCGCTGTAGGGGGATTCGGTTTCCCAAGGCTCGACAATTTGGGTAATCTCATCGTAAGAAAAATAGCCGTGCCAAGCGTAGTCGATGTACCTGCCGACTTCGATGCCGCCGCAGAGGACCACATCGTGGAAGTACTCGGTCGGCTCTTCCTTGTCCACAAGGGTAAGGAGTTTGTCAGGCATGGCCTCGCGCATGGACTTTATGAGTTTCGGGTAGGAGGTGGTGTTCATCGGAGGCATTCCTTCCTTGCCGTAGCCGCTGCCTTCATCCCACAAGTTGATGCCGTCAAGTTTGTATAATTCAACAACCTCCTTCACCTGTGAGGTGAAGTCGGCGATCTGGGTGTCAGTCATGTTGCAGAATCCTATCCCTTTGCCTCCTCCCTGGATGCATAGGCAAACTTTCCTACCCCTGTTCTGCAACGGACGAATGTATTTGTCGGCATGTTCAAGAACATAGCGAAGATCAGAATCCAATGACAGTAGACTTCTTCCTGAGGACGGGGCGTAGCTGACAGTGGATTGCCTGAGATTGACCAGATTGCCAAAAGAACAGACTTTTTCAGTCTCCCAAGTCAGTAAGCTTGTTTTACCATATAAGAAGACATCCGCAATCAATGGCTGGTACCTTTCGGTATTCACGTAGAACACGGTGTAAAACTCCGTATCGAAAGAAATCTCCACGCTCGGATCAATCGTGTTTTCCCAAGACCTTATATTGGGTCTAAGGTTAATAAAGTATTGCAATATATTTTTATCTGGAACGTTCGGACTGTTTTGGGTGGACAGTTCCAGATTTATGGTCAAAAGGTAAAGAGTGTTCAAGTCAAGATTATCAGTGGAGACAGCACATTCGATTGTCTCGGAAATGCTTTTCCCCTTAGGTATCGTTAAGGTTTTTTCTGATAGAGTGATGTTATCGTCAGGCAGCAATGCTGCCTCGTAAAGAGGAGTTAACGGAAAAAGTTTACGGTAGGCTTCTACTTGGGTGTTTAATCTGTTCACCTCTGCCATGAAGGCTTCTGTGAGATCTTGACCTAAACTGAGAGTGATTTCAAGATCTTTGTCAATAGGACGATTAAGTTCATAGAATAGTTCATCCATCAATTTAGTTTCGGTGCCATCTCCGGTTAACAACACAATTCCGGTTTCTCCGGAAAAGGAGAGTTTGCTTCGCAGTGAACCGGCAATGCTATTATAGTCGCTTTCATCCAACAAGTCGCCGACAGCCAGCGGGATGCTATCCTCCTCGCACGCGGTGAGCCCGGCGGCGCAGAGGGCGAGCATCGGGAGGATAATTGTGGTTATGTATTTCGTTTTCATGTCTCTTGTTTTTTATGGGTTATCTTGACGGGTTCATCGAGCGGATGACCGAGCGGGTGACCGCGTAGTTCATTGCGGAGTTATAGTAGTCGTCTCCGATGCCACGGATGGCCAGACCTCCGAGCGGGCCGAGGGAGGCGACATAGTCCATGATCAGCGGGACCTGGCTTTTCTTGACGTTGTTGCCGTCGGCCATCTCGCCTCCGATCGATGCGGAGAGCAGCACCTTGTCTTTGCTGATGCCCGGGGCGGAGAGAATCCCTGCCATCATCAGCTTTAGATCCACGACGTTGTCAAGGTCGGCTGTCGGGGCGACCAAAAGGCTGAGCTTTGCCCTGTCCGAAGGCTCAAGGGCTTCAGGCAGTCCTTCGAAGACCAGCGTTCCGGACGCTCCGGCGGCGGATGAGAGTCTGGAGACGATGAGTGCGGCTGCCTCCTTGCGGGCTGCGATCTCGGCGTCGGTGCCGGAGTAGAGCGGGTTGCAGGTGAACGCGAATCCGTCCAGGCCGAGTTCGGCGGCAAGGCTGGTGATCTTGTCAAGATAGGCTCCGAGTCTGGAGACATCGCCCAGCTCGGTTCCGGCCATCCCCGCATAGTCCACCAGGAACAGAACCTTGGTGCTCTTCTCCTGAAGTGACGGGATGTCCTCCTTGTCGAATCCGGTGAGCCTGTCAGGATGGGCGAGGGTCACGATGTCCAGAGAGTCAGGCAGGGAACGGAGGTAGCCGCCTTCGTTGACGGGTTTCTCGGCTCCGTTGTCGAAGCGGGCGTAGGTGAGGAAGTGGCTGCTGTTCTTGTAGTCACGCAGGACTTCCATGTAGCGTGTCCATAGTTCAGGGGCGCGTTCCTTGGCCCCTTTCACCTTCAACTCCAGAGGCTCTGTCTCGTTCCACTCGGAGCAGCCGGCCAGAAGACAGGCGGCGGCGAGGAGCGAAAGGCAGAAGCGGAGAAGAAGGGTGGCAGGTGATGCTGTCGCTTTCATATTCATATTCATTAATTATCTGTTTGATTGTCGTTTGTGTCACTCTTTCGGATGGAGGGAAGCGGCCTCATGGCTTTTTGTCCCACCAAAGTCTTGTGCCTCCGTTGTCAGGGCCTCCGAGGGCTGCGACGGCGGCGGCGATGTTCTTAGGGTTCTCTGAATACTCCAGAGGCGGGTACCACAGGCGCCTGATCATCACGCCGGAGTCGATGGTTCCTCCGCTCTTGTTCTCCACCACCGGGATGAGTTTCGGGTAGCCGGTGCGGCGGAACTCGCTCCACGCCTCGACGCATAGAGGGAAGATGGCGATCCATTTCTGGGTGATGACGCGCTCAAGGTTGCGTTCGAAGTTCGCGTCGCCGTCCTCCCAGGCAATGGTGATCCTGCTGCGCGGGCCTGTCTTGTCGGAATAGGTGCCAAGAGGGTCGTTGTAGGCGGCGGGGATTTTCTCGGTGTCCGATGAATATTCATCCGCCCCTGCGACGCCGTACTGCTCGAACGAGAGGGCTATGGCGGTGTTGTAGAGAGACTTCGCATCCTCGCCCATATTCCATCCCCTCAGCGCTCCCTCCGCGCGGAGGAACGTGACTTCGGCGGCGTTCATCCAGAGGAACGGGCTGGTCTCGGTGATGACAGGACGGGAGTACACTCCGGTCACGATGTCTTTGCTGGCCACGTCGATGCCGATGCGGATGCCGTAGAAGTCCTCCTTCTTGTTGTAGAGGCCTTTTGTGAACATCTTCTCGCGGCGAGGGTCGGAGTAGCCGTTCATGTAGCTGATCAGGTCGGCTCCCACGCGGTGGTCGCTCCAGTCGTTGAACACCATCGCGGAGCGGTTCTCGGCCACGGTGAGGAAGGCGTTGTCGGCGTTGGCCGTGATGACCCCGGCGGCGACGGCCTCCTCGGCTGCCTTGCGGGCGGCGGCCTCGTCGGCATAGACCATGCGCATCGCCATCCTGAGCTTCAGGGAGTTGGTGAAGCGGAACCATTTGGCGAGGTCTCCGAAGTAGACATCATCGTACTTGCGGAAGGCTTCGGCACCGAGGCCGAGGTTCTCCGAAAGGACGGCGCTGACCTCGTCGAGCTCAACGAGCATCCGGCGGTAGACCTCCTCCTGCGTGTCATAGGCCACGGCGAGGGACTCACCCTCGGTGTCGGCGAGTACTTTTGAATATGGGATCGGGCCGTACATGTCGGTCATCCTGTGCATTATCGCCACCCTCATGAGCTTGGCAAGGGCCACGGCCACAGGATCGTCCGTGAAGTTGAGGATGTCGCGGTAGAACGGGTACGTCTTTGTGAACACATCCGAGAATGTCTTGTTCTGCCAATCTACCGGAGGGTTGTAGGTCTCGAACTTGTCCGTCCAGGCCACGGTGGCTCCGAAGTAGCCGGCGAATGGTCCGGCGGCCAGGGCCTCGATGAACTGGTAGAGGTGTTCCTGGGTCGGCACGACGAGGCCTTGCATTCCCTTGAGGGTGGAGCCTATGATGTAGCCTTCGCGCTGAAGCTCCTCGTTGTCAACCTGATAGGGTTTCCTGTTGAGTTTGTCGAAGTTGTCCGTGCAGGAGACGAGGACGAGAGCCAAGGTGATGAGGACCGTTGTTATTTTGTGTGGTTTCATGTTCTTTGGGCTTTAAAAGTTAATCCTTGCGTTCAGACCGACGCTGCGGGTACTCGGCATCATGAAGTAGTCGATGCCCTGGTAGTAGTTGCCCGTGGAGGCCACAGACTCCGGATCGAACGGCGCTTTGTTGCAGATCATCAGCAGGTTGCGTCCGACAACGGAAAGCTGTACGGAGCAGATGTTCCCGAACCAGGAGCGCGGCAGGGTGTAACCTATGCTGGCTTCCTGGAGACGGACGTTGGTGGCGCTGTAGGTGTAGTACTGCGGAAGCCCGCTCTGGGTGCCGATGGCGGTGTACCAGGTCTGGGCGTCGACAAGGGTGCGTCCGTTGACGAGGACTCCTCCGTTGTCCCTCGCGAGGGCTGATGACTCGGAGACGCCGTACTGGTCCATGGCCGCCTGTGTGGCTGAGTAGACCACGCCGCCAAGACGGGCGGTGACGAGGGCGCTCAGGTGGACACCCTTCCAGTCGAAGGCGTTGCGCCAAGCCAGGTTGGCCTTAGGGAAGACGCTTCCGAGCTTGATGTCCTGAAGGTTGTCAACGGTCACGAGGCCGCCGGACGGGTCGATCTCGACCATGCCGTTCACGTCGCGCTTGAGGCCGGACTGGGTGTAGAGGTCGCCGAGGGTGCCGCCGGTCTTGAGGATGAACCGCGCCTTGCCGAGGCCTCCCACGTCGAGCCTGTCCTTGTTGATGATCTCTCCGGTCTCCGGGTGGCGGTAGTCCTTGACAAGTTCGACGATGCGGTTCCTGTTGGCGGACATCGTGAAGCCGGACTCCCAGCGGAAGCCGTTTCTCCATGTGTGCCGGTAGCCGAGGGATAGCTCGACTCCCTGGTTGCGCACGTGACCTGTCTGGAGGTAGATCGTGGAGTAGCCGGACGAAACGGAGATCTTCGGGTCGAAGGTCTGGTTCATGGTGTTGGCCCGGTACCAGGACAGTGCGAGACTCAAGTCCTTGAACAGGCGCAGATCCAGACCAAGTTCCCAGGAGTCGGTGCGCTCGGGCTTGAGGCTGCCGATCGGGTAGTGGGTCTTAGGCTTCCAAGTCTGGGTGGTCTCGTCATATTCATAGGTAGGTGAAGTCAGGTTGCGCGGGTACGGCATTCCGACGGAACTGAAGGAGGCGCGTACCTTGGCGTAGTCGATGGCCTTCGGCATCTGAACCATCTCAGACACAATCGCCGAAAGACCGACGGACGGGTAGAAGAATGACGAGGTCGATGAGTTCGCGAGCTGGGAAGCCCAGTCGTTCCTGCCTGTGAGGGTGAGGAACAGCATGTTCTTCCATCCGGTCTCGACGCTGGCGAAGACAGACTGGGTCTGCTCGTTCCATCCTTCCTGACGGGCCTTCTTCTTGGTGTTGTCAAGGTCAAAGACATTGAACACGTTAGGGATTCCGTTCTCCCTGATCGGGCCGCGGTAGCTCAACTCGTCGTAGCGGTTGTCGGAGATGCTGGCTCCGAGGTTGGCCACGATGGAGAAGTCGCCGAACCGCTTGTCAACGTTGGCGAGGATGTCGGCGTAGGTCTGACGCTCCTGCGGATCCGCCACGGCGTAGTAGCCTTGGGTGCTGCCTTCGGTGATGGTGGAGTTGGAGCTCGCGTAGAGTTTCTGCTCGTACTTCGTCGTGGAGTTGTCGATGCGTACACGCCCCGACAGGTTCAGCCAAGGGGTGATGTCGTAGCTGAGGGCGGCGGAGAGCATGTAGCGTCTGCGGTTGTTGAGGCGCAGGTTGCGGTAGGCTATCCAGTAAGGGTTCTGCATCCTGAGGTCACCCTCGCCCTGCGGCCAGAACATGGTCTTGATCTTGCGGGCCGGATCCCAGCGCTCGAAGGTCTTGACGAGACTGAAGTCGTCGCCGCGAGGGAACAGGTAGACCGGAGTGACCGGATTGGAGTAGACTCCCTGGTTGGTCATATTCCTGTCATTCTGAACGATGTAGCTTCCTCCGACATCGAGGCGCATCCTGCCGTCCAGGAAGCTCGTGCTGTTGCGGAACGTGAAGTTGAGACGGTTGTAGGTGTTGTTCGGAACCATGCCGTCGGACTTGACGGAGGCCGCGGAGACGAAGGTCTGGTTCTTTTCCGTTCCCGCGGAGAGGGTCAGGGAGTTGGTGTAGACCTTGCCGGTCTCGAAGAAGTCCCTCGGCTCGTAGCCGGTGCGGGAGGACTCGTTGAGGAGAGGCCCCCAGCTGAGGATCGTGGAGCCGTCGGACTTTCCCCGGCTTCCCGTGCCGTAGCGGTTCTGGAACTCAGGAAGGACGAACGGGGTGACGAACTCGGTGTTGGTGGAGAAGGTGACCTTAGGCTTTCCGGCCTCTCCCTTGCGGGTGGTGATCACGATGGCTCCGTTGGCCGCGTTGCTTCCGTACAGCGCCGCCGCTGCCGCTCCGGTCAGGACGGACACACTCTCGATGTCGTCAGGGTTGAGGTCGGCGATGCTCTCGGTCATTCCCCTTGATCCGAACTCCTTGTCGCCTCCTCCTCCGAAGTTGTACATCGGAACTCCGTCGATGACGTAGAGGGCGTTGCTGCTCTGCTCGATGGACTTGACACCACGCATCACCACCTTGCTGGCTCCTCCGACTCCGGCGGAGCTGCTGTTGATCGTGACACCGGCCACCTTACCGCCGAGGCTGTTGATGAAGTTGGCGTCCTTGACGGCGAGAAGCTGCTCGGACTTGACCTGCTGGACGTTGTAGCTCAGGGCTTTCTGCTCGCGTCTGATGCCCAGGGCCGTGACCACGACCTCGCTCAGCACGTCCACGTCGCCTGTCAGCTGGATGTTGTAGACAGCCTTCTCTGTCACCTTGACGCTTGCCGGCTGGTAGCCCAGATAGGTGAAGCGGAGGACGTTGCCGGTCGAGGCCTCGATGGAGAAGCGTCCGTCGATGTCGGTGATCGCTCCCACGTCTGTGCCTTCCACGGTGACGCTGGCTCCGATGAGGGGCTCCTGCCTCTCGTCAAGCACCTGTCCCGTGATCGTTCGTGACCGCGGGCGGTTGTCCTGAGGCTTAGGGACGATCTTGATGTAGCGATCCTTGATCTCGTAGGTGAATCCTGTCCCGCCAAGGATGGCGTTCAAGGCTTCGGGCAGCCTCGCGTCCGTAAGGTTGAGGCTGATGGCAGGGCTGGACTCAAGGGCGGAGTCGTTGTAGCCGACCGAGAGGCCTGACTGCCTTTCGACTTCCTTGAGGGCGCTGACCACGGTGATGTCCTTTTTCTGAAGGTTTATCCTGACATCTCCCTGCGCGCTGGCCGGAGGAGAGATCAGGAACATGCACAGAAGCCAGGCGAGGGCCATGAACGCCGTCGCCCGCTTCCGCTGTTTCGCATTATTTTTGTAATTTCGCAGCATAGACTACTTAATAATTGGTTCATTAATTTTGTTGTTTTTGAAGCGCCGGAGCTGTCGCCAAATTGTTCGCGGCGTTTCGGGACTCAGGACAGATGCCTGATTGTTGGGTGGTTCTTGATTTCGGATCCGAGACGGAGGCCTGCTCGCCGGCAACCTCTCCGCTCTTGGCGGGAACCGGTTGCCTTGAATGGCTGCCTGTGACGACACCCGTACTGGTCATGGCGGCGGTGTCCGTCCGGGTCCTTTTTTACATGGTGAAAAGTTTTTTTAAGGGTTAACGATCAATCTATTATCGTTCAGACGGCTCGACGGCGGCACCTTGTGCGGCCGGAGCGGTGTCTGAGGTGATGGTCATCGGACATATTCCTTTACAATCATTTCCGGGTGATGCGGCATTTGTCGTCTTCGATCCGGAATTTCAGGATTCCGGTCACGTCAGTGATGACTTCCATCACTTCTTCAAGGGAAGCATCCTCCCTGAAGCGGAAACTATAGCGGTCCGTGCTGAAGTCGTGGAGCCTGTAGACGAATGTGACGTCGAAGCGCCGCTCAAGAACGGTGATGATGTCGGAGATGGTCATCTGGCGGAAGACCAACTCACCTCTCTTCCATGCCGTCACGTCCTCAATGTCAGGCACTTTCAGCTGAAGGCCACGGTCATCCTTGTTAAAGACCAGTTGCTCTCCCGGGCGCAGGATTCTGCTCTTGGAAAGGTTGTCGAACTCGACAAGCACGCTGCCTTCGAGGAGCACGGCGCTGACCGCCTTGTCATCGGGATAGGCCGACACGTCGAACTCCGTTCCCAAAGCCGTGACCTGGAACCCGTCCGTCTTGACCACGAACGGCCGCTTCGCGTCAGGCTGCACCTTGAAGCCCGCCTCTCCGATAAGGAAGACGCTACGCCCCTTCCGCCCGAATTTCTCCGGGTAGAGCAGGGTGCTGCCCGAATTGAGCCGCACCTCGGTGCCGTCCGGCAGGGTGAGCGACTTGATCTGTGAATATGGAATGTGCGTCTGGACGAGGTCTGGTTCGTCTTTCGCCATCCGGAGGAGAGCCGCCCCCAGCGAGAGGGACAGCAACAGTAGTACGGAGGCCGCCGATGGCCAGAGCCACCTTGGAAGTCGGCGACGGATGTGGGTGGATAGGATTCCGCTACGGAGCCGGCTACGGATGCCGGTGTATGGGATTCCGCTACGGAGCCGCCATTCGGCCAGAGCGCGGTCAAGGTCAGGTTCCTCAGCCTGCAGGAGCGTCTTGTCGAAGAGTTCCCTCAGCGCCTCCTCCTTCTCTTCGGCGTGGTTACCGTCCGTCAACCAGTCATAGAATCGTGCGGTGGTCTTCTTGGAAAACCTATGCCCGACGAACAGAGAGATGATTTTTTTCGCGTACCCGTTCATATTCAAGAAGTGTTATATTCAGTGTCACTGACTATAAGACGTATAAACAGGGGCGACTACTTAAATCTTTTTTGAATATTTATTGAGAGAGCCGCTTGGATTTGTCTGAGGACTATCTCCAAGCCACCTTCATGGCACCCCCATTCTGGCAATCCGCGCCGAAGTGTCGCCCGGTCACCGGAAGGTGTCGGGCATTCAGAAATTTCAGCATAATCGCAAGGCTTTCCAAGCGGAAGCTCAGATGAGATGCAGGAGAAGGAACAGGAAGATGATTCTGCGAAGTTCCCGGAGGGCCAGATAGATTTGATGCTCAACTGTTCTGGTGGAGAGTCCGAGAGCTTCGGCGATCTCCTTGTTGCTCATGCCGTCCATACGGCTCATCCGGAATATTCTTTTTCTGCGCTTCGGGAGCCTTTCGATGGCCAGTTCCATCAGCAACTGGATTTCCTCGGCGTAGAGAGGGTCGAGGGGAGTGCTTTCGGAGAACAATCCATCAAGGGCTTCCGGGCGGAAGTCCCCTCCGTGCGGGCTGGTTTTTCGCCTTTTCCTGATGAAGTCCAGGGCGGCGTTGCGCGCCATCGCGTAGATGTAGCCGCTGTGACCGCCGTCTCTTTCCGCCCAGATGTCGTGTCTTGTCCATAGTCTGGCGAAAATGTCTTGGGCGAGATCCTCGGCGTAGGCCTCCGACTTCAGCAGGGCGGCGATGAAACCCTTCACTGCCGGATAATGGGCGATGAATATTCCTTCGAACCGCTTTATGAGATCATTTTCTTCTGTCATGGCCGGGACTCATTTTCGGCACAATATAACAATAACTTTCGGAAATCCTGCGATTCCGCAGGATCTCCGCAAGCATTTTCGTAAGCACAAAAGAGCGGCGCTGACGGCTAGACCGTCTGCTCGATGTTCCAGACAAAAGCCCTCAGACCAAGATCCTTATAGGCTTTATCCTTCTGACGAAGCGCATCCAGGATCGGAGTGACTTTCTCGTCAGGGACAATCGTCAGGATGGCGTAGTTCTGCTCAGGCCACGCATGGTCACCGTAGTGAGGGATTCCATCAACCCCTCCCCTGCCCTGGATGTCAAGCCACTGGGTGAACCCTCTCTGGCCGAACCCCTCAAGCAGCTCGACAATCTCGTTGCCGTAGGCCTGATTATATGATATAAATATCGATTTCATATATCTTTCGCAAATAAAATGTCAAATGAACAGGAATCAACCTTTGATCCGCGCCAACTTCTTGGCCTTGCGTCTCTCCTGCGCGGTGGCGAGGGAGCAGTAGATCGTCGGAATGAGCACCAGGGTGACAAGCGTGGAGATCGTCAGACCCCAGCAGACCGTCATACCAAGCGAGCGCCACAGTTCGGAGCCTTCGCCCCTACCCACAGCCATAGGCACCATACCCAGCACGGTAGTGAGGGTGGTCATAAGGATAGGACGCAGACGGCTTCTCGCCGCGGTGACGGAGGCATCGACAACGCTCATGCCCCTCTCACGCATCAGGATCGTATAGTCAATCAGCACGATACCGTTCTTCACTACGATACCAAGCAGGATGATGATACCGATCATCGCCATCACGCCGAGCGCAGTGTTCGTGGCCCAGAGACCAAGGATCACACCGGTGAACGCGAACGGCACGGAGAACATGATCACGAACGGACTCATGAACGACTCGAACTGGGAGGCCATCACCATGTACACAAGGATGATGATCAGAACCATCAGCACGACGAGGTTCAGGAACATGGACTGCTGGTCCTCGAAGTCACCTGAGATGTCGGTGGAGATGTTGTTCGGGATGTCGGTGGTCTTGATGATGGCGTTCGTGGCGGCCACGGCCTCGCTGAGGGCATGGCCGGTTGCCACAATGCCCGTCACGGTGATGTACCTCTCACGGTTCTTCCTCTCGATTGTAGGAGGAACCTTGGACTCGACCACGGTCCCCAGATCCTTGATGCGGACGGCCTTGCCAGCAGGAGTATAGACAATGATGTTCTCGATGTCCTGCGTGCTTGTACGGAACTTCCTGTCGTAGATGACGCGGATGTTGTACTCCTCGCCTTCCTCACGGTAGAAGGATCCCACCGAACCGTTCATCGCGGCGCTGAAAGCCGCTGCGGCTGTCGTGGAGTTAAGGCCGTTGAGAGCCAGCTTTGTCCTGTCGAAATCCACCTGATACTCAGGAGTGTAGTCGTCACGGCTGAGAACAACCTGCGTGAAGTTCTCGTTGTCCAGCATCTTGCCCTGGATCTCCCTGGCCACACGGTCGGTCTCATCGAAGTCGTAGCCGTAGATCTCAAGTCTGACGGAAGCGGCGCCACCTACTCCTCCCATGCCCTCGGAGACTGTACCTTTCTTGACCTCAGGATATTCCCTTAGATCCTTCCTGATGATGTCGGCGATCTCGGATGAAGAGCGCTTACGGTCTTCCATGGAACCGAGGTTGATGTTCATCGAGATGATGTACGAACCGTTGGACTGCATGCTTCCCCAGGCGTTGTCGGTGCTCGCCTGGCCGAAGCGGTACTGAAGCACCTGGATCTCAGGAATCTCTGACTTGATCCTCTCGGCGAAGTTCTTGGCAAACTCACCTGTCACGGTCTGCTCGGTGCCGACCGGAAGCTGGATGGAGACTGTCAGACGACCTTCGTCGGAGTGCGGGAAGTACTCGGTCTTAAGTCCGGGGCCAAGGAGCGCCAGGACGGCGACAAAGATGGCAAAGCCACTGAATATCACAGTTTTCCTATGCACCATGCACCATCCGATGATCTTGGCATAGCCATCCGAGATCTTGTTGAGGAACTTCTCCACATTGTCGAAGATCGCCCTGTGGAGCCTGCCGTTCTTAGGCTTGTTGCTCAGCATCCTTGAGCAGAGCATCGGAACAAGGGTAAGCGCGGCGGTAGTAGAGATGATCATGATGATGCTGACAATCCAGCCGAGCTGCTTGAACATGATTCCGGCCATTCCGGAGACCATGGTGAGAGGCAGGAACACGCAGAGCATCGTAAGGGTGGAGGCGATCACGGAGATACCCACCTCCGAGGTGCCGTGGACGGCAGCCTCCGTTGGCTTCTCTCCTCGCTCCAGATGAGTAGAGATGTTCTCCAGCACCACAATGGCATCGTCCACCACCATACCGATCGCGATGGACAAGGCCGACATCGAAATGATGTTCAGTGTGTTGCCCGTGGCGTAAAGGTAGATCAGCGAACCCAGAAGGGCGATAGGGATGGAAAGCACGATGATGAACGTCGCCCTCCAGCGGCCAAGGAATATGTAGACGACGAGCATGACCACAAGAAGGGTTATGAATATCGTCTCTTTCAGCGAGTTAAGGGTGTTCAGAATGTTCGTTGAACTATCGACCACAGTGGTGATCCTCACATCGGAAGGAAGGGTCGGCTCAATGGTCTTGAGCTTTTGCTTGACACTTCTGATGACATTGACGGTGTTGGCTCCGGACTGCTTCTGGATGGCGATCATCGCGGATCTCTCACCGTTGGTGAAAGACTCTTGGGACTTCTCCTCAAGGCCGTCGATGACGGTGGCGACATCCCTCAGGTAGACTGTCTGCCCGTTACGGGTGCTGACCACGATGTCCATCAGCTCGGAAGGATCCTTGAACTCTTTCTCCACACGGAGAGTGAACGACTCGGCGCCGATGTCGATGCTGCCGGAAGGCACGTTGCGGTTCTCCGCGGCGATGATCTGGGATATTCCCGAGACACTCAAGCCATAGGCTTCCAGTTTGTTAGGGTCGCAATAGACGTGGATTTCCCTCGCCGGCGCACCGGAGACGCTGATGGTGCCGACTCCCTTGACACGTCCAAGCGGAGTGACAAGCTTGTCGTCGAGGATCTTGTCAAGACCCATGAGGCTCTTATCCGCCTTGGCCGAAAGGATCAGCACAGGCATGTCGTCCATGCCGAACTTGAAGAGCACCGGCACGGACGCTCCGTCTGGCAGGGACGAGTTGACAAGATCCAGCTTGTCCCTGATGTTGTTGCAGGCCTCGTCGATGTCAGTGCCATATTCAAATTCCAGGACGACGATGGAGACATTCTCCTTGGAGCTGGAGGTGATGTCCTTGAGGTCAGCCACGCCGTTGAGCGTGTTCTCAAGCACCTTCGTCAGGTTGTTCTCGATGTCGGAAGCGCTCGCTCCCGGGTAGGACGACATCACCAGGACGACGTTGGCGTCGAAGTCCGGGAAGTTCGCCAGGGATGTGTTCATCAGTGAGAAGACTCCGAAGACCGCGAAAGCGACGAAAATCAACGCAGTCGTGACGGGCCTCTTCACCGCTGATCTGTAAATGCTCATAGTTCAGATTCTTTAGTTGTTCTTTGAGATCTCGACCTTGGCTCCGTCCTTCAGGCTGGAGCTTCCCTTCGTGGCGACGACATCGCCATCATTCAGACCTTCGAGGATCTCATAGTACCTGTCGAAATGGCGTCCGATCTTCACGATGACGCTGTTCACTGTGTTGTCGGAGCCGACGACATAGACGCTTCTCTGGCCGGAGCCCTGCATCTTGACGACCGCCTCGTCAGGAACAACGATGCTGTTGTTGACGCCGAACTCGACCTTCGCCCTCGCGAACATCCCCGGACGCAGAGTCCTGTCAGTGTTGCCGACAAGCACTTCCGTAGTGAATGTGTGGCTCGTAGGATCGATTGTAGGATAGACCTTGTTGACCTTGCCTGTGAATGTCCTTCCCGGAATGGCGTCAGCGGTGATCTCGACCTGGTCGCCCTTCTTGACCTTGGTGTAGTCGGACTCGGAGATGCCGACCAGAAGCTTCACAGGAGTGATCTGCTGGACGACGAAGATGGCCTGGCCGGAATAGAGATCGCCCTGGTCGTAGTTCCTCGCGGTGACGACACCGCTGATAGGAGAACGGAGCAAGGTGTTCTCAAGCAGGTTGTTGTAGGATCTGCGGCTGACCTTCCAAGCCATCTCGGCAGCATCGAAATCAGACTTTGACACGCCGCCTTCCTCGTAAAGGCTTCTCAGGCGGCTGAGCTCGGTGGAATCGTTGACAAGCTTGAGTCTTGCCTGATCAAGCTGCGCGGCGTCCATCTCGGCCAGCAGCTCGTTCTTGTTCACGAAACTGCCGACATCAACCTTGATGGTCTTGATCCTGCCACCGGTCTGCGGGGCGATGTTGTTCACGGCGAAAGCCTGTACGGATGATGAATATATTTCTGTCTGAGGCACTTCCTGCCTTGTGGCGACCGTCGTCGAGATCAAGGTAGCCCTTTCCTCAACCTGGGCGGAAGCCCCGGCGTTGTCTGCCTTCCTGCCGTTTCCGCAAGCGGCCATAAGAACGGTGGCCGAGGCGAAAATCATAGTCCTGATTGTCTTGTTCATATTCTTGATGTTTTTATTTTTTACATATTCTCAAGGTCGATTTCACCCTTCTCGTCGATGAAATCGTAGCCGAGGGTCTTCTCGAGGTTGGACTTCGCCACCACGAAATTATAGACAGCCTGCGACTGGGCCAGACTGGCCTGCGTCAAGGTCAGCTGAGCGTCATTTAGTTCCGTGATAGTGCTCTTGCCGACCTTGTAGGACTTGGCCGCGATGTCGTAGGCCTTCCGGGCGAGGGCCACGGCCTCGTTGGCGGAGTTGAAACTCTTCATGTTCGTCTCCATCGTGTTGAGGTACTGGCGGATGGCGATCTTGAGCTGGCGCTCGGTCTCGATCCTCTGGAGGTCGAGCTGGGCGGCCTGCACCTTGGTCTGGCGCACGTCGTTGTGACGCTTTCCGCCGGAGAAGATCGGAATGGAGATGCTGACACCCACATAGGAGTAAGGAGACCACTGGTACTCGCTGAACTTGAAGTCGTTGGTCATCGCGATCATGCTGTACGAGAAGTTCGCGGCTATGCTCGGAAGATAGGCGGCCTTCTGCATGCGGACTGTCGAGGCAAGCTGCTCGGCCTGGATCTCAAGCTGGCGAAGGGTGGTGTTGTACTCCAAGGATGGGTCGCTGTTCTCGTTGATGTCCCTGAACATCTCCTTGGAGAAGTCCTCCAGAGAGCCGGACACGTCGATGTTCCTGTCAAGATCCACTCCCATCACGGCCTTGAGCTGCCAAAGCGCGAGAATCACCGAACTTTCGGCATTGTAGACGTCAGGGATGGCGGCGGCCACCGTTGATTTTGCCCTTGTATATTCAAGCTCGGAGGCTTTCTGCGCATTGTAGCGCCTCTCGGTCTGGGCAAAGTTGTCAACCGCGTTCTCGTAGACATCCTTGTAGACATTGAACGCCTCCTTGGCGAGCAGGACGGAGTAGTAGGCCTGCTTCACCTGGGTAACCATGTCCAGCCTTGAGGAACGGGCCTTCTCCACGGCGAGGTCCACGCTCTGGCCGGATATCTTCAGGCTCTCCCAAAGCTGGGCGTTGACGATCGGCATCGAGGCCGACACACCGTAGTTGTAGGTGTTCCAGCGGCCTACGGCGAATCCGCCGCTGCCGGAACCGCCTTCCGTCTGCTCAATCTTCACCGGATCCATCCCGGCCTTGGCGGAAAGCTCATTGATGCGCATGAAGTATGGACCCAGAGAGCTCAGGAAGCCCATTCCGCCTCCGCCCTCCTCGTCCGAACCGCTGTCCGAGTCCATGTACATAACCTGTTTCTTGATTGTTCTCTGATAGGCTCCCGAAGCGTTGATCTGCGGGAACAGGGAGGCGTAGGTGCCTTTCTTGGCATATTCCGTACGCTGGATCTCCTTGTCTGCCACCTTCACGGCGACATTCTCGCTCAAGGCGATCTGAAGGGCGTCGTTCAAGGTCAGGGTCACCAGCGAGGTGTCCTTGGGCGACTCCTTCGGGATGGTGTCATTCCGGTACTGGGCCTGCGCTGCCAGAGCAAGCGGCAGGGCCGCGGCGGTCAGAACTAGATACTTCAATCTGTTTTTCATACTATACTAACTATTTTTACAATTATCCATTGATGAATATTCCTCAAAACCCTTCGGCGTGAGCAGCACCCTTGTCACGATGTCCTCGAAGGCCGCGGAGAGCGACTTGAACGAGACCTTCTTTCCCTCGATGCGGTGGCCGCCGTCAAGGTACTCGGCCATGCCCTCGTGCATGATGTAGATCAGCAGCTGCACCCCCTCAACGTCCATGTCGGAACGGATGAGTCCCTCCTTCCTTCCGGTGTCGAAACAATCCACAAAGAAGTTGTGAAGTGCCTTGGAGCGATCCTCGGCGTGCTTGATGAAGGTCTCAGGATAGTATTTCATGATGTCCTTGACCATCCTCTTGTCCTTGTCCATGGTCTTTTTCCTGCCTACGAGGGCGAACATGGCCTTAAGCACCTGAACGGCGTTCTTGCCTTTGACCATCCTCTCGAACTCATCCTTCTTCCTCTCGACATTGTAGGTCACCACGTCGGCGACAAGATCCTCCTTCTGGGCGTAGTACTGGTAGAATGTCTTCTTGGAGATGCAGAGCTTGCGGCAGATGTCATCAATGGACACCTCGCGGACTCCATCCTTTGAGAAGAGTCCGTTCGCCGTCATCATTATCGTTTCCTTTGTCAATTCAGCCATAATCTCTATAATTGCGTCAAGCCATTCTGCAAATGCTATGCAAAAACCGTCATTTTTCAAGCAATATAATAAAAAAAATCCGCCACTCAAAAAGCAACGGATTAATCAAGTGATTTATTTTCAATAAAATAAAACGATGCACCGAAAAACTTAAAAAATTTCCAAGTTTCCTAGAGTACGCCAAAACGCTGAAGCGCAGTGACGACTCCGTCCTCATCGACAGTGTCAGTGACATAGTCCGCGGCGGCCTTCACATCGTCGGTGGCATTGCCCATCGCGACACCGATCCCGGCATATTCAATGATCGGGATGTCGTTGCCGCCGTCGCCGAACGCCATGCACTCCTCGCGTGTCACGCCGATGCGCTCAAGGATGCGCGCCGCGCCGTAGGATTTTGACAGGCCTTCCGGCACAATGTCCAGAAAATAAGGGTGCCAGCGGGTGTAGGAGACATTCTTCAGCACCGGATAAAGCAGCCTTCGCGCCTGTTCGTCATCAAAGAATATGGTATATTCATAGACCGTGTGATTCTCCGCGACCTGCCGGAGGTCAAGGAAGCAAGGCGGGCGCAGGTTGATCATCTCTGCGATCTCCATCGCCTGCGGGCTTGCATGGTTGATCCCCGCCACGTTGTCGGCGAACACCCAGCAGGAGACCTTCTCCCGCTCAGCAATTTCGGCCACCTGAAGGGAAGTCGCCTCAGGAAGCGGGTGACTGTCAATCACTTCCCCGTCAAGAGTCGTCTCCGCCCCGTTCATCGCCACATAGCCGTCGAACGGAAAGCCGTCCAGATTGTTCATCACCAGCCTTGCCCGTCCACTTGAAATGAAAAGCTTCACGCCCTTGGCCTGAAGCTCATGAAGTCTCTCCTTAAGATTCTCGGACATCCGGTGAGTCTTGAAACTCACGAGGGTGCCGTCAATGTCAAAAAAAATTGCCTTTACCATCCTATTGCATCAAAATAATGCCATCTCATTATTCAACCATACAAAACTAACCATACCATCCACCCCCCAGTCACTGCGTGACAGCCCCCGGTGGGGGCACTGGGGACCGGATTCCCCAGACCCCTTGCGTCGCTTCGCTCCGAGTGTCTATCCGTTAAGGCTCTTGGCGTAGTGGGTGGGCTCGGACTTTTTGGGCTTGGTGTCGGGGATGACAGCGGCGGCGGGAATCTTCTTCTTATAGGAATAGACCAGGAGTCCGATGCCCAGAAGGACAAACGGAATGCTCAGCCACTGTCCCATGTCCAGAACCATCGCGTTCTCGAAATCCACCTGCGGTTCCTTGATGAACTCAATGAGGAAACGCATCCCGAAGCAGACGATGAAGAATATTCCTATGAAGGAACCCCTGTACATCTTGTCCAGCCTCTTGACATAGAGCCACAACAGCCCGACACCGAGGATCAGATAGCTCAGCGCCTCGTAGATCTGGGTCGGATGCTTCGGCTCGGTCTCCCCCCTGCGCTCGAAGACAAACCCCCAAGGAAGGTTTGTCACATCGCCATAGATCTCTGAATTACAGAGATTTCCAAGCCTGATGAAAGTCGCCGCGAACGCCACGGCGATCGCCAGATGGTCAAGAATCCACAGGAAATCGATGTGGTTCTTCTTCCCGTACCTGCCCGCGAACCACCACATGCACAGGAGCAGCATCAGCGCCCCCCCGTGGCTGGCGAGTCCTCCGTGCCAGACGGCGAAGATCTCAAGGAAACCTTTCCAGGAGCCGAAATAATAGTCCGGCTGATAGAATATGCAGTGCCCGAGACGGGCTCCCACAAGAGTACCTATCAGCAAGGTGTAGAGAAGCGGATCAAGAAGGGCCTCGTTGACCTTTTCCCTCTTGAAGAACCTCGCGAACATCCAGTAGCCAATAACGAAACCGGAAACAAACAGGAGACCATACCACCTTACGGCGAACGATCCGATCCTGAATATCTCCGGATTCATATTCCAATGTACGAACAGAAGATCCATAACCTAAAAATCACTTTTCGTACAAACTTACATAAAATCTGCGATTCTTACGCCCCTTCGACCGAGAAATTTAGAGGAAGGGGCGCTGGCGGTCGCGCCCCGGCTAGTCGCGGATGGCGGCGATGCCAGGAAGATCCTTGCCCTCGATGGCCTCCAGCATGGCTCCGCCACCTGTGGACACGTAGCTGACCTTGTCGGCGAAACCGAGCTTTGTGACAGCCGCCACTGAGTCACCGCCTCCCACGAGAGAGTAGGCTCCGTTCTGTGTGGCCTCGGCCACGAACTCGGCGATCTTCTCGGTACCGTGGGCGAAGTTAGGAAGCTCGAACACTCCGACAGGGCCGTTCCAAAGAATGGTCTTGGAAGCGAGGATGATCTTCCTCCAGTTCTCAAGCGAAGCGTCGGATGCGTCCATTCCCTCCCAATCGTCAGGAATGTTGAATATGTCGAACACCTTGCGAGGAGTGTCGTTGCTGAACTCCTGACCGGAGACTGTAGCGACTGAAAGCGAGAGGTTCACGCCCTTCTCCTTTGCCTCCTTCATGATCTGAAGAGCGTCCGGCATAAGCTCGTCCTCATGGAGAGACTTTCCGATGTGGCCGCCCTGGGCCTTGATGAAGGTGTAGCCCATTCCTCCGCCGATGATCAGGTTGTCAACCTTGTCAAGCAGATTCTTGATCACCCCAAGCTTGCTGGAGACCTTCGAACCTCCGATGATGGCGGTGAAAGGACGCTGGGCGTTCTTCAGAACGTTCTCGATGGCCTTGACCTCTTTCTCCATCAGGTAGCCGAACATCTTGTCGTCCGGGAAATAGGCGGCGATCAGCGCGGTCGAGGCGTGAGCCCTGTGAGCCGTGCCGAAAGCGTCGTTGATGTAGCAGTCAGCGTAGGAAGCCAGCTTCTTCACGAATTCCTTCTGGCTTGCCTTGACAGCCTTCTTAGCCTCGGCCTTCTCCTCATCGGTAGCATCGGCGGCGAGTCCTCTCGGCTTGCCCTCCTCCTCGGCGTAGAAACGGAGGTTCTCAAGCATCAGCACCTCACCCGGCTTGAGGGCGGCGGCCTGAGCGTCAGCCTTCTGGCAGTCCTCGGCGAACTGCACCGGAACTCCGAGGCACTCGGAGACGTGGGCGAGAATATGTTTGAGGGAGAACTTAGGGTCAACTCCCTTCGGACGTCCGAGATGGGACATGAGGATGAGGGAGCCACCTTCGGCGAGCACTTTCTTGAGCGTAGGGAGAGCCGCGCGGATGCGGGTGTCGTCAGTGATGTTGAAGTTTTCATCGAGCGGAACGTTGAAGTCCACTCTCACGATAGCCTTTTTGCCTTTGAAATCGTAGGTGTCAATGTGCTGTTGCATAACTTGTTGTTTTAGTAAAATCTTACAAATTCCGAGCGCAAATATAGTAAAATCCAGCGGATTACGTATCAGTCAATCAGACTATAACGATTAAATCCTGTCCCGATAGAACAAAATAGGCTTTCTTTTTCCTATATTTGTACGCTATGACGATCGAGTATGTTCCTAATAACTGGAAGGACTACGAGCTTCTGGACTCCGGAAGGGGTGCGAAGCTTGAGAGGTTCGGTGAATATGTTCTTGCGCGCCCGGAGCCTAAGGCTCTGTGGGACAAGAGCATGAGCGATGCCGAATGGAACACTCTCGCACACACCCGCTTCACGCCGGGAGCCGGATTCGGCAAGGCCGGGAAGGAGGACAGCGGGACGTGGGAAAGGCTTAGGAATATGCCGGATCAGTGGTGGATCCGCTATGATGGCGGCCCGAAGTTCAGCCTCAGGCTGGGACTCACGTCCTTCAAGCACGTGGGAGTCTTCCCGGAGCAGGCCGCGAACTGGGACTACATATTCAGACAGACATCGGACATCGCCGCGAAGACAGGCTCACGCCCTAAGGTCCTGAACCTGTTCGCCTACACCGGAGCGGCCTCGCTTGCCGCCAAATGCGCCGGAGCGGATGTCACACACCTTGACTCTGTCCGCCAGGTTGTCACCTGGGCGCATGAGAATCAGGATCGCAGCGGCCTCCGGGACATCCGCTGGGTGGTGGAGGATGCGATGAAGTTCGCAGGCCGCGAGGCCAGACGAGGCAATCTCTATCAGGGGATCATCCTCGACCCTCCGGCCTACGGTCACGGCCCGGACGGCGAGAAGTGGAAGCTGGACGAGTGCCTTTTCGACATGATGAAGACCGTCGGGAGGATTCTCGCTCCTGAAAACAGTTTCCTTGTCCTGAACCTTTACTCCAACGGTTTTTCGGCCATCCTGGGCGAGACCGTTGTCCGCCAGGCTCTCGGTCTTCCAGCCGACTCCTCCTTGGAATCCGGTGAGCTGGTACTTACGGACAGGTTCGGCAAGAACCTGCCGCTGAGTATATTCGTACGACTTAAAAGGTAACCGGTCATGAAGTCGCTCGTCAGATTATGCCTGGTTTCCGTTGTCCTCGCCGCCCTTGCGTTTTTCTGCGACGGGCTGCGGGTCAACTTCCTTTTCTCGCCACAGGACAAGGCTCACATCGAGGTTTCTGCCGCTGCTTCCTCCGGAATTATTTCAGATCCGGCAAATTCTGATCATTCATTCATAAAGTTCAACACGCCTTGCCTCTCCAGCCCGACGGCCGAGGGGCAGACGGTAGTACGCACAGTCACAGGTGCTTCCGGCAACGTGTGCAGACACACCCGCAGGACAGACATCCTGATCGGAATCCTGGGTTCCAGGATCCTGACCGGTTCCGTCATCCTTAAGCGTTCCCTGCCTACGCTGCGGAAGCTGCGTCTATAGCGGTCGGTTTCCATATTCCAATTCCACAAAAGTGCCGCTTCTTCCGGTGGCACAACGGTGTGTATGAAGGCGATCCAGCATATTCCTGATCCCTGCACCCCGAAGGGTGCCGCTCCCCTCTTTTTTGGGCGGCTCACCGGATCATTGCGTTATCCGGCAATGGATCCACATTATATTATTAAAAGATAACTTTTAAAACAGAAAAAAAATGGAAACCGTTAATATTAAGAAAACAAGATCCGTAAAGGACATCATCATCACACTTTTGTTCCTCGCCGGAGGAGTGGCCCTGCTCTTCTGCTCCGACTCTATGTTCATCCTCGGCTGCACCCTCATAGTGTTCGCAGCGGTCCTTTTCCTTGCCATGAAGTCCTCCTATGTGATCGAAGGCAAGAAAGGCTCCTTCCGCCGCAAGACCGCCAACTATCCGAAGACCAAGAAGGAGGAGGTCGTCTCTTTCATTGAGGGCAGGTCAACCAAGGTGCCAGCAGAGGCTCCAGGCGGCCTTCTGATGTACATTTACTACCGCAGAGACAAGTCAGCCGGCTTCGCCCAGATCAACGACTTCGACCAGTACCAGTACAAGCCGATCACCGACCTTCTCTCCCTAGGTGCGGCACAGGTGAAGGCCCTGGTCTAAAGGCACTGATCCACTCCGTGGCACCTAGCCCATTGGCAATAACCAACATAAGCATTCCCGTGGTACTCAATGCCCCACCACGAGAATGCTTATTTCATTGACTCTCACCTCATTACCCGCCGCACACTCCTTCGGTAATCCCCTGTCGCAGATCCGGTCGAAGCATCTGCGCATCCCATGCTTGACGGCGATTCCCTACCTGTTCGCTATGGCGTCCATGGCCAGCGTGAAGGAATTGTTCTCTACCAGCATCTTGAGGAACTCCTTCGTGGCGTTTTTGCAATAGGAGCCTTTGAGAAGATGGAATGATCCCTGCATTTCAGAGTGCGGGTGATCAAGACTCAGGGCGACGAAATCCTTGTTACCGCGGACAGTGGCCTCGGAAAGGAGCGTCACAAGGCCGGTGCTGGAGACCATGTCCAGAAGCATGCTGAGATCGTTGATCTCCAGACGGACATCAAACTTGAAGTTCTGGCCGTAGAGCAGGCTGTCAAAAGCGTTCCTTGCCTGCAATCCTCTGGCCGGCAGCGCTAGCGGGAGCTTTTCCAATTCCGTCAGACGAATGCTCTCCATCCGGGCTACGGGATTGTCTTTGCCGGCGATCACGCAAAGCTTGCTGTTGAACAGGATGTGGGAGTCGATGTCGTCGTAGCTCTGCAGTGGCTTGTAGGACAAAGCCACATCCAACTGGCCATGCTCCAACATCTCCATAAGGTTCTCCATCGAGCGGCAGAAGATCTTGAGCTTTATTCCCGGGTATCTTTTCATGTAGTCTCTCACGGTGTCAGCCAGCAAGGGGCAGAACGTGTAGGTGGCTCCGACGTTCAACGTGCCGATGCTCAACTCACGAACATCCTTCATCCTCTCGGCGCTTGCGTCCACATCCTTGAGAACCTGCTTGGCGTACGGAAGGTATTGCTCCCCGTAGTCACTCAAGGCGACGTGCCTTGAGTCCCGGACAAGAAGTTCCACCCCAAGTTCATCCTCAAGCTGCTTTATCTGCTGGGACAAAGTGCTTTGGGAGATGAACAAAGCCTTTGAGGCTTCGGAGAAGCTGCACAATTGCGCGACCTTGACGAAATAGCGTAGTTGTCTGAATTCCATTACTTTGTCACCTTAAAAGAATAATTCTGAAACAGCAGGATGGGCAGCATCACACCGACCACCATCGCGATGATGGTCACCAGACAGGTCATCCAATTGAACCTCAGCAGGTACAGGTAGTGCATGAATGTCGGCTCCGAATAAGATCCCAGGCAATGCAGCAAGGATTGTATCGTCCGGTAGGCGTACATCCCCGGAACCATCGGAAGCAGTGCCGGGAACGAGATGCACTCCGCCGGGGTCTTGATCATCTTGGCTGCCGGCAATGCCAGAAAACCGATGACAAGCGCGCCCAGCATGCTGCCGGTGGCCAATTGAAAGCCATAGATATTCATTAACACGTAGCGGGTCATGTGTCCTGCGGCGGCGATCAGGGCGCACAGAGGAAACACCCTCGGTGATGGATTGCTGATGCTTGAAAAACCTATCGCCGCAACAGCGGCAAAGATACCGTCTTTTATGATAAGAAAGAAAAGTTCCATTATAGAAATTGAATATTCAGAAGCCCGAAAGCGATGCAAAGTCCCAGCGACAGGCAGACCGTGATCATCACGGCGTGCAGGAAACGGCTGATGCAGCAGATGTAGTGGCCGTAAAGAAGGTCACACACCGCGTTGCAGAACGGGATTCCCGGGACAAAGTAGAGGACACTGGTGGCGAGGGCGACCTCCGGTGTCCTGCCCCATCCGAACACGAAGCCAGAGCAGGCTATCACGGCGGAAAGGCAGGAGGCCAGGACGATGACCACCCTATAGTCAATCCCCTTGGCGGGCAGTTTCTGCTTGAGGAAGAAACCGTCGATCGTGGCGATGAACACTATCAGCATTGAGACAAGATCCCCTCCGAAAAGCTCGCAGAACGACGCGTTCGCCAGCCCTACAAGAACCAGCACAAGCCAGGGGTTCAACCTTTTCTTTTTAAGAATATTCCTGAATATGCCCGTGGCCTGCGTCACATCAAGTCCCTCTTCCACAATCTTCCAGCTCAGTCCGCTCAGGTCGGAGACGGTGTTGAAATTGATCCTGTCGGCGGGGATCTTCCCGGTCACGGAATAGGATCTCTCCTCCCTCTCGTCCCAAAGGTTCAGCACGATGCAGGTCGGAAGGACGGAGAAGTCAGCCTTCGTGTGCCAACTCTCGGCAATCCTGCCGAGATTCTTCTCAATCCGGATCGTAGTCGCCCCGCTGGCGTAGAGCTCAGTGGTGAAGTCTCTCAGGAATATGCTCTTGCGCTTCAGCTCGTTATGCAGCGTGACTTCCTGAGTCTCCATATTCCTTCACCTCCTTTGCCTCCTTTGCCTTAATAGCGGTAGGGATTGACATCACGTTGCCGACCAGGATGTCATGGTCTTCGTCCTCGTAGGAACCGTAGTAAGGGATGCCGTCGATGTCGATGCCGTCCTTGCCGCCGTTCCAGGACACCGGCCTTACGATGGTGTCGGAATAGGTGATGACTTTGTGCTTGGCGTTGAAGGCCTTCAGCCTCTCACGGAAAAAGGAAATGACAAGGATCACCGCGCTTGCGACCGCGCAAACGATGATCAGCGATCCGGAATTGGCGCTCATGGCAGCCGTGGAAATTTCAAGTGGTGACATAATCTTACGCTCTATTATTTAACGGCGCAAAATTATAACACCACCTGCGATTCGGGATGGATAATCATCCCTTTGTTTCTATAACTGCTATCGGGATTTCCGAAGCATCTTATGACTGAACGGAAAGGAAGCCGGCGAGGGTCTTTTCTATCTCGTCGGCGAAGTCCTTGTCGCCAGCCTTGCGGATGTCGTTGGTCATGTAGTAGACAAGGTTGCAGTTGTACTCGAACTCGTTCTTGCACATCGGGTAGAAGTCCAGATAGAACCTGACGGACTCCATCAGCTCGGAGGAGAGTTCACGGGCGAGAGCCCTGGCCTTATCCTGCCTGCCGAGGGCGTAGTAGTCCTTGACCATCTCTATCGGGAAGAGGGCGTTGGATCCCCAGCCCAGAATGGAGTTGTCGTAAGGGTACTTCTTCGGCTTTAGAACCTGCTGGCACTTGTCCAGCATCTCCTCGGCGCGGCCTGGCTCACCGGCGGCGATGAAGGCGTTGGCGGCTGACACGAACATATTCCTCAGGGACATCACGCCAAGGAACGTGTAGGTGTTCTGGTAGTCAACGCAGTAGTCCTCGCGGGAAACGGCGTCGAAGCAGAACTTGTCTGTCATCTTGTCGTAGAGGTCATCGGTGTCCACCAGACCGACCTCAAGAGACTGGACCTTGTTGCGGATCGGCGTGAACTTGTAGGAGAATCCCTCGTACATGAGGTAGTCCTTCAGGCCGATGTTGAGGTCGCCACCCATGTTGAGCATATTCAAAGGCCTGTCCCACTGATAGGTGGAGAGGAAGTCGAGGACGAAAAGTTCCGGCTTGCTCAGGTAGCTCTTGCTCTTCGGGATCTCGATGACGATGGAGTCCGGGATCTGTCCGGCGAACTTCTCGCTCACGATCCCGCTCTTCAGGCAGTTCTCCTTGTTGACCGGAATGATCATCTTCCTGGACACCCAGTAGTCCATCTTCCTCCCGTCCTGGTAGAGCAGCTTGGCGTCCGGGTGCTTGAACACGGCGACGCAGTCAGACAGCAGGAGGGCCTGGCCGCGCTTGTCCTCGATCGGCACCCACTCGTTGGTCCCGTAGAGGTACTGCTCCTGGCCTATCGACAGATTCAGAGGCGCGGAATTGTTGATGGCGTACCTCATCTGGTCGATGTACCAGTCTGTTCCCAGAAGGGAGGTGTTGCATATTCTCACATCGTTCCTGAAACCCTCGACCTCCTGGGCGTACCAGAGAGGGAAGGTGTCGTTGTCGCCGTGGGTAATGAGCAAACCATTCCGCTCCACGGAGTTGAGATAGTTCTTGGCAACTTCGACGGCGGTGTAGCGGTTGCTTCTGTCGTGGTCATCCCAGTTCTCCTCGGCCATCAGCGCCGGCACGAAAAGACACGCGACGGAGGCAACGGAGGCAACGGCGACGGCGTGCTTTCCCTTCAAGGCGGAAGTTATCCATGAATATAATGCCGCGACCGCGAATCCGATCCAGATGGCGAAGGCGTAGAACGAGCCCGCATAGGCGTAGTCCCTCTCACGCACCTGATACGGTGACTGGTTCAGGTACAGCACGATGGCGATTCCCGTCATGAAGAACAGCAGGAATGTCAGCCAGCAGCCCCGGCGATCCTTGTCGAACTGGAAGCAGAGCCCAAGAAGACCCAGCAACAGCGGCAGGAAATAGTAGTGGTTCTTGCCCGGGTTGTCCTTCAGCCACTGCGGGGCGTTGCTCTGGTCGCCAAGATGGATCTTGTCGATGAACGGAATGCCGCTCTCCCAGTTGCCTGTGAACATGTCGGCGGAAGGCGTGTGGATCTCGTTCTGACGCCCAACGAAGTTCCACATGAAGTACCTCCAGTACATCCAGCCAAGCTGGAAGTCAAAGAAATAGGAAAGGTTGGCTCCCTGCGTCGGCTTCTTGTACTGAGCGCCCTGGACAGGGGTCCCCTTGCCGTTGGTGTAGGACTCGTAGAACCTGATGTGCCTGTCATCCGTGCTGTACATCCTCGGGAAGAGCATCTTGCCGGCGCGGTCGTACTTCACGTCAACCGGAGCCGGAGCCTTCTTGTACTTTCCGTTCAGCGGAGCCCAGTAGTACTTCTGGTCGAGTTCGTACGGAGCGCCGTAGTACTGTCCGTAGAGCAGAGGGGTCGAGCCGTACTGCTCGCGGGAAAGGTAGCGCACGAGGGTGAAGGCGTTGTCCGGCTGGTACTCGTTGGTAGGGGTCTTGGCGCAGGAGCGGATGATCACGATGCTGAACACGGAGAATCCGATCACGATCGTCGTGAAGCACAGCAGGGCCGTGTTCCAGAACACTTTCTCTGTCTTCAAGGTCTTGAAAAGCCCCCAGAAGCATGCGGTCAGCAGAGCCACGATGAAGAACGCCGCTCCGGTGTTGTACGGAAGCCCCAGCGTGTTCACGAAGAACAGGTCGAAATAGGCGGCTATCTTCGGGATGTAAGGCACCATGAAGAACAGGATGAACGCCAGAATCACCACCGAGACGGCCATGATCTTGACATATTCCCAGAATGAATATGGCTTGTCCTCCCTCATCTTGAAGTAGTACATATAGACCAGCATCGGAATCGCCAGCAGGTTCAGAAGGTGGACTCCGATGGAAAGTCCCATCAGGAACGAGATCAGCACGATCCAGCGGTTCGCATACCTTCGGTCGGTCTCCTCGTACCATTTTGTCATCGCCCACACGACCATCGCCGTGAACAGGGACGACATGGCGTAGACCTCGCCCTCGACCGCCGAGAACCAGAAGGTGTCGGAGAAGCAATACGCGAGAGCTCCGACGGCGCCGCTTCCATAGATGGCTATCGCCTGGCCGGGTGAATATTCTTCCGTCCCGCCTTCCCCTTCCCTCTTCGGCGCGACCACCCTCTTGACAAGGAAGACGATCGTAAGGTAGAGGAAGAATATGGTCAGCGCCGAACACAGGGCGCTCATCGAGTTCACCATCACCGCGGCCTTGTCCGGGCCGGTGAACATGGTGAAGAACCTTGCTATGAGCTGGAACACAGGGTTTCCCGGCGGGTGTCCGACCTCCAGTTTGTACGATGAAGCGATGAACTCTCCGCAGTCCCAGAAAGAGGCTGTCGGCTCGATTGTGGAGAGATAGGTGAACGCGGAGATGGCCAGAACAGCCAGCGCCGTCACCTTGTTCCACAGGTTGAATTTCTTTATGTCCATAAACTAATGTTCGTAAATCGGCCGAATCCGGCTGACAATCAGACAAAGATACAAAAGGATTCGCTATCTTTGCAAAAATATGACAGATAAGCGGCAAAAAATGAGCCGCCGCTGATCTGGAAAAGTGTTTTTGACAATTAAATCATGAAAGCCGACAACGACTGGAAACAAAGACTTGGGGTTGTCTATTCGACAGACCCGAACTTCAGCTACGCGAAAGAGGAGGTTCCCGAGGCGGAGACCCTTGAGCCGTCCAGGCAGAGACTGACGGTCACGATCGACCGGAGGAACCGCGGAGGGAAGCAGGTGACGCTGGTGAGCGGTTTCGTCGGGACACAGGACGACCTGGCCGCGCTCGGCAAGGCGCTGAAGGTGAAATGCGGGGTCGGAGGCTCCGCCAAGGACGGCGAGATCACGATCCAGGGTGACCTGAGGGACAAGGTGACGGAACTGCTCAGGAACATGGGCTACAACGCTAAACGTGGGAACTGACGAGCATGATCGACGATCCGGTATTCTGTGGCCTCGCTGTCATATTCACATTCCTTCTCCTGCTGAGTGCCAGGAGTTTATTCAAGATTCTACCGTCGCTTTGGTACTGTGTACAGCGATGGAAGGGTAACCTTGACCTTGAGGACAGCCTCCAGCTCAGCGGAAGCCGCAACCTGGTCGCCGGAGTCCTGTTCGTCCCGCTGTGCATGGTGGCATATTCACACAATCTCTACCACACGGACTACATGGACGGGATGCCGCCGGCGCTTCAGCTGGCCGCCGTCTGCGGCACCATGCTCGCCTACCTCATCCTGAGGATGTTCCTGAACTGGCAGCTTGAGATGGACGCCTACAGAAGCAAGACCTTCACAGCCGCCAACAGGTCGTTCTACAACTATTTGATACTCCTGTTCCTCATAGTGTTCCCGATCGGCGCGGCGTTCAAGGTTCTGATTGGCAATGAATATGTTACAAGAACCGTCATACTGTACATAACGGCCTTCACCTACCTGTTCCACATCATCCGGAGAGGACAGATTTTCGCATCAGTTTGCAATCCTTTCACAACATTTTTGTATCTTTGCGGCCTTGAATTACTTCCAACCGCCGTTCTGGTGCTTTCAGCCAAGTTGCTCTAACGCCACGGACTTGCAGGATTACAAAAGTAGGACTATGACAATAAAGAAGATTTTAATCTCACAGCGCGCACCTCTCAACGACGCACCCTACGTCGCCCTAAAGGAAAAGTTCGGCGTTGACATCACATTCAAACAGTTCTTTCTCATCGAGCCACTCTCTTCCAGAGAATTCCGGACACAGAGGATCAACATACTTGACTACACGGCCATCATCTTTTCCTCACGCCACACCATCGACGCATTCTACGGACTGTGTGACGGACTGAGGGTGAAGGTTCCGGAGACTATGAAGTACTTCTGCACCACAGAGGCCGTGGCCATGTACCTCCAGAAGCACATTGTCTACCGCAAGCGCAAGATTTTCTTCGGCAACGGGACTCCGGAGTCCATCATCGAGCAGATCGGAACCAAGCACAGGGACGAGAAGTTCCTCGTGACCCAGTCCGATTCCTCAAACAGTTCTCCTCTGACCAATCTGATGGAGGCTCAGAACCTTGAGTACAAGACCGCCGTGTTCGTGAAGTCCGTCCCTCAGGATCTGAAAGACATCACCCTTACGGACTACGACATGATTGTCTTCTACAACCCCTATGATGTCAAGTCCCTGTACGAGAACTTCCCTGATTTCCAGCAGGGCGACATCAAGTTTGTGGCCTACGGCAAGTCCATCGTCAAGGCCATGGACGAGGCCGGCCTCAAGATCGAGATCCAGGCTCCTACGCCGGAGGCTCCTTCCGTGGCCCGCGCCATCGAACTCTACCTCGCCGCTCAAAAATAGTCCCTGATGCTCACTCTACCGAAATCCGAACGGCTTCACGGGAAGTTGAAGATTTCGGCTCTGATGTCCAAGGGCCGCTGGGGCTTCACGCCCGGTCTGAAATACTGTTTCCTCAAGAGTCCGGATCCTAGTAAGGTTGAAAATGATGTTGTCCAGCGAGAGGCAAGGAGGGACAGCGCGCCAAGCGCGGAGCGACGCAAGGGGTCTGGGAAATACGGTCCCCAGTGCCCCCCGGGGGGCTGTCACGAAGTGACTGGGGGGAGAATGGTTGAAAACTATGATGTTGTCCGGCTCTCGCCGAACAACATCATAGTTTCAGTTCCGAAACGCCTGTTCAAGAGGGCGGTTAAGCGCAATCTGCTGAAGCGCAGGCTGCGTGAGGCCTACAGGACGCAGAAAGGGCTGCTGCCGCCGGAAGGATATTCAATACTCTTCCTTTACAACACGAAGGAGGTTCTGGACTACGCCGCCGTGCGGGAGCAGGTGGGTGCGATCCTGCAAAAAATCGCGGAGACATGAAGCCCAGCGGAAACATTCCTCCATGGAGGCAGAAGTTGAGAAAGGTGTGCATCGCGCCGTTCCTGGCGCTGATCTGGTTCTACCGCACCTGCATCGGCCCCTATATTCCCAAAACCTGCCGCTTCGAGCCGTCTTGCTCGACCTACGCCATCCAGGCTTTCAAGAAATGGGGACCCGTCAAAGGCCTGTTCCTCACAATCTGGAGAATCCTCCGCTGCAACCCTTGGGGCGGCAGCGGCTATGACCCTGTGCCTTAAGGGCTTGCGCCACCTTAATTGATTGGTTATCCTGTCAGATCTTGTGATTCTTCTTCCGCGAGCGGAGGCGTGTGACACTCTCCACAAGGAGCTGATCCCTAAGGATGTACCTCGCCGCAATGAAGTTCAGGATCGCGGAGAGAAGGGGGAATATGGCGGTGAATTTGAATATCCACTCCTTGTCAGCCGTGAAATAATCCACGCCCAACCAAGCCTGGAGCGCTATCATCAGAATGGCCGAAAGCACGGCGGTGCGCATCTGGAAGACGCGGGCATTGAACGAGAACACCGCCAGCAACTGAAGAAGCGTGATAAGAATCATGAGAATCAGGTACGGAGTGTACTTGACGTAGGTCAGCTCAACCGCATGAACCCCGCCAGGGCCGAGTGTGAACGCCTTGACGCTAAAGAACAGCGCCGCGATGAGACCTGTGGCGATGCACAGGTATAAAGTTTGAAGTCTTTGCCACATATTCCACAAAAATAGTTAATTCCGCTGAATATTACTATCTTTGGCAAGATAAGACATTAAATTTTAAAAATCAGAGAATATGAGAATAGCAGAATCTGAACTCATTATCAACGACGACGGGTCGGCGTTCCACATCCACCTCAGACCGGAGGAGCTGGCGGACATCGTCATCCTCGTAGGCGACCCGGGAAGGGTTGACATGGTCTCCGAGTACCTGACGGACATCGAGTTCCGTCACCAGTCCCGCGAATTCGTCTCCACGACAGGAAAGTACAACGGCAAGAGAGTCACTGTCCTGTCAACAGGCATCGGCACCGACAACATCGACATCGTGATGACCGAGCTGGACGCGCTCGCCAACGTTGACTTCACGACCCGCGAGCCAAAGAAAGAACACCGGACGCTCACCGTCCTGCGCATCGGGACCTGCGGCGCGGTACAGGCCGACATTCCTCTCGGCTCCCCTATCTTCTCCCACTATTCCGTTGGCTGTGACGGCCTTATGAACTGGTACGAAGGCCGTGACGAACTCTCCAACCTTGAGATGGAGGAGGCGTTCAAGAAGCACACGCACTGGGACAGGCACCTTCCTTCGCCTTACTTCGTGAAGGCCAGCGAGAAGCTCATCAGGAAATTCGAGGACTGCACGGTCAAGGGCACGACCATCTCGGCGTCAGGGTTCTACGGGCCGCAGGGCAGGGTCGTCAGACAAGGCCTCGCCATGCCGAACATGCTTGAGGATTTCGAGTCGTTCCGCTTCGGAGAGTACAGGATCACAAACTTCGAGATGGAAAGCTCGGCTGTCGCCGGAATGGCGAAACGCCTTGGCCACGAGGCCGGTACAATCTGCTGCGCGATAGCGAACCGCTACCTCAAGAGCAGCAATCCGGACTACAAGCCTCAGGTCCGCGCCGTCGTAAAGCTCGCCCTCGACAGGCTTTGCGAATAATCCGCGAACAAGAACTTTACTCCACACGACGTCCTGCGCTGTTGTTGAAACGGCCCAGGACGTTTTCCGAATAGGTCTTGGTGATAGGAATAGGGGCGATCGCGTCATTGTCCAGATCCAGCTCGTAGCCATCCTTCTCCTTGCGCAGAACCTTGACCTTGTCCATGTTCACGATGTATTTCCTGTGGCACCGCACGAGGCTGCTGCCCCGGAAACTCTCCTCCACGGTCTTCAGGCGGCAACGGAGCATGTAGCGCTTCAAGTCCCCTTTGCTGTCCGTGTACCAGACCACAATGTAGTTGTCGTCGGACTCGATGTAGTAGAGGTTCGACGCGCTGACGCACAGTTTGAGGTCGCCATTGTTGTCGAAAAGGGTTATCTTCTCAAGCCGCGAGACCGGCATGGCCTCGTCCGAGACGACATTATCATAGTTCATCAGACGGATGATCTGATTCTTGTCTTGAATGGCATAGTACATCCCGGCGAGGATGTAAGGTATTATCAGCGAAGTGTTTCCGTAGATCAGAGCCTTCCCGAGCGTGGCCGGAAACTGATCCCATCCGATGCCCGTGATCGGCACGGTGATGAATGAATATGCCAGGCAGATCACGACAATCTCGCACACGCACCACATGATGTAGCCCAGGATGGTCATGTTGGTCTTGTTTCTGGTCTTGTACATTATGTACTTGCTGATGATTACTATCATAAGCGAGCCAAGCGCGAAAAGCACCGTGAAGACGAAGAACCTTGAGTTGCCCAGCGCCATCCAGCTGCTATGCGAGAACGGAAGGCTGACCAAAAGGAACACGATGGAGAACAACGCCGTGAACGTCACGGTGTAGATAAGTTGGTTCTTTCCCCGGAGATACCCCGGAACCGGCTTATTGAAAAAACTCATCATTTTCTCTTTTATGTGGCAAATATAACACTTTTTAGGATTATAAAAGAGCGGCGATTCACCACATATTCGGAAAAAACGCCACTTAAAACACGAAGACGGCGACTCCGGACGGTTATTCACCACTTAATTTTTGAGGGGCATGGGCATATTCATAATTTTGTTTGGTTAATACTTTAATTATAGGAATTTTATTTATGAGAATCATCGGTACAGGAAGCGCGCTTCCAAGAAAGGTTGTGACCAATGAGATGCTTACCGGATTCCTTGACACAAGCGATGAGTGGATCTACCCTCGCACGGGAATCAAGACAAGGCACGTGATCACCGACGAGAACCTGGAGGACCTCGGAGCCGAGGCTGTCAGCAAGGCTCTCGAAATGTCCGGTCTCAATGCCGAAGACATCGACCTGTTCGTCGTCTCGAACGTGGTTTCCGAATATGTCACCCCAAGCATAAGCTGCATAATCGGCGAGAAACTGGGGCTCAAGTGCCCAATGTTCGACATCAACTGCGCCTGCCCGGGATTTGTCTACGCCCTGGACATGGTGGAGGCTTACTACAAGGCCGGTAAGATCAGGAACGCCATCATCGCCTGCGTCGAGGAACCGACAAGGATGGCAAGCTGGAAGGACAGAGGGACATGCGTGCTGTTCGGCGACGGAGCCGGAGCCGTGGTGCTGACCGAAGGCGACAACGTCAAAGGCACAAAACTGCACTCCGAGCCGTCCAAGGAAGAGATCTGGGAAACCATCACGCTGAACGACACGCCTTACATCACGAAGAAGGAGGAGACCGTCCCGATGCAGATGAAGGGCCGCGAGGTCTTCAAGTTCGCCGTGAACGCCTGCACCCACGGAGTGGAGGATCTTCTCGACGAGGTGGGCATCGACAAGGGCGATGTCGCCTACTTCATGATCCATCAGGCCAACCAAAGGATCATCGACGCCATCATCAAATACATGGGGCAGCCGGCGGAGAAATTCCCTGTCAACATCACCGACCACGGCAACTCCTCATCGGCCTCCTGCCCTATCCTTCTTGACGAATGCAACAGGAAAGGAATGTTCAAAAGGGGGGATATCCTGGTCTTCAGCGCATTCGGAGCCGGACTTCTTTCAGGAGCCGCCGTGGTTGAATGGTAATCTGAACATTAATTAGTATATTTGCAAGAATATGATTAAAAGTGTTATATGTAACTTGCTCGGAATCGAGCGCCCTCTGTTTCAGGGAGGTATGGCCTGGATCGCGGATGCGAGACTGGCTGCCGCCGTGTCCAACGCCGGCGGACTTGGACTGATTTCCTCCATCAATTTCGGCACGGAAGCCGTAAGGGAGGAGATCCGCAAATGCAAAACGCTGACCGACAAGCCATTCGGTGTCAACATCATGCTCCAGGCTCCTAACGCCGGAGAAGTCGCCGACATGCTCATCGAGGAAGGCGTAAAGATCGTGACCACCGGAGCCGGCTCACCGGCCGCCTACATGGAGAAATGGAAGGCCTCTGGGATCAAGGTGATCCCTGTCGTGGCCTCCGTAGCCTACGCCCTCAAGATGCAGGAACTCGGAGCCACTGCCGTTGTCGCCGAAGGAGCAGAATCCGGAGGACACATCGGAGACATCCACACAATGGCTCTCGTACCGCAAGTAGTTGACGCTCTTGACATTCCCGTGCTGGCCGCAGGTGGGATATTCGATGGCCGCGGAGTCGCCGCCGCATTCATGCTCGGCGCGCAGGGAGTACAGGTCGGCACAAGATTCCTCATCGCCGACGAGTGCCACATACACGAGAACTACAAGGCAAGGCTGATCGCCGCATCCGATGTCAGCACCATGGTGACAGGAAAATCACTTGGAGACGCTGTGCGCGGACTCAAGACCCCTTTCACCAAGAAATTCTTCAAGATGGAATATGACCCTGCCGTGCCGAAGGAGGAGGTTCTGAAATTCGGAACCGGATCCATGCGCAAGGCCGTGTTCGACGGTGACCTTGCGGGAGGCAGCTTCCTTGCCGGAGAAGTCGCCGGAATGATCAAGAAAAAAGAGACAGCCAAAGAGATTGTAGAAGACCTCATGGACGGGGCCGAGAAACTGCTCGCCAATGCTCCGGGGCTTCTATCCAACTAAACAATAACAGATTATAAAAAGATTAAGCATGAATAAAAGAGTAGTCATTACAGGTATGGGAGTCATCTCCCCGGTAGGAAATGATGTCAACACCTTCTGGAGCAACCTTTGCAACGGAGTGTGCGGCATCGATTACATCAAGTCCTTCCCTACGGACAACCTCCCGGTCGGAATCGCAGGTATCATCAAGGATTTCAAGGCCGAGGAATACGGTATGGACAAGCCGTTCATAAGAAAGCAGGACTTGTTCACACAGTACGGCGTGGCCGCCGCCTATCAGGCGATGAAGCAGTCCGGGCTCTCCTCACAAGGTGAAAACAAGAACATCGACCCTTTCAGGCTCGGAGTCTACTTCGGTTCCGGAATCGGTGGATTCGCCACACAGTACAGGGAGATCTCCAAGATGATCGAGGATCCTTCAGGACAGTGGATCTCTCCGCTGTTCATCCCGACGATGATCTCCAACATCGCCGCCGGACACATCGCCATCCTGAACAACGCCCAGGGTCCATGTCTTGACATCGTGACAGCCTGTGCCACATCGACCAACGCCATGGGTGAGGCTTTCCGCGCCATCAGAAACGGCTATGCCGACGCGATCATCACCGGAGGCTGCGAGAACGCCACCATCCCGATCGGCATCGTCGGTTTCGCCAACGCCAAGGCCCTCTCCAGAGCCACGGATCCGAACTACGCCTCACTTCCTTTCAACGGCAACCGCGCCGGTTTTGTCATGGCTGACGGTTCCGCAGCGCTTGTGCTTGAGGAATACGAGCATGCGAAAGCCCGTGGAGCGCAGATACTCGGCGAGATGGTCGGCTACGGCAACACCTGCGACGCCTACCACTCCACAGCCCCGAGGCCGGACGGCACCACACAGGCAAAGTGCATCGAACTCGCCCTTGAGGAGGCCGGATTCGACAAGGAGAAAGACAATCTCTACATCAACGCGCACGGTACGGGCACAAAACTGAACGATGTCGCCGAGACCCTGGCCTACAAGATCGCTCTGGGAGACTTCGCCTACAAGGCCCACATCAGCTCCATCAAGTCCATGACCGGACACATGTTCGGAGCCGCGGGATCCGCAGAGGCGATCGCCACGGTGCTTGCCCTCCGTGACGGCATCTGCCCTCCTACCATCCACCTCGACACTCCGGATCCGGAGTGCGACCTCGACTACACTCCTAACACAGCGGTCAAGACCGATCTGACCCTCGGTATCTCCGACTCGTTCGGATTCGGAGGGCATGACGCGTGCGTGGCCTTCAGAAAGTGTGAGTAATTCATTTAAAACCAGAATCATGGATAAGGAAGAGATCAAAAAGTTCCTGCCTCACAGAGAACCCATGCTTCTCATTGAGGAGGCCTACATCGACGAGGAAGGCACGGCTCATTCCAAATACCGCATCAAGGAGGACGAGTTCTTCACAAGAGGCCACTTTCCTGGCAACCCTGTCGTTCCGGGAGTGATCCTTTGCGAGATCATGGCACAAAGCTGCGCGATTCTCGTCAAGGATGAGATTCCGGGACACCTCACGCTTTATGCCGGACTTGACAAGGTACGTTTCAAGAACTCCGTGAAGCCGGGGGATCTGTGCGAGGTGACAGCCAAGTTGATCGACAGGCGCGGACAACTTTTCTTCTGCACCGCCAAACTTGAGGTGAACGGCAGGCTCTGCTGCAAGGGCGAGCCAAGCTTCGCCCTCGTCCCGATCGAATAAGCAAATGGAATACAGACGGTTAGGCGAGGAAGAGTTCCAGGACATCGAATCCAGGATCCTGTACGAGGACAACCACATCATGGTCTTCAACAAGAGGGCCGGAGAGATTGTCCAGGCGGACAAGACCGGAGACGAATGCCTTGCCGAGACTCTGAAAGCCTTCATCGCCCAAAGAGATGACAAGCCGGGCAAGGTGTATGTGGGGATTCCGCATCGCCTTGACCGGCCTGTCAGTGGTATCACGATGTTCGCCAAGACATCAAAGGCTCTTTCAAGACTCTCGGAGATGTTCCGGTCCGGGAATATTCACAAGATCTATTGGGCGCTGTGCTGCAAGGCGCCGGAGAAGGAGTCCGCGGAATTGGATGACTGGCTGGTGCGTAATGAGAAGATGAACAAAAGCTTCATCGCCAAAGGGGGCGAAAAGACTCCGGGAGCCAAACTGGCAAAGCTGATCTACACCCATTTGAGGGACACGGAGAGATACTCCCTGCTTGAGGTTCAGCTGCTTACGGGAAGGCATCACCAGATCCGCTGCCAACTTGCGGGGATGGGCTGCGTCATCAAGGGCGATCTGAAATACGGCGCTCCGCGGTCGAATCCCGACGGAGGAATATGTCTGCATTCACATGAGATAAGATTCATCCACCCGGTCCGGAAAGAGGAGATGGACATCATCGCTCCGCCTCCTGAGAGCTGGAAGATAGGGTAATGATTCAGAAGCAGGGTGATTTGGAAGGCCTCTTCCAATCACCCTACTTTCTTTCAAGCTCACGTAAATAGTCCTGCAGCCATTCGGAAGGGGTCTTCCCGGTGTTCACCTTGAAGGACATGTTGAACGAGACCGAAGAGTGGAATCCGGACATCTCCGAGACCTCCCCCATCTTCAGCCTCGGATCCGTCTTCAACAGCTCTATGGCTCTCCTCACTCTGTAAAAGTTGACAAACTGCCTGAAATTGCGCCCGGAAAGGATGTTTATCGTCTTCGAAAGATACAACTTGTTCGTGAACATTCTGTCCGCAAGACTCGACATGTCGAAAGTCTGGTCAAGGTAGGGGCGTTTCTCCTCCATGTACATCACCACTCTCCTGTAGAGATTGTTCATCTTTCTGTCATCGTCCACCTTCTCGGCATAGGAAGACCTTAGGTTGCCTTTTATGATGTCCTTGATCCTTTCCTCCGTGTCAGATGGAATGATGAAAGTCCTTCCTGTCATCGCCCTGAGATACAGGACAGCATACAGAGCCATGTAGAGCAGCGCCGTCACGACTGAAAGCACATCGCCCAGATGGCCCACCGCATAGATCGCGGACAACAACATCACCCCTGCCACCAGATAGATCATCGAATAGATGAAACGGGCGTACTCTTCGACATTATGCCAGACGGCGGTGTTACGGAACATGGCTCTGATGGCGGAGAACCGCTTGTAGGTCAAGCGGAAGAAATAGACAAGGACAAACAGGAACATCGGAGCGAACGAAAACGCCACCCTCTGAAACCGGTAATCAAGTGTTCCCTTCGGTTTGGACGCATACACGAACAATGTCATCAAGGTGAACGACAACAGGCATAATGAAGCCAATAGCGAACTCTTCGGCTTCTCGAACGAACAAGGATACATCACCAGCACCGCCGCGGCGCACGAAAGATCCGCCGCCAGCTCACGGGTCTCAAACGGGGAGTCGAAGACAAGCTCACAAACCGCCAGAACAACCCCGCCAAGACACGAGGACATCCGGATCGCATACCTCCGGGTGCGATTGCCCTTGCTGCTGATAAGGTCATAGACGAAGAAGAAAGACAGTTCGACAATAGCCAGCAAAGTAATGATACGTGTCATGTGGTCAATTCTTGTAATGGTGGTCAAAGCCAAGGTAGAAATTAAAACCCCCAGGCGGTGGTTTGCCCGGGGGTACGATGCTATATTTAAACGTTTTTTATAAAAAACTAACTTTTCTTTGCGACTTTGATGGACTCGAATCCTTGTCCATAGACTCCGCTTACGGAGGAAATCGAAAGGAATGCGTCCGGATCCTCACGTTTGATGGCTTTCAGGAGGAGATTCACGTCCGTTTTCCTGGTGATGACCATCAGAACGGATGCAGGCTGCTTGGTGTACCAGCCCTCGCCGTTCAGCACAGTCACGCCACGATGGAAGTCCCTGACTATCATGTCCGCGATCTGCTCATACTTCCTTGACAGGACAAAAAGCTGAACGCTCTGCTTAGAGCCGGCGAGATAGAGGTCCACCACATAGCCATTGACCGTCACGATGATCATGCCATAGACAGCGATGGAGAACTTGGCGTCAAACGGAAGAAGCTGGCCGTCCGCTCCGTAGGAAGGGAACAGCAGGGATGAGGAAATGATGAACACATCGATGATAAGGATGATGCGCCCCGGGGAGATATTTCTGAATTTCGTGATTATCATCGCCAAGATGTCGGTCCCTCCCGTGCTTCCGCCTTGCGAGATCGACATGCCGATGCCAACGCCAGCCATTGATCCGCCGATGATCGAGCACATCAGTTTCCCGTTCGAAAGCGCGAAATCCTGGATGATGGTCTGAGGGATTATGGCCTGGAACAGGTTGAGGCAAGCGGACGCGAGGACGATGGCATAGATTGTCTTCGCACCGAACGAAGGCCCGATGATAATCACGGAGATGATCAGCAGGATCGTGTTGATCACAAAATAAGAGTATCCCATCTTGATGCCGGTGGCATACTGGATGATGGCGCTTATACCGGAGACACCGCCACCGATAAGGTTGTTCGGGGCAAGGAAAATAGCCCAACCAACCGTGTAGACAACTATACCGAGGGTGATGAGAAGGTACTCCTTGACTCCTCGAAGAATTGTTGAAGAATTGATTGACATAAACTATTTCACAACAAAATTAACTATCTTGCCAGGAACGACAATCACCTTGACGACATTCTGGCCGCCGACATACTTGACGGTCTGCTCCATCCCGCGGATCTCGGCCTCGACCTCCTTAGGAGACAGAGACTTAGGCAGTTCGACAGTGAAGCGCATCTTGCCGTTGAACGAGACCGGATAGGTCACGTTGTCCTCGGCTGCCAGCGCCGGATCAAACTCAGGGAAACGGGCGTAGGTGATGCTTTCCCCGTGGCCAAGAGCCTCCCAAAGCTCCTCGGCGATGTGCGGGGCGAACGGCGAGAGCATTATCGTCAACGGCTCAAGGATCTCACGCTTGCGGCATTTAAGGGCAGAAAGATCGTTCAGAGCGATCATGAACGCGCTGACCGTCGTGTTGAAGGAGAAGTGCTCGATGTCGTCCTGCTCCTTGGCGATCAGCTTGTGGAGAACCTTAAGCTCTTCAGGTGTGGCCTTCTCATCGGTCACGACGAGGTCATCCCCGTCAAAGAACAGCCTCCAGAACTTGCGCAGGAAGCGGTTCACACCGTCGATACCCTTTGTGTCCCAAGGCTTTGACTGCTCAAGAGGGCCAAGAAACATCTCATAGAGACGAAGGGTGTCGGCACCGTAGTCATCGCAGATGTTGTCCGGATTGACGACGTTGTACATCGACTTGCTCATCTTCTCGACGGCCCATCCGCAGACATATTCACCATTCTCAAGAATGAACTCCGCGTCGGCGAACTCCGGCCTCCAGGCCTTGAACGCCTCAAGGTCGAGCCTGTCGTTGCGGACGATGTTGATGTCCACGTGGATCTCGGTGGTCTCGTACTGATCCTTCAGGCCGAGGGAGACGAACTTGTTGGTGCCGACGATCCTGTAGACGAAGTTGGACCGGCCTTGGATCATGCCCTGGTTGACCAGCTTGCGGAAAGGCTCGTCCTCGCAGACGTAGCCAAGGTCGAAGAGGAACTTGTCCCAGAAGCGGGAATATATCAGGTGTCCCGTGGCATGTTCCGTACCACCGATGTAGAGGTCAACGTCACGCCAATATTCATCAATCTTCCTGTCCACCAAGGCATTGTCGTCGTGAGGATCCATGTAGCGGAGATAGTAGGCGCTGGATCCGGCGAATCCCGGCATCGTGCTGGTCTCCAGAGGGTAGCCCTCGTAGGTCCAGTCCTTCGCCCTGGCGAGAGGCGGCTCACCGCTCTCGGTCGGCTTGAACTCTGTTATCTCCGGAAGGGTCAGCGGCAGCTTCTCGAACGGAACAGGGGTCGGGATGCCGTCCTTGTAGTAGATCGGGAACGGCTCGCCCCAGTACCTCTGGCGGCTGAAGATCGCGTCGCGGAGACGATAGTTGACCTTCCTGTGGCCGAAGCCCTGTTTTTCGACATATTCAATGGCGGCAGGGATCGCGTCCTTGACATCCAGCCCGTTGAGGAAGCCGGAGTTGATCATACGGCCCTCTTTCGCGTCGAAACTCTCCTCGCTGACATCGCAGCCCTCGATGAGAGGGATGATCGGCAGGTTGAACTTTCTGGCGAACGCATAGTCGCGGCTGTCGTGCGCCGGAACGGCCATGATGGCGCCGGTGCCGTAGCCCGCGAGGACATATTCAGAAATCCAGATCGGCACCCTGCCGCCGGTCATCGGGTTCACTCCATAAGAGCCGCTGAACACGCCGGTGACGGTCTTTGTCTGGGCGATCCTCTCGCGCTCGGTCTTCTTTTTTACCGCCGCAAGATACTCATCCACAGCCTCTTTCTGATCCGGAGCGGTCAGAAGCGGCACCAGGTCGCTCTCCGGGGCCAGCACCATGAAGGTCACTCCGAACATCGTGTCGGCGCGGGTTGTGAATATGGTCACATCGTGCTCTGTCTCACCATTGTAGCACTTGAAAACAGCCTCGCAGCCGTTGGACTTTCCGATCCAGTTGCGCTGCATCTCCTTGAGGGAGTCGGTCCAATCGATCTTGTCCAACCCTTCGAGGAGTCTTCCGGCGTAGGCCGAAACCCTGAGCTGCCACTGACGCATCTTCTTCTGCTCCACCGGGAAACCGCCGCGCACGGAAAGCCCGTCCTTCACCTCGTCATTGGCGAGAACGGTTCCCAGGCCGGCGCACCAGTTCACGGCGGTCTCGCCCTGGTAGGCGATGCGGTAGTTCATCAGGACATCGGACTTCTCCTTTTCTGAATATGCACGCCACTGTTCCGCCGTAAAAGGCTCATGCTCAGTGCAGGCCGCATTGACGGCAGCGCTTCCGCCCCTCTCGAAAGCCGAGATAAGATCCTCTATCGGACGAGCCTTACGGGCATCGTTGTCGTACCATGAGCCGAACATTTTCAGGAAAGCCCATTGAGTCCACTTGTAGTAGGCCGGATCGCAGGTGCGGATCTCGCGGCTCCAGTCGTAGGAGAAACCGATCCTGTCCATCTGCTGACGGTAACGGTTGATGTTGTTCACCGTAGTCACTTCCGGATGCTGGCCGGTCTGGATGGCGTACTGCTCGGCGGGGAGTCCGAAGGCGTCGTAGCCCATCGGGTGAAGGACATTGAAGCCCTTCAGCCTCTTGTAGCGGGAATATATGTCGCTGGCGATGTAGCCCAACGGATGGCCGACATGCAGGCCTGCTCCGGACGGATAAGGGAACATGTCCAGAACATAGAACTTCGGCTTTGAGGGATCCTCCTTGGTCTTGAAGGTGCCGCGTTCAGCCCAATAGGTCTGCCACTTTTTTTCAATTTTCCTGAAATCGTAGTCCATTTTATTATTGCAATTGATTAATTATCATGCTTTTTCAGCCCGAAACTTCCTTTCTTCTCAAGCCGGAACTCCACGTAGAGAGACATCCTTGACTTGACCTTCTTGCCCATCAGCCAGCCCGGCTTCCAGTCCGGCGACGCGCTGATGATCCGCACGGCCTCCTCGTCCAGAAGCGGATCCACACCCTTGAGAACCTTGACATCCTTGACCCTGCCCTTCTCGTCGATCACGAAATCCACGAGCACACGACCCTGGATGCCGTTTTTCACCGCCTCCTTAGGGTACTTCATGTAGGTGTAGACCCATTTTTCGAGAAAGACTCTCGGATCGCGGCTGCCAAGGAACGACGGCCTGTAGTCGCAATCATAATAAGGCACAACGTTGTCCTTACCTTTGGCAGAGGTCAACCCTGATAGGTCAGAAGGATTGAAGATCGGCTTCGGCCCGTTGATGAGAGCCACGGAATAATTGTAGACATATTCAAGCTCCCTTTCCATCGTGTCGAAGTCGATGATGGACTGGGTGTCGCGTTCGGTGCAATATTCAGGGTAATGTCCTGTGGTGAAGAGGATTGACGGGATCTCCTTGTCGTAGAAGGCCCTGTGGTCGGAAGTGAAAGGCTCCGCCGCCGTGAGCGTCGGCAGGATCGGCTGGAGCTGCCCGGCCATCGACTTGACGACCTCGTTCATGTCGGCGTTGGAGGAGGTGTAGGCGTAGAAGCCGCTGGAGCCGGTCCCCACCATGTCCAGGTTGATCATCGCGTCGATCTCCTTGACATCCGAGAACGCCCTGTTCAGGAAGTACCACGATCCGGCGAAGGTCTGGCAGGAGGCGCCGAACGCCACGAACAGCACTGATCTGCCGAGCAACTGCCTGTTGGTCCGGAGCATGCGGGACAACTCCAGCATCATCGCGAGACCGGAGGCGTTGCCGTTGGCTCCGTAATAGGTCCGTTCGACAGTCCGCCCATCGATCGTCATGGTGTCGGAGCCGAGGTTATCCATCCTTGCTCCGATGACTATATATCTGTTTCTCAGCGCTTTGTCGCCGCCCTGCAAGAATGCTATCACATTGCGGGAGGTAAGCGTGTCGCCACTTTCCTGCCTGATGCCGAAGATGTCGCCGTCCTTTCCGGAAAGCACATCGAGACCGTACCTGCCGAAGACTTCGGTGACATATTCAGCGGTCATTCTCTCCCCTTCCGAACCGGCCTTGCGACCCTCCATGACCGCCGCCGAGATGGTCGAGACGTGTTCCTTGAGCGCGCGGACCGTCTCGCTGTCGTCCAGGTCAGCGAACGAGGCTCCGTTTCTGAATTGGGCGCTGGCTTGAATGCCCCCGAAGAGAATGGCGCAGATTGCCGAAATGATCGTGATTTTTCCTTTCATCATTGTTTCCGTTCTAAAATCCACGCGCCCTTAGGGCAAAAATCCTGCCTCTGGAGTTCTTTGAGAGATTCCTGTGCCTTGCCTGGATCATCCGTTCCGCACACTCCGACGGCGGTGCTGTTGCGGAAAGCCAGAAGTTCCCCCTTGTAGCCTTTGCCGGCGATCTCCTTGATGTAGCGCTCGGCATTTTCTTTGTTAGAGAACGAGCCCAGAATCACGACGAAACGATAGCGATGATTGGCCTGACGAACAGAATCAGCGGCTGCAAGCGAGTCAGCCACAGCCTTCCGGGCAGCCTCCAGCGAGTCCTGGCGGGCGCGGAGAGCCTCCTCGTCCTTTCTGATGGACTCCGCCTTGGCCTCAATCCACTCAGAGTCAGGACGTCCGGCGAGCCTCCGGAAGAAGTCGCAGCCCGTTGCCATGAAGGCGACGAGCACAAAAAACGTCAGTGTCAAGAACACATTTCTCATAACCTACAAAGTTAGCAAAATTCCACCCGCTTCAAAAATATATTTTTTTTAAGAAATAAGTATCTTTGCAGATTGGATAACAACTAGACAACAACGAATATTTGAGCCACTAAGTGGCGAGAGTAAGTCCCTCCCCCGAGGGGAGGGATTTAGGGAGGGGGTAACGTGAAAGGTCCCACGGGGTGTGCGGAGCACATCCCTCCCCCGAGGGGAGGGATTTAGGGAGGGGGTAACGTTAAAACGTGAATTTGTGCGGTGTGCAATCGCCGCAATTTATAATGATTTTTTTATTTGCAGGCGATTGCCTGCTTACAAAAGGTTAATATTATGGCATCAAGAGAAATCAAATTTTCCCTCGTTTACAGGGACATGTGGCAGTCATCAGGCAAGTACGTGCCCCGCGTCGACCAACTCGTGGAGGTCGCCCCGGCCATCATTGATATGGGTTGCTTCGACCGCGTCGAGACCAACGGCGGCGCCTTCGAGCAGGTGAACCTACTTTTCGGCGAGAACCCCAACGTGGCCGTCCGCCGCTGGACAGCCCCTTTCCACAAGGCCGGCATCCAGACGCATATGCTTGAAAGAGGCCTCAACGCCCTCAGAATGAACCCGGTACCGGCGGATGTCAGGGAACTGATGTTCAAGGTCAAGAAAAAGCAGGGCACCGACATCTCCCGCTCCTTCTGCGGCCTGAACGACCACAGAAACCTGCGCCGCTCCGTCGAGTTCGCCAAGAAAGGCGGAATGATCTCGCAGGTGGCCCTCTCCATCACCAGCTCCCCTGTCCACACGGTCGAGTACTACATGGGCATCGTGGACAAGGTTGTTGAATATGGAGCCGACGAGATCTGCCTCAAGGACATGGCGGGCATCGGCCGTCCGACCTTCCTCGGCCAGCTCACACGCGACATCAAGAAGAAATACCCTCATATTCTTGTCCAGTACCACGGCCACTCGGGACCGGGCTTCTCCCCTGCCTCGATGCTTGAGGTGGCCCGCGCCGGCGCTGATGTCCTGGACGTGGCCGTCGAGCCGCTCTCCTGGGGCAAGGTCCATCCGGACGTGATCACCATCAGGGAGATGCTGAAGGCCGACGGATTCCTTGTGAAGGATCTGAATATGGACGCATACATGGAGGTGCGCCGCCTCACGCAGAAGTTTATCGACGACTTCCTCGGCTACTGGATCAACCCTTCCAACGCCAAGATGAGCTCGCTGCTCGTGGGCTGCGGCCTTCCTGGCGGAATGATGGGCTCGATGATGGCCGACCTCAAGGGCTTCCAAGGTGCTATCAACGCCGCCGAAAGGGCTCACGGCCGTCCTGAGATCAGCCTCGACACCCTGATGGTCAAGCTGTTCCAGGAGGTTGAATATGTCTGGCCGCGTCTCGGATTCCCGCCACTTGTGACTCCGTTCAGCCAGTACACGAAGAACACCGCGCTGATGAACCTCCTGAACCTTTTGAACGGCAAGCCTCGCTGGACCACGATCGACAAGGACACCTGGAACATGATCCTCGGCAAGATGGGCCGCCTCCCTGGAGAGCTCGCTCCGGAGATCGTACAGCTCGCCAAGGAGAAAGGCATGGAGTTCTACACCGGCGACCCTCAGGAGATGTACCCGGACGAGCTTCCGAAATTCCGTCAGATGATGAAGGAAGAGGGCTGGGACGAAGGTCAGGACGAGGAGGAACTCTTCGAGTTCGCGATGCACGAGCGCCAGTACAGGGACTATCGGAGCGGCGTGGCCAAAGAGCGTTTCAACGCCGAGCTGGCCGACCTCAAGGCCAAGGCGAACGCCCCGATCGAGGTGGTACGTCCTGTGGTCGAGATGCCGAAGTTCGATGTGGATGAATATGCCAGGCGCTATCCTCACGCAGTTCCTGTCCAGGCTCCGGCCAAGGGTCAGCTTCTCTGGCAGGTCGATGTGGAGGACGATTCCGTAGCTCCGATCGCCGGCACAGAGGTCAAGGCCGGAAAAGGCATAGGTTTCGTGCAGACATATTACGGAATGGAGGAACTGGTTCCCGCCGTTGACGGCCGCATAGTGGCCACCCTCGGCAAGCAGGGTGACAAGGTCGCCAAAGGTGAGATCGTCGCCTTTGTCGAAGGTTCCGCCGACGCCGCTGGCGCAGCCGGGGATGCAGGTGCAGCCGGTTCCGCTGGCGCAGCCGGGGATGCAGGTGTAGCCGGTTCCGCTGGCGCAGCCGACGCAGCCGCCAAGTAATGAATATTCAAAAAGGATTGAAAGCTGTCTCTCCGGTCACTTCAGCAGACTCAGTGACCGGAGAAACTTTAATCGCTTCGACAAGTTCAGAGGCCGAAAAAGCGACTTGCCGTAACAACACCATTGTTTCGGGCGCTTCGGTGGTTGGCAGACTTTGCCAAACCGTAAGCCCTGAGGCCGAAAAAGCGACCTGCCGTAACAACACCATTGTTTCGGGCGCTTCGGTGGTTGGCAGACTTTGCCAAACCGCAAGCCCAGAGGCCGAAAAAGCGACTTGCCGTAACAACACCATTGTTTCGGGCGCTTCGGTGGTTGGCAGACTTTGCCAAACCGTAAGCCCTGAGGCCGAAAAAGCGACTTACCGTAGCAACACCATTGTTTCGGGCGCTTCGGTGGTTGGCGGACTTTGTCAAACCGTATGCCCTGAGGCCGAAAAAGTGACTTGCCGTAACAACACCATTGTTTCGGGCGCTTCGGTGGTTGGCAGACTTTGCCAAACCGTAAGCCCTGAGGCCGAAAATATAGGCTCAACCATAGAAAGATTAAACACATACGAGTCGTTTCCAGACCGCAATCCAATTCCCGTTGAGCGGCATCCTTTCGAGCCATTCCTGCCGGCTAATGCCAAGGTGCTGATGCTGGGCAGTTTCCCGCCCCAATCCAAACGCTGGAGCATAGATTTTTACTACCCGAATTTCATCAACGACATGTGGCGGATTATGGGTCTGATATTTTTCAACGACAAGAACCGTTTCGTGGACGTTGCCGCCAAGAAATTCAGACTGGATGACATAGTGGATTTCTGCACCGGAACCGGCATAGCGATGTACGACACCGCCACCGCCGTCCGCCGCCTGAAAGACAACGCCTCAGACAAGTTTCTGGAGGTAGTGACCCCGACCGACATCCCCGCCCTGTTAAGGCAGATCCCTCAGTGCCAAGCCATTGTCACCACCGGAGAAAAAGCCACCGACACCCTCTGCCAAACCTTCGGCGCCACCCCACCGGCCACCGGGGAATATTCCGAATTCCATTTCGAAGGCCGTCCGATGCGCCTCTACCGCATGCCCTCTTCCTCCAGAGCCTACCCCCTCCCCCTGGAACAGAAAGCCGCCGCCTACCGCCGCCTCTTCACCGCCCTCAATATGGTATAGCCAGTATAGCCAGCCCCGGTGCAGTTCCACGGCGTGTCACAACGGTGCAGTACCACGGTGCGTCACAACGGTGCAGTTCCACGGCGCATCACAACGGTGCTGTACTACGATGTGATCCCACACCCCACCTCAGGCAACATTTTAGCCCAATATCGTCACCCGAAAGTGCAGCACGGCACGCTTGAGCGACACCTCAGCGCTTCTTCGTCGCCCGAGAGTGCAGCACGACACTTTCAGGCGACACTTCAGCCCATTTTCGTTGCCGAAAGGTGCAGGGCAGAATGACGTAAGGATGAAGGGGACTCTTCGGCAACGAAATCCATACTTTTCGTCGCCCGAGGGTGTAGCGCGGCACGCTTGGGTGACACTTCCGAGCATTTTCGTCGCCCGAGAGTGCAGTACGACACTTTCAGGCGACACTTCAGCCCATTTTCGTTGCCGAAAGGTGCAAGGCAGAATGACGTAAGGATGAAGGGGACTCTTCGGCAACGAAACCCATACTTTTCGTCGCCCGAGTGTAAAGTACGACACGATTAGGCAACACTTTCGTACATTTTCGTCGCCCAAGAGTGCGGCACGACACGCCTGGGCAACACTGTCGCGCATTTTCGTCGCCCGAGGGTGCAGTACGACACTTTCAGGCGACACTTCAGCCCATTTTCGTTGCCGAAAGGTGCAAGGCAGAATGACGTAAGGATGAATGGGACTCCTCGGCAACGAAACCCACACTTTTCGTCGCCCGAGGGTGCAGCGCGGCACGCTTGGGTGACACTTCTATCCATTTTCGTTGCCCAAGAGTGCGGCACGACACGCTTGGGCAACACTGTCGCGCCTTTTCGTCGCCCGAGGGTGCAGTACGACACGTTCAGGCAACACTTCAGCCCATTTTCGTTGCCGAAAGGTGCAGGGCAGAATGACGTAAGGATGAAGGGGACTCTTCGGCAACGAAATCCATACTTTTCGTCGCCCAAGAGTAAAATACGGCACGCTTGGGTGACACTTCCGAGCATTTTCGTCGCCCGAGGGTACAGTACGACACTTTCAGGCAACACTTCAGCCCATTTTCGTTGCCGAAAGGTGCAAGGCAGAATGACGTAAGGATGAATGGGACTCTTCGGCAACGAAACCCACACTTTCCGTCGCCAGGGGGGCTGGGCTACTTCTACCTTATGTCGTAGAGGTTGGAGTTGCCGGAGGGGTAGTACGGGAGAGAGGGGTCTTCGATCAGGGCATCCACGTTCAACTTGTGACGGGCCATTACGTTGCGCTCAAGGAAGGACTTTTGGAGGTCGAGGGTGAAGTGCATGAATCCGGCGACGGAGTGGTTGTTGGACAGATAGCGGTAGGCACGGTAGTCAAAGCCGTTGCCGGAGAACACTTTGGCGATGGCATCCACGCCACAGAAGGAATAGCCGTCACTGTCGATCCGGGAATATGGCACGAGGTCGTCATCGGTGCCATGCAGCATCATTGTCGGGCAGGGATGTCTGCGGGCATATTCAATAGACCCTCCCTTGACCAGGATGGCTCCGGCGAAGGACATCACACCGGCATAGTTGAAGCCCTCCGGCAACACTGACGCGACGGGCGTTCCGTTACAGATCTCATATTCAGCCTGTAACGCGGTTATCGCGCCGGCGGAGGATCCAGCGACCACAAGGGCGGACGGATCTATGCCCAGATCATCCCGATGCTCGATCAGATAGGATGTCGCGCTGAACAGATCCTCAACCGCAAGGTTTATAGCCCTTTCCAACAGCACGACGAACTCCGAGGCGGTAACGCCCCTAACCCCCTTTAAGCCAAGGCGGTAGTCAATCGCCACCACCCCATAGCCATCATCAGTCAGATCCCTGAACCACTCGATAGCCGTCCCGTCACGCCTGTTCCCTTCCATGAACCCGCCTCCGAACACATAGAGGATCGTCGGCTTCCTGCGGCCGTCAATCTCCGTCACGCTCCCCTCCGCCGGAGAGTAGATGTCCATGAAAAGCGCCGAAGTGTCTTTCCGTGAATATTCCAAAGTCCAGCGCGGAGTCAGTTCCCGCGCAGAGACCCACATCCCGGCGCCGAGCGGACACACGGACAGCATCAGCGCCATCAAAAAGGTTATTTTCCTCATATTCAATA
>Ga0129310_1000096_pt1 | contig 118707 bp, 115 predicted proteins | sample Go1ome_2_FD_94433 | JGI IMG/M metagenome (GOLD analysis project Ga0129310, IMG submission 94433) | Western lowland gorrila individual fecal microbial communities from Wisconsin, USA - Go1022A metagenome | ecosystem: Host-associated > Mammals > Digestive system > Large intestine > Fecal... | reverse complement strand
GGCCCCATTTGTATTATGCGGGTGTGGTGGAATAGGCAGACACAAGGGACTTAAAATCCCTCGGTAGCGATACCGTGCCGGTTCAAGTCCGGCCACCCGCATTGCAATTAAGTTCTGATGCTGAAAGGTATTGGGACTTTTCTTGTAATTATATTGGGTTAGCGGCTATGGTGGAATTGGCAGACACGATGGGTTTAGGTCCCATTGGGAGACCGTGCAGGTTCGAGTCCTGTTAGCCGCATGCGATAGAGTCTTATTTTATAAGGCTCTTTTTTCTTACATTTTTTGAGATGTTGCAAATTGAGATGTTGCAAATTGAGATGTTGCATATTGAGATTTTGCATTTTGATGTGCTGCATTTGATGTACGGCATTCTGTGTTGTATGGCGGGGCCAATTTTGAATGGATCATAAGGTATGTTTATAATATGACATATAGTTGTCATGTTTGACCTGTTATAATAAAAAAGCCAGTGTAATTTTAGCATATGTTTAAGGCAGAAAATGTTTAAAGAAGAATGACTTAAAGAAGAACGGCTTAAGGAAGGACGGACTAGGGAACAGTGAATTAAAGGAGAGCGGCATATGAAATTAGATGGATTTGGTATTTTTGTTAAGGACATGGGGACAATGATACGGTTTTACCGGGATGTGCTTGGATTTGAGATTAGGGAAGACGAGAATTGCAGTAATGTGTTTTTGGAAAAGGATGGGACTCTGTTTTTGTTTTATGGCAGAAGGGATTTTGAGAGTATGACGGGGAAGCAGTTCCAATATGCGGATCAGGTGAATGGGCATTTTGAGATTGCACTGAGTGTTGATGATTATAAAGCCGTGGATGAGACTTTTAAGACGGTGGTGGCAAAGGGCGCGGTCCCTGTCATGGCACCTACAACAGAACCTTGGGGACAGCGTACCTGTTACGTGGCGGACCCGGAGGGAAATCTGGTGGAGATCGGTTCATTTGTGAAGGGAGATTAAGGTACGATGGAAGAATTTAAACGCATAACAATGGACAACCTGGATAAGGAACATATATGCTGCTGCATTTCCGATAAAAAAGGGGAGAACTGCGTGGCATCAAAGAAAGCATGGCTTCGGGACAGACTGCAGGAGGGACTTGTTTTTAATAAGCTGGATGTGCGCGGAAAGGTTTTTATTGAATATATACCGGCTGAATACGCCTGGGCGCCCATTGAGGCCAAGGGATATATGTATATTGACTGTCTGTGGGCTTCCGGCCAATATAAGGGTAAGGGATACGGGGACAGCCTGATGGAACAGTGCATTCAGGACAGCAAAGACAAGGGAAAGCTGGGATTGGTCTGCATTTCTTCCAAGAAGAAAATGCCTTTTTTGTCTGATCCGGGATTTATGAGGCATAAAGGCTTCAAACTGGCAGATACATCCAGCCCTTATTTTGAACTGCTGTATCTGCCTTTTGACAGTGAGGCCGGCGTGCCGTGGGTGAAAGCATGCGCCAAGGACGGTAGGATCGATGAGATGGGCTGGGTCCTCTATTATTCTAACCAATGTCCTCACACAGAGAAGTATGCGCCGCTCTTGGCCGATATTATTAAGGGCCAGGGAATGGAGTGCAGGCTTCATAAGATAGATTCAAGGGAGGCCGCACAGTCAGCGCCTGTGTTGTTCACCACCTACGCCTTGTTTTATAATGGGAAGTTTGTTACCAATGAGGTGTTGTCGGAGAAGAGTTTTGCAAAGCTGTGGGAGCGTATCAGAGAAAGGTAAGGGAAAAGGCAGGAGTATTCTACAGAATTATTCTGCAGAAATACAGCTATTTAAGTCAACAGCGATATGGTATATATGTACAAAAATAATCCTTAATAATAGCATAAAGTAACAAAGAAATATTTTTGATCCAAAATCGGACACCAGTCCTATAAAAAAATGCACATATAATTTAATATTAAGAACAGCTCCTGTGGTGATTATGGTTTGCTGCATGGTCATAGATGGTAAAACCCATGATCTCTGTAAAATCCATGATCTCCGTAGAGGAAAATAATTAATTTGGAGGAAGTAATATGAAAAAGGCTGTTCTGAGTATGATGTTGGTATTGACAGTGGCATTATCGGGGATAGGGTGTGCAAAAAAGCCGGTTGCGAATACTGATCTGGGAAATGAATCAACTGCGCCGGGGACGGCAGAGGGGACACAGGCGGATGCGGCTGAGGAAAAGGGGAATGAGGCGGTGCAGATCCGGATCCTGGCTACCAGTGATATGCATGGGAAGTTTGTTCCCTATGACTATGCTCTGAATGAAGAGAGCATGTCGGGTAGTGTGGCACAGGTGGCTACCGCTGTCAAAGAACTGCGCAATGAGAATACGCTGGTAGTTGATGTGGGGGATGTGATCCAGGACAATTCTGCCGACCTGTTTATTGAGGATGAGATACATCCAATGATCCTGGCCATGAACAGAGTAGGTTATGATGTATGCGTGACCGGCAATCATGAATACAATTATGGGATGGATACATTAAAGCGGATCCTTTCCCAGAACCATGCAAAGATCCTTACGGGAAATGTATTTGACCAGGAAGGGAAGGCCATTGCGGATCCATACACAGTGATCGAAAAAGGGGGAGTTAAAATCGGCCTGATTGGAATGGTGACCCCCAACATTACCAAGTGGGACTCTGTCAATCTACAGGGGTGCACGGTTACTAACCCGGTGGATGAAACGAAAAAGGCCATTGACGAACTGGAAGGAAAAGTGGACCTGTTAATCGCAGTAGAGCATATGGGGGAGGATAATGAGTATGATGTGCCGGATTCCGGTGTCACGGATCTAGCCGAGAAGTGCCCGGAGTTGGATGTGATCCTGGCTGCCCATGAGCACAAGCTGGTGGAAGGAAAGCTTATAAACAATGTGCTTGTGGTAGAAAATAAGAACAGCGCCCAAACCATGGCCCAGATTGATATTACCCTGGAAAAGGATGAGAATGGTAATTATCAGGTCACAGACAGGGTTTCAAAGAGCATTGAGATCAGCGGATATGAGCCGGAAGCCGAGTTAATGGCAGAGCTGGAGCCGTACGATAAACGTGCCAAAGAGGTGGCTAACACTGTCATTGGAAGGTTAGAGGGCGGCGATCTTGCGCCGGATAATGAGGTTCCAGGGATTCCCCAGGCAGCCATAGAAGACACAGCCATGCTGGACCTTATCAACCAGGTTCAGATGTACTATACGGATGCGGATGTTTCTGCGGCAGCCCTGTTTAATGAGGACTCAAATCTGAGAGCAGGGGATATTAAGAAGTCGGATGTTTCGCTGATCTATAAATACACGAATACGCTGTACAAGCTGAGAATGACCGGCAAACAGCTGAGAACCTACATGGAGTGGAGTGCGGAATATTATAATACATACATGGATGGGGATCTGACGGTTTCGTTTAATCCGGATATCCGTATGTTTAATTATGATATGTTTGCAGGAGTTAATTATGAGATCAACGTGTCAAAGGAACCGGGCAGCCGGATCGAAAACCTGACTAAGAAGGACGGGACTCCGGTTCTGGATGACGATGTATTCATAGTGGCGGTCAATAATTACAGGGCCGGTACCCAACTGCTCAATTACGGCACCGTATACCAGGAGGGGGAAGTGCTTCCGGAGCTTTTGGAAATGGATGTCAAAGGAAATATAGGCGGGGTCAGGGAGCTGATCGCGGATTATATTGTAAATGTAAAAAACGGAGTGCTCGTTCCGGAGGTTGACCATAACTGGAAGATCACCGGGAATACCTGGAATGAGGAAGATCATAATAAGGCAGTGGAATTGGTAAAAGAAGGGAAAATATCCATTCCCATGTCAGATGACCAGAGGACTCCCAATGTGAAGTCGGTGACAGTGGAGGATTTAAAAAAGTAGGGAGCTTGTATCGCATTCCCAGGCGGAAATAATGATTGCAGAAATATAAGATAGCGTTTTCCGGCAGCGGTTTTCCTTAAGGGGGGAACCAAAGCCGGGGACGCTATTTTATTTTGCTAACTGGACAGAAATTATGGATCTGTTTATTAGCCGCCATGATCATTGATAAAAAGCACATTAAAAATATGTGCATATTGCATAAAAGTAAAACGTAATTTATGGATAATATAACTGAAAAACAAATTAATACTCAAAAAAGGACTGGAGTCCTTTTGCAAATTTCACAAATGTTTTAATATTGTTGCAGAACAAAACGTTGTTTTGAGGAACGGATTTTGAGAAATTATTTTAAAGGATTATTTTAAAGGATTACTTTAAAGGGTTACTTTGATGGATCAATTTGCAGTGAAAGGAAGGTACGGATGTGGAATATGTAATTGAGATGAACCACATTACCAAGCAGTTCGGAAGTTTTAAAGCCAATGATGATATTACCCTGAAGGTGAGAAAAGGGGAAATACATGCGCTGCTTGGGGAGAATGGGGCGGGAAAATCCACCCTTATGAGTGTCCTCTTTGGTTTGTACCAGCCGGAGGAGGGAGAAATCCTCATGAACGGGAAAAAGGTAAAGATCGACAATCCCAATGATGCCAATGCGTTGGGGATTGGGATGGTTCACCAGCATTTTAAATTAGTACATAATTTTACGGTCCTGGAAAGTATCGTGCTGGGCAGGGAAACCACAAACATGGGCATTCTCAAGATGGATGAAGCCAGGAAGCGGGTGGTGGAGCTGAGCGAACGGTATAAGTTTAAAATTGACCCTGATGCTTATATAGAAGACATTACAGTGGGCATGCAGCAGAGAGTTGAGATCCTGAAAATGCTTTACTGCGACAATGAGATCCTGATCTTCGATGAACCCACGGCCGTGCTGACACCCCAGGAGATCAGCGAACTGATGAAGGTGATGAAACAGCTGGTAAAGGAAGGAAAGTCCATTATTTTTATCACCCATAAACTAAATGAGATCAAGGAAGTGGCGGACCGGTGCAGCGTTCTGCGCAAAGGGAAATATATTGGGACCATCGATGTGGCGGAGACTTCCAAGGAAGCAATGTCTGAAATGATGGTTGGCAGGAAAGTGAATTTCATTATTGAAAAGCAGGACATGGATCCTGGGAATGCCGTCCTGGAGGTGAAGAACCTGACCATAAAATCGAGACATTCAGGAAAGGATTCTGTCAGAGATGTTTCCTTCCAGGTAAGAAAAGGGGAGATCCTCTGTGTGGCCGGTATTGACGGTAACGGCCAGTCGGAACTGGTCTATGGGATTACAGGACTGATGCCCGTGGAAAAGGGGGAGGTGATCCTCAATGGAAAGAATATCACAAAGGAATCCATCCGGCAGAAATGTCTGGACGGCATGGCCCATATTCCTGAGGACCGGCATAAGCACGGTTTGGTACTGGATGATACACTGGAGGAAAATCTCGTGCTTCAGTCCTATTACACAAGGCGGTTTCAGAGACATGGATTCCTTAGGTTTGACGCCATAAGGGAATATGCCAAAGTCCTGATCCAAAAGTTTGACATCCGCTCCGGCCAGGGCGAAAAGAGTATTGTGAGGGGGATGTCGGGCGGAAACCAGCAGAAAGCGATTATTGCAAGGGAACTGGACCGCAATCCTGAGATCGTCATAGCAGTGCAGCCGGTCCGGGGACTGGATGTGGGAGCCATTGAGTATATCCATGAACAGCTGATCGCCCAGAGGGACGCAGGAAAAGCTGTTTTGCTGATATCCCTGGAACTGGATGAGGTCATGAACATCAGCGACCGGATCCTGGTGATGTATGAAGGGGAGATTGTGGGGGATCTGAATCCCGGGGAAATTACCACAGAGGAACTGGGCCTGTATATGGCTGGAGCAAAAAGGAGTGTGGAGTATGAAAGATAAGTGTAGGAATCTGTTTCATGGAGAGGGGATCGTAAATTTCAGTTCCTCCATTCTTGCGATCATCTGCGGGCTTCTATTCGGCTTGATCATCCTTTTTGCCAGCAATCCCGGACAGGCTTTTTATGGGTTCATGATGGTGCTTCAGGGAGGATTTACAGATGGGATCCAGGGGATCGGGCAAATGCTTTACCTGGCAACACCGATCATTATGACGGGACTTTCCGTGGGGTTTGCATTTAAGACAGGACTATTTAATATCGGTTCCTCGGGGCAGTTTACGGCAGGGGCTTTCGCAGCGGTATTTGTGGGAGTTAAGTTCACCTTTCTTCCGGCAGGCGTCCATTGCCTTGTGGCGCTCATGGCAGCATTGCTGGCCGGTGCCATTTGGGGGTTTGTACCAGGATTTTTAAAAGCATTTTTTAATGTAAATGAGGTGATCGCCTCCATCATGATGAACTATATCGGCATGTACCTTGTTAACATGCTGATCCAGAAGACCGTATATGACCAGGTTAAGAACCAGACGCTTCCAGTGGCGGCAGGGGCTAATTTACCCAAGGCCGGTCTGGACCGCCTCTTTCCCGGGACCAACATCAATGTGGGGATCCTTATAGCGATCCTGTTCGTTATCCTGATCTATGTCATACTGAATAAGACTACCTTCGGATATGAACTCAAAGCCTGCGGCAAGAATCCTGACGCCAGCAAATATGCGGGTATTAACGAAAAGCGGAACATTGTACTGTCCATGGTGATCGCAGGAGCACTTTCAGGAATTGGCGGAGCCCTTTTATACCTGGCTAATTCGGGAAAATATATGCAGGTGCTGGATGTGATCGCGCCGGAAGGTTTTTCAGGAATATCAGTTGCCCTTCTGGGGCTTTCCAATCCCGTGGGGATCCTGTTTGCGGGACTGTTTATCGGACACATCACAGTGGGCGGGTACAATATGCAGCTCTTTGATTTTGTGCCGGAAGTGATCGATATCATAATTGCGGCCATCATCTACTGCGGCGCGCTGTCTCTTTTGTTCCGCACACTGATCTATAAGATCCAGATGCGCAAGTCAAAAAAGTCGGAGGCGGGTAAGGCAGCCGGAACTAAAGATGCAGATGGAGCAAAGAAGCAGGAGCCGGGGATTAAGACCGGAAAGGAGGGCACGCGATGAGCGTATTGTATTTTGTTGTACAGCAGACCATGTATTTTGCAATCCCGCTTCTGATTGTGGCCATTGGTGCAATGTACTCGGAGCGCAGCGGCGTGATCAACATCGCCCTTGAGGGCATTATGGTAATGGGAGCCTTTGTGGGAATCTTTTTCATCAATACCTTCCAGGACAGGATGAGCGGACAGGGACTGCTGCTTTTGACCATTCTGATCGTGGGCGTGGCCGGAGGAATTTTCTCACTGCTCCATGCATTTGCAGCTATCAACATGAAAGCGGACCAGACCATCAGCGGTACGGCCCTGAACATGTTCGCGCCTGCCTTTGCTATTTTCACGGCGCGGATGATCCAGGGAGTGCAGCAGATCCAGTTTAATGACACGTTTCATATTGATAAGGTGCCGGTGCTGGGGGATATTCCGGTGCTGGGAGATATGTTCTTTAAAAACTGTTACATCACCACTTATCTGGGGATCCTGATCTTTATTGCGGCAGCATTTGTGATCAAGCGCACACGGTTCGGACTGAGGCTTCGGGCGTGCGGCGAGCATCCCGGTGCGGCGGATTCCGTGGGTGTGAACGTGGTAAAGATCCGCTACGCCGGGGTCATCATATCCGGTGTGCTGGGTGGGATCGGAGGCCTGGTATTCGTGATCCCAACATCCACCAACTTTAATGCCAGCGTGGCCGGTTACGGCTTCCTGGCAATCGCGGTATTGATCTTTGGTCAGTGGAGAAGCAACAAAATACTGATGGCGGCATTTTTCTTCGGCATCATGAAGACGCTGGCCAGCGCTTATTCGGCCATACCGGTGTTAAAATCCCTGCCCATACCCAATGAGGTATATAAGATGATCCCTTATATCGCAACCCTGATCGTTCTGGCATTTTTATCCAAGGCATCCCAGGCGCCCAGGGCAGAGGGGATCCCATATGACAAGGGAAGCAGATAGTGATTTTAATTAATTAAAATAAATAGTAAAATGGAGGAAGTAAAAATGAAGAAACGTTTATTAAGTGTGGTATTGGCAGCAGCCATGGCGGCAAGTCTTGCCGGGTGTGTACAGAAACCGGGAGCTTCCGGCAACACGGATTCCAACAGCGCCGGGACAGCGGCTGAGAGCGGCGCAGAAGCAGGCAGTTCCCAGGAGGGATATGAACTGGCCCTGATCACGGACGTGGGTACCATTGACGACAAGTCATTTAACCAGGGTTCATGGGAGGGACTTGAAGCATATGCCAAGGACAACAACCTGACCTGCAAGTATTATAAGCCCAATGAGAAGTCGGATGAGGCTTGTATCAACTCCATCAACCTTGCTGTAAAAGGCGGGGCAAAGGTGATCGTGACACCGGGCTTCCTGTTCGAGGTTCCCATCTATGAGTCACAGACCAAGTATCCTGATATTAAGTTCATTATCATTGATGCGGAACCTAAGTCCGGCGATGATGTTAAGATTGAAAGCAATGTATTGTCAATCTTCTATGCGGAGGAGCAGGCCGGATACCTGGCAGGCTATGCGGCTGTGACGGAAGGGTATACTCAGTTAGGTTTCATGGGCGGTATTGCTGTTCCTGCAGTGATCCGTTACGGCTACGGTTTCATCCAGGGCGCGGACGCGGCTGCCAAGGAGATGGGGCTTGAGCCGGGAAGTGTTTCCGTTAAGTATACATACGTTGGAAATTTTGACGCGTCACCGGAGAACAATGCCAAGGCGGCAGCGTGGTATAATGAAGGGACCGAGTGCATTTTCGCCTGCGGCGGCGGTGTGGGCAACTCTGTTATGAAGGCTGCGGAGTCTGCAGGCAAAGTGGTGATCGGCGTGGACGTGGATCAGTCTTCCGAGTCTGCTACCGTTATCACCTCAGCCATGAAGAATCTGGGCGATTCTGTTTATGATGCGGTTGCAGGATATTATGACGGAAACTTTGAGGGCGGAAAGTCAGTGACACTGGATGCAAAGGAAAACGGCATCATGCTCCCCATGGAGACATCCAAGTTTAAGGTGTTTACCCAGGAAAAGTATGATGAGCTGTATGAGATGCTGAAGGACGGAACCATTCAGGTTGCCAATGACACGGTTGCAACGCAGGCCAGTGCTGTTCCAACCGACATCGTGAAGGTTGATTTGATCAAGTAATATAAGTACAATTGGGAATCAGGAGGACTATCAGCATGGACATGAGCAGTTTGTGCAGGGCATTGCCTTTTTTAAATGAATTGGATAAGGGACGGAGACAGCAGTTTGAGGATTATTTTTGCAGCGCCCCGGCCTGGCTGATGGACTCCTTCCGGATTGTCGAGATGGACAAGGACGTTATATTTGTCAAGGAAAATGCACCGGCGGACGCCATTTTCTTTATCGGAAAGGGCGTGATCAAGGCCGTGGATTACCGTATATACGGAATCGCCTTTGACTTCATGCGGTTTGAAGGCCTGTATGCCATGGGCGGGATGGAGGTGGTGATGGATCTGGATACCTACAAGACCACTCTCCAGACAGTAACCCCCTGTACCTTTGTGAAGATCCCCAGGGACAAATTCGCGGAGTGGCTCAGGACAGATATACGCGCCCTGAAGCAGGAGGCAAAGGCCATTGGGGAATATCTCCTGGAACAGGGGAGAAGCAGCCGGGCCTATCTGTTTCTTCAGGGTTCCGACCGTCTGGCGCTGCTGCTGATGGACATGTACCAGAAATATGAGAAGAACGGCGTGCTTCAGATCAGCAGTACAAGGCAGGAACTCTCGGATTCCTCCGGTCTGTGTGTAAAGACAGTGAACCGGGCAGTAAAAAAGTTTGAGGATGACGGATGGATCTCACGCCAGGGAAATAAAATATCCATTGATATGGAACAGTATGAAATGATACGGGGGTTCATATCCAAGATCATCGAGCAGTAGGGAGGAATAAAGGATGAATGAAACAGAGCTGATAGAGTTGGCCTGCAAAGGCAGGGAACAGGCATATACCCCATACTCAGGTTTCAGGGTAGGGGCAGCGCTTCTTACAAGATCAGGAACGGTTTATCTCGGATGCAATATTGAGAATGCCTCCTATGGTCCCACCAACTGTGCGGAACGCACCGCGTTTTTTAAAGCAGTATCAGAGGGAGAACGGGAATTTGAAGCCATTGCGATCGTGGGTGGTCCCGGGGAAGGCCGGACAGGGGAGATGTGTGCCCCTTGTGGAGTCTGCCGTCAGGTAATGATGGAATTCTGCGATCCAAAAACCTTCAGGATCATTCTGGAAAACGGCGGTGGCAAGGTGAGGACGTTCCTTCTGGAAGAACTGCTGCCATTGGGTTTTGGGCCGGATAACCTGAAGGAGGCAGTGCCTGCGGATTCCCGCAAATGACGGCCGCTCTGCCTAAAACATCATAGGAAAGCCCACGATCAAAAGACGTGGAAAAGAATAAGAGGATCGGACGTGCAGCTGGCAAAACCAATGTTAAGACACGCCCTTGTGAGGAGAGAAGCAGCATGCAGAATTATTCTGGAGAAGAAGGATTACAATATCATTTACAGATTAGAAAAGGCGATGTGGGCCGCTATGTGATCATGCCGGGGGACCCGAAGCGCTGTGAGAAAATCGCAAAGCATTTTGACAACGCCCGGTTGGTAGCGGACAGCAGGGAATATATCACGTATACAGGCTGTCTGGACGGGGAGAAGGTCAGTGTCACCTCAACCGGTATCGGCGGCCCCTCCGCGTCCATTGCCCTGGAGGAGCTGGTGCTGTGCGGCGCGGACACATTTATCCGGGTGGGAACCTGCGGCGGGATGGAGATGAATATAAAAGGCGGGGACATCGTAGTTGCCACGGGAGCCATCCGTATGGAGGGAACCAGCAAGGAATACGCCCCCATCGAATATCCCGCGGTGGCGGACCTGGATGTGACCAACGCGCTGGTTTCAGCGGCAAAGGCATTGGGATATACCTATCATGCAGGGGTTGTGGAGTGCAAGGATGCATTTTACGGACAGCATGAACCGGAAAGGATGCCGGTAAGCTATGAGCTCCTCAATAAGTGGGAGGCATGGAAGCGCATGGGATGCAAGGCGTCTGAGATGGAATCCGCGGCTTTATTTATTGCAGCAAGCCATCTGCGCGTGCGCTGCGGCTCTGATTTCCTGGTGGTGGGTAACCAGGAACGACAGAATGCGGGGCTGGATAATCCCATTGTACATGACACCGAGGCTGCGATCAAGGTGGCGGTGGAAGCCATCCGCAGGCTGATCAAGGAAGACAGGAGCTGATAACATGGAAAAGAAGGATATTTTGGGCAGGGTGGACCATACGCTGTTAAAGCAGACCGCCACATGGGAACAGATCGAGACGCTTTGCAGGGAGGGAATGGAACATGCAACTGCTTCCGTATGCATCCCGCCCTGCTATGTGAAGCGCGCCAAGGAGTATACAGGGGAAAATCTGGCCATCTGCACGGTCATCGGATTCCCCAACGGCAATATGACCACGGCCGCTAAAGTGTTTGAGACAGAGGACGCGGTCAGGAACGGCGCGGATGAGATCGATATGGTCATTAATATCGGGATGGTAAAGGAAGGGCTTTACGAACAGGTATTGGAGGAGATCAGACAGATAAAAGCTGCCTGCGCCGGAAAATGCCTGAAGGTGATCATTGAGACCTGCCTGTTAACGGAAGATGAAAAGAAGGAAATGTGCCGTGTGGTAACGCAGTCCGGCGCGGATTATATTAAAACCTCCACAGGCTTTTCCACAGGCGGAGCAACCCGGGAGGATGTGGCGCTATTGAGAAAACACTCCGGTCCCCGGGTCAAGGTCAAGGCCGCGGGCGGGATCGCATCTTTACAGGACGCGGAGGATTTTATTGCCCTGGGAGCCGACCGGCTGGGAACCAGCAGGCTGATACCGTAGGGATATGGAATGTGCAGGGATATGGAATGTGCAGAGATATGAAATGTGCAGAGATATGAAACGTGCAGGGATATGGATCATGGAGATGTAAAGGTAACGGGGACGGTCAGAAATGGCTGTCCTTTTTTGTGCGTTTATAGTAGAATTATTACAGAATATGTCAGAGGGGCAGGGAGCCCGCGGACTGACGGAGGCAGAGGAGTTTAAACGATTAAAGTATGCTGTATGACAAGGATATTAGGGAACCTCTTTTTGAGTTTCTGGAGGAAACCTATGGCAAAATGAGGATCATAGAAGAAAAACAGGTGGGAAGATCAAGGGCGGATATTGTGATGGTCCTTCCGGGGCGTTTGACAGGGATTGAAATAAAAAGTGATGCGGACACCTATGTGCGCCTGGAACGCCAGGTCAGGGATTATGACCGGTATTTTGACCAAAACATCGTGGTGGCAGGTTCCACCCATGGGGCCCATGTACAGGAACATGTCCCTGAATGGTGGGGTATCATTACAGTGGAGCAGACACAGGAGGGGATTGATTTTTATATTCGGCGGGAGGCAGGGAAAAATCCTCAGATGAACTGGAAACGCAAGCTCAGCCTTTTGTGGCGCCCGGAGCTGGTGCACATTCAGGAGTTGACCCAAATGCCCAGATATAAGGAAAAGAGTAAGGCCTTTGTGATCGAGAAAATGATCCAAAAGGTTCCGGAGGAGCAGCGGTCCCTTTTGGTGAGCGAGGAACTGTTTGAACGGGATTATACACGGATCGAAGCAGTGATCAGGGAGTACAAAAGCCGGAACAGGCCGGCATCTGAAAAGGGAACCGTGGGAAAGCGGAGAGCACGGCGCAGGAGGACGGGATCACGCAGTGGGATGATGTGACTGTCACAACATAGAATATGGATGGATTTTAATAGAAAATGATTGACGTGCCACAAAGATTTTCGTATAATTTTCATTAACGGTTGACAGAAGTCAACATCTTTAAAGAGTTGAAGTTTTTTATGATCCATAAGTGGATTTGGATCAAGAGCAGCAGATCAGCAGCAGATCAGATATGATATCAGGAAAATACCAGGAAGGTATGTTTATCCTTAAGGGATAAGTCTAGTTTCCTGGTATTTTTGTGCGTCTTGAAAGGGCGGCAGAGAAAAAATAAAACAGTTGGACCTGAGGAATCAGGGATGGCATTTCATGATTTAGAGGAGGACGGGAATGAAGAAACAAATAAGCTATACCGTGGCGGCGATCCTGGCAGTGACCTTGATGGCTGCCGGATGTGGGGGGAACAGTGCAAGTAAAACCGGACAGCCGGAAAATGGACAGCAGTCAGAAGCACCACAGTCAGAAGTGTCACGGTCAGAAGGGGCACAGTCAGAAGCACCACAGCCGGGAACATCACAGCCGGGGACATCACAGGCAGGAACGGACAGGAACGATGTCATAGTTGTCATGGGGCCCACATCGGAACCAGAGGCGGGATTTGACCCGGCTTACGGATGGGGAGCGGGAGAGCATGTACATGAGCCTTTGATCCAGAGCACGTTGACCGTGACCACAACGGATCTGAAAATAGGGTATGACCTGGCAACAGGAATGGAGGCCAGCGATGACGGACTTACCTGGACCGTGACCATACGGGATGATGTGTCATTTACAGACGGGGAAAAGCTGACGGCAGAGGATGTGGCATTTACGTATAATACACTGAGGGACACCAGCTCAGTCAATGATTTTACCATGCTGAAGGAGGCTGCTGCCCTGGATGATACCACGGTGGAATTCAGGATGAACAGACCGTATTCCATCTGGCCCTATACCATGGCAATTGTGGGGATCGTGCCCGAACATGCTTACGGAGCAGGATACGGGGAACACCCGGTGGGTTCAGGCCGTTATATGCTGAAGCAGTGGGATAAGGGACAGCAGGTGATCCTGGAGGCAAACCCTGGTTATTACGGGGAAGAGCCGAAAATGAAAAAGGTAACGATCCTGTTCATGGAGGAAGACGCAGCTTATGCGGCGGTCATGTCCGGACAGGCGGATCTGGCGTATACAGCGGCTTCCTACTCTGACCAGGCCCTGCCGGGATATGAACTTTTATCCTTTGAGACAGTGGATAACAGGGGATTTAACCTGCCGTCTGTTTCGGCAGGAGGGAAGAATGAGGACGGTATCCCCCTGGGAAATGATTTTACCAGCGATGTGCAGGTCAGGCGCGCCATCAATCTAGCCATTGACAGGGATGAGATGATCCACAATGTGCTCAACGGATTCGGAAGCCCGGCCTACAGTGTGTGTGACAAGATGCCCTGGTATAATGACGCTGCAAAGGTTTCCTATAATGCGGTGAAGGCGGAGCAGATCCTGGAGGAGGCAGGCTGGAAAGCGGGCAGCGATGGGATCCGGGAAAAGGATGGCGTCAGGGCATCCATGACCCTTATGTATCCTGCCAGTGATTCTGTGCGTCAGGCATTGGCGGCGGATACGGCCAACCAGTTAAAAAAGGTGGGTATCGAGGTAAAGACAGAGGGCGTGGGATGGGATACTGCTTATGACAGGGCCCAGGCCGAGCCGCTGATGTGGGGCTGGGGCGCCCATACGCCCATGGAACTTTACAATATTTACCACACCATAAAGGACTCCGGTGTGGCGGAGTATTCCCCTTATGCCAATGAGAACGTGGACCGCTATATGGATGAGGCTCTGGCATCCAGTGATCTGGAGCAGTCCTATGAGCTGTGGAAAAAGGCGCAGTGGGATGGAAATACAGGGATAACCCAGGACGGGGATATTCCGTGGATCTGGCTGGTGAACATTGACCATCTGTACTGGTCCAGGGAGAACCTTAAGGTGGCTGACCAGAAGCTTCATCCCCACGGCCATGGCTGGACGATTGTGAATAATGTGGACCAGTGGAGCTGGGAATAGGATTTGTGGTTTGGATGAAAGGACGATAATATGAGTTTGAGACAGGTTGGAAGGAGTATCATACGGCTGGGCGTGCTTCTTGTGCTGGTCAGCATTGCGGCATTTTTCCTGGTGACCGTGTCGCCTCTGGATCCGTTAAAGACCAATGTGGGGCAGGCGGCGCTGGGAAGCATGAGCCAGGAGCAGATCGCACAGCTTGAGGAGTACTGGGGCGTAAACACGCCGCCTGTGAAACGGTATGTGTCCTGGGCAGGAGATTTCCTGCAAGGGGATATGGGGATGTCCCTGCTGTACCGCCGGCCTGTCTCCAAGGTGATTGGGGAAAAGCTGGCCAATTCCCTGTGGCTGATGGCATCGGCCTGGGTGATATCCGGCGTGGTGGGATTTGTGCTGGGGGTGGCTGCAGGGGCCAGGAAGGGAAGGCTGACAGATAAGCTGATCTCCGGGTACGCCCTGGTCACTGCCAGCACGCCGGCTTTCTGGCTGGCCTTGGTATTGTTGATGGTGTTTGCGGTGTGGCTGAAGATCCTTCCCATTGGGCTCAGCGTTCCCATTGGAATGGAGGCGTCCGCGGTCACCCTGGGGGACCGGCTGGTCCACGGCATCCTTCCGGTGGCTGCACTTTCCATTACCGGCATTTCCAATATCGCCCTTCATACAAGGGAGAAGATGGCAGAGGTGATGGAGAGCGATTATGTGCTGTTTGCAAGGGCAAGAGGGGAGTCGGAGTGGGAGATCGTGAAACGGCATGGAATACGCAATATCCTGCTTCCGGCCATGACCCTTCAGTTTGCCTCGGTCAGTGAAATTTTCGGCGGTTCAGTGCTGGTGGAACAGGTGTTTTCCTATCCCGGACTGGGACGTGCTGCTGTTACGGCCGGACTGGGAGGGGACGTGCCGCTGCTGCTGGGTATCACCATGATCAGCGCCGCCATTGTGTTCGGGGGCAATCTCACTGCAAATGTACTTTACCAGGTTGTGGACCCGAGGATCAGAAAAAGGAGGGCTGGGTGATGGGATGGTTTTCAGAGTGGAACCGGCGTAAGACCCTGTTCCTGTTTCTGATCATGGCAGCCCTGATGCTGGCAGCCATTACAGTGGGAGGAAGGGTTCTGGCGGATGAAGCCATGGTGACGGATTTTTCCAGAAAGAATCTGGCTCCCTGTCTTCAATATCCCTTTGGGACAGACTGGATGGGGCGCGATATGTTTGTGAGGACCATCACGGGCTTGTCGCTGAGCATAAGGATCGGCATTCTGACCGCGGCGGTGAGTGCGGTGATCGCCTGCTTTATGGGAACAGCGGCAGCCTGCCTGGGAAAGGCGGCGGATGGAATTGTGGCAGGGATCATTGACCTGGTCATGGGGATCCCCCATATCCTTTTGCTCATTCTTATTTCCTTTGCGGCCGGTAAAGGATTCTGGGGTGTGATGATAGGGATTTCCCTGACACACTGGACATCCCTGGCAAGGCTTTTGAGAGCGGAGGTCATGCAGCTGAAGGAAAGCCAGTACATTAAGATAGCGGGCAAACTTGGAATGGGAAAAGTGCGGATCGCGTGGAAACACATGATGCCCCATCTGCTGCCGCAGGTGCTGGTGGGCGTGGTCCTTTTGTTTCCCCACGCCATCCTCCACGAGGCAAGCATTACCTTCCTTGGGTTCGGACTTCCCCCGGAACAGCCGGCTATCGGTGTGATCCTGTCTGAGAGCATGAAGTATCTGACCATGGGGAAATGGTGGCTGGCCCTGTTCCCGGGACTGCTGCTGGTGTTTGTGGTGGTGCTGTTCCATTTTATCGGCGACACCCTGGTGACGCTGACCAATCCCAATAAGGCCCATCTGTAGAACAGGGGCATGGACTTGGCGCCATGAGCTTTAGATGTGCGGCACACGGCCGGGAATGGAAGGAGATTAGGGGTATGGAGACAATATTATCAGTGGAACACCTGATGATCTCATTTTCCCAGTATGAGAGGGGATGGAGGAAGACGCAGCTTCCTGTCATCAGGGATTTAAGCGTCAATATAAAAGAACATGAGATCGTGGCCGTGGTGGGTTCCAGCGGTTCAGGAAAAAGCCTGCTGGCCCACGCGGTTATGGGGCTGCTTCCGGCCAATGCTTCATGGTCGGGGACAATTTCCTTTGAGGGGGAAGAACTGACACAAAAGCGGGTAAAGGAACTGAGGGGGAACCGGATGGTCCTGGTGCCCCAAAGTGTTTCCTATCTGGATCCCCTTATGAAGGTGGGAGACCAGGTGAGAAAGGGGCATAAGGATGAGGCGTCCAGAGCCCGCAGCAGGGAAGTCACCGGCAGGTATGGGCTGGGGGAGGAGACGGAAGAGCTTTATCCGTTCCAGCTTTCCGGCGGAATGACAAGGCGGATTCTGATATCCACTGCCGTGATGGAAAAACCAAAGCTGGTGATCGCGGATGAACCCACACCGGGTCTGCATATCAGCGCGGCCAAGCGGGTGTTGTCACATTTTCGGGAGATCGCGGATGAGGGGGCAGGGGTGCTTCTGATCACCCATGACCTGGAACTGGCGCTGGAGGTGGCTGACCGGATCGTGGTGTTCTATGCGGGCACCAATGTGGAGGAAGCGGCCGTGTCTGACTTTGAGAGGGAGGAAGGGCTGCGCCATCCTTATACCAGGGCTTTGTTCAGGGCGATGCCGGCACATGGATTTGAGGCTGAGCCCGGCGCACAGCCCTATGTGAAGGATCTTCCACCCGGCTGCCCGTACGGACCCAGATGTCCCCATATGGATCCCGGCTGTTTGGAAGAAATAGAGTATCGCTCTTATAGGGGCGGTATGGTAAAATGTAGGAAGGCGGTACCATGAGACTGGCGGCGGAGAACATTTCCTTTCAATATGATAATGGAAACAGGAAGATACTGAACAATGTGAGCATGAGCCTGGAGCAGGATGAGCGGGTAGGGATTACGGCGCCCAGCGGATTTGGAAAGACCACCTTTTGTAAAATACTTGCCGGATATGAAGATCCGGACCATGGGCGTGTTCTGCTGGATGGAAAGCCTCTTTCCGGCTATGGACCCTACTGCCCGGTTCAGATGGTGTGGCAGCATCCGGAGATGTCCGTGAATCCGCGGCTCAGGATGGCGGAGGTCATAAAGGAAGGGGACGGGGTGGAGGAACGGATCCTGAATGGTCTGGGAATTGAACCGGACTGGATGAACCGGTTCCCGGGTGAGCTTTCCGGAGGGGAGCTGCAGAGGTTTTGCATTGCCAGGGCATTGGGAAAAAGGACGCGGTTTCTGCTGGCGGATGAGATCAGCACCATGCTGGACCTGATCACACAGAGCCAGATATGGAATTTCCTTTTGGAGGAGGTTGGCCGCCGCAGGATCGGGCTGGTGGTGGTGAGCCACTCCGGGGAACTGCTGGAGCGGGTGTGCACCAGGATTGTGGATTTAAAGGAGGAAATTTGAAGATGGACGTAAGAGAACTGCTGGAAAAGGTGAAAACAGGGGCAGTTGACATAGAGGATGCACAAAAGGTTTTAAAGGATCTCCCCTATGAGGATCTGGGATATGCAAAGCTGGACCATCACAGAAAACTCAGATCGGGATTTGGAGAGACTGTGTTCTGCCAGGGAAAACCGGACGCATATCTGCTGGAGATCTACAGGCGGTTTTATGAGCGGGACGGGGAGGTGCTGGGAACAAGGGCAACCGGGGAACAGTTTAAGCTGGTCCAGTCCGCTGTGCCGGAGGTGGTCTATGACCCCATCTCCAGGATCCTCAAGGTGGAACGCCCGGGCAAGGAAAGAAAAGGGCTGATCGCAGTATGCACAGGCGGCACGGCGGATATACCCGTGGCGGAGGAAGCTGCGCAGACAGCGGAGTATTTCGGATGCGCGGTGGACCGGATCTTTGATGTGGGAGTGGCGGGCATCCACAGACTGCTTTCCCAGCGGGACCGGATCATGAAAGCCAACTGCATTATTGCAGTGGCGGGAATGGAAGGCGCATTGGGCACTGTGATCGCAGGTCTTGCAGACTGTCCGGTGATCGCGGTCCCCACATCCGTGGGCTATGGGGTCAGTTTTCATGGTTTGTCAGCTCTTTTGACCATGCTGAATTCCTGCGCTAATGGAATTTCAGTTGTAAATATTGACAATGGATACGGGGCCGGTTACCTGGCCACACAAATAAACAGATTGGCGGTAAGATAAAATGGGAAAGATATTGTATTTGGAATGTAATTCAGGGATCAGCGGAGATATGACGGTTGGGGCGCTTTTGGATCTGGGCGCGGACAGGCATGTGTTGGAACACGCTCTTGGAAGCCTGGGAGTGGGCGGATATCATCTGCATTTTGGGCGGAAGAACGTGTGCGGGCTGGATTCCTATGATTTTGATGTGCATTTGGAAGAGGACGGACATGGGCATAGTCATGAACATGGGGAAGGGCATGGGCACAGTCATGAGCATGGGGAAGGGCATGGGCACAGTCATGAGCATGGGGAAGGGCATGGGCACAGCCATGGTCATGGGGAAGGGCATGAGCACAGCCATGATCATGAGGAAGGGCATGAGCACAGTCATGATCATGGGGAGGACCATGAGCACAGCCACCATCATGCAGAGGCGCAGTCCCATACTCATGACCAGTGGGAGATCCATGAGCATGTCCATCCCCATGAGGAGATCCACGAGCATGAACATTCCCATAGCCATGAACATTCCCACAGCCACGAACACCCCCATGAGCATTCTCATTCCCACGGAGATGACCATGGCCATGTGCACAGAAATCTTTTTGACATATACCAGATCATCGACAGGCTGGAATCCAATGACCATGTGAAGGATTTAGCACGCCGGATGTTCAGGATCGTGGCCGAGGCAGAGTCCAGGGCCCATGGTCTGCCGCTGGAACAGGTGCATTTCCACGAAGTGGGAGCCATTGATTCCATTGTGGATATCATCAGTGTGGCGGTGTGTGTGGACAACCTGGGAGTGGAGGACGTGGTGGTGTCACCCTTGTCTGAGGGACATGGCCATGTACATTGCCAGCATGGGATCCTCCCTGTTCCCGTTCCGGCCACGGCCAATATTGCATCAGCTTATGGGCTGGATCTCAGGCTTACGGACAATGACGGGGAGATGGTCACCCCTACCGGGGCAGCGATCGCGGCTGCGCTGCGCACCATGGATCATCTGCCGGATTCCTGCCGGATCCTTAAAATCGGAATGGGAGCAGGAAACCGGGTATTTAAACAGGCCAATGTGCTCCGCGCCATGTTGATGGAGACATCGCAAGCAGACAAGGAGACGGATCATGGGAAAGGCCCGGGCTATGACAAAGACCTGGGCTATGACAGAGACACGGCAGGGGAAACCTCCCGGAATGGCTGTTCCATGTGGATGGTGGAGACCAATCTGGATGACTGTACAGGAGAGATCCTGGGCTTTACAATGGAACTGCTTTTAGAGGCAGGGGCTGCGGATGTGTGGTATACACCGATCTTTATGAAAAAGAACAGGCCTGCGTACACTCTGTCCGTGCTGTGCAGGAAAGAGGACCGGGAAAAGCTGGAGGATATCATACTGATCCATACCACGACCATTGGGATCAGACAGTACCCGGTGACAAGGACCGTGCTTTCCAGGGAAAAGATGAGTGTGGACATGGACTGCGGCCAGGCGGAGGTAAAGGTATGCGCCTATAAGGATAAGAGATTTTATTATCCGGAGTATGAGAGTGTGCGCCGTATCTGCCGTGAAACAGGGCGGGACTTTATGACCGTATACCGGGAAGTGCAGATGGAAGCACAGGGGAAAGGATTGTAAATATGAATGAAAGGGAAATGCTCCATTACAGGATGAGGGAACTGGCATCAGAGGATATCTGCCTTGCGTTTTCCGGGGGAGTGGATTCAAGCCTGCTCCTTAAACTGGCGGCTGACGCGGCTGCCGAAACAGGGAAACGGGTGTACGCAGTGACATTTGACAGCAGGCTCCACCCATCCTGTGACCTGGAGATCGCCAGGCGGGTGGCCGGTGAGCTGGGGGGAATCCACCAGGTCATAAAGGTGGATGAACTGGAGCAGGAGGAAATACGCTTCAACCCCGTAAACCGCTGTTATCTGTGCAAGCGCCATCTGTTTATGACGCTGAAGGATCTGGCACAGGAAAAGGGGGTCCGCTGGATCCTGGACGGCACCAACGAGGATGACATGCACGTGTACCGTCCGGGAATCCATGCACTGAGGGAACTGGGGATCATAAGCCCTCTGGCGGAGCTGCATATTACAAAGGAGATGGTTAAAGAGATGGCCGCCGAGTACAATATCTCTGTGGCATCAAGGCCCTCCACCCCCTGCATGGCTACCAGGCTGCCGTATAATACAAAAATTGACTATGAGGTGCTGGAGCGGATCGCCCATGGGGAGGAGTACCTTAAGAGTGTTTTAGGGGGCAATGTACGGCTGCGCCTTCATGGCCAGATCGCCAGGCTGGAGGTGGACCAGAGCGCATTTCCCAGCCTGCTGGAGATGAGGGAGGAAGTGGTCCGCAGGCTGAAAATGCTGGGATTTACCTATGTGACCCTGGATATGGAGGGATTCCGTTCAGGAAGTATGGATGTGGGGATTGAAGAAAACAGATAAGAGGTCCAATCAAGTGTGGCCCGGTTCCTATGATAATGAGAGGATGCAAAAGGCCATTGACAAAACGATCAATATTACTGCATGGGATCATGATAAGCTGGTGGGCTGTATCCGTATATTAAGTGACGGCTATCTGTTCGGCACCATATCGGAAGTACTTGTCCTGAAAGAATACCGAAAACAGGGGATAGGCAGAGAACTGATGGACCGTGCAGCGGACATTTCCCCAACATCCCTGTTTTTTGGCGCTCAGCCGGAAGCGGAAGGCTTTTATGAACGTCTCAATATAGAGAAGTCATTGCAGTCATTTATGATCAACAAGTCAAAAGGATAGACATATCGTATTGACCACTTATGTATAAGGAAATCAATGCAAATGCCGGTATTATCCGATGTTGGATAATGCCGGCTTTCCTATTATCAAAATTTGAACATTTCCCCCTTATATTAATGAAATAAAAACTTTACTCCGATATAAAACCGTGCTAGAATAAAAATCGTGAGTATGTAAAATTTACGTAAAGATAAAGTAAAAGAATGAGAGAGTAGGTAAAAAAGAATTATGGATATGTCGTTTTCCTTTTTCCTGCAACAGTTAGTGACGAATCCGGCCTTGCTGATCACAGTCCTTCTGACCTTGGGGGTTATCTGTGTAAATGGTATCACGGATGCACCCAATGCCATTGCGACCTGTGTGTCCACCAGGTCCCTGGATGTAAATGTCGCCATTGTCATGGCTGCTGTCTGTAACTGCGCCGGAATTGTTGTCATGACCATGATCAATGCCACGGTTGCGTCCACCATCACCAACATGGTTAATTTTGGTGATGATACTTCCATTGCCTTGATTGCGCTGTGTGCGGCTCTGTTTTCCATTGTGGTGTGGTCATCCTTCGCAGTATCCATCGGCTGTCCCACCAGTGAGAGCCATGCATTGATCGCAGGCCTTACAGGAGCGGCTGTGGCGATCCGCGGCGGGTTCTCCGCCATCAATGCTTCTGAGTGGATGAAGGTGGTCTATGGTCTGGTCTTTTCCGTGGTATTGGGATTTTCAAGCGGATATCTTTCCTGTAAGCTGGTCTCCTGGACCTGCCGGAATATGGACAGGCGCAGGACCACAGGGTTTTTCCGGTACGCACAGATCGCCGGTGCGGCGGCCATGGCCTTTATGCACGGCGCACAGGACGGACAGAAGTTTATGGGTGTCATGCTTCTTGGAATCTGTATGGTGAACGGAAGCAGCAGCACGGCAGGGGTAGAGTTCCCGCTGTGGATGCTTCTTCTGGGGTCTGCGGCCATGGCTCTTGGAACGTCCATTGGCGGAAAAAAGATCATCAAGTCAGTGGGAATGGATATGGTCCGCCTGGAGAAATACCAGGGCTTTTCGGCGGATATGGCAGGAGCGGCCTGTCTGCTGGGCTTTTCGATGTTTGGAATCCCGGTGAGCACCACCCACACAAAAACCACTGCGATCATGGGAGTGGGTGCGGTGAAGCGTCTTTCAGCCATTAATTTCAGTGTTGTCAAGGATATGGTAATGACCTGGATCATGACGTTTCCGGGCTGCGGTATCATAGGATTCTTCATAGCAAAGCTGTTTATGATGCTGTTCCACGGTTAGGATAAGGAGAAGATGAGATGTCTAAGAAAAGCGATAGCTACTATTTTCAGAATTTTATAGAATGTGTCCAGTGCGGCTGCGAGGCGGCAAAGATGCTGGAGGATAACCTGATGAACTTCGACACAGGCCTTTTGCAGGACAAGCTGGATGAGCTGCATAAGATCGAGCATGACGCGGACAAGAAAAAACATGAGATGATGGGGGTTCTGGTAAAGGCGTTCATTACTCCTATTGAGCGTGAGGATATCATCCTTTTGAGCCAGAGCATTGACGAGGTGACGGACAAGATCGAGGACGTTCTGATCCGTATCTACATCAACAATGTACATACTATTAAGCCGGAAGCAGTGGAATTTACAAAGGTCATTATCCGCTGCTGCAATGCCCTGAAGGAAGTGATGGAAGAATTTGCGGACTTTAAGAAATCCAAAACACTCCATGGGCTGATCATTGAGATCAATGCACTGGAGGAGGAAGGGGACCGCATGTTCATTGATTCCATGCGGAAACTCCACACAGAGGTGAAGGATCCCATTGAGATCATTGCGTGGAGAGAGATCTATGTGTATTTGGAAAAATGCTGCGATGCCTGCGAGCACGTGGCTGATATTGTAGAGAGTGTGATCATGAAAAATACCTGATGCAAGCAGGTATTTCCCATAAGGCATTGTTCCTGAATAAAAGCAGGGACAGTGCCTTTTTTCACATTGTCAACACAAATATTACAAAAGCCTGACACATTTTCACGTTAATCTAAAGGGGACGAAACAGTAAAGGAGGAAGGAAAATGGCACAGATCGTATTCAAACGGCATGAGAAAAAGTATCTGCTGACAGGCGAACAATACCAGCGTCTGATGCTGGTCCTAAACGGTGTTATGGACATGGATGTGTATGGCCGCCATACCATCCGCAATATTTATCTGGATACGCTGGATTATGAGCTGATACGCACCTCCATAGAAAAGCCCGTGTACAAGGAAAAGGTAAGGCTGCGCTGTTACGGCGGATCAATAGATGACAGCTCCACTGTATTTGTGGAAATCAAAAAAAAGTTTGAGTCCGTGGTGTATAAGCGGAGAGTGGAGATGAGCCTGGAGACAGCCAGGAAATATCTCTATTATGGGATTGAACCAAAGGAAGAGGGACAGATCCTTAAGGAAGTGGATTATACGGTCAAGCGGTATGGGTTAAGGCCCATGGCTTATATCTCCTATGAGAGGACGGCTTATACCTGTCAGATGGACCGGGAGCTGCGGGTGACCTTTGATCAAAATATCCTGGGACGGCTGGGAGAACTGGATCTGCGGGTGGAACCATATGGAAAATGCCTTTTGCCCCAGGACATGGTCCTGATGGAGATCAAGATAACGGATGCCATGCCGGTGTGGTTTAGCAGGATACTGGCGGATTTTGGGATCTTTCCGGTTTCCTACTCCAAGTATGGAACATTTTATGGAAAATACATCCATCCCATGCTGATGGCGGCCATTGAGGAGGAAAATGGGGGATACAGCGGCCGGACCCAATATGAACAAGGAGGGCTTATCTGTGCTTGAGAGTATTTTAAATGAAACAACATCTAATATTACAATGGTACATATGGCAGTGTGTACAACTGTTTCCCTGGCCCTGGGATTGATACTGGCAGCCGTTCACATGTACAGGAACCAGAGCAGCCGGAGCTTCCTTATGACCCTGGCCGTGCTTCCCGTCATTGTGCAGATGGTGATCATGATCGTAAATGGAAACCTGGGGACCGGCGTGGCTGTGATGGGTGCATTCAGCCTGGTGCGGTTCCGCTCCCTGCCGGGCAATGCCAGGGAGATCAGCAGTGTGTTCCTGGCCATGGCAGTGGGATTGGCCACAGGGATGGGGTTCATAGGGATCGGCGTGTTTATGGTAGCCGTGGTGGGAGTTGTCACCATCCTGCTTTTGATGGTTCCCGATATGAGTGGGCAGCTTCTTCGCAAAGAACTGAAGGTGACCATACCGGAAAATCTGGATTACACCGGAATCTTTGACGACATTTTCCAGAAATATGCCAAAAAGGCAGATATGATCCGGGTGAGAACCGTGAACATGGGAAGCTTGTATGAGCTGTGTTATCATGTGGAACTTAAATCTCAGGAAGTGGAAAAGGCTTTGCTGGATGAGATCCGGTGCCGCAATGGGAACCTGACCGTGGTATGCGGCAGGCTGGATTCAGGAAATGAGAACCTGTAGCCGGAGGTTTTAGTAAGGCATCGGATGTCCTGAACAGTTACGAAAAGACGGAAAAAGGAAAGAAAGGTGGTTTGAAATGATAAAGATCAAAAGGCAGAACGGCAGAAGAAAGGTGAGATGGGCGGCGGCGCTGGCGGCACTCATACTGGCCCTGCAGCTGGCCGGATGCAGCAAAGGAACAGGGGAGGGCGCCGGGGGCGGTAAAACCCAGGAAACCTCCGGGCAAGGTTCCGGCTGGGATTCCGGCCAGGATGGTTCCAAACAGCCTGAAAGCGGCACTGGCCAGGCGGAAGGGGATCTGAATGGGACGGATGGAGCGGATGCTGCTGGCACACACGGAAAATCAGCTGAATATGACGACAGTGATCTGGATGCGGGCTGGGATGAGGCATCCTCCACTGTCATAGACTGCAGTGGATCAGAGGTGACGATCCAGGGGGACAATGGGGTGGCGGAAAACGGAACCATCCGCATAACGGCTGCCGGAACCTATGTGCTGCGGGGGAATTTTGACGGGCAGCTTCTGGTGGATGCGGGCAAGGACGATCTGGTCAGGCTTGTGATGGACGGATTCCACATTTCTAATGCAAACACATCCCCCGTGTATGGAAAACAGAGCAAAAAAATTATCCTGATCCTGGCGGAGGGAACTGATAATTCAGTGACGGACGGTGCGGAATATATATTTGGATCCACAGATGAGGATGAGCCTGACGCCGCCGTGTTCAGCAAGGACGACCTGACCATCAACGGAACGGGAAGCCTTACAGTCAACGGAAACTACAGCAATGGGGTGCGGAGCAAGGACGATCTTAAGGTCATATCCGGCACCCTCAACATAACGGCTGTAAAAGACGGGCTGAAGGGCAAAGACTCCGTGACAATCAGGGACGGCAGGATTCAGATCAAGACCGGGGAGGACGGCATTAAATCCAACAATGATAAGGATCCTGAAAAGGGATACGTGATCATAGAAGGGGGAGACATTGTCATTCAGGCCGGGGATGACGCGGTCCACGGGGAGACATGGCTGACAGTTTCAGGCGGCACCATCGATATACAGGAGAGCTACGAAGGCCTGGAGGGGCTGAAGGTGGATATAACCGGCGGAAACATCAGGATCAAGTCCACGGATGACGGGATCAATGCCGCGGGAGGAAGCGGCGGGTCCGGCCAGGACAGTGAGAGGGAAAAAATGCAGAATAACCCGGAAGCATATGTGCGGATCACAGGAGGGACCATTGTGGTGGATGCCATGGCGGACGGGATCGATTCCAATGGAAACTTGTACGTGGAAGGCGGGGAAACCTATATTAACGGCCCTGTAAGCAACGGGGACGGGGCGTTGGATTATAACGGGACGGCAGTCATAAACGGCGGTATATTCGTAGCGGCGGGAAGTTCCGGCATGATGCAGGGATTTTCAGAAGAATCCGCCCAGAATTCCATCCTGGTGTTTTACAGTGAAAACCAGGCAGCCGGTTCCCAGGTGGTCCTGTCCGATGAGGACGGCAGGGAGCTTCTCACATTTGAGCCAAAGAAGGATTTTGGATGTATTCTCTTAAGCCTGCCGGGTCTGGAACAGGGAAAGACCTATCAGCTGTCCACGGCAGGGGAGGAACAGGACATTACCCTGGACCAGGTCATGACCCGGTTGGGAGAGCAGATGAACGGCAGAGGAATGGGCAAAGGCCCTGGCGGAGGTAATGGGGGTGACTTTGGAGGCAGGATGCCGGAGGACGGCCGAGGGCCGGAAGGCAAAGATGCAGCCGGAGATGGCCAAATGTCCGAGGGCAAAGGCGGGATGCCCGGCGGCGGCAGAATGCCCCGCGGCGATGGCAAAACAGGGGAGGAGGGCACCGATATGCCTGACTCAGCAAGGGAACGTACGGTCAGTGAATGACCAGGTAAGCCATAAGGTTCCAGAATTTCCAATTACATACCATATTTGACAAATAATCCTGTTAGAAGCAGCTTAAAGCAGCGATCAACGGTTCCTTGGCACAGCAGGAGCAGAACTGCCCGGAACACGGTATTTGGGCGGCTGGAAGGGTCTGCGCCGGAGTGCTTATCCCTGAGGGCGTTCACAGGGAAATGGTAAACCTGCGGCACCGGCACGCTCATTGGCCTGTACACCCAGAGGAAAGTGACAGTTGCATAAAAATAAATAATGAATTATAATGTAACAAGTGCAGGATGTATTGAATCTGCTTGTTAGGAAGCGGATGACGTGGTAAATGAAAGGAGATTTGGCATGAAGAAACGTTGGGCAATGACACTGGCAGCTCTGGCGCTGAGTGTGGTTATGACAGTACCCGCATATGCCGGTACATGGAAATATGTAAATGATCAGTGGAAGTACCAGAGAGGCGCGAACAAGTACGCTTACAACGAATGGATCAAGGACAATGATAATTGGTATTACATAGGTAATGACGGCTTTATGAAGACCGGCTGGCAGCAGATCAAGGGTTATTGGTACTATCTGGACCAGAGCGGTGTGATGCAGAATGGCTGGTTCAAGGATAATGACAAGTGGTATTTCCTGCTTCCAAACGGAGCCATGGCAACAAGCACTGTGATTGACGGACGCCAGCTGGGTACTGACGGTGTCTGGATCCCGGGCGAGGGCCAGGCGGAGCCGTCCAACAATATAGACTTATCCAATGGATACCTGGTGCAGAACATGCAGGAAGGCTTTTCCACAAAGGGATATAATATTATCACTTCAGGCAAGACCGCAGATGGGGACCGCTGGGAAAATGCGATCCGTCTCAAGGGAAAAGGCAGTTATGTAAAGTATAATACCAATGGCGAGTATAAGCTGCTCTCAGGCGCCATTTCACCGTCCTCCCAGTTCAGCAGCGGCCTTCTTGGCAAGGTGACTGTGTACGGGGACAATGATGTGGTGCTTTATACATCCCCTGACATCCACTATAATGAGAAGATCATGTACTTTGGTGCGGATGTGTCCGGGCAGAACCAGGTTCGGGTGGAAGTTTCCCTGGTAACAGACAATGAGTGGGATGATCCCATTATACTGATGGATAAACTGTCCTTATATAAGTAATGAATCCTTTGGCGGATTGCGAAGACGCGCAGATGCATCATGATATGTGAAGCATGGCGTGCCTCCGGCATAAGTCCGCAGGGGTGCATATGGATCGTGCCTACAGGGCGCTGCAGGATCAGCTTGCAGCGCCCTTTTGGTGGAAATGTTGCAGGAGAAGCGGTTGACAGGAAAAGTCAGGAGAGGATATTGTGTCAGGGATTGCAGTGTTTGTGCCGGACCAGGAGATGTACGGACAGGTAGAAGAGATCTTAAAGGAAAAAGAGTATCATGTAAAGGTCCTCAAGGTCATTGAGACAGAGGAAGCCGTGTATGAGGCCAGGAAGGCCATATCGGAGCAGGGGATCAATATCATTGTGGCCAGGGGAAAGCAGCTGGCCAATATACGCTGGTACACAAATGTGGCTGTCTCGGAGATACAGATGACCGGACAGGAGATGGGAGTCCTGGTCAACCGGGCCAAGGCGGCGGTGGGTAAGGAGAATCCAAAGATAGCTGTCTTTTACTGGGAAAATATGCTGTGTGACACCACGTATTTTGATGAGCTGTACGGCGTCCGCCTGCTTCGTTACCAGTTTAAGGAGGATGAGGAATGGCGCAGCGTATTTGCGCGGGCCTGTGAGGATCATCCCGACATCATAATAGGCGGAAAATCCACCAGGGAGGCTGCCGACAGACAGGGGATCCCGTCCCTGGCGTTTTTCTCCACAGGAGAATCCATCCGAACGGCCATGGACAATGCCGAATCACTGTACAGGATGGCTCAGGCGGAACAGCGCAATTATGCCCAGTTCTCCACCATTCTGGACAGCTCCTTTAACGGGATCATGAAGGTGACAAACAACGGGACCGTGCTTGTGATGAACCGGGTGATGGAACAGATCACCGGGGTTGCTGAAAAGAATGCGGTGGGAATGCCGGTGGGCAAGCTGTTTGGGGAACTGGACGGGGAGATCCTTTCCAAGGTGATAAGCGGCGGCATGGAGAATTATACCACCTTTATCAACCAGGGATCCTCCACCCTTGTGATGGTAATCGAGCCTATTATGGTGGAAGGCAGGCCCGAGGGGGCCATCCTCTCCTGCAACCGGTTAAAGCGCCTTGAAATAGAGGAGGAGAACCGCCTTCACGAGCAGTATCTGAGAGGGTATGTGGCCCATGGCACATTTGAGGACATTGAGCAGGAGCTGCCGGGACTTAAGGATACGATCCGGCTGGCAAAGCTCTATGCCCAGTCCTCCAGCCCGGTCCTGATCGAGGGGTATGCGGGCCCGGAGCAGGATGCCATCTGCCAGGGAATACATAATTACAGCCTGAGAAAGAACAATCCGTTCATTGCCATTAATCTGGCCGGGATGAGCGAGGACCAGCAGATGAAGACCCTGTTCGGTTCAGCCGACCCCAAGGGCAAGGACGTGGAAAAGGGGGCTGTGTGGCAGGCGGACAAGGGAACCCTTGTGATACAGAGTATTGATAAGATGACCCTGCCGGTCCAGTATCATTTCTCCAAAATGCTGAGAAGCAGAAGGATCCTTTTTAACTCCATTGAGAATATGAAGATAGTGGATATACGGATCATCGCGTGTACATCCAAGGATATTGATACCTGCCGCCGCCTGAACCGTATGAGAAGCGACCTTTATTATTCCCTCAACGCCCTGAAGATAAAGATTCCGGGACTGTGCCAGCGCCCTGACGACATGGCCTATCTCCTGGATTCCTATATGAAAAAGTATATGGACCAGTACTACCGCTATCACGCCATTACAGCCGGGGCCAGAAAGATGCTACTGGCCTACGGGTGGCCGGGAAATACCATACAGATGAGATCATTCTGCGAGAGGATGATCCTGACAGTGGGAAGAAGGACAATCACGGAAGAATATGTGAAGGAACTGCTGGAGGAGTTGTATGAGCATACCCAGGAGCCGGATTATTACATTCAGCATGGGCTGACGCCGCCCGGCAGCCAGGACGCAGCGGGGCAGATGCAGCCAGGACAGGGAATGCCTAACGGAAGCTGTCCGGATCCGGCGCCCACTAACAGCGGCAGGGACAGGATCAGGGAAACGATCATAGAAACCCTTCAGCTGTGCAATGGGAACAGAACCCTTACAGCCAAAAAGATGGGCATCAGCACCACCACATTGTGGAGAAAAATGAAGCTTTACGGCATTGAAATTTAAGCGTGTATACATTCGTTTTGAATGGGTTATGAAAAGGTTTGAAAAAGAAATGTAATACAATGCAATAGTCGGAACGGCGCATGTGTGATTTGTATAATCACCATGCGTTTTCTCGTTTATAATGTCCATTGTTATTATGACGGAAAAATATATAATGTACACGTAAGATAACAGATAAACGGGAGGCAATGAGGATGTTTACATTTTCGTTTGAGGATAAAATAAAATTTACAAAAGCCGTATACTATCATTTTCATAAAATACCCCTGCCCAAGCCCTTTAAGGACGGAACCGGAGGAATGGGAAAGTTTGCGCCGGAACAGGGCTGCATTGAACTGTATGACCAGGAAGGTGCATGCGCCCACCTGGCAGTGGGACCCGGGTTTATTGCGGACATCCTTCCCATGGTCTTGAATGGGGAGGAGCACAGCTACAATGAGTGGAGGAACAGCCTTTACTGGAAGATACGAAACGCCGGATTTCAAAGTGAGAAGGCGGTGGAAGTGGGGCAGCTGGACCTGATGATGCTGGACATGCTGGCCCAGAGGGAGGGAAAACCTCTTCACAGATTTATGGGGGCCAATAAGGATTGGGCCCAGGCTTATAAGGGAGGCGGTTCCCTTCTCCTGGAGGATCATGAGCTGGTAGAGGATATGGTCCGGTATGTGGAGGAAGGATATACCACGGTTAAGTTTAAGGTGGGAAGCCAGGACGGCATGGATATGGAGCGGGACCTGCGCAGGATCGAGATGGTCCGAAAGGCTGTGGGAGACCGGATCGGGGTGGCGGTTGACTGCAACCAGAGATGGGATGTGGACAGCGCGTTCCGGTTTGCGAAGCTGTGTGAGCCATATAACCTGGCATGGCTGGAGGAGCCCATCCACTCCCATGACATGAACGGGATCCGCCGCTTAAAGGACATGGGGGTGGCCATTCCCATTGCCTTTGGGGAGTCCATGAGAATCTATTATGAATATGAAACCTATATTGAAAAGGGCGTGGACCATGTTCAGCCGTCATTGGGCAGGATGACAAGAATGGATGACATTATAAGAATCCGTGATCTGGCCCGTGAAAAGGGAGTTAAATTCACATCCGGTGGAAGAATATACCTGAACGCCATCTTTGGCTGCCTTTACAGCGAGGATGAATGGATCGAATACCATGAGCCGATCAGCCGTCCTGTGGGCGCTTACACCCTGTTCCAGCCCGAGGAAAAGAACGGGCGCTTCTACTGCCAGCCGGAGCTTCCGGGCAATCCCCAGCGAATGGACATCGATAAGCTGGAAAAGGACGGGCTTATGGAGAGCAGGGAAATATACTATCCGAAAAATTGGTAACCGTAAGGAGGCAATGGAATGAAATTTAAGACATTCAAAAAAAGGAATGCGGGGCTGCTGCTGATCCTGCCATGGTGGATCGGGTTTGTGATCTTTAAGCTGTACCCCTTTGCATCGTCACTGATCTACAGCTTTCATGATTACAATCTTTTCAGGACAGCCTCCTTTGCAGGTCTGAACAACTATAAAAAGATATTGGGCGACCCTTTGATCATGAAGGCCTTTGTGCAGACCTTTAAGTATGCGTTTCTTACAGTTCCGCTGGAACTGATATTTGCCCTGTTTATCGCTTATATCCTGAATTTTAAGATCAAGGGTGTGAACTTTTTCAGGACAGCCTACTATATCCCTTCCATTCTGGGCGGGTCGGTTTCCATTGCGGTATTGTGGAGATTCCTGTTTAAGACAGAGGGACTTGTGAACATGATCGGATCCAGGTTCGGCATCCAGCCCTTTAACTGGCTGGGGGATCCCACCGGGGCTTTCTGGGTGATCGTGCTTTTGAGGATATGGCAGTTTGGCTCGCCCATGGTGATCTTCCTTGCAGCCTTAAAGGGCGTGTCCCAGGACCTGTATGAGGCGGCTTCCATTGACGGGGCGGGAAAATGGAAGCAGTTCTTCAGCATAACCATACCCCTTATCACACCTGTTATTTTTTATAACTTTGTCACCCAGCTGTGCAATAAGTTCCAGGAATTTAACGGTCCCTTTATTGTGACCCAGGGAGGACCGCTCCGCTCCACCACTCTGGTATCCCTTCTGGTGTATAACAATGCCTTTAAGAGTTATGAGATGGGAATGGCAAGCGCCATTGCCTGGCTGTTGTTCCTGATCATCATGACCCTGACGGCTGTATCATTCCTGAGCCAGAGATACTGGGTATATTATTCAGATGAGGATGGGAGGTAAATGCAATGACTCGTGAAACACGCTATAAAGTCAATATGGTCTGCAGGTATGTCATCCTTTTGGTGGTGGGAGTTTTTATGGTATATCCCCTGATCTGGATGATCGGAGCCTCCTTTATGACCAATGAACAGATATTTTCAAGTGTAAGCTTTATACCAAAGGCACCCACTCTGAATGGGTATAAAAAAGGCTTTGCAGGATACCAGGGGATGACGCTTCTCCATTTCATGGCAAACACCTACAAATTTGTGATACCCAAAGTGCTTTTTACCGTGGCTTCAGCCACGCTGACCGCCTATGGGTTTGCACGGTTTAACTTTATGGGCAAACGCTTTTCCTTTGCAGTATTGCTGTCCACCCTTTTCCTGCCTCAGGTGGTGCTGAATGTGCCCCAGTATATACTCTTTGACCAGGTGGGATGGCTGGATTCCTACCTGCCCATAGTGATTCCCTCCCTGCTGGCAGGGGATACCTACTTTGTATACATGCTGATCCAATTCCTGCGGGGGATACCAAGGGAACTGGAGGAAGCGGCTGAGATTGATGGATGCGGGATCATGCAGAGGCTGTGGTATGTGATCGTACCCATGCTGAAGCCCTCCATTGTCTCCTGTGCACTGTTCCAGTTTATGTGGGCGTCCAATGATTTTATGGGCCCTCTGATCTATGTCAATACAGTGGCCAAATACCCGGTGTCCATTTTCCTCCGCATGTCCATGGACGCGGACGTGGGATTTGAGTGGAACAGGGTGCTGGCAATGTCGCTGATTGCCATCATTCCGTCATTGGTTGTATTCTTTGCAGCCCAGGATTCCTTTGTGGAAGGAATTGCGGCAGGAGGTGTGAAAGGATGAGAAACCGGCGGATCATTGACAGCCATGCCCATGTGGTCCAGTACATTGCCGGCACAGGTGCGGGCGGCGAGCTGCGCAGTATTGGAAACGGAATGGCCGTATATGCCAATGGACAGACCGTAAGGATGATACCCCAGGAGTTTGGAGGGGACTGCGTGACACCGGAGCAGCTGCTGCAGGTGATGGATGGGAACGGGGTGGAAAAGGCAGTGCTGCTTCAGGGGAATTTCTACGGTTATCAGAATTATTACACCCACCTGGCAGTCAAAAAATACCCGGACCGGTTTGCCGGTGCCGGCGCGTACGACCCATTTTCCAGGGACAGGGATGGAATCCGCAGATACCTGTTTGAAGAGCTGGGCTTTATGATAGAAAAGTTCGAGGTGAGCACCGGTTCCGGTCTGATGGCCATCCACCCAGAATTTAAGCTGGACGGGACTGTGATGGATGAAGCCTGTTCCTACGCCTGTGACCATGGTCATGTGTTTGTAATTGACATTGGAAAATGCGGAAGTGACAGCTGGCAGGTTCCGGAGCTTAAAAACCTGGTTAAAAGATATCCGGAAATGAAATTTGTGGCCTGCCATCTGCTGGCCCCATCGGATAAGGACAGAGACAGGCTGCGCCGGGCCTTAGAGCTGCTGCGGCTCCCCAACCTCTGGTTTGACCTGTCAAGCCTGGTCCATAACTGCAGGCCGGATGAATACCCGTATCCCAAAGCCATTGATTTTATCCAAATGGCCAAGGAGATCGTGGGAGCAGGGAAACTGATGTTCGGCACGGATATGCCCTCGGCCCTGAAAGAAGATGTATATGGACATTATGTCAGCTATATAGATGAATCTCCTGTGCTTACGGACATGGAAAAAGAACTGGTTTTTTATGAAAATGCTTATGAAGTTTACTTTAATCATAAATAATGTAGAAGGGAAGGAAGAAAAATGAAAAAGAATGTAAGAAAATTAGGGGCCCTGCTTCTGGCAGGAGCAATGGCTGTCAGCACAGCGGGCTGTATGCCAACGGCAAAGCAGCAGGATGCCACAGCGGCACAGAACACGCAGGAGAGCAGCACGGCGCAGGAAAATGCGGGTGGAAGTGAGGCTGCACAGGGCGCAGGGGAAGCAGCAGCAGAACTGGCGGTGGATACCCAGACGCCCATCACCCTGAGGATGAACTGGTGGGGCGGAGATTCCAGACATCAGGCCACCCTGGCTGCCATTGAAAAATTTCAGGAGAAATATCCCAACATTACGGTGACAGCCGAGTATGAGGCATTTAACGGCCATGAGGAGAAAATCGCCCTGGGAATCAAGTCCGGCAATGCGGCGGACGTGATGCAGCTGGACTGGAGCTGGGTTCCCACCTATTCGCCAAACGGGGACAACTTCTATGATCTGAATAAGGTATCCAATATCTTGAACCTGGACAATTATACAGAGGGGGACAAGGCTGTGTTTACCATCAACGGCAAGCTGGACGCGATCCCCATCAGCAATACGGGAAGGGTGTTCTGTTGGAACAAGACTACCTTTGACAAGATCGGCGTGGAGATTCCGGGCACATTAGATGAACTGCTGGCAGCGGGCAAAGCATTCGAGGCATATGACGAATCCTACTATCCACTGGTCACAAAGGAACTGGACCGCGCGTTCCTCATGGTTTATTACCTGCAGTGTAAGTACGGCAAGGACTGGGTAAAGGATGGCGCGCTGCAGTACAGCCAGGAGGAGGTTGCAGAAGGGTTTGACTTCCTTAAGAACCTGGAGGACAATCACGTGATCCCCACCCTTCAGAAGGTGGCGGGAGACGGCGCCGATCTGATCGACACAAACGCAAACTGGATCGATGGCCATTATGCCGGCATTTTCCTGTATGACACCTCAGTTGTAAAGCATGCGGAGGCAGTAAAGGACGGCGAGTTTGTGATTGGTGATTACGTTGAGATGGGAGATTACCACGGTGGCTTTATCAAGGTAAACCAGGCATTTGGCATCAGCGCAACCACGGAGCATCCGGCAGAGGCTGCTGCGTTGATCCAGTTCCTGGTAGCTGAGGAAGACGGTGTAAAGACCCTGGGAGACACCCGCGGTGTTCCTGCCAACAAGGAGGGACTGGCCATGCTGGACTTAAGCGGAAGCCAGGTGGCAGAGGCCAATGCAAAGGCAGTGGCATGGAGCAGCTTCCAGATGGACCCTACCTTTGAAAGAAATTCCTTTACCGGTGCGGACGGCACATTCTTTAACGCCCTTCAGCTTTCCAGCTACGGGGAGAGCGATTCCATGTCCTGTGCAAAGATCGTACTGGACGGGGTAGCCCAGGAACTGGCAAGATAAGGGCGGTGAAAGAGGAATTAGATACTGGAATTACATGAGATTTGAGTGAGAGTTAGATGAGGTTTAAAAGAGCGCTTCCAGCAGCTTGAGAAAGTTGCCGGCAGCGCTCTTATTTTATGGATTTTGCTGATCGCATCCTCCACATTCCTACTCATAGTAATGGTTGTAGGTATCAATGAGCATACCTAACAGGGCAATTCCCTCCTTGGACATTTTCTGCCCTTTGTGCTGAAAGCAAAGCAGATAGCGGTAATAGGGCTGGGGAGGACGGCAGACTAAAAGTCCCATATTCCGGGGGATACAGTAGGCGGGAATCACAGACAGGCAGAGTCCGTCCATTACCATTTGGCAAAGCGAAAGGGTGTTGTTTAATTCACATATGACATTGGCGTTCATATGGTGATCATGAAACAATCTCTGTGCGATCTGGTAATCACAGGTGTCATGGGGGGACAATGTGAAATTTTCGTTGCAGAACAGGGACATGTCAGCCGTGGGAGGATCGGAATAGTCAGAGGAAGCTGCATATGCGTGGGGATGGGAAGGGGGGAGTACAAGAAACATTTCTTCCCTTCGCAGTACCTGAATCTGATAATTCTCATCCTGTATTATTTTATCGCGCCCCACAATTGCCACATCCAGCGATCCCTCGCTCAGCCTACGTAAAAGTGCGGTGGCCCGCCCTTCGGTCACATTTACATTAAAATGTGGGGCAAGAGGTTTGAATCGGGGAAAGACCTCAGCAAAGATCTTCAGCATGAATAGGGAGGAGATACCCAGATTCAGGGTCATTTCATGTTGATTGATATGAAGCTGTTCATACAGTTCCTTTTGCATGTCCAGCATCTTCCTGGCAGTTTCCACATAGAGTTCACCCTTGGCGGTGATGACAAGGCGATTGTTTTTCCGGCTGAAAAGCCGTATGCCCAGTTCTTTCTCCAGCCTGCTCAGGTATAGACTGAGCGTGGACTGGGAAACAAAAAGGCGTTCCGCTGCCCTTGTGAGATTTAGTTCTTCTGCAATAACGGTTATATAGTTTAATTGTCTTAGATCCATGGCATATCCTCCCCAACCTTTAATTGACAAAAGCAATACTGCAGATTAAGTTTATTGTAAACAATACCATTGATTTTTTCAATAGTTGCAATGAACATTGTATATTGGCAATTATTGTGCAAATGTTATAAAATAATCTCAAGTGCGAGGGATATTTAGTGCGAATAGACAAAGGTGTTAAGGAGGAGTGACAGTGAAAAGGTTTTTGAAGAAAAATTATGGATTACTTTTTATCATTCCATGGTGGCTGGGGTTTGTCATCTTTAAACTGTACCCATTTATTTCATCCATGATTTACAGTTTTTATGATTACAATCTGTTTCGCACACCGACATTTACAGCATTTGGAAATTACATAAAAATACTAAAGGATCCGCTGATGATCAAAGCTTTTTCCGTAACTTTTAAATATGCGTTTATAACAGTTCCGCTGGAGTTGATCTTTGCGCTGTTTATTGCTTATATTTTAAACTTTAAGATCAGGGGTGTTAAGTTTTTTCGTGTGGCGTACTATATTCCCTCCATACTGGGCGGCTCTGTGTCCATTGCTGTTCTGTGGCGGTTCCTGTTTAAGACAGAAGGACTGGTCAATATGGCTCTGGCCTGGTTTTCTATTGAGCCATATAATTGGCTGGGAAAACCGGATGGAGCATTCTTTGTCATTGTGCTGTTAAAGGTGTGGCAGTTTGGTTCCCCCATGGTCATCTTTCTTGCAGCCTTAAAGGGAGTTCCCACTGATCTTTACGAAGCCGCTTCCATTGATGGGGCAGGAAAATGGAGGGAATTTTTCAGTATCACCATCCCGCTTATAACTCCGGTTATATTTTATAATTTTGTAACACAGCTCTGCCATAAATTCCAGGAGTTCAACAGTCCCTATATCATAACCCAGGGAGGTCCTCTTAGATCCACCACATTGGTTTCATTGCTGGTGTATAATAATGCGTTTAAGAGCTATGAGATGGGTATGGCCAGCGCGATTGCGTGGCTGCTGTTCTTTGTCATTATGGCATTTACTGTGGTTGCCTTTGTAAGCCAGAAGTATTGGGTCTATTACTCAGATGAGGATGGGAGGTAGGGGCATGAGCAGAAAGACCAGAAATACGATCAATACATTTTTCAGGTATACCGTACTGATCATTGTTGGATTTCTTATGGTATACCCTCTTGTCTGGATGGTGGGAGCCTCCTTTAAGACAAATTCGGAGATATTTTCAAACCCGGGTTTTATACCTCGTGCCCCAACGCTGAGCGGATATAAAAAGGGAATGGCGGGATACGAGAATATGAATTTCCTGCATTTTATGGTTAACACCTATAAATTTGTGATTCCTAAGGTGCTGGTCACGGTCGTATCAGCAGTGATCACTGCCTATGGATTTGCCAGATTTGAGTTTCCAGGAAAAAAGGCGTCCTTTGTCATATTGCTGTCCACCTTATTCCTGCCCCAGGTTGTCCTAAACGTGCCTCAATACGTCCTTTTTAACCAGCTGGGCTGGCTGGATACCTATCTCCCCCTGGTCATTCCATCTCTGCTTGCGGGAGATACCTATTTTGTTTATATGCTGATCCAGTTCCTGAGAGGCATACCAAGGGAACTGGAGGAAGCGGCTGAGATCGATGGATGTAATGTCATTCAACGGCTATGGTATGTGATCGCCCCTATGCTGAAACCCTCTATTGTCTCATGCGCACTGTTTCAATTTATGTGGTCCTCCAATGATTTTATGGGACCACTGATCTACGTCAATACGGTTTCCAAATATCCAGTGTCCATTTTCCTTAGAATGTCCATGGATATGGATACGGGGTTTGAGTGGAATCGTGTGCTGGCAATGTCGCTTCTGGCAATTGTTCCAACACTTATTGTGTTCTTCCTTGCCCAGAGTTCCTTTGTGGACGGGATTGCTGCTGGCGGGATCAAGGGATAGATATATAAAGACTGAAAAAAGAAAGGCAGGTTTGAGAAAATGATCTATGAAAATGGAAAAACCGGTGATATCAGGATTGCGTATATTGGAGGGGGGTCCAGGGGATGGGCGTGGAAATTTATGACCGACCTGGCAATCGAACCCTCTATGAGCGGAACAATCATACTGTATGATATTGATCAGGAGGCAGCCAAGGCCAATGAAATAATCGGTAACAAGGTAAATGCCAGGTCTGACAGTGTGGGGAAGTGGAACTATATAGTAGCTGATTCTTTGAAGGCGGCATTGACGGGATGCGATTTTGTGGTCATTTCTATCCTGCCGGGAACATTTGATGAAATGGAATCCGATGTCCATCTTCCGGAGCGTCTGGGAATTTACCAGTCTGTGGGTGATACGGCCGGGCCGGGAGGTATGATCAGGGCGCTGAGAACTCTTCCCATGTTTGTGGAAATCGGGGAGGCTATTAGGGAATACGCACCCAATGCCTGGGTCGTCAACTACACCAATCCCATGAGTCTCTGTATACAGATCCTGTATGATGTATTTCCGGGAATAAAAGCCTTTGGATGCTGCCATGAAGTGTTCGGTACACAGAGGGTTCTGGCTGATATTTGTTCTTTGAAACTGGGGATCAAGGATATTCAGAGAAGAGAAATTATTGTAAATGTTCAGGGTATTAACCATTTTACATGGTTCAGTGAGGCCTTCTATCAAGGAATTGATCTGTTCCCCATCTATGAGGAGTTCATAGATGGACATTATGAGGAAGGTTTTGATGATCCTGATAGGAACTGGGCTAATTCTACATTTTGCTGTGCTCACCGTGTGAAATTTGATTTGTTCAGGCGGTATGGCATGATCGCCGCTGCGGGGGACCGCCATCTGGCAGAGTTTATGCCGGGGGACTGGTACCTAAATGATCCGGAAACCGTTGAAAGCTGGAAATTTGGACTGACCACAGTACAGTGGCGCAAGCGGAATCTAGAAGAAAAACTGGAAAAAAGTAAAAAACTTGTATCAAGAGAAATGGATGTGGATATGGAGCCGTCCGGGGAGGAGGGAATCCTTCTTATAAAGGCCCTTACAGGACTGGACAGACTGGTCAGCAATGTAAATCTTCCCAATACAGGCCAATGCCCGGACCTGCCTCTTGGATCCGTGGTGGAGACAAACGCTGTATTTTATAAAGACCATGTTAGACCTGTGTCGGCTGGAGCGCTGCCGGAAGGGATTCGGAATCTGATCCTGCCCCATCTGGAGAATCACAAACGGATCCTTCAGGCATCAAAAACATATGACAGAACTCTTGTAGTGGAAGCATTTATGAGAGATCCGCTGGTCAGGGCAAAATGCAGGGACAAGGAGGCAATCGTCCGGCTGGTTGATGATATGATACGGAACACCCAAAAATACCTTCCTGAGGGATGGAATAAATAAAAGGAGAAGACGATTATGAGAAAAAAATTGGCATTGGCAGTATTAACTGGCCTGTTGGCAGCATCCCTGACAGGGTGTATGCCCAGTGCGGCTCCGTCCTCGGCAGCGGGGGCAGCTGCGCAGACAGAGAAACAGGGACAACCCTCTGAAACAGGGGGAAAGGAAGGAACATCAGAGGAATCAGAGGGGGAAGCTACGATCCGCATGAACTGGTGGGGAGGGGACAGTAGGCACGAGGCCACGTTAAAGGGAATACATGCATTTGAAGAACTGCATCCCAATATCCATGTGGAGCCGGAATATGAAGCCTACAGCGGGCACCAGGAAAAGATTGCGTTGGCTTTAAACTCCAAGGTGGCGGCTGATGTGCTTCAGATGAATATGAACTGGATTTTTGACTATTCACCCAAGGGTGACACCTTTCTGGATCTAAATACTGTATCGGATGTGCTGGACCTGACCGCTTATGAGCAGTCAGACCTGGACTTTTATACTATCAACGGCTCTCTCCAGGCTGTTCCTATTTCAAAAACCGGACGTGTATTTTTCTGGAATAAGACAACATTTGATAAAATAGGAGTTCCCATCCCTTCCACTCTGGATGAACTGGTGGAAGCAGGAAAGAAGTTTTCTGAATATGAAAATGGAAGCTATTATCCTCTGGTGATCCTTGAAAACGAAAAAATATATATGATGATGTATTTCCTGGAGTGCAAATATGGGAAACCATGGGTGGATGACATGGAATTACAATACTCCAGGGAAGAGCTGATAGATGGATTTGAGTTTATGAAAATGCTGGAAGACAATCATGTACTTCCAAGCTCAGAAAAGATGGCCGGAGATGGAGCGGATCTGATTGACACGAACCAAAACTGGATTGACGGACATTATGCAGGCATCTATATGTGGGACAGCAATCTGCAGAAGCATCAGGAAGCACTGGAGGATGGGGAATGTATCATTGGGCCTATGTTGGAGATGGGAGATTATCATGGCGGACTGCTGAAAATATCTCAGTGCCTGGCAATTCCTGCTACCACTAAGCATCCAAAGGAAGCGGCAATGCTCATAGAATACCTGTTTGGAAGCGAAGAGGGTGCACGTTTCCTTGGGGACAGCCGGGGAGTACCCTGCAATGCGAAGGGGCTTGCTGCGCTGGACCTTTCCGACAGCCTTGCGGCAAAGGCCAATGAGCATGTGATGGATTGGGGCGGGTATATGATGGATATAGTATTTTCCAACAGTGTCCTGTCTTCCGATGACGGGATTTTCCTGCTGACGATCCAGTCTCAAAGTTATGGACAGATGAGCGCAGAGCAATGCGCGGATATGGTAATAGACGGAGTGAATCAGGCCATAGAAAGCCTGAAGTAGAACTTACAGACTACAGAATTACGGGGAAAAGTATATGACGGACAGGTACTTAATCACAGACAGGGAACCACAGGCATTATACCAATTTTTTGAGGACATATCACGGATACCAAGGGTCACGGGAAATGAAAAGGAAGTTTCCGGATATATAGTGGAGTTTGCTAAAAAGAGGGGATTGTGGTATTATCAGGACCATATGTATAATGTTCTGGTGAGAAAGGACGCAAGCAAGGGATTTGAAGCCCTGCCTCCTATTTTGCTGGAGGGGCATCTGGACATGGTCGGAGCAAAAGAAGAGTGGTCATCCCATGATTTTAACAAGGATCCCATTGAACTTGTGGCAGAGGGAAATATCCTGAGGGCCAATGGCACCACCCTGGGGGCGGACAATGGGTGTGCGGTTGCCGTTATGCTCACACTTCTTAACCATGACGGCCTGGTGCATCCACCCCTGGAATGCCTGTTTACCACACAGGAAGAGACGGGAATGGATGGAATGAAAGGTTTTGATATCAACCAGATCAGATCCCGGCGGGTGATTGGATTAGATGCAGGGGAGGAAGGGGTGTTCAGAATGGGAACCACCACCAAAATAGAGATGACCTCAGCCCTTCCTGTGAACAGGGAAACAATCAGTGGGAACACATATGAAATAGTAGTGGATGGGCTGCGCGGGGGAAGCCAGGGAGAGAGCATACCAAAGGAGCGGATCTGTGCGATCAAGATGACATTTAGGGTACTTCATTTCCTTAACAAGGAAATGGATGCCAGGGTGGTTAGTGCGGAACGGCTGGGCTCGGGAATAGCAGAGAGCTGCAGGGCCGTGATCTCTCTGGAATCAGGTGACGAATGTCGGATGCGGGAGATCCTGAACCAGCAGCAGGACCTGATACGAAGGGAGTACAGGGAGTGTGACCCGGACATAAGGATACGCGCTTTTTCGGTAACTCCTCAGACCAACCTTATGCTGACAAAAGAATGCAGCGATAATCTGATCCACAGTATTTACCTGGTCCCCTACGGAGCAAGAAACAGAAAACCCTTCCATCATGAGGTATCGTGTTCCGTTGCCGTTAAAAAAATTTATACCCAGGATGATGCAATCAGAATCTATTCAGTGATATCATCTGAGGAAAAGGAACAAGGAGATGCTCTGAAGGAAGAAATGAGAACCTACCTGATACTGAGGGACTGGAAGGTGGAACAGGAGGAATTTGACTATGGATGGGACTGGGAAGAGCATTCTCCTATCAGAGATGTTATGGTAAGAACCTATTGTGAACTGTTTGGGACGGAACCTGTGGTTAATATCAGCCATGGAGGGAATGACTGTGTGATCTTAAAACAGCGGATATCGGATATGGATGTGGTCACCACGGCGGCCACCTATAGGGACTGCCATACACCCAATGAACACCTCTATATGGATTCCTTTGAAAAGGTGTATGCTTTGTTAGAGAGGACACTTTATAACCTGACAAAGATATAGCTATATATGATTGAACCGGAAAATCAAGATACCATCAGGCAGGAAGACTATTATCTGCCGGATGGTATCTTTTTGCTGAAACCGATGGGGAATCATTTTTCACATTGCATATCCTGCAAAAAAAAAGTATACTGAAAACAGAATGTTTATGTAATACGGGAGGTAGCATGGTTACAATGGAAGATGTCGCCAAGGCGGCAAATGTATCACGGGCAACTGTATCAAGGGTTTTATCCAATCACCCTTCCATCAAGATGGAGACGCGCAGTCATGTCATGTACTGGGTAAAAAAGCTGGGATATGAGCCGAATCAGGTGGCCCAGAGCCTGGCGGGGAATAGGACCAATATTATCGGAGTGCTGTTTTCAGATTTATCCAATCCATTGTATGCATCCCTTATGACCGCCATTGTACATGAGGCGGAGATCTACGGCTATAGCGTGATCCTGGGGGATGCCCAGAGAGACCGGGCTAGGGAAGCCAATATCATCAATGGCTTTAAGCGCAGGAAAGTGGACGGAATCATTGTCAGGCCTATCGGAACGCCTAACAGGAAGCTGTACAGCGGGATCAGCGTACCCCTGGTAAGTCTTTTTAAACTTACGGATAAGAAAAATATCATTATAAGTTCGGAGGAGGGCGGCATGCAGGTGGCGCGCCATTTTTGCGAACTAGGTCACCGGAATGTGGGGTATATAGGACCGCTGAGATCATTGGCAGGCAACAATAAGCTGGAAGGCTTTCGGGATGAGCTTGAAAAAAACGGACTGAAGATAAAAGCCATTGTGGAGTGCAGCCAGCATGAGACAGCAGAAAATCAAAAGGCCTATGAAATCATTGATCAATATTTTGAATCCCACGACCCGTCTAAGATCACTGCATGGTTTGCACACAGCGACATTGCTGCCAGTGATGTGATAAAAGCACTGGTGGAGCGTGGGATCAGCGTCCCAAAGGACGTGATCGTATGCGGCTATAATAATACACTGCTGGCAAAAAAGATGATCCCCACCCTCACCTCTGTTGCATCCCCCATAGAGGAGATTGCAAAAAACGCAGTCGGTCTGGTCATTCAGGGAATCGAGGGAGATCTGGAGGAAGAAGTGGTCAATCTGTCTCCAAGACTGGTAATCCGTGAATCCACCTCCAGTTTATTGTGAATATTTTATAAAAATCATGTGGGTATTTTATGAAAAGGTACAAAAATTATGAAACTGCTTGACAGAGATTTAATTCTGAGCTAAGCTTATTTCATCAAATGAACGCGCGTACATTGTTGCATAATTTTATAGGAGGTCATTATGAGTAAAGAGAAACAGGCAGCACAGGAGATATTAAAACATATCGGCGGTCAGGAGAATATCTTAAATGTCGAACACTGCGCCACAAGGCTGAGACTTGTTCTTAAGGATGCATCTGAATTTGATAAAAAAGAAATTGAAGCCATTGACGGCGTAAAGGGGAGCTTTTTTGCATCCGGCCAGCATCAGATCATACTGGGCACCGGATTTGTAAATAAGGTCTACCAGCAGGTGCTTGAGATTACAGGAATGGACACAGGAAAGATGATGTCCAAGGCAGAGGCCGCGGCCGTGAACATGAATGCAGTTCAAAAGGCATCCAGGCTGTTGGGGGATGTATTTTTTCCAATCATACCAATCCTGGTTGCAACAGGACTTTTTATGGGACTGCGCAGTCTGATCACCAATCTGGGAGTGGAATTAAACCCCACATTCCTGACACTGTCACAGGTTCTGATCGACACGGCATTTTCGTTCCTGCCGGCTCTTGTTACATATTCTGTAATGAAACGGTTTGGCGCATCCCCTGCGCTGGGTATCGTGATCGGCCTTATGCTGGTTGCACCTCAGCTGCCCAATGCAAACCAGGTGGCAAGCGGTAGCGTGGAACCCATCTATTTAAGTCTGATGGGGCTGAACATTCCAATCATTGGATATCAGGGTTCGGTGCTTCCGGCATTGATCCTGGGCGCGATCGCTGCAAAGATTGAAAAGGGATTGAGAAAAATCGTACCGGATGTCCTGGACCTGATCGTAACCCCGTTTATCACACTTCTCAGCAGTCTTTTTATCGGACTGATCGTGATTGGCCCGATCATGCACATGGTTGAACAGGGATTGGTGGTCCTGATCTCCATGCTGATGAATATTCCCTTTGGCATTGGCGGCTTTATGGTAGGCGCCCTGCAGCAGGCGGTTGTCATAACCGGATTACACCATACCTTTAAGGCGCTTGAGATCGAGCTTTTGGCAAATACAGGAGCCAATCCCTTTAACGCACTGGTGTGCGGCGCGATCGTGGCACAGGGGGCTGCAGGCATTGCGGCTGCGCTCAAGACAAAAAATAAAAAGCAGAGGTCCCTTTACTTTACATCCGTGGTACCTGCATTTTTAGGCATCACAGAGCCTTTGATCTTTGGCGGAAACCTGCCAAGGCTGACTCCCTTTATCTGCGGATGCATCGGAGGCGGATGCGCAGGAGTATTTTCCTCCATTGTGGGTCTGGCAGGAACCGGTATGTCCATCACCGCATTGCCGGGCATGCTCCTGTATTTAAACGGGCAGCTTGGAACGTATTTGATTGCATGCCTCATTGGGTTTATAACCGCTTTTGTATTGACCTATGTGATGTATAAACCAGTTGAAGAGTAATATTGAGAAATAAAAGGAGTATCATGGAACGACTGTATAATAATATAATTTTGCCTGATATATGGCCACCCCGTTACAAGGAGGAGACGCTGGACAAGCCGCTGCCGGTTCCGTACCTGGAAAATAAACCGGACTACATCGATATTTCAATTGGAAGGCAGCTGTTTGTGGATGATTTCCTGATTAGTCACACAGATCTGATCCGCGAGTTCCCGTCTCCAAAGACATCAGAAGCCCCTGTTTTCCGGCCCGAGACAGATATGGAATTAAATGATGGCTATTGCACCTGTGCCAGCCCTTTTAATGGAGGCGTGTTTTATGATACTTATGACCGAATGTTTAAAATGTGGTACCAGGCCGGATGGTTTGACGGCAGCGCCTATGCCGAGAGCAAAGACGGGCTGCATTGGACCCGTTTAAGCCAACTTGCATCCGGCTCCAAAACGGACCGGGTATTGGAGCATGTTCCCGGGTATATGAGGGATGGGGATGCGGTCTGGATGGACCCGGATACAGATAACCTGGAAGAACGCTATAAAATGCTGACCTTTTACAGGTGTTTTGACAAAGACTACAGATATTATCATTTAAAACCCAAGCATGCACATGACGATCCCCAATCCATTCCCCCCAGGGAGATGACTGTTTTATACCAATCTTCAGATGGGATCCACTGGAAGGAGGCGGGGCAGACAGGTCCTTCAGGGGATAACACCACCTTTTTCCACAACCCTTTCCGGAACAAGTGGGTATACAGCATGAGGACATTTTCCAAGCTGGACAGCCGGGTAAGAGTGCGGGGATATTATGAAACAGATGATTTCTTCAGGGGCAGCCAATGGACGCAGGATGATATCCGATTCTGGGCAAGGACGGATATCTATGATAAGCCGGACCCGGAGATGGGATATTACACACAACTATACAATCTGGATGCGGTGGCATATGAAAGTGTGATGCTGGGTGTTTATTCCGTTTTTATGGGCCCTCCCAATTTTGTGTGTGAAAAGACAGGGATGCCAAAGATAAATGATCTGAAACTGGCATTCAGCAGGGACGGGTTTCATTTCCACAGACCGACCTATGATAATTTCCTGTCATCTTCCCGCATATGTGGGGAATGGGATTATGGATATCTCCATCCGGCCAACGGCATCTGTACGGTTGTGGGAGATGAGATATGGTTTTTTTATTCGGCATTTTCAGGAGAATCCCCTGTGTTTGGTACCCATAAATATTCCGGGGGAGCCATGGGAATCGCAAAACTGAGGCGTGACGGGTTTGCAGCCATGAAACCGCAGGACGAAAAGGGGGAACTGACCACAGAAATACTGAAATATCAGGGAGAGTATGTGTTTGTAAATGCAGACTGTCCCAAAGGGGAGCTGGCAGTGGAAGTCCTGGATGAAGGCGGAAATGTGATCCCAGGCTATTCGGCTGCGGACTGTGTCACAATGGCCCAGGACCGGACAAAATACAGGATCCGGTGGAAAACAAGGGACCGCTTGGACCTGCCGGGGGACAAAATACGTCTCAGGTTCATTTTGAAAAATGGAAAACTATATTCATTTTGGATCACTGACAGCGCGGAGGGGAAAAGCCATGGATATCTGGCCGCGGGGGCTTTGGAGTTAAAGCGTGGGAACAGGGATGATTAAGGATGGATAGGGATGGTTGGCTAACTGCACTAAAATAGATAATTATGCCTAATAGTCATCTGCGCAAAATATGATAGCTGACAGGCAAAATATAGGATGGAAGTATCTGCACAAAAGGCGTATAATCAAACTGATACTACAATAGGTTCAAGAGTTGTTTCATGGAACGATAAAAGTAAATATGCGCAAGGAGGCAGAGAAATCATATGTCAACCATATCAAAATGTATGAATTCCCTTTCCCAGGGAGTCTATGTGATCGGATCAAAGAAGGATGAAACATATAATCTAATGACAGCTGCATGGGTGACGCAGGTGTCGGCAAATCCCAACCAGCTGGCAGTGGCAATTGGTGCCAGCCATCTCACGGCCGGGCTTGTGAGGGAGCAGGAGAAGTTTTCGCTTTCCGTGCTGGCAGAGGGGCAGGAACAGGCTGCCAGGATCTGTGGTACCCAGTCGGGGAGAAACGTGGACAAGTCCAAGCTGGTGTCCTGTGAGGTGAATAAAAAAGGAATGCCTGTGGTCAATGGTTCAGCGGCATGGCTGGATTGTGAAGTGAGCAGGTGTATCGACCTGGGAGACCACGTTCTGGTAATTGCAGAGGTTGTGGGCGGAGAAGTATTTTCGGATAAGGTACTTTTATATGATGCGGAGACATATTTTCCTGGGTAGCGGGTGGTATTATGTTTTATATACCTGGCAAAGGGATAAGGGATAAAAGAAATAAGGTGCTGCGGTACGGAGCGGTAAGGCTTTGTGCTGCGGTGCCTTTTTTTGGATTTTATATCTTGTGGAAAACTTTACCGGATACCATGGGCATATTTTGAAAAATAATTGCCGGCAGGAGATGATGTAATTAAAAGGTCATTGAAACAGTAGGCATGATTATGATGTTCATAGCGGCAGGATCGGTATTTAACTAGACTGTCAAATCATATTTTAAACTTGAATATTTAGTTTCCATATAGTTAGGCGGATTCTAAAAAGAGAATGGGCGCAGGGGATGAGCTCCGATTGACATGGAGTTGATCGGAGCCCGGAAATGTGACGAACGCTTCCCCACGGATAGAAATATCTAGGGGGATTTTTTTAGAGCTGCCTGTTTCCCGACAGCCCCATAATGATTTTATGAAAGGAAATATCGTTCCATTCCCTCCAGCAAATACTGTCCCGCCACCGCCCCCTGGTCAGGAATCCCTTTGGCCCTGGCTGAGAACACTGCGGCTTTACCAAACTTGGGCAGCATATCTTTGGTGGCTGCGGCACCGGCCCTTGCACCTTCCACAGCTGCATGGATTACCGTAACCATATCCGCTCCGTCTTTGCTGGCTTCCAGTGCTTTTTTAGCGGCTGCATCCATTGCGTCCAGAAGTGTCCGGTCGCCGGGCCGGCATTTTCCCCGGCGTTCAATTCCCCTGGCAAAGCCATCCAGGAATTCAGAAAACTCTTTTGGCCCCATCTCCGCCTTTCCGCCAAGGACCTTGGCGCCTTCCATGATTCCGCTGGCCATCAGGGTACCCATGGTGGACGGAACAAGACCGGACATTTTCATGCCTGCCTTCATTAATGTTTTTCCAATATTCCCATCCTCCCCATTCTCACGGATTAACCGGGGCAGGGCACCGAAGCCTTTCTCCATGGTCAGACCCAGGTCTCCGTCACCCATTTTTGCATCCATCTCACAGAGTTCCTCCTTTTTCTCTGCAAAGATTTCCGCTGCGCCCTGAAAGAATGCAGGGAGTTCATGATATCTTATGCTGTCCATCCTTTTCCTCCTTCACAGATCCGGAATCATCATACCTGGGTGTAAAACGGCGTGTGCACAGGCATATCTATCCACTGTTTCATCTCTTCATCCGCCATACGGCAGATGGAAACAGATGCCCCGGCCATTTCCATGCTGGTGGCATATTCGCCTACAAAAGTACGGTGGATCCTGATACCCTTTTTATTCAGAAGCTTGTGTACGCTTCCTGAAAGGATGTACAGCTCCTCCTGGCTGGTTGCGCCCAGTCCGTTTATCAGCACACAGACTTCCTCACCTGCACCCAGAGGCATATCACTTAAGATTTTGTCCACCGACTCGCCGGCCAGTTCATCCGCGGTCTTCACCGGCCCGTTCCATACACCCGGTTCTCCATGGATGCCCATTCCAAATGCCATCTCGCCGTCTGCCAGTGTGAAATTGGAGCGGCCGATTTCCGGGATGATACAGGGAGTCAGGGCAAAGCCAACGGTGCGGGTATTGTCTTTTGCCTTTTTTGCTGCTGCCAGTACCTCTTCCAGTGTCCCCATCCGGGCGGCCCTGGCCCCGGCACATTTATACATGAAGAATATGCCCGCCACCCCCCGGCGCACCGCCACATCCTTATTGGAAAGCACATCATCCGCACCCACAATGCTTGCGGTTTTAATGTCATCCATTTCCAGCAGTTCGGACGCCATGTCAAAATTCATGATATCGCCTGTATAGTTCCCATAGAGGAACAGGATTCCGGCTCCTGATTCCACCTCTTTTGCCACATTATATATCTGCTCTGCACAAGGAGACTGGAACACGCCGCCCACACCGCAGCCGTCCAGCAGGTTTTCGCCCACATAGCCAAGGAACAGGGGCAGATGCCCGGTTCCTCCGCCTGTTATGATTGCCACTTTGCCCTGCTTTTTCTGCGCGATACAATAGCAGCGCAAATCATTTTCAGTGTATTTAACCATATCGGGGTGCGCCGCGTAAATACCGTTAAGCATGTCATCCGTATACTGCTCGGGGGCATTGATTATCTTTTTCATAGCGTCCTCCTTAGAGAATGATTTCTTTTGGATAGGCCCATTTCTCAAGTTCTTCCACAGGCAGCGCTTTTGGCTCGGCTCCGCCTGTGCTGGCAAGGGTAATATAATACATCTCAGCAATTTCCTCCACATACTGTGCCTTTAAGAAGGCATCCTCAAGGCTGCTTCCTGCCGCAATGGCGCCATGGCTTTCCATGAGGCAGACTTCGTGATCCTTCATAACATCTGCCACTTTCCATGCCAGGTCAACGGTTCCCGCCCTTCCATAGGGCGCCACGGGAACCATGCCCGATTTTCCCAGGTACGCGCTTTCATACACAATAGGCGGAATCGGCTTGTTCATGATGGCAAATGCAGTTGAATACCGGGCATGTGTATGTACAATTGCCAGAATGTCTTTTCGTTCCTTATAAATATACAGGTGCATCATGGCCTCACTGGACGGTTTTAAATCCTCCTGCCGCTCAATCACCTTGCCGTCCAGATCCATGACACAAATATGTTTTGCTGTAAGCACATCCCTGGACACCCCACTGGGTGTGATGACCGCATACCCTGTTTCCGGGTCATATATACTGAAGTTGCCCGACTTATGTTTGCACATGCCAAGCCGGTCCGCTTCCTTTGCCGCTGCAACCACCTGTTCTTTTAATACCTCAAGCATATCATGTTCCTCCTACTTTCCGATTCCCAGTATTTCAAACGCCTTGTCAAAGGGTGCGTGGCACATTCCCTTTTCCGTGATGATGCCTGTTATCAGCGAATGGTCCGTCACATCAAAGGCAGGATTATACACATGGATACCCTCAGGAGCCATACGCTCCTTATACCACATCTGTGTCACCTCATCGGGGCTTCGCATCTCGATGGGAATCTCCTTTCCGGTTGGTGTGTCCATATCAATGGTGGATGTGGGCGCGCACACATAGAAGGGAATCCCATAATGCTTTGCCAGAATCGCCACGCCGCTGGTTCCGATCTTATTGGCCGAATCACCGTTCATTGCAACCCGGTCACAGCCCACGAAAATAATATCTATCTTTCCGGACTGCATCAGGATAGAGGCCATGTTATCACACTGCAGAGTTGTTGTGATACCTGCGTTATACAGTTCAAATGAGGTAAGACGGGCGCCCTGGAGCAGCGGCCTGGTCTCATCACAATAAACGTGCATGGCTGTTCCCGGCCAGCCCTTTTCCAGTGCAATGTACATGGGGGCCGTTGCAGTGCCGTACTTTGCAGTGGCAAGTGTGCCTGCATTGCAGTGGGTCATGATGCCAATCTCTTTTCCCTCCTGCTTAAGCTCCTCTAACAGTCCAAAACCAATCTCTCCGATCACTCGGCTGATTTGGACACCTTCCTCACGGATAGCATCTGCTTCCTGAAAAAGAAGTTCCTTAATCTCTGCAACATCCTTTTCCTGATTGGCAGCCACGGTTCTGTCCATACGGTTCAGCGCCCAGAACAGATTGACCGCAGTGGGCCTGGAGGAAGCCAGGTAATCCTTTAATTCCTTAAATTCCGGATAAAAGGTTTCGTACCGGTCCGCGGTGATGCGTGAGGACAGTAATGCGATTCCATAGGCGGCCGCTGCTCCGATGGCCGGCGCCCCCCGTACCTTCAGCTTCTTGATGGCCTCCCAGATTTCCTCTTTTGTGCTGATCCGGATTCGTTTAATGGTGCCCGGAAGAAGGGTCTGGTCAATAATATCCAGCGCGCTCCTGTCCTCCTTCATGCGGACCGTAATTACTTTGTCAAAAAATTCTTCAACCGTCATGGCTTCATGCCTCCTTTACCTTAAGAGCAGTTTTGTATGATGCTGTCCATTTCAAAGTGTTTTTTCCGCCGCTTCCTTTGCCCTTTTTACCGCTGCCACAAAATCGGCACCGGTCCTAAAGGAACCTTGGTTCATGATATAGTCTTTTCCTGCCAGGATATTGATCCGTTCCGCAAGAAGGCGCTTTTTTTCATCCGTTATTGTTGTCACATCCACAACATTGGCCATGCCCACGGTCCTGCGATGCAGCTCTGTTCCCGCGTAACCCGCAGTGTCCCGAAGTATACCGTCAAAATACCACGCCTTGAATCCTTTTACCTTGGCCATGGGTTCGGTTACCGCTTCATCATACTTTTTGCTGAACTTTTCTATAAAGAGATCCACTGTTTCCTCAATGGTCTTTAAAATCCAGCCGCAGAAAGGTGCGTCATCCGTGGAAAGGCCATTGTCATATGCAAAAATCAGATTTGCGATCACATTGCCGATGTCATAGCCCATGGGGGCGTAGGTCCCGAATTCAGAGTCAAAAATCTTTGTGGCGTCCTGACGGATGAAGATCGAGCCAGTGTGAAGGTCCCCCTGCAAAAGAGCCTGGGCATCAGTCATAAAACGGAATTTAAGCTTTGCAACTTCCAAATGAAGGGCTTCGTCACCGTAAAGTTCCCTTTTTACAAAATCCCCATTGGGCGCATATACATTGTTGCGGTTATTCAAGTCATTGTAAGGCTCCATAAGTACCAGTTTTTCCGTAATATCACAGAGGTCCGGTGAAATAAACTTTTTAACCAGCTCTTTTTTATCTTTGTGGTCCATGACAATGTCGCTGCTCAGCAGCAGCGTATTTACCATAAAGGTGGATACGTCTTCAGCAAACTTTGGAAAAGTCTCATGTCTCAGCATGGCATCCCGCATGACCGCATAGTCAGAACAGTCTTCCATTCCGCAGGCGCACATTATGGTATCAAAGAAATACACATGAGGCACCATACCGGGCGCGAACTTATCTTCCAGCATAAGGATTTCGGATTCCAGGCGGTTTCTGTCCCTGGAAGGCTTCATATCCTTGGATATCCTGGCCTCGGTTCCCGCCTGCTTGATATAGATGGAATGGCCTTTGCCGTCCCAGACCCGGTACACATAGTTTAAGTTGCCATGGGACGATGGTACGATTGCTTCCATGGAATCACGGTCCCAGGGAATCTCCCCTGCCTTCTCCAGCGTGTATTCGATAACATCATCCACATTCATCTGAAAATAATGATTAAATCTTGACATATGTAGTAACCTCCCACTTAATCTTCTCTCTTAGATGCATAAGCTGCAATAAGCGCAAGTGCCAGAACAGCGCCCTTTACTGCAGGCAGAACATAGAACGGGACAGCACAGATGGTAAGCCCGTTCTCCAGCGTGGACACCAGCATGGCGCCAATCATGGTTCCCAGCGCATTGGGCTTCTCCGCGCCGCCTACGGTGCGTCCCACGAAAACAGCTGCCAGCGAAGGCATCAGGTAATTGTCACAGCACATAACCTGTGCGGAACTTCCTCTGGATGCCACCAGGATACCGCCGACCGCAATGAACACTGCGGTAATCATACCTGCCAGATAGCGGTACTTCTTAACATCGATGCCGGACAGCTTGGCGGCCTCCTTGTTTCCGCCCATGGCATAAAGATAACGGCCATGTTTGGTAAAATTAAGGAAAAGATAAGCCACAAACACACATCCCAGCATGATAATGATAATCCACGGCGCACGTCCGATGGCTGAAAATGATTCCGAAAGAGCGGTGCGGGCAGGCATAGCCCCCCAGGAGGTCTTCATGCCCGTGGATACTGCGCCTCCGCCAATATACCACTGACCGATACCCTGATGGACAAACATCAGTGCACAAGTGGCAAGCATGTCCGGAATTTTGCACACAAGGATCAGGAACATGGTCAGCTGGTACATGACCAGGGTAGCAAAAATACAGGTAATGATGGACATTCCCAGGGACATCCCAAGCCACAGATAGGCTGATACGAACACATAGGCAGAACAGCTTGCCAGTGTTCCGGCAGACATATCGAATCCGTCCGGTGCCATGGTAATGGTTGCTGCGATTCCAAATACCGTATTGATGGCCATTGCCCTAAGGATATTAACCATATTGCTTCCCGACATAAAGGCGCTTCCTTTATACCCTGTAAATGCGATAAAGCAAACAAGCAATGCCAGGACTGCAGCCCAATCCACTAGAAACCTTTTAACATTTGTACGACTTTTCATTGCTACAGTATCCCTCCTGTCTATTGAATCCGGTTTTTATTATCTGTTCCGCCAACCGAGTAGTACATGATCTCATCCTCCGTGGTCTTAGCTGTCTCCAGTTCCGCCATCACCGTTCCGTTATACATCACATACATCCGATCTGTTAAGGACAGCAGCTCAGAGTTTTCGCAGGATGCGTAGATCACTCCGTGGCCCTGTTTGGCGATTTGGTTGATCAGATGGAATATATCCTGCTTTGCTCCCACATCCACTCCTTTTGTGGGTTCGTCAAAGATATAGATATCACAGTCCGCTGCCAGCCATTTTCCAACCGCAACCTTTTGCTGGTTACCGCCGGAAAGATTTTTTACCTGCTGTCTCACGCTGGGCGTGGAGATTCCAAGGTCCTCTACATACCGTTTGGCATTGGCGTCAACCCTTCGCCTGCGGATAAAAGGACCGGTACAAAATCGGGAGAGGCATGCGGCTGATAAGTTGAAACTGACATTTTCATGAACCAAAACCCCCTCTTTACGTCTTTCCTCAGGCACCAGGGCCATGCGGTTCTTCACTGCGCCCGATGGGTTTGCTATCTTCAACTCCCTGCCCTTAAGCATGATTTTGCCATCGGTCATTTTAAATGCGCCGAAAAGGGTTTTACAGAGTTCGGATTTGCCTGCGCCCACCAGACCTGCGATTCCAACCACCTCGCCGCTCTTTACCTGGATGGAAACATCCTTTACCTTGCCGCGTGCGCCGGATAAATGCAGGGTTTCAAACAGCATTTCACCGATTTCACAGGCTTCTTTTGGAAAATTTTCTTCAAAGGCACGTCCCAGCATTTTCTCCACAATCTCTTTTGTGGTTGTCTGCCCTGTTACCGGCGTTGTGTCAATGATCTTACCATTTCGCATCACCGTATAATTCTCACATATTTCCAGAATTTCATTTAACCGGTGGGAGATAAAAAGAATTGCTATATTTTCTGTTTTATGTAAATGCTGCACAATACGGAACAGTTCCTCTGTTTCCGTATTGCTCAAAGGAGCTGTCGGCTCGTCAAGAATCAGAAAATTGCATTCTGACCGGATAGCCTTGGCAATGAGCACCATCTGTTTCTGAGCCAGGGACAGGTTCTGTACCAGCTCATGTTCATCCACCTGGTCACGGCTGATATGCAGCCGGTCCAGGGCCGCGCGCCCCTGTTTATATGCCTTATTCCAGTTTACGATATAGCCGCTCTTTCCCATGACCATATCGTTCTGGACAATATTCTCTGCCACTGATAAAGTAGGATACAATGCAGTATCCACTTCCTGATAAACAATCTGTATTCCCAGTTTTTTTGCATCCACCGGTGTTCTGATCTCAACCTTTTTATCATTTAAGAACACTTCCCCCGTATAATTGGAATTGGCCCCTGCCAGCACCTTCATCAACGTTGACTTGCCCGCGCCGTTGGCTCCAACCACTGCGCGGATTTCACCGGTTGTCACTTCAAAATCAATATCATCAAGTGCTTTGACACCTGGAAATTCAATGGAAACACGTTTTGTCTCTAATTTGATCCTATCCATGGAGTCCCTCTTTTCAGCGATAAAATCTTTTTAAAAAAAGGAAACGCAGGCCAAAACCCGCGCTTCCCTTTAAAAAACGATTGCCTATGGTTTTGTGTGCGAAAGAAAACCTCGTTTTTCACTGTCAGCTTATTAGTGGATTAAATCCTTTGGCATCCAGTCTGCTTCAGACAGATAGTCCAGGTTACCGTAAGTTTCACCTGCGATAGTCCCCAGGTTTTCTACTGTGGAATCTGATTGAAGCGCATCAGCCTTGATTGCGGTTCCCGGAACCTCTACCACGTCCACACCGTTCTTTCCGGTTGCCGGGTCAAAAATCTTGTCATACTGGTCTGCAAGCTGCAGCATCAGGATACGCATTCCGATTTCTCCGTTCATGGTCCAGTCAGTGGTGCCTGCCGCGGTCCAGATGTCGGGACGGGTCTGCATATTGGTAATGTCGACCGGGTCAATGTCAACAGACGCCATGGGAAGTGCATCGCCATTCTTGCCATTAAAATTGTCATTCTCAGCAATTGCATTATAAACACCCTGGCCGTACAGATCATAATAAGCAATGATGCCGTCCACATCCGCACGGTTAACGCCCTGGAGATATGCGGCTGTAACCGTATTGGCGGAATCAACTGAATCCTGCAGCGGCTGTACCTCGCCTACCGTCACAATCTTGCCTTCCGCCTCATATTTCTGCCAGCCGACCTCACGGCGGTCAAACGGGCTGTTGTAGTTAGGGCCTCTCCATACCTTAATCAGGCGGACGCCCTCACCGTACTCCTCGATCATCTGGTCAAGCAGAACGGTTACCAGAGACTCATCCTGCTGGAACATCTGGGTAACGCCCGGAAGCTTCTGATACTCGCCATCGGTGTAAAACTGAGTGTCAAATGTAACAATCTCCAGGTCCGGATACTGCTCTGTGATCTCCTTTAAGAATACATAAGAACCATCCTGGTTGCCATGGCTGACCAGCAGTCCGTCATATCCCGCAGATGCACAGGTACGGATGGTGTCCTGCCACTTGTTAAAATCACCGTCACAGAAAAAGAAATCAAACTTTACATCCAGGGCATCGCAAAGGGATGCGCAGGAATCCTTCCACATCTGGAAGATGGTTGCGGATGGCAGAAGCATGATATAAGCTACTTTTTTGCCTGCCACCGGGTTTTCCTCTGCAGCTGTTGCTTCTGCGGTTTCTGCTTGTGCTGCTTTTGTCTCTGCTTGCGCCGCCGTGGTCTCCGCCGTCTTGGTCTCAGCTGCCGTGGTGGCTCCTGAACCGCCTGAACCGCCGCACCCTGCCAGCAATGATGCTGCCACGGTAATTGCCGCAATCACACTGACCACTTTTTTCATTTTTTTCATTCGTACGTTTCCTCCTTTTTATTGAAATTGTTTACTAAACATTATTTGAACTGCTCCCTACGTGTTAACTAAATAGTACAACGATTCTTTTGGCGTGTCAATATATATTTGACATATTTGTTATTATTTTACATATTAAATTATATTTATTGTGCATTTTGGTTGAACAAATCAAAAAATAATATGCCCCTGGTTACTGCTGTATTATATGTTGTTTAGTAAACACATATTGTTTTCTCTGTAAAGAATTGACCCATTTCATACCGTGTGCTATAATCTCATCATAGTATGATTCGTAAGTTACAGGGATTGTTTAAAGATGTTTACTGCATTCTTTCTGCATTCCGGAAAGGGAGAAACCATATGACTGTAAGAGAACTGGCCAAGCAGATTGGTGTTTCACCCGCAACCATTTCCATTGTGTTAAACGGTAAAAAAGGGGTAAGCGAGGAGACACGTAAAAAGGTATTAGACGCACTTAAGACTTACCAGTACATGCCTCCTGTCCGCAAACCTAAAAGCGGTAAGAATGTACTTGTGGTGAAATTTTATAAAAGCGGTCTGTTGGTAGAAGAGAACCAGGGGTTTATTACCATGATTATTGATTCAATTGAAGAACAGCTCCGTGCAGAGCAGATTGGCATGACCCTGACCGTGGTAAAGACAGGCCTTAAATCCGCCCTTGATTCGCTGGATTACAGCAAATACTGCGGAATGTTCTTGATTGCCACAGAAGTCATGAGGGAGGATTTCGTACATCTGGATTCCATCCCCATCCCTTATGTGGTGGTGGATAATACGGTTCCCAACCATTACTGCAGCAGTGTATGCATGAACAATGGAGAGAATGTGTACATCGCCCTGCAGTATTTAAGAAAATGCGGACACACCGAACTGGGCTACCTGGGCAGTACCACGGGAGCCGAGAACTTCAACGAGCGACACGATGCTTTTATCAAATACGTAAAAGAAATGGATTTCCATTTTGACCCGCGCAATGAATTTCGTGTAAAACCCACCATGCTGGGGGCGCGGGATGATTTTGCACGGGTTCTGGAGCAAAAGCCAATCCTTCCGCCCTGCTTTTTCGCTGAGAATGATACCATAGCGCTGGGGGCAATGAAGGCCCTGAAGGAAAAGGGATATAAAATCCCCCAGGATGTGTCCCTTATGGGCTTTGACGACATCCCCTATTCCTCGATCAGTTCCCCTGCCCTCACAACCATCCATGTGCAGCGGAACATCATGGGCAAGCAGTCTGTCATCCAGCTGATGCAGCTGATTGAGGATCCGCGTTTCATGCCTATGAAAACGCAGATCACCGGGCGGCTGGTTGTGAGGTCCAGTGTGAAGGATTTGACATCGGTTCTTTAGATGTGTGAGTGGAAGTTATTATCTGTATGCAGAAAAGTCACGGTCCTGGTTTCTAAAGGCCGTGACTTTTATATATGTGTATTTCCATGGAGTTCAGACTGCCGAACATCTGCTGTGATCACCACCCCTGTCATCCGTATAAATGGCTCCTATGCTTAACTTTGCCGGTTTGGATGCAAGAAAGACCATGAGATAGGTTGATTATGGCCGGCTGGAGTGAATTAAAAGCGTCTTTCGCTGCCCTGGGGATACAACGGTGGAGCAGATGGTCCCAAAGGAGTTCGGAGGTGGTTACAACCTAATACATTTTGTAAGCCAGGCTGTATGCCGATAACGAACCCAAAGCATGAGCCGATTAAAAAAGTATATGTCCAGATGGTAAAGGAAGTTGTGGGAAGTGGGGCGTCAGATCATGGGAACGATTGATGAATATATCAAGCTTCCTTGTACGCTGAGGGTACAGAATGGAGACAGTGGAAGATATATCCGAGGGAGGTTATGTGGTGTCATATCCTGATTTAAAGGGGCGTATTACTTGCACGGATACGATGGAAGCGGCAATAGCCAATGTTAAGGATGCAAAGTTGCCATGACTGGAAGCAGCGCTAGAGCCTGTTTGAAAATTGCTTTCTGCCGGCTGTATGTTATTTTCAAATACGCTCTAGAGTCAGGCTGTGATATTTTGGAGCCGGATGATTGGCAAAAATGATGTATCTGTGGATAACAAGTAGTGTTGGGTGCTCAAATTAATGATAAATATGCAAAAGAGTAAAGCTCTGGTACGGTAAATTACAGGCAAAGGTGATGTTGCCAGATGGTTTTTAACCCTGTTTTACAGGGGGAGGGAGTCAAACTTCTAGTTATATTCAAAACTTCCAGCTATAATAAAAGTAGGTTAACAAGCCACAAATAAAAAACTTGGGGTGCCCTAATGGACAAAAATACATTAACACATATGAGTTGGATGTGTAAATACCATATTATATTTGCACCCAAATTTAGAAGAAAAGCAATCTATGGGTATCATGTTTCTAAGGTGAATAATGACTGGCAGTAAAAATATAATGCTCTGATGCAAGTCGAGTAATGCGCCATTCACATCCGGCTTTAAACGCTTTAATCTGGCCTTTGCGGCACTGTTTAGATGCAGTGGCCGGTCTTATATCCGTGATAACACAGATTCTCGGTATTAGCCGAAGCAGTGTTTACAAACTGCTTCGGTCAGGAACAGCGAAATCCAAAAGAATTGGGTGTCTTTACCGTATCCAATCAGCTTATCTTGAAGATTATCTGTGTTTGGGGTATAATAGCAATGATTCATTTGCAGAGTTGCCGGACAAAGGAAGATGGGATATATGACTGGTAGCTTACAAACTAAAGGAAAGTGCTGTTATGCAGTATTGAACTTTTACAATACACAAGGAAAACGTATCCCGAACGTATCCCGAGAGTAACATAGGCTCTGTTCTAAGTGGAAAATTCAGTGTACTTGCATTAGAAAAAGGTGCGGAAGAGAAGGTAAAATAACTTGATTCGGCTGCCGGCGTAGAAAAAGTGTTGGAAGATTGTTAGAAGATTGTTGGGAAAATGCTTTATGTAAACTGATGACAAGGTAACAAAAAACCCTTGATTTCCAGTAAAATCAAGGGTTTCCACAGTCGGAGTAACAGGATTTGAACCTGCGACCTCTCGGCCCCCAGCCGAGCGCGCTACCAAGCTACGCCATACTCCGTTCTCGAACCTCTATGATTATAGCAAAGATTTTTCATTTTGAAAAGCCCTAATTTTAATTTATTCAGGAGAAAATAAGAATGACACAGGAAAATGCAGTAAAAAAGCGGATTTTCAGCTTCGATCTTGACATGACGTTACTGGATCACAAGACATGGGAGGTCCCTCCCAGCGCAATGGAGGCCCTGGAGCATATTAGGAAGGATTCCGTGATCGTCATTGCCAGCGGAAGAAACATGGACCACGAAATGAGTTCCATGTACTGCGATATCATCAAACCGGACGGGGTCATTCATATGAACGGCACCCGGGTGGTAGCAGGAGGAAATGTCCTGTTTGAGCATCTGATGGACAAGGACCGGCTGAGGTCTTTGCTGTCCTATGCGGATGAGCATGGCTATTCCATGGGGATCAGCACGGGAGGATATGATTATTATATTCATCCGGAAGGGGTTACCCGCATGGATGAGATCCGCTGGGGAGTGTCGGAGCGCAATTACAGGGATGGCTGGGAGCTGATGGAGCTGCCGGTGAGGACCCTGGCATACATAGGAGGGCCCCAGGGGGCCAAGGAGATGGAGGAGCATTTTCCGGATTTTAAATTCCCCATGTTTTCTGGAAATATGGGAGCTGATGTGGTGGAACGGGAGGCGTCCAAGGCAAAAGGGCTTATGCGTATCTGCGAGTTTTACGGGATCGGTATGGAGCACACCATTGCATTTGGAGACAGCATGAATGATTATGAGATTGTCCGGGAGGCGGGGATCGGGATCGCCATGGGAAACTCAGTGGATGAGCTGAAGGCAGTGGCTGACTATGTTACGGACGATATTGACAGGGATGGGGTCTGGAAAGCCTGCAGGCATTTTGGATGGATCTAAAATAAAAGGGTAACAGTTCAGGACGGCGGGAAAATGGGGGCAAAAGCGGGCGTTAAGCTTGCTTATAAGTCCGTTTTCGTCCCCATTTTCACATCGGATGGACATCCGATGCTTCTTGACCGGTTTTCCGGTCAAGAAGATGAGCCGCCCTGAACAGTTACATAAAAGAAATGGAGATTTGATATGGCAAGAAATTTTGACGTGGTAATCATTGGGGCAGGACCAGGCGGATATACAGCGGCACAAAAGGCATCGCAGTTTGGCCTTTCGGTGGCGCTGGTTGAGGCAAAGAAAATAGGCGGTACCTGCGTCAACAGGGGCTGTATCCCCACAAAAGCATTGCTTCATGCATCCAACATGTTCCATATGATGCAGAACTGCGATGTGTTTGGCGTATCAACGGACTTTATTGCCTTTGATTTCGGAAAGATGCAGAAATACAAAAAGCAGGCCGTGGCAAAATACCGCGAAGGCATAGAGGCCGGATTTGACCGGGAGAAAGTGGAGATCATACACGGGACAGCCACCCTGCGCAGGGACAGGACCGTGGAGGTAGAACTGGCGGAAGGCGGACGCGAATTTCTTCAGGGAAATGCAGTCATAATAGCAACAGGAGCCGTCCCCATGATGAACGACATACCTGGGGCAAGCCTGCCGGGAGTGTGGAACAGCGACAGGCTTCTGGCAGCGGAAAACTGGAATTTTGACCGCCTGACCATTATGGGCGGAGGCGTGATCGCAGTGGAATTTGCAACCATGTTCAGCAATCTCTGCTCCAGCGTGACCATTGTGGAAAAGCAGAAGCACCTGATGGCTCCCATGGATGACGTCATGTCGGCGGAACTGGAAAAGGAGCTTCGGCGCAAAGGTATCCAGGTATACTGCGATGCCACGGTCACTGAGATCATGGAGGAAGAGGGAAGCCTCAGCTGTGTGATCACGCCCAACCATGGGGGTGAACCCATAAAGACAAGGGCAGGACAGGTGCTGATGGCCATTGGGCGGCGCCCGGATGTGGATAAGCTTTTTGGCAAGGACATTTCCCTGGAAATGCAGAATGGAAAGATTGCAGTGAACAGTGATTTTGAGACCAGTGAGCCGGGCGTATTTGCCATAGGGGATGTGGCTGCCAGGACACAGCTGGCCCATGTAGCGGCGGCCCAGGGCACGTACGTAGTGGAAAAGATCGCGGGAAGGGCTCACAGCGTCAAGCTGGAGGTAGTGCCCAACGGCATGTTTGTGTCCCTTCCCATTGTGCCAAACTGTATTTACACGGATCCGGAGATTGCCACGGTTGGAATTACGGAGGAGCGGGCAAAACAGGGCGGGCTAAAGGTGCGCTGCGGACATTTTTCCATGAGGGACAATGGAAAGTCCATCATATCCGGTGAGGAGAACGGATTTATCCGCCTGGTTTTCGAGGCGTACTCCAATACCATTGTGGGCGCTCAGATGATGTGTCCCCGTGCAACGGACATGATCGGGGAGATTGCCACTGCTATCGCCAATGGGCTCACTGCGGAAGAAATGTCCTTTGCCATGAGGGCGCAGCCCACTTATAATGAAGGGATTGGAGCCGCCATTGAGGATGCGATGAGGCGTGAGCCGGTGTAGGGAACCATGGGTGAGGTTAGATTAGATGACGCAGGTTAGATGGAGCGGGTTACATGGTACGGGTTAGATGACCCGCGCAGGTGCGGGAGATAGATGGGCTGAAGGTTTGGACAGCACTGTTTGGGAAAAAGTGTTAATCAAGAGAAAGAGAGGAATAGATGATGGGTGTGATTCAGGAAAGACTGTGTGCACTTCGTGCTTTGATGAAGGAGCAGGGGATGGACGCATATCTGGTTCCAACAGCAGATTTTCATGAGTCTGAATATGTGGGAGAGCATTTTAAATGCAGGGAATATATCACAGGATTCACAGGCTCGGCAGGAACGGCCGTGGTGACCATGGACGAGGCCTGCCTGTGGGTGGACGGTCGCTATTTTGTCCAGGCTTCCCATGAACTGGAGGGAACCTCGGTGACCATGATGAAAATGGGACGGGAGGGCGTACCTGATGTAGAGGAATATCTGGAGCAGACGCTTCCCTCAAAGGGGTGCCTTGGATTTGACGGCCGGGTGGTTAATGCGGCGGCCGGGTTAAATCTGGAGGATGTGCTGGAAGACAAGAACGTCAGGATATCCTATGGACTGGATCTGATCGGAAGCATATGGGATCACCGGCCCGAGTTGTCGGCAAAGCCGGCCTGGGTTCTGGCCCAGCAGTATGCAGGAAAATGCAGCGAAGATAAAATACAGGATGTGAGAGAGGCCATGAAGAAAGCTCATGCCTCGGTCCATGTGCTCACATCCATGGATGACATTGCATGGCTTTTAAATATCCGGGGTGGCGATATACGCCATAATCCCGTGGTATTGTCCTATGTGGTGGTTACCATGGAACAGCTGTATCTGTTTGTAAATGAGGAGGTACTGGAGCATCGGGCATATCCGTATATGGATAATGGAGAGGACATTACCACCAGGCAGTATCTGGAAGATATTGGGGTTACGGTGCTGCCTTATGACCAACTTTATGATATGGTGGAAGGTTTCAGGAATGAGAAGGTGCTGTTGGAGAAAAGCCGCGTCAATTATGCGATCTACCGTTTGCTGGACAGCTCCAATAAGATCATTGACAGGATGAACCCCACCGCGCTGATGAAGTCTGTTAAGAATGATGTGGAGATTGAAAATGAGAGGAATGCCCATATCAAGGACGGCGTGGCGGTGACCAAATTCATTTACTGGCTGAAGAAAAACATTGGCAGGATTCCCATGGATGAAATCAGTGTGTCTGATTACCTGGAAAAACTGCGGATGGAACAGGAGGGCTGCATAGGACTCAGCTTTTCAACCATATCCGCATACGGGGAACATGGGGCAATGTGTCATTACTCAGCTACGGAAGAGACCAATATCCCCCTGGAGCCAAAGGGGCTGTATCTGGTGGACTCCGGCGGCCAGTATTATGAGGGAACCACGGATATCACCAGGACCATTGCGCTGGGACCGGTGACAGACGAGGAAAAGGAGCATTTTACACTGGTACTTATGAGCATGCTGCGCCTGGGAGCGGTGAAGTTCCTTCACGGCTGCAGAGGACTGAGTATTGATTATGTGGCCAGGGAACCATTGTGGAGCAGGGGGCTTAACTTTGAACATGGCACAGGCCATGGCGTCAGCTACTTGTCTAACTGCCATGAAAGGCCTAACGGGATCCGGTTTAAAATGGTGCCTGAGCGCCAGGATAACGGGGTTCTGGAGCCCGGTATGATCACATCCGATGAACCGGGACTTTATATAGAGGGAAGCCACGGTATCAGGACAGAGAACCTGACCGTGTGCGTAAAGGATGAAAAAAATGAGTATGGGCAGTTCCTGAAGTTTGAATTTCTCACATTTGCCCCCATTGACCTGGAAGTGGTTGACAAAACGCTGATGACAGAACGTGATGTGGAGCTTTTAAATGAGTATCACAGACAGGTATATGAGAAGATCGGCCCCCATTTGAATGAGGATGAGAGGGCGTGGCTGAAGGATGTGACAGCGGCGATCTAAGGCGGAGATTATAAGGAAAATTGGTGAAAAAGAAACCGGAGTACCATCAGGCGGAGCATGTGATATGGGAGCATATCAATGACTGTCTTTGATGGCTCCGGTTTTTGAGTGGTGTGGCTGCCAATAGGGGGAGTGTTTGTTACGCACCTGGAAGGTCTACCACGATATAGGAATGGCCCATGGCCGGAAGGAGTTTCTCCAACAGATCCCGGGTACGGAATTTGATACTGGATGTATTGACATAGGGATGGCAGGGGAAATATTCCTGTTTTTGCATTGCATCCCTGTCAATAAGCAGCTGGATATGATACTCTGCATCATTCATAAGGGCAGGGACACTGACGAAAACGGGCGTGATATCCAGATGCATTTTCATATATTCCGGTTTCGCAAATGATAGGTGAGAACTGCTGTCTGGATAAAACAGAGGTTTTAAATTTTTTACTGCCGGGAAGCATAAGCAGGTAGAAACCGGTCCTTTGAGCATTTCGCAGAAATAAGTTTTTGTATACCTTCAGTTCTAGCAGTTTGTCGATCTCCTGGCATGCCTCTACGGTCGGCATGGCATCGTGGTCCAGGCGAATGTAGGGAATGAGGAGGGAGCCCAAAAGTTCGTAGGAGCGGATCTCCTGAGAAATGCGTCCGGTGGGATCGGATGGCCTTCCAATGTATCGGGTGGGGTCGATCTTGTATGGGGGATCGGGAGCAGATGTGGGATTATATGTGAGATTATATGTGAGATTATGTGTGGAATTGTATGTGGATGGAACGGCGGAGACTGTGTGGGAATGTGTGATCATGTCTGTATCCGTTCTTGGGTGATAACTTGGGTGATAATTGCAGGCAGCTGGTGGTGATGTGGGAGGGGATTGGGCGGATATATGATAAAATTACACATTATATTAAATATATGGTAAAATGTCGATAGGGTTTTTAGAGGGATCAAGCGCCCCAAAAACCGACATGAAGTGATGATGACAAATATGTTATAGCAGAGGAGAGCGGGGATCGAGCCGCTGTCTGTACTGTTTTTAAGTAAAAACAGCTGTCAGAATGGGAGAATAAGACAATGAGCCGAATTGGTGGAAATGAAAGCGGGAACAGAACGGAGAAGAGGAACGGGGGGAAAGCAGAGAAGCGGTGGGAGCAGAGACCGGTGAAAAAGGCGGAAGTTGGCGGTACTCGTGGCAGGGGGGACGGTAAATATATGGACAAACATAGTGATAAATATAGTGATAAATATACCGATAGACATACCGGTAAATATACGGACAAGGATACTGATAAACATCCTGGTAAGGATTTGGATAAAATGTCCAGGAGAAATCACGGGGGAAAACAGGATGCAGCGGCCAAGAGAGGGGATAGAGGACCGCAGCGTGATGACCGGCGTAAGGATAAGAGGGATGAACGGGAACTGCGCAGCGGCAGAGATGAGCGGGGATTTAGAATGGGTAAGTCCAGTGAGAATATTGGCGGTTTGAATGATAAAAGGGGGGTAGGAAAGGGAAGGCCAGAAAGACAGACAGTGGATCAACGGATGACGGATTGGCAGAGCCCGGATAGACGGAAGATGGGCAGACCTGTATCTGACCGGATGGCAGATAAAAAAGGAAAGCCGGAGGGAAAAGGACTTTGCCCGGTTATGAAACGGTGCGGGGGATGTCAGATACTGGATCGGGATTACAGTGAACAGCTGAAGCAAAAGCAGAAGCAGGTGGAGGAACTGTTTAAGGGCATCTGCCCTGTTAAACCGATCATTGGAATGAAGGATCCATTCCATTACCGCAACAAAGTACATGCTGTGTTTGCCTGGGAAAAGGGAAATGTGATTTCCGGTATTTACCAGGAGAACAGCCATGATGTGGTTGCTGTGGAGAAGTGCATGATAGAGGATGAAAAGGCGGATGAGATTATCGGCACAATTCGCAATATGCTCAAGTCATTTAAGATACGTATTTATAATGAGGATACTGGCTTTGGACTACTGCGCCATGTGCTGATCCGCCGGGCATTTACAACCAATGAGATCATGGTGGTGCTTGTCACGGCATCTCCTGTATTTCCATCTAAAAATAATTTTGTTAAGGCATTGAGGGAAAAACATCCGGAGATCACCACCATTGTACAGAATATCAATGGGCGCGGTACCAGTATGGTTCTGGGGAACAAGGAACATGTGCTGTATGGCAAGGGATATATTGTGGACGAACTGTGCGGCTGCAGATTCCGTATCTCTTCCAGATCCTTCTATCAGGTGAACCCGGTCCAGACGGAAGTGCTGTATGGAAAGGCGCTGGAACTGGCAGGCCTCACCGGAAAGGAACTGGTGGTGGATGCGTACTGCGGCATTGGAACCATTGGGATCATTGCCAGCAAACAGGCTGGGCAGGTTATTGGTGTGGAATTAAATCAGGACGCTGTGCGGGATGCGGTGAGCAATGCCAAGATGAATGATAGGAAGAATGTGCGCTTCTACTGCAATGACGCGGGACGGTTCCTGGTAAATATGGCTGAACGGGGAGAAAAGGTGGATGTGGTGATTATGGATCCGCCAAGGAGCGGCAGTACAGGAGAGTTTTTGGACTCTGTAGGGAAGATGGGAGCAGGGAAGGTTGTATATGTGTCGTGTAATCCTGAGACTTTGGCCAGGGATGTGAGGTATATGAGGAAGCTGGGATATGTGGCGGGGGAGGTGTGGCCGGTGGATATGTTTCCGGGGACGAATCATGTGGAGACTGTGGTTCTCATGGGTAAAACAGTTACAAGGTCGAAATCTCATGTGGATCTTGGCTTAGATGTAGAGGATTACTACAAGATTAAGGATGCGGAGAAGGAGCAGGAATAAGAGATTCCGAGTTAGTTATAAAGCTAAACACATAATAGGGCGTAAAGGATATAAAGAGGCTTCTACGGGCATATTTTACACGCCGGTGGAAGCCTTTTGATGTGTTGGGGTATAATCCCATTAAGGTTTATTAGACGGTAAGATTTAGAGGATACAGGGAGGAGAACTACCGTGGCTTACGAAAAGAAGAGCATCAGAGATGTAATAGAGGATATCAACTCAAGAAAAATATATCTACCTGCGATACAGAGAAAATATGTCTGGGGAGATGATCAGATTGTCCGACTTATGGACTCTATTATGCTTGGGTATCCTATAGGGACTTTTCTGTTTTGGAAGGTTAAGAAGACGGTAATCAATCAAAAAGAATACTCTATGTATGAGTTCATAAAAGATTATCATGATCGGGATATGTACAAGAATCCTTCAGCCCCTCAACCATTCCCAATAGGAAGTCCAGATGAAACGATATGGGCCGTCTTGGATGGGCAACAGCGTCTGACGTCCTTATATATCGCTTTACAGGGAAGTATGAGCAGAAAGCTTCCTAACAAGAGATGGAAGAATGACGATGCTTTTCCTAAAAAGGAATTATATTTTGATTTGCATAGCGAAAGAACTGATGACGACGATATTTCATATGAGTTTAAGTTTTTGACCAAAGAGGATGCTGAAAATCATAAAGATGAGAAACTTTGGTTCTTAGTTAAGGATATTTTGAAGTATTCAGCGGAGGATTTGGTTACGGAGATAATTCTTCCTAATGGGTGGGCGACAGATAAAGTTGCTAGTAAGAATATCTCATTGCTCCATACAAGGCTGGTGGGTGACCAGATAATCAACTATTTTGAAGTGGAAAAAGATTCTATTGATAGCGTCCTGGACATATTTGTAAGAGTTAACTCTGGCGGAACTGTTTTATCTAAGAGTGATCTTTTGTTTTCAACGATTGTATCTCACTGGGATAAGGCTAGGGACGAGATAGATAAGTTACTTGCTGAAATAAATAAGACGGGTGAGGGCTATAAGTTTACAAATGATTTCATTATGAGAACTTGTCTTTATTTACTTGATATGTCAGTTACATTAAAGGTGGAGACATTTAAGAAAGAAAGCGTACTACAAATTAGAGATAACTGGGATAGTATAAAAAAGGCTATAAAGGATACTGTTAACCTTTTGAATGAATTTGGATTCAATTCTGAGAATATCATTTCATATGTTGCGGTTTCACCTATGGTTTACTATCGCTATAAGGGTGGCAACTATGATGCCGAAAGCAAAGCAGAATTAAGGAAATACATTGTTATTGCTCAGGTTAAGCAGATATTTGGTACGGCATCTAATTCTGCGCTTACAAGCATAAGAGAGGCATTAAAGAAAGCTCCGGCAGATACATTCTCTATGAACAATCTGAAGGGTGTGAGGTTTACTGGAGATAGAACATTGAAGTACACTCCTGAGGAAGTGGATGCAATGTTCGATACATATGAAATAGGTGCATACACATTCATGCTTCTGTCTCTTCTGTATCCGAATCTTAAGTATAGCCAGAAGGGTTTCCATCAAGATCATATGCATCCGTATACTGGCTTTGAAGAGGACAAGATAAAAGACTTGGTTCTTCCCAATGGCAGTGTGATAGATGATGATACAAAGGAAGATTGGAGAAGAAGGCGGAATACACTTGCTAATCTTCAGTTGCTTGAAGGAAGAGAGAATGAGTCAAAGAATGCTACGCCATTGGTAGAGTGGCTTAAGGAACCAGAAAACAAGGATAATGTTAAATATTTGCCTGATGGAATATCGTATGATCTGTCCAACTTTGAAGAGTTTATGCAGAAGAGACAGGAATTGATGAGTACGCAACTAAAATCCATTTTAGTTTGACTTTGATGCTAAAGGTATCTATGAGGAAGCCTTTTGATTAAAACTGCGCACTTTTACACGCTTACAAGAGTCCTCTTTCACGACATAATGAGTGGAGAAAATATGCCTAAAAGGAGGAATCAAGATGAGAAGCGTTGAGGAAATCAAAAGGATTAAGGAATCTTATTTGCCTGGAATGAGGATTCGACTTATCAAGATGGATGATTTTCAGGCACCACCTGTTGGGACGGAGGGAACCATAAGAGGAGTAGATGATATCGGTTCTATCATGGTTGCTTGGGACACGGGCTCAAGTTTGAGCGTGGCGCTCGGGGAGGATGAAATTGAGTTTGTGAGCAAGCCGATAACAACTATCTACACGGCATATTCGAAGGAAGCTGATATTACATTCATAATGGAAGATAAGGATAAGACCACGCGGGTTGCTGGGTTTTACTATGGAGAACCTGATGACATAGCGACTAAACTATATTACGGTAAATTAGTAGCTGAAATGGAATGAAATACTAAAAAGAAAGGACTCTATAGATGAGGAAGATTTCATCTATAGGGTCTCTTTATTTGCCTTGTTTGAATCTTTTTTGGGATCTTTTAGGATTTATAAAGTACGTTTTATGGGACAACTAATATGATATAGATAATATGGTGGCTATGAAGCTGGAAAAATATTTATGCTTTCTTTAAAAGAAAAATGATGCAATCAAAGCATTTTTGATGTATACTTAATACACTGTTGCAGAAAATCCATCTGAACTCAAATAATTGGGAGATATCATATGGGAACAAGTTATAAGAAATTATGGAAATTACTGATAGATAGGGATCTGAAAAAGAAGGAATTATGTAGCATGGCACACGTTAGTCCGGCTTCTCTGACCAAAATGAAAAACAACGGGACAGTAACAACGGATGTTCTTGTGAGAATATGCTCAGCCTTACAATGTGATATTTCAGATATTATGGAAGTAGTTCCTGAAGAAACGAATGGAGATGAAAAACATGGATAAGTACCGTGTGATTGATCTGTTTTCCGGATGCGGAGGCATTTCAAGAGGGTTTAAAAATACAGGAAAGGTTGAGATTGTTGGCGCAATTGATGTTGAGCAATCTGCATGTGATACCTTCCAATTGAATTTCCCTGAAACAAAGGTGATTTGTGGAGATATTAATAAGATTTCAGTGGAGAGCACAGGCTTTTCAGATATTGATATTATTGTGGGAGGCCCTCCATGCCAGGGGTTTTCACGGCTTAACTATTGGGATAAGGACAGAGATAACGATCCGAGAAATGAATTGTTCTTTCAATATTTGCGTTTCGTAGAGGAACTACGACCCAAAGCAATTCTTATCGAGAATGTTAAAAATATCTTGGCTGCAAAAAACGGGTATGTTCCTATGCATATCACGAATTTTTTATCAGAGCGAGGATATGAAGTGAGCTATCAGATTCTCTGCGCAGCTGATTATGGCGTTCCACAGATGAGATATAGGGCGTTCTTTGTGGCACTAAGAAAAGAATATGGAAAATTTGATTTCACAGTATTGGATAAATACAAACTACCGACAGTAACTGTAGATGAAGCCATATCCGATATTGAGGCAATTGAAGAAAACGCAAAAAAATTTCCACAGGGAACTGTTTTTGATCTTGGTGAGCCCCAGTCTGAATATCAGAAGAAAATGCAGGCAGCAGACCATAAGCTTCATAATCACATGATTTATTATCCTGCTGCAAATGTTCAGTATATGATGACTTTTGTTCCGGAGGGTGGAAACTGGAGATGTGTACCTAAGGAACTCTTTAAATCTGATCGAGACAATCGGTATACGAATTATCTTAGAAGAATAAAGGGTGATGAGCCATCAATAACAATTGATACGGGACATAATGTTTATTTTCACCCAAAATTTAATCGTGTGCCTACGATTCGTGAATCGGCAAGAATACAAAGCTTTCCGGATGATTTTGTAATAACCGGGAAAAAAGGCCAACAGTTTAGACAGGTTGGAAATGCAGTGCCGCCATTGTTGGCAGAGGCACTAGCAAAGGCTATTATGGAGGTTATTGAGAAACATGACGAACAATAGATTATTGGACTTGTTTTGCGGAGCCGGTGGATTAAGCTTGGGCTTTGAAAAAGCAGGTTTTAAGGTTGTAAAGGCTATTGATATCGATCCACACGCAATCAATACTTATAACTTTAATCGTTCCGAAAAAGTTGCTGAGGTATTGGACGTAGCTGCAGTAGATGCAGATTTTATATCATCATTAGGAGAAATAGATGGCATCATTGGTGGCCCTCCCTGTCAAGGCTTCAGTACTGCAGGGCAAAGAATTATTGACGATGACCGCAATAAGCTATACAGGGAATATTTTAGGATTTTGGAGCAGGTTCATCCTAAATTCTTTATGATTGAGAATGTTACTGGAATTTTAAATTTTGCAAAAGGTTTGGTTAGAGACGATATATTAAAGCGGGCAGATTCTTTGGGGTACAAGATTTTTTATACTACCGTAGATACCTCTTTATATGGAATTCCTCAAATCAGAAAGAGGGTTCTTTTCGTAGGAATACAAAAGGAACTTTGCCATAGAGATTTCACTTTCCCGGAGGGAAAAAGTGAGCCAATTACAGTGATGGATGCTATTGGGGATCTTCCGTCATTAGATAAGGGTGAAGACAATACTCGTTATATTCATGAAGCTACAACTCCTTATCAGAAGATGATTAGAGACGGCATGACTGAGATTCATAACCATATTCTTTCTAAGCATTCTGATGATACAAAGCGGACTATTTCTTTGGTTCCTGAAGGTGGAAGTATTATGGACGTTCCAGAAGAACTGAGGGGCGGTCGAAACTATCATGCTTTGTTGAGGAAAATGGATCGAACAAAACCGTCTCTGTGTATTGATACTGGCCATCGCACATATTTTCATTATGAAGAAAAACGTATTCCTTCAACGCGTGAAGTGGCAAGAATTCAGAGTTTCCCGGATAGTTATGTTTTTACTGGTCCGAGAAATGACCAGCAGAAGCAGGTTGGCAATGCTGTACCGCCTATATTAGCAGAGATAATGGCGAAAGCTATCAAGGAATATCTTAATGAACAGTAAGGAGGCATGAGTGGTGTTTTCAAATATTGAACAATTTTATAAAGACAACCATTACAAGCTGATAGAGGATAAATCTGATGGCTCGTTGAGACCAGGTAAAAGCTTTACCAAAGATGTAGAAAACTGTATTAATAAGTTTTCAGAATATTATAAGGAAAATAACTGTGATGGAATAAGCGAGACCCAACTGGTAGAAATAATTGGCGACGTAGATACAAACACTCGGTCGCAGAACCTTCGTGTGATGAGAGAGTTTAACTTCATGTTTGAAGTTGATAATCCCACTGATGATATGAAGTTTTCATTTACCGAGGTTTTCAAGGGTTTTATTTCATCAGGAGAATCTGCTAGAGACTATATTTATAATAAACTACAAAGTATCTCGTCGATTGATGATTTATCAATGTACTTAAACTTGTTACTTTGTACTCTGCGCGAAGCGTATTTGTTTGGTCAGGTGATTTTGTTTAAAGACTCAGACGATAAATTTAAGACGGCAGTTCCGGATTTGGACAAACGAAACTATTACAGAAAAAGAATTTTTGAGGTTTATGGATATAGTGGAAGAGACAAACAAATTACGGATGATGTCTATTCTCCTAATCTTTCTTACATGTCGAGAGCTGAGTTGGAGAATCTGGGGTTGCTCATCAAGACCACTGAGAAGATCGATAATATGGAAAATCTTGTACTCACTGTAAAGGGGTATGAGTTGCTCAAAAGAATAGACAGTAATCTTGGAGCAAAAACGCAGCAGGATGGTGAGCAGATAATGGGTGATTTAAAGTATTATACGGGTATAGAAACCGGAACAACCAGAAATCAAATAATATTTGGTGCACCGGGAACCGGAAAAAGTTTCACATTAAATCAAAAAAGAATCGAATTGCTTGGAAGTGGAAATGAAGCTGATTATGAACGAGTGACTTTCCACCCGGATTACTCATATGCAAATTTCGTTGGAACATACAAGCCAGTGATGGTTAAATCCACACATGAAGTTTGTTTGGACTCAGACAAAAAGGATATCCTTGCTATTTTACAAGATAAGAGTAAAACAGCACAGGAGAAGTACGATATACTTTATGATACATTCAAGGATGAAGGCTTGACTCGTCTGCCTATTTTGTTGGGGCTATATACAGATGAGAACTTTAAAACAAAAAAACAAGACGGAAGTGATGCCGTAGGAGATAACAGTGTAGAAAGAAACCACGGAAGGGCAATTCGTCCATTTGTTGATTTGCTATCCATGTCATCAGAAGAGAAGGAAATTGCATATCAGTATGTTCCAGGTCCTTTCATGAGAGTGCTTGTTAAGGCTCTGAAGAGTGCCATGTCAGAATCGCCGAAGCCATATCTTCTTTTGATAGAAGAAATAAATCGCGCCAATGTTGCAGCGGTATTCGGTGATGTGTTCCAACTTCTCGATAGAGCTGGAAATGGTGTCAGTGAATATGAAATAGCAACAACAAATGATATGAAGGCATATCTTGCAGAAGAGCTTGGCGTTGATGTATCGAAGGTTGAGACAATAAAAATTCCAGATAATATGTTTATATGGGCAACAATGAATAGCGCTGATCAGGGAGTATTCCCGATGGATACAGCTTTTAAACGTAGATGGGATTTTACATATCTTGGAATAGATGATGCTGAAACTGATATGTCTAAAGCAATAGCAGAAAGAACGTTCATTTTTGGCCAAGGTGAATATGCTCGCCAAGTAAAGTGGAACGATGTTCGTAGAGCCATTAACAGTGAATTGTCTTCGGAAGCATATAACATTAATGAGGATAAGTTGCTAGGACCATACTTTATTTCAAAAAACGTGCTAGAAGGAGCGGAAGAAGAGTTTTTGAAAGTCTTTAAAAACAAGGTTTTGATGTATTTGTTTGATGACGCTGTGAAGCAGAAGAAAAAGACATTTTTTGAAAGATGTATGGACGAAAAAAAGGGTGTTAGATACTCTGAAATCTGTGCAGCGTTTGATAAAAGAGGTGTGTTTATCTTTCCGGATGATATATCATCACAGTTCACGGAAAAACCTTCAGATAATAAGGAGACAGTTGCAGAATGATTTCAGAATATGTTCGAGAACAGAAACGATATACAAGAGATCAGCTTCAATCTTTGTTTCGCTGTTCCGATGCTGATATCATTCGCATTATTAAGAGGCTCAAAGAGTATGGGGTTCTAAAAAAAGTAAAGAACACAAAAGAACAGTTAGACATGTCGGATCTTCTTGAGGAGGATATTGAAGTCAGCGACGAAGATGAGACTCCAAAGAATTATTTATATGTTTTTACTTTCGTTGGAATCATAATTGTTGAGGGAAGAGTGCTGAAGTGTTATCCGAAGTACATTTTCTCAAACAATGCACCGGCAGAGGAACTAAAGCAGATTATCAAAGTATTACAGAAATATAACTCAAAAGAACAGATTATCCACATGTATAATGAGGGAGGTAGAACAAGCACATTCAACCGGTTGGCTGTAATGGTATTTCTTTTGAATGATTATTTCGATAATGGTGTTTATGTTAATACCCAGGACATTATTGAAACCAATGGTATGGGAGAAATAAACTGGGATAGAACAATAAACAATACCTTCGCAATTATAAAACACTCGCATCCCTATTATGTAGAATTGCAAACGAAGAGAAGAGTGGCAGACGATACAGATTTTTTTAAGCGTCTGCATGAATGTTTGCTTTCTGTATGTAGCAAAGAATTGGCGGATGCTGATTTGCTCGAATTGCTGGACATTACTGGTGTTGAATTGACGGATGAGACTCTTGAAGAATTAGGAGAAGAGGATTATCTCCTTTATCGAATAGAAAGGGAGTTGAATGTTCAGTTTAACACTAGAAAACAAGAAGTATTGAAAGCAATGTCAGCTCTTATTACCAACAAGGCTACAATGGATGATTCAGATAGTTTCAGTATGTATGGCTCAAATAGTTTTAACTTGGTATGGGAAAAGGTCTGTGCAGAGGTGATGGATAATCAACTTAATACGAGATTGGTTGATCTAAATTTACCAGGGAAATTGTCAATACCAGCTACTTCCCCATGTCAGCCTACAGATAAATTGATTGATATAATCGAACGTCCGAAGTGGATGGGGCAAAAAGCCGATGAATCATCGTTTGAAAAAGAGGCCAATGATACTTTAACGCCAGATTTGATTAGCATTAATAATAATAATGACGGAGAGTATTCCTTCATTATTTTTGATGCCAAATACTATACTATTCAGTTAGAAGAGTATAAACCACTACGCGGACAGCCTGGCATCAGCGATGTAACAAAGCAATATTTATATCAACTTGCGTATAAAGACTTTGTCCAGGTAAACGGATTAAAAACAGTAAAAAACTGTTTTCTTATGCCAACGGAAGAAGATAGGATTATACATAAGGGTGCTGTTCGCATGGATATGCTTGGGGCACTTCAACTTGAGAGAATTCAGGTTAGACAACTTCCGGCAAAACATATTTTCAAATACTATCTTGAATTGAAAAAGTTAAACGTAGACGCCCTGAATCTGTAAGAAAACATGCCAAGTATACTCACGAAATCCGCTAAAGGGCTCATTGAGGGTAAGGCTGTCTTCATTATTATGAAGGCAGCCTTTAACATTATTGGGTCTTATCTATTCAACTGTCTCCATAATATCTTCCAGCTTGCAATCTAATGATTCACAGATCTTTAGTAGCACATCTGTTGTGATATTCTCTCCTTTGCCGAGTTTTGCAATGGATGATGCACTAATTCCTGCTTTTTCACGAAGGTCGCTCTTATTCATATTCATGTCGATGAGCAATTTCCATAATTTGTTGTAGCTGATTTTCATAATAGCTTTTCTCCTTGTACTCAAATAGATTACATACTTGATAAATAATTTTTCAGGATTTCAACATCTTTGCGGACATCTCTCGGTCTGATTCTGTTAATTACTTTTTCTTCGACTTCCGGAGTCCAATAAATCTTCAGCCTTTCCCTAGCTCTTGTAATAGCAGTATAGAAAACGCTGTGTGTGACAAGTTCTTCAACTTCGTCTGTTATTACTATTTTCACTGAATTGTATTCCAGCCCTTGTGCTTTATGGATTGATACAGCATATGCAACTTGGAATGGGACGATAGTTCTTGAGTTTTGATCGTCATCGTCCTCATCGACGCTTTTTAATTTGTATACGTAAAACCTTACTATGGATCTTTTTTCTTCTTCATCGCATTCAAGTAATTGGAAATCACAGAATCTGGCGTCCCATTCATCTATGACTTTTTGGACTTCAACATCAAATTGAATACGTTCCTCAGGAGTGTTCGCATCAAGTATTTCTATCCCTTTAATGATACCTTTCATATTGTTATATATGGAAGGATAGAATCTGTCGGATTCAAGGAAAAGAATAGGATCGTCCACTTTGTATTGCTGAATATCCCATTTGACTGCAGGATTGGGGTTACTTTCCTGAAGAAATCGGTTGATATTGTTGATACCATACAAACCATCATAATTAAGACAGAGAATAGCCTCGTCTTTCTCAATAGAAGAGAGTAGTGAGGCATCTACCTTCAGGGAATAGCTTTCTCTTTCGATAATTTCTTTTGCGGTTTCATCCATATTTCGGACTTTGGCCCATAATTCAAGCAAATATTTATCTTCGGTCCGGTGAGGCTTTGTAAGCTCAAAAACAGCACTTTCTGGTAAGAAAGACTTTAGTACTGAGAACCAATTGCCAAACTGGATGGCATCGATCTGGTAAGTATCTCCGACCAAAAGAAGCCTGTTGAATTTGGCTTTTCCCAGAACGGCAACCATATCTCTATTACTTACAGTGCTACACTCATCAATAACTAGAAGTTCATACTCCGTGACACAGGATTCTTGATTTAGGAAACTTGCAATAGTCGAAAATGTCTTGTTCTCCGCATCTACTTTTCGCATGAGGTTTTCTTTTGCTGGATTCGTTTGTGTCAAATACAGTTTTTTTTCATCGTTCAAAAAATGAGATACATGATTTATCAGTGTCGATTTTCCTACACCTGCCGAACCATATATCACACCCACTTTTGATTCTGAAAAAATACGACCGATTATCTGTTTCTTCTCTTCGCAATCAATTACATAGCCATCAAATAATAACCATAGAGCAACATCATTGCTATAGTTTTCAATGCCGGATGAAGATAATCTTTGTAATTGCTTAATAATAGTACAAGTATCTATCTTGTACTCATTGATGAATACCTGATTGTTTTCAAGCATAAGATTACTTCTTGGCTTATGTCCGTGCCAAAGGCTATCGTTGTAATCATCTATAAGTTTTTGGATATTAGTGAAGCCGGTAATTTCGCTAATGTCTGTGAAAAGTTGACCTTTTCCTTCCGTGTTATTTTTGATATATCTTGCAAATAATTCTGGTGTTTTGTTGCTATAAGGTATACATTCAAAAACAGCACTTGATTTTGGGTTATGGTTGATGGGAGACCGGTTAAATGGCAAAGAGTCAAATTGAATACAGCCATTAGACAAATATAAATTTGACAGTTTACTATTCGGTTTAAGGCTGCGCTGGTTCTTTATGATTACATTATTCATGCAATAGAGGAGATATCGTAATATATTTTGCCCATCTCTTTTATTGCGTATTATTTTCCTGCATTGATCAAGAACCGGAATAAACACAAAAGAGTTAAGTTCTGCTTTCCATTGTTCTGTAATACGGTTATATGCATAATCTGGAAAATCAATAAGCTCTGTTAATGAATATCTTTTTTTGGAAAGAAACTCACAGATTTTTCTTTGCTCAGGATAAGGTACTCTTTTTCTTATGCCTTCCACTAATGATATGAAGTTTTGAAATTCGCAATCGCGGATGGATACCTCCCAACCATCGATGATGATTATGGGCATAGTTTTTCCAAGTATTTCTATAGATTCCTGAACAAGATGAAATTTAGAAGCATAACTGTTTGTGACCGACAATTTGGTAAAGGCAATTACCCTGTTTGCCTTGGATTTGTTTTTTCTATCGTCAACAGGCATGAAGGTTACTTCGTTGTAAACTCTTCCATTTACGAACAAAGGTTTTATCTTCTGAATATAATATTTATTATTTCCTTCACCAGATAGTTTTGTCGGGTATTGTTCGATTTTTTCTGCTATTTTGGCGTAGTACTCCTGTAAGGTGTCATCGAGATGGAGCGGGAATTTTTCTAAGTTGTGGAGTATTTGTATTCCAAAGTATTGGCTCAATAAGACTTTAGCTTCAAGCAAGTACTGATAGTACTTCAGCATTAATCTTTCTGATCCATCTTCATCCAGAGTAAACTGGGTGGTCACAACTTGCAGAAAATTGCGAAATTTATATAGGGTGGTTAAGCTGCTGTTTATTTGAGCAAATTCAGCAGCTTTATTTATATTTTCTTCGGTAACATCAATATCAGAACCCTTAGCATAAAACTTGAGCATTATAAGATTAACGAATTTCGTTAATTGCTCTAAGATGTCCTGAGAGATAGCACCACGAGAAGAACCGTCTATATTATCTAAATGCCGGCATATTACGTTATCTATATTCCTAATGGAAACATCTATTTTGGGCATAGCGAGTGTCCTTTCAGTTATTATTCTTCATCATTCCAATCGTCGATAAAGGCATCATATGGGATTGTGTCTGGATATGTATCCGGATGAAGTTTAACATAAAGATTACGGATTTCTTTGCGGGTCCTTTTTATATTCGAAATCTCGGCTGATCCATCTGAAAAACTATTGCATATGGAATTGAGTTCACCAAGAAGGGCGAATACATGTGATTTTAAGGTCGGATCTACGAATGAATCTGCCTTTGAACCCCATTTGTTTTTATATAAGTTTTCTACCTTCGTTGGTAAAGACATATCGATTAGTGCGGATGCATAGTCTTCACCTATCAGTTTAATCATTATTTCATCGTAATCCGTTGTAAACTCCTGAAGTAAAGCTTTGTCTGCTGAAGAATATGGGAATTTATCAACAGGCTGCTTTTCTGGTAATTCGACGGAATCTGTATCGGCATTATCTTCTGGGATTGGATACAGACGCAGATACAGATCACGTATTTCGCAACGTTTTTTATATGATTCAGGTTGAAGTACATTTCTTAATTGCTCGCCTTCTTCCCAAGACTCGTTCCTAAACCAAAGGATATTTCTTCCAGGGATAGGTCGAAGGAACTTATCAGACAGGTAGTAAGTGTAATCAGAAAGTACTTGCATTGTATCAATTACAAGTTTGCGGAAGACATTGTCTTTGATTTTCCGCACATCAAATTTCCAAGAGGAGATGAAGTAAGTAATTTCATCTACAAGCGTGATCCTGGTTCCTTCTGCAGATGGATCATGTTCTATACAGTATTCCATAATGGGTTCTGCTTCTTTTTTGAAACGCTCTAAAAAGGCAGAGTCTTTTTCATTTAGGATATCTTCATTAAGTACAGGGGGCTTGGTAAGTTTTGGCTTGTAGGATGGATCTATCTCTGCCGCAAGTACCTCCATTGCATTGCCCCAGGCATCCGCAACGGCTTGTCCGGATGCAAGGATTTTTTCTGACAAAACATCGTGAGGAGTTCTGTCTGTTTTTATTGCACTCTTAGGAGTGCTTTTTTGTTTGCCGGAAGCCTCCCTTAATATGTCTAAGAAAAGTTCTGTGATTTTCGCGGGTGCATTTACAGCATTAATACCGGGAATATCATTTTCAAACTCGTCGGCAAGTAGTTGAGCGGTTTTGTCACCGAAGCTTTCAAGGTATGAAGGAAAATCGTCCTCGTCATTTAAGTGTGCTAATACAAGAGAAGCTACTCTTGAGATGCTTGTATTTCCATTGAAGTAAGATTTGAAAGTTTCAAGACTTATATCTTCTAAAAGATCAGGACCACTTTCATTCATCATTTCTTCAAATAGCGTCTTAGTGAATTTTTTGGTGTTGGTTTTCCCACCGATTACTTTCTTTAGTTTTTTGGCAAAAGTCTTAAATTCCATAGGTTCACCGCCTTAGTTATCTGTGAATACCCATGCCTACCCAACACTACCCGGTTCTACCAAGTCAATAAAGTATAGTGGTCAATGTAGAAAGCAGGGGTGGGATTTCCTCAAGATACGTGAGTGGAATGGGGTAACGCTTCACGAATCATTCTACCATTTATCAAGGAGAAAATCTACACAAACAGCTAATTCTACATTGCGTTCGCAGAGAAATAATCGAAAGAACAGATTATTGCTCTTCGGATAAATAACAATATTAAATCTCAAAGTCCGGAGTGCGCATTAAGGACGGCGGGATGCATAGAGAATCCACAACAACCAATAAGGTTGTTCAGGGATGAAGATGCACCCACCGTACTTCGACGCGCCCAATTTCGGCACACAGGAGTCTGCGGTCATCTTCTGACCAAAGGCTCTTTTCTTATTTGCATTCCGCTGTCCGAGTGACGCCCGGCAGAAAGGAATGCGTTATGAAGTTAAGAGTTCGTTACGAGAACGAATTCCAGACGATTGAGCTGGATTCAGAAGCAGCAAGAGAGATGTGGGTCAGCCTGGCTCTTGAAGGAGAAGGGCTTTCCGACGAAGAGACCGAGAGTTTAATACAAGAGGCTTTCGATGAACAGTACAACAAGCCGGATTACAATAACTGGCACAAGTTCTGGAGACATCACGGTGATTCGAAGGCACAGCCTGGAAAGGATGATGCGGAAGATGAGGTGGATACTTCTGAGCCATTGATGAAGGAAGTGATGGATGAGCGTGTTTTCCGACAGGATGAGATCAAGCGTGAGGAGAGCGAGAGCTATGAAGAAATCTGTCAGTGGGTCAGGAAGATCCTGATCAAGAAGCCACATTGGGCAGAAGCCTTTATCTCGGTCCGGTTGGATGAGATGTCCGTGAATGACTATGCGGCATCGATCGGTGTGTCCGATGCCAGTGTCGTTTCCAAGTGGCTGGCGCGTGCTGAGAAAAAGTTGAGAGAAAATTATCAGAACCGTCAGATTTGACCCTCTGCCGAGGCTACCCATTAGAGGCGTAGTCTCGGCAAATCTTTTTTTAGGAGGAAGTTGATATGACGGATATCAAAAGTAAAGACAGACCGTATTGGCCGCTCATCTACATCTGTAGTCCGCTTTCAGGTGATGTAGCAGGCAACACGGAGAGGGCAAGGAAGTTTTGCAGGTTTGCCCTGGAGAAAGGACAGATACCTCTTGCTCCGCATCTGATGTTTCCGCAGTTTATGGATGATGATAACCCGGAGGAGCGTGAACTTGCTCTCTTCATGGACATCATCCTGCTCGGTAAGTGCAGCGAGGTGTGGGTCCTTGGCAATACGGTCTCGGAAGGAATGGCAGAGGAGATCGCAGTAGCGACCAAACGCAGACAGCCGGTCAGGTATTTCAATTCTGATTTTGAGGAGGTGGATGCGTTATGAACGGAATAAGAGCGATACAGACAGAATACAAAGGTTACCTCTTCCGTTCCCGTCTGGAAGCGAGATGGGCAGTGTTCTTTGATGCGTGCGGAGTGAAATGGGAGTATGAACCGGAGGGTTATGACCTCGGAGACGGGATCATGTATCTGCCGGATTTCCTGCTTCATGGAGTGACGGTCAATCACGGATATTACAGGAAGAACTGTGACATCTATGTAGAGGTCAAAGGTCAGATGAATGATGCGGATGCTGAAAAGATCAACCGCTTTTATGCAGCAGGGTATCCAGAGGACAGTGATTGGGGTGTTTCCGGGACGGCTGTCCTTGTGGTCGGCAACATTCCAGATGGTGAGGATATGCGTGAGATCATCGATAACATGCAGTATCTTGCCTACCACGACCATGAGAACTGGCCGAACTTTTATAATTTCGAAACCGTTGATGGAGATTACTTTGCTGCTTATCCGGGTGTGGACAAGAGGGGCGTTTTCAACCTGTTTGGTGATGACTCAAGCTACCTCTGGAACATGAACTCTGCGGCAACGGAGAAAGCGTTCCGGGATGCAAGGCAGGCAAGGTTTGAGTTTGGTGAAACGCCAAGGACAAGGAGGCCTATGAGATGAGAGATTTATCAATAGCATACGGCAGCAGCCGTCAGGCGAAGAAATGGGTCAACAAGACTGTGAAGTTCGATGACCTGAAGGAGAGGCTCAAGGTGACGATCAGGACACCGGAGTCTGCTGAAGAATATAAAAAGATGAACAAGGCTCAGAGGGATGCAGCGAAAGACCACGGAGGTTTTGTCGGCGGAGTCCTGAAGGGCGGGCGCAGAAAGATAGATACCGTGGAACTGAGGTCCATGATCGCCCTGGATGGTGACCGCATCGACAAGGAATTTCTGGACAGCTATGAGGATAAGGTCTCATTTGCCTCTGCCCTTTATACCACGCATAGTTCCACGGAAGAAGAGCCGAGAGTGAGGATCGTCATCCCGGCAACAAGGGATATGTCTCCTGATGAGTTTGTGGCTGTGTCACGTTATGTGGCGCAGTCACTGGGCATGGATTACTTCGATGAATGCAGCTATCAACCGAATCAGCTTATGTACTGGCCGTCCTCTCCACAGAACGGCGTATTTGTGTTTAAGGAAACAGACGGAGATTGGCTTGACCCTGATGAGATCCTGTCGGCACATCCGGAATGGACAGATCCGACAAGACTTCCAACCTCATCAAGGGAGAGCAAGGCAAATACCACAGCGCAGCAGAAGGTTCAGGACCCTTTGGAGAAAGAAGGGGCGGTCGGTCTGTTCAATAGGGTCTACTTCCCTGTCCAGAAGGCTCTGGAGGCTTTCCTGTCAGATGTATATGAGCCGACCGACAATGAGAACCGCTGGCATCTGATCGAGTCGAGTAGTATGGCCGGTGTGGAGATCAAGGATGACAAGTTCGTTTACTCCCATCATGCGAAGGATGCGGCATACCTTCATCTGTGCAATGCCTTTGATATTGTCCGTATCCATAAGTTTGGTGATATGGATGACAAGGCTTCCTATAAAGCGATGTGCGAGTTTGCCATGCAGCAGGATGAGGTGAAGATAGCAGCGGCAAAGGAACGTCAGGCACAGGCAGTGGAGGAATTTGCGGATGATGTTGATTGGCAGAAAGGCTTTGAGTATGAGCCGAGATCCACGGTGCTGAAGAACTGCCTTCATAACCTTCTTCTTATCCTGCAGAATGACCCGAACCTGAAGGGTATCAGATATAACGAGTTCTCTGATGGCATGGAGATCGAGAATGCGCCTTGGAGGAGACCGGAAGGGTTCAAGTACTGGCGTGAGGCAGATGACGCGCAGCTGGTCGCATATGTTGACTCAAATTATGGCACCTTCTCAGCCAGAAACTATGATCTGGCGGTCACGAAGGTCTGTGATGACAGATCATACCACCCGGTTAAGGATTATTTTGCTTCTCTGCCGGAGTGGGATGGTAAGACCAGGGTGGATACGTTGTTGGTCGATTGTTTTGGAGCGGCTGACAATGCATATGTCCGCGCGGTCACAAGAAAGACCTTTACGGGAGCTGTGGCGAGGATCATGCATCCAGGTTGTAAGTTCGACACGATGCTGGTCATGAACGGATTTCAGGGACAGAAGAAATCTTCCCTTCTCCGCAGGCTTTGCGGTGAGTGGTTCAACGATGATATCAGTTTTGCCCAGACCAAGGATAAAACGGCGGCTGAGAAGCTGCAGGGGTACTGGATCATCGAGTTTTCGGAGATGACGGGTCTTAAAAAAGCGGAAGTCGAAGGTCTGAAGGCATTCATTTCCAGACAGAATGACATCTACCGAGCCTCTTATGGTAAGAGGGCAACTCCGCACATGCGTCAGTGCATCTTCATCGGCACCACGAATGCCGATAACGGATTCCTCCGGGATACGACAGGAAACCGTAGATACTGGCCTGTCAAAACGGTGAAGAAGTATGAGGAAGATCCGGCTCTTATCAGTGATGAGTATGTGAGACAGTTCTGGGCAGAGGCTCTGTGGCACTACAACAATGGTGAAAAGCTCTATATCGAAGATGACTCCATCTTAAAATATGCGGTCCTTGAACAGAAAGAAGCGATGGAGACCGATGAGCGTGAAGGTATCGTCATCGATTATCTGAACACTTTGCTTCCTGAGGATTGGGGAAGTATGTCTCTTTACGAACGCAGGAACTTCCTGAATGGGGACGAGTTCGGCGGAGAGGCGCGTGTCGGCACAGAGGTAAGGAAGCGCGTATGCACTATGGAGATATGGTGTGAGTGTTTCGGACGTGAGAGAAGTCAGCTCTCCAAACGGGACTCAAGTGAGATCGCAGCCATGATGGCACATATCACCGGCTGGGAGAAGATGGAGAACAAGCAGCGCTTTGGCATGTACGGAGTGGTCGGCGGATACGTAAGGAGTGAGTCATGACCATAAGCAACCGATGGTAAACAGGCACGGCAACGGGCAACAGATTGGACGTTTCTGGTGAGCCGGACGGCAACCTATATGGGAAACAGGAAAAATCCCTTGTTCCATGCGAACTTCCAAGTGTTCTGTTGCTCTGTTGCCTTCTATTTAAGGATTAGAGAAAGAGGTAGAAAATGACCGACAGCATACATAAAAAACACGCATTTGCGCCTATACGCGCGCGCGAGGAAAAAGAGCAACCATTATCGGAAAAGCAGATCGAGCAGAAGCTGGTCGAGGCTGTGAAAAGAATGGGAGGCATTGCCCCGAAATTCGTAAGTCCGGGTCTGAATGGTGTGCCTGACAGAATCGTCCTTCTTCCTGACGGACATATGGCCTTTGTCGAACTGAAGAGTCCGGGAAAGAAAATGAGACCGCTTCAGATGAGAAGGAAAAAGCAGTTGGAGGGTCTCGGCTTCAGGGTCTACTGCATTGATGGAGCGGGACAGATCGGAGGTGTCATTGATGAGATACGAACCACATGAATATCAGAAATATGCCACTCAGTTCATACTGACGCATCCTGTGGCAGCAGTTCTGCTTGAAATGGGTCTTGGTAAAAGTGTAATCACGCTGACAGCACTGTTTGACCTGTGTCTGGATATGTTCCTTATCAGGAAAGTGCTTGTAATCGCCCCGCTGCGAGTTGCAAGGGATACCTGGCCTTCGGAAATAAAGAAATGGGATCATCTGGAGGGACTTACCTATTCCGTAGTGGTCGGAAGTGAGGCTGAGAGGAAAGCGGCTCTGATGAGAACGGCAGACCTTTATATCATCAACAGGGAAAACGTGGATTGGCTTGTAACGAAGAGCGGGATGACCTTCGATTTCGATATGGTTGTCATTGATGAGCTTTCCAGTTTCAAATCATGGAGGGCAAAGAGGTTCAAGAGCCTTCTGAAGGTCAGACCATATGTGAAAAGGATCGTGGGTCTTACCGGAACTCCTTCCTCAAACGGACTTATGGATCTATGGGCAGAGTTCAGACTCCTTGATCTGGGAAAGCGTCTGGGAAGGTTCATCACACATTACCGGAATGCATTTTTTACACCGGACAAGAGGAATGGTGAAGTGGTCTTCTCCTATAAGCCTCTTCCGGGAGCAGAGCAGCAGATATATGACAGGATATCGGACATCACCATCAGCATGAAGTCCTGTGATTACCTGAAACTACCTGAATGCATCATCAATGAAGTGCCGGTGTGGATGGATGATAAGGAGATGGAGGTCTATGACACTTTCCGTGAGGATATGGTGGCAAAGATCAAGGACAAGGAGATTGATGCTGCGAATGCTGCGGTACTTTCGGGTAAGCTTCTTCAGATGGCAAATGGTGCTGTCTATGATGAGGACAAAAAGCCGATCCATATTCATGACAGAAAGCTGGATGCTTTGGAGGATCTTCTTGAAGCAGCAAATGGCAAACCGGTACTGATCGCCTACTGGTATCAGCATGATGTGGACCGCATCAAAGAGAGATTTCAGGCCCGGGAGATAAAGACGTCAAAGGATATTGAAGATTGGAATGCGGGAAAGATTTCTGCGGCAGTTATTCATCCTGCGTCAGCCGGACATGGATTAAATCTTCAGACAGGCGGTTCCACGATTATCTGGTTCGGTCTGACATGGAGTCTTGAGCTATATCAGCAGACCAATGCAAGACTTCACAGACAGGGTCAGAAAGAAACGGTGGTCATCCACCATATCATCGCGAAGGGCACGATTGATGAACAGGTCATGAGTGCTCTTCGGAAAAAGGAGAAGACACAGGATGCCCTGATAGATGCGGTCAAGGCAAACCTGGGTGTCCATCGATGATAGATGCTTATGAAAAACTTGCAAATTCGGTGATCCTTCAGGCGGTCAAGGATTATCGTGTTGCAAGGAAAAAATTGAAATACCATCCGAAGAACAAAGATGCAAAGCTCATGATAGAGGATTGTGAGAGTTTCTTTCGTTCCGATTGGTTTGCAGTACTTACCTCACTTGATGGGGAGATGCTGCTGAAAAAACTGAAGGAGGAAGAAATATCATGACGGCAAAAGAATACTTACGCCAGGCATATCGTCTGGATCAGAAAATCAACAGTGACCTTGAGGAAGTGTCAGCTCTACGGGAGATGGCATCAAGTGTATCCTCTCCGCAGCTGAATGAGAGGGTACAGACATCAAGAAAGTATGAAGCGCCATTCGTGCGTAGCCTTGAAAAGATAATGGAGCTGGAGGAGAAGATAAACCAGGAGATAGACCTGCTCGTTGCGCTTAAGGACGAGATCCGTTCCGTTATCACCACGGTGGAAGATACGGATGAGAGGCTGGTTCTCAAATACAGATATGTCCATAACTATACATGGGAGCAGATCGGTAATGAACTTCATGCTGATGCGAGGACCGTGAGAAGATGGCATGGAACGGCGCTTCTTCATGTGACTCTGCCGAAAGATCCTATCACAATTTGAGAAATGCGCCCGAAATGTCCGCTTTTGTCCAAAAATGTCCACCTGCCTAATCTGATATAGTAAACTCAGCAAACCAGAGTTGAAAATGAGCCTCATGGGAGAAATCCCGTGGGGCTTTCTTTATGCCGGAAAGAGAGGTGGGTCATGCCGAGAAAGCCGAAACATCCCTGTTCTTATCCGGGTTGTCCGAACCTTACGGACGGGCAGTATTGCGAGGAACACAGGAAGATTGCAAGAAGGCAGTATGACAGATACGAACGTCAGCCGGATGTGGGCAAGAAGTATGGGCGTGCATGGAAGCGTATACGTGACCGTTATGTTCAGGAGCATCCGTTCTGTGAAAGGTGCTTTGAAGAAGGTCGGATGACACCGGTCGAGGAAGTGCATCATATCATTCCTGTCAAGGAAGGTGGAACGCACGCAAAGGAAAACCTGATGAGTCTCTGCAAGAGCTGCCATAACAAGATTCACATTGAACGCGGGGACAGATGATGGACAGGGAATTCAAGAGTTTTTATAAAAAGGTCACGGCAGCGGAGGGAGACCGATGCAGATATAATACAAGGCTTGATACCTATGGCTGTGGATGCCAGCATGATTGTAGCTACTGTTATGCGAAGAGTCTTCTTTCCTTCAGGGGATTATGGAATGCCTCAAAGCCTTCTGTTGCTGATCTAAAGAAAATTGAGAGGAAGATAAGTAAACTTCCCAAGGGAACTATCCTCCGACTTGGCGGAATGACAGATTGCTTCCAGCCGGTCGAGAGGCAAAAGCGGATAACATACGAAACGATAAAGCTTCTGAACAGATACAGCATCGGCTACCTAATTGTGACAAAGAGCGCAATGGTGGCCGATGATTTGTATATGGACATTATGGATAAGGAGCTTGCCCACATCCAGGTTACGGTGACGTGCCTGGATGATTCTTTTTACAGGGAGAAATCTTATGAGAAGGCTTCCCTTCCAAGTGACAGAGTAAAGGCAGTGCTTAAGCTTCAGCAGGCAGGTTTCGATGTGGCCATCCGTCTTTCGCCATTGATGGAGGAATACATGGACTTCGATAAGCTGAATGGTCTTGGCATTGAGAAGGCTGTGGTCGAGTTCCTTAGGGTGAACCACTGGATCGAGAAATGGTTTGACATCGACTATGACAGATACTCATTGCACGAAGGTGGGTATCGACATCTTCCTCTTGATGAGAAGCTGAGGATCATGGGGAAGATAAAACTTCCTGTGGTTACAGTGTGCGAGGATGTGGATGCTCACTATGAATACTGGAGAGAGAATGTGAATCCGAACAAAGAGGATTGCTGTAATCTTCGGCGGGGTAAGGGGGTCTGAATCCTCAGAGCAAACTACCCCGGGGAACGGCGCGGGGTATCGAACACAAAAATTGGAATTCAAACGAGGTATTAAGGGCAACAGGAAACGGAGGTGAAGTGGATGGCCAAAGACGGGACAGCCAGAGGCGGCGCAAGAGTTGGCGCAGGCCGTAAACCGAAGGCGCTTGCTGACAAACTCGCCCAGGGAGTTTCTGCCGAGATCATGGATCTTCCGAAACCTACGGATATGGAAGGTGCCGATGTGCCTCCTGTGAAGGATTTTCTGAAAGCAGCACAGAAGAGCGGAATCGACCTCTGTGCAGAGGATGTTTTCAAGAGTACTTACCTTTGGCTGGAGGAGCGCGGATGTGCGCATCTGGTAAATAATCAGCTGATTGAGCAATATGCGATGTCAGTATCAAGGTGGGTTCAGTGTGAGACCTGCATTTCGGAATACGGATTCCTTGCAAAGCATCCGACTACCGGGGCGGCAATAACGAGTCCGTATGTGACAATGAGCCAGAACTATCTGAAGCAGGTGAATCAGTGCTGGTTTCAGATTTATCAGATCGTGAAGGAGAACTGCTCTGTTGAATATGGCGGGGCAAATCCGCAGGATGACCTGATGGAAAGGCTTCTGACAGCGAGAAAGAACCAGTAAAGGAGAGATTTGATGGAATATGAAATGAAAAAGCTTGAGGATATCAAGCCTTATGAAAACAATCCGAGGATCATTGATGATGCGGTGGATGATGTTGAAGAGAGCATCAGGCAGTGTTCTTACATCGCTCCGATTGTTATTGATGAGGATGGTGTGATACTTGCAGGACATACACGATATCAGGCTCTGAAGAGACTTGGTTATAAAGAATGCAATGTCATCGTGGTTTCCGGCTTATCGGAGGAACAGAAAAAGAAATACCGCTTGTATGACAACAAGACAGGTGAACTTGCAATGTGGGATCAGAAGCTGCTAAGTGAGGAACTGTCGGATGTGGACTTTCAGGGATATGATTTCGGACAGCCTTTTACGGCAGTGAATGAAGATGATGAGGGTTCAGAGGAATCCGGTCCTAAGACCATTACTTGTCCATGCTGCGGGGAGGTGTTTGAGGTATGAAGCTGGAAACATTAAAGCTGACGGATATTGTTCCGTATAAGAAGAATCCGAGAAAGAATGATGGTGCGGTCAATGCGGTTGCTGAAAGCATCAAGCAATGTACTTATATCACACCGATCATTGTGGATGAGGAGCATGTCATCATTGCAGGACATACACGTTATAAGGCACTGAAAGCACTGGGTTATGAAGAAGTCCAGTGTCTGGTATGTGATGGCCTGACAGAGGAACAGAAGAAGAAATACCGTTATCTCGACAACAAGACCGGAGAAAAAGCAACATGGGATCTGATGAAGTTGGAAGTCGAACTGGAAGGACTTGACCTTGAAGGGTTTGACTTCTTCGGAACAGACCAGGGTGGTGAATCAGGAAATACGGGAAGCCGTGAACTTGTCGGATCAACGGAACTTGGAGCGGAGGACTTTGGAGATGAAAAATTCAAATACACCTGTCCGACATGCGGTTTCAGGTTCAACTGATTTCCCTTGGAAGTGGAATCTGGCTGATCTGAAGGACAGACCCAAAAATGGAAATACCGTATTCTCCTGCTTTAGCTGCGGAGGAGGTTCTTCCATGGGATATAAGCTGGCGGGATATGAAGTGGTCGGCAATTGTGAGATAGACCCGGATATGATTAAGATCTATCGGCAGAACAATCATCCGAAACACAGTTTTCTGATGGATGTCAGAGATTTCTTAAAGCTACCGGATGAGGAGATACCGGAAGACCTGCGGCATTTGGATGTGCTGGACGGGTCGCCCCCATGCTCCGTTTTTTCGCTGGCAGGGAAACGTGAAGAAGGGTGGAATGTAGAAAAGACATTCCGAGAGGGACAGGCAAAGCAGAGGCTTGATGACCTGTTCCTTTATTTTATCGAGATTGCCAAGAGACTTCAGCCGAAGGTTGTTGTTGCAGAGAATGTAAAAGGACTTATCACCGGTTCTGCAAAGGGGTGGGTCAATCAGATAGTAAGCGCGTTTAATGATGCGGGATATGATGTGCAGATATTTGTTTTCAACTCTGCGCGGATGGGTGTCCCACAGAAGAGGGAGCGTGTCTTTTTTATCGCTGGAAGGAAAGACCTTCATCTGCCGAAGCTGAGTATGAACTTTGACGGAAAGCAGATACCTTTCGGAAAAGTAAGGGAGCCTTATGGCAAGGCACTTCCTGAAACAACTCAGGCTGGAATGCTGATGAAGTACAGGATACCGTCAGACAGATGCCTTCAGGATATCAATCTGAGGGTGACAAAGAAAAAGAGCGGTTTTACCTCACCCATCAACCATGATGATGAGCCGGTACAGACAATCACAGCAGGAGGTTATGCTTTCAGGATGTGTGACGGTCTTCTTATGACGGACAAAGATATCATATCCTGTCAGACTTTCCCTCAGGATTATGACTTCATGGACCAGAACGTTCAGTATGTCTGCGGCATGAGCGTTCCTCCGGTCATGATGGCAAAGATTTCTGAACAGGTTTATCTGCAATGGCTGCGAGGGTAAAGAAATATAAGATAACGGAGTTCATGGAGAAGACCTCACATTATGATGAGGCAGCTGCAGACTATGCCGTGAACTTCATAAGATGTCTTTCACATACAAAGGGAACATGGGCAGGAAAGCCTTTTGAACTGATACCTTGGCAGGAACAGATCATAAGAGATCTCTTCGGTGTGTTGAAACCGAATGGGTACAGGCAGTTCAATACCGCATATGTCGAGATACCGAAGAAGATGGGCAAGAGCGAGCTGGCGGCCGCTGTTGCGCTGCTTTTGTGCTGTGGTGACGGTGAGGAAAGAGCAGAAGTGTATGGATGTGCTGCAGACAGGCAGCAGGCCACCATCGTTTTTGATGTTGCGGCTGATATGGTCCGTATGTGTCCGGCTTTGAATAAGAGGGTGAAGATACTGGCTTCTCAGAAGCGTATCATCTACCTTCCGACAAACAGCTTCTATCAGGTATTGAGTGCGGAGGCTTATTCCAAGCACGGTTTCAATATTCATGGAGTTGTGTTCGATGAGCTGCACACCCAGCCAAACAGAAAACTGTTTGATGTTATGACGAAGGGGTCAGGAGATGCAAGAATGCAGCCTCTGTATTTTTTGATCACAACTGCAGGGAATGATACGAATTCAATCTGCTATGAAGTGCATCAGAAGGCGAAGGACATCATCAGCGGACGAAAGCATGATCCTACTTTCTATCCGGTTATTTACGGTGCTGACCCATCGGATGATTGGACAGACCCAAAGGTTTGGAAGAAAGCAAATCCGTCTCTGGGCATCACGGTCGGTATTGATAAAGTGAAGGCTGCATGTGATTCGGCAAGACAGAATCCGGGAGAAGAGAACTCATTTCGACAGCTGAGGCTGAACCAATGGGTAAAACAGGCAATCAGGTGGATGCCGATGGAGAAATGGGATGAATGCGCCTTCCCTGTTGATATCGATGAGCTGGAAGGGAGGGTATGCTACGGCGGTCTTGACCTTTCATCCACGACAGACGTCACAGCTTTCGTTCTGGTATTCCCTCCTGAAGATGAGGATGGCAAATATGTCGTTCTTCCGTACTTCTGGGTGCCGGAGGATACGCTTGATGTGAGAGTCAACAGGGATCATGTCCCATATGACATCTGGCAGAGACAGGGATATCTGGAGACTACGGAAGGGAATGTCATCCATTACGGATACATTGAGAAATTTATCGAGCAGCTTGGAGAGCGCTTTAACATCAGGGAGATTGCCTTTGACAGATGGGGAGCAGTTCAGATGGTCCAGAACCTGGAAGGAATGGGATTTACAGTTGTTCCCTTTGGACAGGGATTCAAGGATATGTCCCCTCCGACAAAGGAACTGATGAAGCTGACACTTGAAAAGCGTATCGCTCACGGAGGCAATCCGGTGCTTCGCTGGATGATGGATAACATTTATATCCGTACTGATCCGGCAGGCAATATAAAAGCCGATAAGGAGAAATCAACAGAGAAGATTGATGGAGCGGTCGCAACAATAATGGCACTGGATCGAGCGATACGGTGCGGTAATGACAATAAGGAGAGCGTTTATGATGAACGCGGACTCCTGTTTATCTGAAGCATCTGCCATGGTGGTGGGTGCTTTCTTTATGTGCGGAGGGAGACAGGACATGATCATACTTTCGCTGATTGGCTTCCTGCTGATAAGGGAGGCGCTTAATGGAATGGAGGAATACATATGAGTATATTCAGTGGACTATTCAAATCGAGGGATAAGCCCCAGAACAGGACAGCGGGAAGTGCATATAGCTTTTTCATGGGCGGCACTTCTTCAGGGAAAAGGGTAAATGAACGGTCTGCCATGCAGATGACGGCTGTGTATTCCTGTGTACGTATTCTGTCAGAGGCGGTGGCTTCCCTTCCTCTTCATGTTTACAGGAATACGGATACCGGGACGGAGAAGGCAACGGACCATCCGCTTTATACGATACTGCACGATGAGCCGAATCCTGAAATGACTTCATTTGTTTTCAGGGAGACTCTGATGACGCACCTGCTTTTGTGGGGTAATGCCTATGCGCAGATCATCCGGAATGGAAAGGGCGAAGTGATAGCACTGTATCCTCTGATGCCTGACCGCATGAGCGTGGACAGGGATGAAAAGGGACAGCTTTACTACGAATATCTGGTCAGCAGTGACGATGCTCCGGTGAATAAGAAATCCATAGTCAGGCTTTCACCTTCGGATGTGCTTCATATTCCGGGATTAGGGTTTGACGGACTTGTGGGATATTCGCCTATCGCAATGGCCAAGAATGCAATCGGTCTTGCTATCGCCACTGAGGAGTACGGAAGCAAGTTCTTTGCGAATGGAGCAGCACCTTCTGGAGTGCTGGAGCACCCCGGAACGATAAAAGATCCTAACCGGATTCGTGAAAGCTGGCAACAGACTTTCGGAGGATCTCAGAACAGCGGAAAGATTGCTGTTCTTGAAGAGGGTATGAAATATACGCCTATCAGTATCTCTCCGGAGCAGGCCCAATTCCTTGAAACAAGAAAATTTCAGATCAATGAGATAGCGAGGATTTTCCGTGTGCCCCCTCATATGGTGGGTGATTTGGAAAAGTCCTCGTTTTCTAATATTGAGCAACAGAGTCTGGAGTTCGTCAAATATACGCTCGACCCTTGGGTATCCAGGTGGGAGCAGAGCATTGTGAGGACGCTCCTGACACAAGAGGAAAAGAAAAAATACTACGTCAAGTTCAATGTGGATGGTCTTCTGCGAGGTGATTATCAGAGCAGAATGAACGGCTATGCCATTGGAAGACAGAATGGCTGGATGTCGGCAAACGATATCCGTGAACTTGAAAACCTCGACCGTATTCCTGCAGAGGAAGGCGGAGATTTGTACCTCATCAATGGCAACATGTTGCCTCTGAAAGACGCAGGCGCATTTGCTGATATTGAAAACGGAAAGGAGGATTCCGATGAAGAAGTTCTGGAAGTGGAAGAACCGGATGGTAACGGATCAGGCCAGCCAGGAGACGGTGACGGAGAGAACACTGTTCCTGAACGGCACCATCGCAGAGGAAAGCTGGTTTGATGATGATGTCACACCAAAGCTTTTCAGGGATGAACTGAATGCCGGTACTGGAGATATCACCGTCTGGATCAATTCACCCGGAGGAGATTGCGTGGCTGCGGCTCAGATCTACAACATGCTCATGGATTATAAGGGCAATGTGACTATCAAGATAGATGGCATTGCGGCATCTGCTGCATCTGTTATCGCAATGGCAGGCACAAAGGTCCAGGTATCACCTGTCTCCATGATGATGATCCATAATCCTGCTACTGTCGCATTCGGCGATACAGCGGAGATGGAGAAGGCAATTGCCATGTTGGCTGAAGTGAAAGAGTCCATCATCAACGCCTATGAGATCAAGACAGGAATGTCCAGAGTGAAGCTGGCACATCTGATGGATGCTGAAACCTGGATGGATGCGAACAAGGCAGTAGAGCTGGGATTCGCAGACGAGATCATGAAGCGTGAAGGCGCAGATCCGGAAGATGAAGAGATGCCGGAGGTATCAACACTCTATTCGGAAGCAAAAGTGGTCAATTCCCTTATGGATAAGATTGCAGAACGCTGCAGGATAGAGCGCAAACCAACAGAAGACACAAACAAGGTCAAAGCCGATTCACTTATGGATCGGCTCAATTTATTGAAAAATTGGAGGTAAGAACAATGAGCAAGATTCTTGAAATGATCGAAAAAAGAAATCAGGCCTGGAACGCTGCAAAGGCGTTTGTGGAGAGCCGCCGCGATGCGGATGGCCTTCTTTCCGGGGAAGATGCAAAGACCTATGCCGAGATGGAGCAGAAGGTCAAGAACTATGGCGCAGAGATCGAGCGTCTTCAGCAGATGGAGGCAATTGATGCGGATCTGTCCCGTCCTGTAAATACTCCCATCATCGCAAAGCCGATGAAGGCAGCAGGCATGGATGCTCCTGAGAAGACCGGACGCGCTTCTGACGAGTACAGAAAGGCAATGTTGAATGCGCTTCGTACCAACTTCAAGCAGGTCAGCAATGTCCTTCAGGAAGGCGTGGATGCTGACGGCGGTTATCTTGTACCGGATGAGTATGATACCCGTCTTATTGATGTCCTTGAGGAAGAGAACATCATGAGAAAGCTTGGTACCAAGATCACTACTTCCGGAGAGCACAAGATCAATATTGCTGCCACCAAACCTGCTGCAGCATGGATCGAGGAAGGCGGCGCACTTACTTTCGGTGATGCGACTTTCAGCCAGATTCTCATGGATGCACATAAGCTTCATGTTGCTGTCAAAGTAACAGAGGAGCTTCTCTACGACAACGCATTCAATCTGGAGAATTACATCATCACTCAGTTCGGTAAGGCACTTGCAAATGCGGAAGAGGATGCATTCTTCAATGGTGATGGAACTGGCAAGCCTCTCGGCATTTTCGCAGAGGAAGGCGGCGGTACTGTTGCAAAGACAGTTACAACCATCAAATCCGATGATGTGATTGATCTTGTGTATGCACTTAAGCGTCCTTACAGAAAGAACGCTGCATTCATCATCAACGATACGAACCTGGCATCTCTTCGTAAGCTGAAGGATAACAATCAGGCATATATCTGGCAGCCTTCTTATCAGGCTGGTGAGCCGGACAGATTGCTCGGATATCCTGTCTATACTTCGGCTTATGCTCCTGAGGATGGAATCGCCTTTGGTGATTACAGCTACTATAACATCGGTGACCGCGGCAGCCGTTCTTTCTCTGAACTTAGAGAACTTTTCGCCGGCAACGGAATGATCGGTTTTGTGGCCAAGGAGCGTGTGGATGGCAAACTTATCCTTCCTGAGGCTGTGCAGATCCTTAAGATCGGAAGTGGCTCATAAGGTATGCGTATGTAATGGGACGGGGTGTTTTGCTCCGTCCCTCCATTATTGGAGGTGAGGGTATGATTGTCAGCCTGGATGAAATGAAGAAATATCTTCGCGTGGACTATGGCGAGGAAGATGGTCTCATTGAGCAGTTCATATCCTCTGCTGAAAAGATGTGCGTGGATGTGGCAAGGCTCTCCCCTGAAAAGTGGGCAATCATTGATTCGGAAGCGGAAGAATCTGAGGAGTATTCCAAGGAAGAACTGGAATGTACCAGAGCGACCATGAAAGTAGCTGTCCTTTATGCGGTGGGGTATCTGTTTGAACATCGTGAGGAAGCAGACCATCATGCTTTGCTTCTGACATTAAGGTCGATGCTCTTCGCTATCAGGGAAGGGGTGGTCTGATGAATATAAGTGGACTTCGTGTGCGGATCACGATTCAGAAGAATGAGACCACCGCGGACAAATATGGAAATCACAAGACAGCATGGAGAGACTATTTTTCCTGTTGGGCAACGGTCGGAACAGGTTCTGGATCTGAGCGCAGTGGAGCAGTTGTCAATCCGGAGGAGTCTACGGATTTCACGGTGCGTTACTGTTCCGAGGTGGCACAGGTCACATCGACCGGATATCGGATAAAGGCGGAGGGAAAGAACTGGAATATCACATATGTGAATCCTATGGGTTACAAGCATAACTGCATCAAGATGAACTGCAGCCTGGATAAGGAGAAGTCATGAGCCGGAAAGTATCAATCGATGAGATGGATGATGCCATCATGGAATGTCTGGAGAAGTATGCCAAGGTGTCAACGGATGACATGAAAGCAGCGGTCAAGAAGACCGCTAATGATGTGAAAAATGATATCCAGACGGGTGCACCGGTTGATACCGGGAAATACAAGAAAAGCTGGGCAGTGAAAAATATGCAGGAAAACTCAAACAGTATCGACCTGGTCATTCATTCCCGAAACCGATATCAGATTGCCCATCTTCTTGAGCATGGCCACGCAAAGAGGGGCGGCGGAAGAGTCGCAGCGAAGCCTCATATCGCGGCAGCTGAAGAAAAAGGCAAACAGGCACTTGTTGAGGAGATTGAAAGGAAACTGCGATGACATATGAAGATGTGATGGCGATGTTGGAGGAAACAGGCCTTCCTTTCGCCTATGACCATTTTGCTGAAGGTGAGTCTCCGGACCCGCCTTTTATTGTCTTCCTCTTTCCCGGTACGGAGAACGTATTTGCCGATGACAGGGTCTGGCAGAAGGTCAATAACCTCAACATTGAGGTCTATACCGATGCAAAGAATCCTGATACCGAGGAAAGAATCGAAGATATTCTGACCGCTCATGAACTTCCGTATGAAAAGACGGAGACATGGATCGAGTCAGAAAAGATGTATGAAGTCCTGTATCAGACACAGATTTTTGAAGGAGGTCACGAAAATGGCTAATAAGAAAAACAAAGTAAAGTTCGGTCTGAAGAACTGCCATTATGCACTTGCGGATCTGGCAGAAGACGGAACTGTAACATTTGGCACACCGGTCCCTATGCCGGGTGCTGTGTCCCTCTCTCTTGATGCAGAGGGTGAGAATGAACCTTTCTATGCGGATGATACCACATACTACATGGTTCATAACAACAATGGATATTCCGGCGATTTTGAACTTGCGCTCATTCCTGAGAGTTTTCTTACGGATGTAATGCATGAGGTCGAGGATGCCAATGGGGTGATTGCCGAGAACAAGGATGTAGAGCCTGAACATTTTGCTCTGTTGTTTGAGTTTACTGGTGATCAGAGAAAGATTCGTCACTGTATGTATTACTGCAGTGCAACGCGTCCTTCTGTTTCCGGAAGCACCAAGGAAGATTCCACGGAAGTTCAGACGGAAACATTGTCTCTGACCGCAACTCCTCTTCCGAGCGGATTGGTAAAGGTGAAGACCGGCACAAATACTTCTGAGGAAGTCTATAACAACTGGTATCAAGCTGTATATCAGCCGAGTGCTGTATCCGGTACAGAAGTGGCAGAAGAGCCTGCCGGTGAATAAGGAGGCAGATCATGGCAGTAACAAAGACTATCGAGGTTGACGGCAAAGACGTGGTTTTCCGCGCCTCTGCCGCCATTCCACGTTTATACAGAAATAAGTTCCACAGGGACATTTATAAGGATCTGAATGAACTGCAGAAGGGGATTGATGAGAGTAACCCGGAGGCATCTGATCTGGATACCTTCAGCCTGGAGCTGTTTGAAAATATTGCTTGGCTTATGGCAAAGCACGCTGATTCTGAAAATGTTCCTGATAGTCCGGATGAATGGCTGGAGGAGTTCAACACATTCTCAATCTATGAGATTCTTCCGCAGATCATTTCTCTGTGGGGATTGAATGTGGAGCAGCAGGTTCAGTCTAAAAAAAACATCACGCAACAGAGCGTGAAATGACAACGCCTCTTTTCCTTTTGAGGTGTGTACAGATTGGATTGTCCGTAAGTGAACTGGATTTGCTTACCATCGGAACGGTCAACGACATGTATTCAGAAATGAGCAATGACGATTATGACTATGCCGAGGTAGCGACACAGGAACAGATGGACAGATTCTAAAAGAAAGGAGGCCGTGCTATGGCTGACAGAATCAAGGGCATAACTGTTGAGATTGGCGGCGATACAACTGGCCTCTCCAAGGCTCTTCAGGGAGTAAACAAAGAGGTACGGAACACACAGTCCCAGCTGAAGGATGTCAATAAACTGCTAAAGCTCGACCCTACGAATTCTACGCTGATAGAGCAGAAATACAAGCTTCTCGGACAGGCTGTGGACGAAACAAAGGAAAAACTGAACAAGCTGAAGAGCGTTCAGGATCAGATGGATGCGGGGTTAAAAAACGGCACCGTTACACAGGAGCAGTATGATGCGTGGCAGAGGGAAATCATAGCCACTGAACAGGAACTCAAGAACCTGGAACAGCAATGCAAAGAGACAGATTCTCATATCTCTGCCACGCTGAAGGCTGCAGGATCAAAGATGCAGGAGGTCGGTGGAAAAATCTCCGATGTCGGCGAAGGTCTGACCAAAGGAGTGACTGTTCCACTTGTTGCAATCGGTACTGCATCTCTTGCGGCATTCAAAGAAGTGGATTCAGGTCTGGACATTGTGGCTCAGAAAACGGGTGCCACAGGAAAAGAACTGGAAGGTATGAACCAGATCGTGAAAGACCTTGCCACGGAGATACCGACAGATTTTGAGACGGCCGGTGCTGCTGTTGGCGAAGTCAACACAAGGTTTGGTCTTACCGGACAGAAGCTGGATGATCTGTCTGCTAAGTTCATCAAGTTTGCTCAGCTTAATAATACGGATGTCAGCACATCTGTTGATAATGTCTCTTCTGTTATGAATGCATTCGGTATGGATGCTTCTGAAGCAGATTCTCTTCTTGATGCGCTGAATGCGACAGGGCAGGCAACCGGAATCGATATGGATACTCTTGCCGGAGCACTTTCTTCGAATGCGATTCAGCTGAAGGAAATGGGTCTGACCGCACAGCAGGCGGCTGGATTCATGGGCATGGTAGAGATGTCCGGTCTTGATACTTCTTCAGCAATGATGGGTCTTAAGACCGCTATGAAGAATGCAACAAAAGATGGAATCACATTGGATCAGGCACTGAAGAACTTTGCTGAAACCATGAAGGGCAACGGGTCTGAAACTGAGAAGCTTCAGGCGGCATATGAACTTTTTGGAAGCAAAGCCGGTGCATCAATCTATAATGCCGTTCAGACCGGGAAGCTGAACCTGGAAGATCTCTCCGGGTCATTAGGAGATTTTGCAGGAAGTGTTGATTCTACGTTTGAGGAGACTCTTGACCCTATCGACCAGTTTCAGATGACGATGAACTCACTGAAGGAGACGGGAGCCGAGATTGGTAATACTTTGGCAACTGTCCTTGCTCCGGTACTTAAGGATATTTCTGCGGCGCTTAAGGGGTTTGCCGAGATGTGGAGCAAGATACCCGGTCCGGTACAGGAAACCATCGTGAAGATTGCGCTGGTCGCTGCGGCTATCGGTCCTGTGCTGGTAGTGGTCGGAAAGATTATTTCTGCGGTCGGTACTATCATGACGATCATTCCTCAGGTATCTACGGCCATAGGTGTCGTGAAGGGTGCGATGGCAGCACTGAATGCGACTATGCTGGCCAATCCTATTGTTCTGATCATAGCGGCGATTGCTGCTTTGGTCGCAGCATTCATTTATCTGTGGAATACGAATGAAGGTTTCCGACAGTTCTGGATTGATCTATGGGAGAGCATTAAGGAGGCTGTCGTTACTGCATGGGAAGCCATAAAAAGTTTCTTCTCTACGGTATGTGAGGCTATAAAAGGAATCTTTGAAACTGCAGTGAATGGTATCAGTACGTTCCTTACGAATGCATGGACGGCAATCACAACCACAGTGCAGACGGTCTTCAATGCGATAAAAACATTTTTTGAGACGATCTGGAATGCAATCAAGTCTGTCTTTGAAACAGTATTTGAGGCAATCAAGCTTGTAGTCACCACATATTTCAATATCTATAAAACGATCATTGAAACTGTCCTGAATGCGATAAAACTTGTGGTCACTACGATATGGAATGCGATAAAAACAGTGGTCACGACAGTTGTGACAGCAATCCAGACATTCATAACAACCGCATGGAATGCCATAAAAACGGCGGTCAGTACGGTCATGAATGCCATCAAAACTGTGGTATCTACGGTTTGGAATGGAATTAAGACAACCATCATGACCGTGGTAAATGCAGTGAAGACAGGCATATCAACGGCTTTCAATACCATAAAGAGTACAATATCAAGTATTCTGAATGGAATTAAAAACACGGTAACGAATGTATTCAATGGAATCTGGAATTTCATCACCGGCATTGTGAACAAGCTGAAGAATGTTTTCAACTTCCACTGGGAACTGCCGAAGATCAAGCTTCCTCATTTTTCGATATCAGGAAGTTTTTCCCTTAATCCTCCATCTATTCCGCATTTTTCTGTGGAGTGGTACAAGAAGGCTATGGGAAACGGCATGATCCTTGATTCGCCAACCATCTTCGGAATGAGTAACGGAAGACTCCTTGGTGCGGGTGAAGCAGGACCGGAAGCTGTTGTCGGTGTGGATTCTCTTCGCGGGATGATCCAGGAAGCTGTAGCAGGACAGACTTCTGCTATAGTCGGCGCACTTGCAGGCGTAGGTGGTGGCGGAGACATTACGATACCGGTTTATCTTGGAGGTACGTTGCTTGACGAAACCATTGTCACAGCTCAGCAGCGGATGGCACTGCGGTCAGGAGGTAGATGATGGCATTTTCACATTATTTGAATATTGATGGCACGGAGATGCCTCTTCCGTCATCTTATGATCTGTCTCTTTCTGATGTAGAGGCAGACAGTTCAGGAGAGACGGAGGCAGGAACTACCCAGCGCGATATCGTGCGCCCAGGAGTGGTCAAGATCTCCGTGTCTTTTCAGGTTTCACCGACTTGGCTGAAGAGGATTTCTCTTATGCGGGGGAAACCGAAACTCTCGGTCGAGTTCTTTAATACGGAGACAATGATCAGAGAAACGAGGGAGATGTATATGGATGGATTTAAGACTTCTCTTGCTCACGATACAACAGGAAAAGGTTTATGGAAGGTCAGCTTTGATTTGAATGAATACTGACAGAAGGGAGCGGCGAAGTGTATAGCGTTTCGGATTCATATAAAACGGTCATACAGGAAAATACCCGCTCCTTTTCATGGTCGGGGAGCATAACCACTACAGATGGGAAAGTATATCCCTTTGAGAACAAGGATATCGTGAAAGGATCTGGATATGTTTCAAGACAGTGCTCTGGCTCATCGGAAATCGAACTTGGTTCAGTGTATGCTGCAGAACTTGGAATTTCACTCTTTGCCGATGTGGATCGGTACTCATTGGAAAATGCTGAAGTAAAACTGTACTTCCATTTGAATCTTCAGGATGAATCTGTTGAGACGGTGCCGATGGGAGTCTTTTATGTGGCCGAGGCAAACAGTAAGATAAAGACGCTGGAACTCAAGGCCTATGATGCCATGCTGAACTTTGATTCGGCTTTTAATAAAGAGCAATCAAGTGGCTATCCTTATGACTTCCTCTCTGTCATGTGCACACACTGTCATGTTGAACTTGCTCATACGCAGGAAGAGATTGAGTCTATGCCGAATGGTACGGAACTTCTTGGTGTCTATCCGGATAATGACATTGAGACCTGGAGGGATTTTCTTCATTATCTTGCCCAGACTCTTTGCTGTTTTGCCTTCATAAACAGAGAGGGCAAGCTGCAACTGGTTCGGTATACAAATAGTCCTGTCTGCACGGTGAACAATACGCACCGATATACAAGCAGCTTCTCGGATTTTGTTACAAGGTATACGGCAATCAGTTCTACCAACCGGAGAACAAACACGGCAGAGTATTATTCGCTTGATCCGGATGATGGATTGACAATGAATCTGGAGACCAATCCTTTACTGCAGTTTGGTCTTGATGAGACGAGGAGCAGGATTCTAAACAATATCCTGAATGCCATTGCTGTCATCAATTATGTGCCTTTCGATTCTGAGACCATAGGAGATCCGGCACTTGAACCGGGTGATGTGCTTGTCTTCACGGGAGGTCAGGCGGATTCTACGCAGATGGCGGCCATTACCTCTGTAACGATAAAGATCAATGGAAAATGTTCTCTGAAATGTGTTGGAAAAAATCCTCGTCTTGCAGAGGCAAAAAGCAAGAACGACAAGAACATCACGGGTCTTATCAATTCCGTAGAGACCACGAAGATGACAACCTACTCCTATATGAATGCGATGCCTTATGCCCTTGGAGAGGAGAAAGTGGTCATCGTGAGTTTGGAGTTTGCTACACAGGAAGAGACGGATTGCGAGTTCAAGGCGGCAGTGCTGTTGAATGTTGAGGCTGAGCCTGTTGACCGCTCTGTAGTTGCGGAAGGGACAGGTACAACGATCCTTCCTGAGGAGTCTACGGACAGTGAGGATAATCCGGTCACGAATGATAAGGAACTGGAGACAACGGTCACTGTTCCTGTCGAATGGGAGGAAGACGGACAATCGGTGGTGACGGTCACTTATGTGGTCGATGGCCATGAGGTTGAAGAGTTTCATCCTTCTGAGACCTGGCATACCGGAGCACATATTCTGAATCTGTTTTATCCGCTTCTTGATATGGCGGAAAAGTCGCTTCATACGTTTGAGGTTTGGATTTCTATTGTACCAGGTAGTGCAACCATCAATGCGCAGAACATCATCGCATCCATTACCGGTCAGGGATTAGGAGCGCAGGACAGATGGAATGGACGTATTGATGCAAGTGATGAGATCATGCCTATCATCCTTTCAGGTATGCAGCATCTTGAACTTTTTGGAGAGGTGGAGACAGGATTTTATATTCCTACTCAGACAGGAGCTACAGATAGGATTTCCGACATACTGATGAGCGGAATGCCTCTTCTTACCCTTTCTGATAATCTGAGGGTCTTTGCTCCGGTCGTACATGACGTTATTGATGTCAGCGACAAGAGGAAGATGGAATACAACCATACATATGTTGAAGACGAAACGCAGTTTGATCTCCGAGAGGCGTTTGAAATTGAAGGCGGCGTTGAACAGAAGCTGAACCGTGGAAGAATGGATTCACTTGTGATCCGCACCGGAGATTTTGTGTCTCTTACCAGTATTACGGTACATCCTTTCCATACTGAGCCATTCATCAATGGTAGCATTCTGAGGGCGAAAAAGATATCGGACACCACCTATCTGGAACGGATAGATGGAGATCTCAGGATAAAGATGGAATATGAAAATGTCATCGAAGGCGATGATGTGGCAATCAATCAGGGAAGGCTTGCGGCTTATTCTCTTGGCCTTACATCGTTTGAGTCAGTGACAGGATTGGAGGTAACAAGTGGCTGATTATTTCTCAATTAAAGAGCTTCTCGCTGATACGGACAATATGGAGATCATCCGAAACAATTCCGGGAATGATAGTGGGACGGATACTGTCAGGGGTGTTTCATGGTTCAAATATAACGGTGTTGTTGCTGGAAATATCTATGTAAACGGAAATTCATGGATGGGCATAGGAACGAATGCAGAACAGTTGAAGGTATGCAGGAGAGATGCCATGTCATGGACGGTCCGGAGGGAAGAGGGAACGATCTACAATTATTACAAGTTCCTGAGAGTCCGCTGGGAGGGGTACGCACAGTATCATTTGACAACTGCAGAGGCAAGATTGGTGTGGGATATGCTTCTTTTGGATACGGGAGACATTGTTGTTCATTTTGATGCTATCCCTACGAATCCTTCCTACATGGGTGAGTCAGCACTTGTGATGTCTTCATCTTCCATCAGTTTTACACCGACGGCAGGGGGATATGTTTATTTCCTTCATCAGGATGCGGATGGTCTTGTGTTTGTGAAGTCGGATGAGCCTATCGTGCTTCTTGATCCATATAACAGACGATACCTGATAACAGATGCAAGCGGAGATCTCTATACCGAAGAGGATGGTGCACTACTGAAACTAAATGAAACAGAACTGACCGCAGAGGTGTTTGAGACTTATGGTATTCAGGATGTGCCGGATGGAAGTCTACTTCTTGGACTCACAGATCCTACGATTCTTTACTGGCATGATTCTGATAACCCCTTTCCTCCGTTTACTACATCTATTACGGGAATCCCCAAACCGCAGATTGTGTATTCGGAGAACATTGATATGTCCGATGCATCCATTCTCGGAATCGAGAAAGTGATAGCGGATTGTGATGATGCAGTGATATTTGCAGTGTCATTTGATAATGGGGAAACCTGGTGGGCATATATCAACGATGCATGGGGGCAGCTTTCTGAGGAAGATTCAGGCATGTCAAAAGCAGCCATCGAATCCATCAGTGCGGATGCATGGAGTCAGAAGGCAGTTACAGGACAGCTGAAGTACCGATTTGTTATCAGCGGTGCAGATGGGTATATCAGATCTGTGACAACGGATTATCTGAATAGGGAGGAATGAGAATGCTTAAAGGAAAAAGCGTAATAGAACTTACCGATGTCCGTACCGGTAAGAAAGAAATATATGAGGATGAGAACCTTGTGACGGAAGCAGTTGCCGATGTGCTGAACACGAACCTTCAGGGAACGATGTATGACAATCCTCAGCTTGATGGTCAAAACGGTGATGCGTGGCTTCTGCCGGTATATTCAAGGCTCACAGGCGGGATTCTTTTATATCAGGATACCATTGAGGAAGATCCTTCCGTTATCTATGCTCCACTGGATAATCCTTTAGTCGGTTATGCATCAAACGATGTAAACACTACGGAAGATGTGCAGAGGGGTAGCAGAAATCTGACGGAAAGCAAGGCTGTGGACGGAGGGTTCAAGTATGTCTGGGATTTTGCCACTTCACAGGCCAATGGTACCATTTCCGCAATCTGCCTCACGAATATTCTTGCCGGAAGAGGCTGTAAATATGCCAATAACTATTTTGTCCGTCTGAAAGGTGATGTGGTTGTTTCTGAGATATCAAATGCGGATAACTATCGGCACAACCACAGGACATATATTGCAGACGGCTATCGTTTGGAGATGGTTGCAATCCATAATGAGACCTCGGTTACTTTCCGAAGAGTGCCGGAGGATTATATCCATGCAAGGCTCATGGTGCGGACTTATATGCAGATGGCAACAGAAGCAACAGAGGAAATATCTATTGAACTGAACCATTATCCATATTGGACGCATTTCACGGGAGGTAGCAAGGACGGGACGGATACTCCTTTTTGGAATGACACAACGAGAATGGATTATCTGTTCCATGCTGCAGATGGGAACTGGTATGGCATCGCAAGAAGAGAGAACCGGCAGTATACAGGAATGAGTTATGGCTCTGAACAGTATAGTCGTACCGGATTTGATTTCTTTTTGGACAAGATCAGCGGTGACAGATGCACGACACAGGCGATTGTTCTCCCTTCTGGCACATCAGATATCTACAACATCGGCATGAGTGGGAAATACCTGATGTTTGCCATAGGAACTACGGTTTATCGTCTTGATACAACCAATGTTGCCAATTTGGAAGTAGTACCGAATGCTTCTTATAACAACAATCAGCAATATACTTTCTGCGTGGATGATGATGTGGTCATCAACGGCTGGTATTACTTCAATGGTGAGCCGAAGTTATATGTTCATGGTAAGGATACTTATGGCGATGGTGAGCAGTGGGGTCACAGGATGATTTCCAGATACAAGACCTACGCGTATCAGGAATTCTTTTACAGCTATTATGGTTGGAAATTCAGAAAGGAAATGTATCTTTATACTCCGTATCTTGCCACAATCAACAACCTGTCTGCTCCTGTTATTAAGACGGCAGACAAGACGATGAAGGTCACCTACACGCTGACGGAAGTGGAGGAGTCATGAAGAAATTTGAAATACCATACAACCTTGATCCAGAGTTTCCGGGAAGGCTGGCTGCCAGACAGGACCTTATTCCCTATATCGACAGTATTTATGCAGCAGCATGGAAGGATGATTGCGACAACACAAGGTATGATATTACTTTTCGCGATGATTATCCCAAGACCTATGAAGAGTATGAAGGCAGGATGAAAGAACTGCTTTCGCTTGGTATTCCTGTCAGCATACTCGCACAGAGAAATGCCGATATGAAGATGATCAAGAAATATCGTGATCTGGGAATTCATGGTTTCATATTGAATGATGACAAGCTGGCGGCAGAAATCCGTGAGGCATATCCTGAGGTGAAGCTGACGCTTTCAGTTACAAGGGCGCTGACGCTTCAGGAATTGCAGGATGGGAGGTTTGATATGTATGACCATATCGTCCTGTTTCATTGGTTCAGCAGACATCTGGATTCCATGCAATTTCTACCGCAGAGATACAGGTATGTCATGATCTGCAATAGCGGATGCTACTTTGATTGTAAATGGCACGATGCTCATTGGTTTATCAAGTCGGATGATGCGGAAACATATCGTAAGGAATCAGAACAGACATGCAGAAGCTGTAATGCAATCCTTATGGAGGGGAAACAGAAATCCTCAGTCATTGAACCTGAGGATCTAATGTATTTTGACCAGTATGTGGATTGCTATAAGCTGGTTGACCGCTATGACAGCACGGATGCGATCATTGGTCACCTTCAGGAGTACTCATCCGGGAAAGGCACTTCAGGCAGCAAGCCAAGGGAGTACTACAACATATAAAGAACAATAGGAACGCGTAAGGGCAGCAGTCAGGACGATTGCTGCTTTTTTCGTGCACAAAGGGAGGAAGACAACATGAAAGAATTTTGGAACTCTATTCAATTTGTATTTGCGGCTATCGGTGGTTGGCTTGGCTGGTTTCTTGGCGGATGTGATGGTTTGCTTTACGCGCTGATCATCTTTGTGGTCTGTGACTACATTACAGGGGTGATGTGTGCGGCCAGTGATAAGAAGCTATCTTCGGCGGTTGGGTTCAAAGGCATATGTAGGAAGGTCTTGATTTTCTTGCTGGTTGGAATTGCAAATGCGTTGGACGTATATGTGCTTGAGCATACCGGTGTTCTTCGGACGGCAATCATCTTTTTCTACATTTCAAACGAGGGACTTTCTCTTGTTGAGAACAGCGCACACCTTGGATTACCGGTACCGGACAAGCTGAAGGATGTCCTTGAGCAGTTACATGATCGTGATAAGGAGGAGAAGTGATATGGGAGTAAGAGATAAGGTTGTTGCCCAGGCACAGAGCTGGATTGGCAAGAAAGAGTCGGATGGCAGCCATAGAGAGATTGTTGATGTTTATAATTCGCATAAGCCTCTTGCCCGTAATTACGCTGTGAAATATACGGATGCATGGTGTGCGACATTTGTTTCTGCGGTTGCCATCAGGTGCGGCATTACAGATATCCTTCCAACAGAATGCGGTTGTGAGCAGATGATTGCTCTTTTCAAGAAACTCGGCGAGTGGGTGGAGAATGATGCGTATATTCCTTCTCCCGGCGATGTGATCTTTTATGATTGGCAGGATACCGGTAGCGGGGATGATACAGGTTATGCAGACCATGTTGGCATTGTTGAGAAGGTTACAAGTAACACCATTTCCGTTATCGAAGGAAATTACAGCGATTCTGTAAAGCGGAGAAAACTTCAGGTGAATGGAAAGTATATCAGAGGGTTTGGCGTACCGAGATATGCTGATGCTAAAGAAGAGTCACCCATTCCGACAAAGACCATAGACGAGCTTGCCAGAGAGGTGATTGATGGTAAGTGGGGCAATGGTGATGCAAGAAAGAAGGCACTCACAGAAGCTGGTTATGATTATAGCGCTGTTCAAGCCAGAGTAAATGTGCTCACGAAAAAGACCGAGCCTGTTTACTACACGGTCAGATCCGGAGATACGCTTTCTACAATTGCACGGAAATATGGCACATCGGTATCAGCTATTCAGAAGCTGAACAGTTCTCTGATTAAAAACGTAAACATCATTATCACGGGTTGGAAGATTCGTGTGAAATAAAGGAAAAGCAACATTGGCTCGTGGGAGGCTGCGGGCCTTTTTTGTTTTTGCAATAAGCCCAGAGCAATACTGAAGAGATTCTGGGAGTTTATATTTATTTTCCTTTTCATATAGGTAGTGTTTTGTTACGATGCTCTTTGAGGGGTATTTTATATGTTTGAGAAGAAAGAATTTACAAATGTAGATCGGGATTATTTTAAGGTAATCAATGAGACCGCCTATCATTTGACTCTTAAAAGTAAAAACACAGGTCATACCTGGGATATAGAATGCAGAGAAAATCCCATCGGAAGAAGTTTAATAGTCTCCCATAAACATAAAGACAGTGACCCGTTCCATGAACAGCCTTGGTTTCATCCGAGATCCTTGACGGAAGCTCAGGATATGATCAAGTCCCACGATGCGTGGCAGATGGAGGGTAGACCTGAGAATTGAAAATCGCATAATGTGTGTTTTGCCTGTAGGTGTTTTCGAACATCTGCAGGCTTTTTTTTATTTTTTTTCAAAACCGTCAGATTCGGACTCCTCCCAAGGCTATCAGTTAGAGGGCAGGAAGAGAGGTCCTCGGAAAGGAGCAAGAAGCTATGAAACACAAACTGAAAATCAGTGTTTCGAAGGAACCGCAGATGGGCGGCATCGTCACCTGTCGGAACATCTCAATCAGAGAACGACTCCTACGATTCCTCTTTGGAAGTAAGAGAAGAGTCACAGTTCTGATACCGGGTGATAGCGTCGGCGAGATCGCAATCTGCGAAACAAAGGAAGGAGGTAGCGAGAATGGACAAAGCAAAGCTGATTCTTGAAGGGGCGCAGATGCTTCTGAAGGTCGTGGAGGACTTGCGTAATCTTGCAGACAGCGTACAGGCAGTATGTGCCTTTGTTACTGACAGTTTGCAGGAAGCACCGAAGGCTCAGGAAATTCTGGAAGAAAAGAAGCAGAAAGCCTTACCTGAGAAAAAGCAGAAGCCACAGCCTGAGCAGGAGATTTCTCTTGAAAAGGTCAGAGGCGTCATGGCAGAGAAGAGCCGTGCCGGATTTACCGCAGAGGTCAGGGACATCATCAAGAATCATGGTGCAGACCGTCTGAGTGAGATTGATCCGAAGGAATTCCCGGCAATCCTGGCAGAAGCGGAGGGATTGAAATGAGGGCGCATTCAATCCTGCCTCCATCCGGATCACACAGGTGGCTGAATTGCACACCATCTGCAAGGCTGGAGCAGGAATTCGGAGACAAGGAGTCTGAAGCAGCGAAGGAAGGTACTGCAGCTCATGCCTTGTGCGAACACAAGCTCAAGAAGGCACTCCATATGAGAAGTCGAAGACCGGTATCGGATTACGATTCCGATGAGATGGAAGAATGCAGTGATGCCTATGTGGACTTCGTGATGGAACAGTATGAGGAGGCAAAGCAGAACTGCAAGGATCCTATCGTTCTGATCGAGCAGCATCTGGATTTCTCCTGTTATGTACCGGATGGTTATGGAACAGGTGATTGCATCATCATCGCTGATGGAAGGCTGCACATTGTGGACTTCAAATATGGCATGGGTATTCTGGTCGATGCCGAGGAGAATCCACAAATGAAACTTTACGCGCTGGGTGCTTTGGAACTCTATGATGCTCTTTATGACATCAGGGAGGTATCCATGACAATCTTTCAGCCAAGACGGGAGAATGTCAGCACATGGACAGTACCGGTGGAGGAACTGAAGGATTGGGCGGAGAACGTACTGAAACCGAAGGCACAGATGGCCTACAACGGCGAGGGCGAATATCTTCCGGGTGAATGGTGTACTTTCTGCCGAGCAGCGGTCAGGTGCAGAGCAAGGGCAGAAGAAAAGCTGAAGCTGGCACAATCGGAATTTATGCTTCCACCGCTCCTGACAGATGCGGAGATTGAAGAGATACTGGCTATCCTTCCCGACCTGACAAAATGGGCAAACGAGATCACAGCATATGCCACTGACGCTGCCGTAAACCACGGCAAGGAGTGGGACGGATTCAAGGTGGTCGAAGGTCGCTCAATCAGGAAATACAAGGATGAAGAGGCTGTGGCGAAAGCTGCAGAGGATGCCGGCTACAAGGATATCTACCGCAGTTCGCTCATCACACTGACAGAGATGCAGAAGCTGATGGGCAAGACAAAGTTTGAGGAGGTGCTGGGTGGCCTCGTCTATAAACCGCCCGGAAAACCGACGCTTGTTCCTGTGACGGATAAGCGACCGGCAATGAATGTCACAAATGCCATAAACGAATTTAACGAAATCAAGGAGGAAATGTAAAATGGCGAACAATAATATTAAGACTAAGGTTATCACAGGCACGGACACAAGATTGTCCTATTTCCACGGCTGGGAGCCGGTATCTATCAACGGTAGTGCAGAGAAGTATTCTGTTTCTGTCCTTATTCCCAAGAGTGACACCGCTACGGTGAATGCCATCAATGCGGCAATCGATGCAGCGATTGAGGAAGGAATCGCAAAGTTCGGAGGTAAGAAGCCGAACAAGGCTGCAATCAAGCTCCCTCTCAGAGATGGTGATGTGGAGCGCGATGATGAGGCATACAAGGGACATTGGTTCATCAATGCCAATTCCACCACGGCGCCTCAGATCGTGGATCGTGCGGTGAAGCCTATCCTGGACAGAAGTGAAGTCTATAGCGGATGCTATGCGAGAGTATCTCTGAACTTCTACGCATTCAACAGTAACGGAAACAAGGGCGTGGCTTGCGGACTTGGTAACATTCAGAAGGTCCGTGATGGTGAGCCTCTTGGTGGCAGAACGAATGCTGCAGATGATTTCGCAACACTCGATGATGATGACTTTCTCGCATAAGGAGGTGTCGGTATGGAAGGAACAACAGTGAGCGCACTGACGGAAGCACTCATGAATATTCTTCTGGGGAGTTTCTCCCTCGCGACCCTCTCATGGGTGGTGGTCGGAATTCAGGCCATCATCAATGAGCACAAGCGTGAAAAGCGTGAGAAGGAATCAGCGAAGCGTGATGCTGAGTATCATGAACTGCGTATGAAGGAATTCACGAAGTAACCTGAACATAAGCTGACCGGGGCGGCATGGAGTATTCCCTCTGCCGTCCCATTTTTTATGGAGGATGTCATGAATAATCTTGAAATTGATATTGAAACATATTCCTCAATCAGCCTGCAGAAGTGTGGTGTCTATAAGTATGCGGAGAGTACAGATTTTCAGATCCTGCTTTTCGGTTACAGCATTGACGGCAGCGATGTGAGGACAATCGACCTTGCCTCCGGGGAAAAACTTCCTGATGAGGTAATGGGGGCACTGACGGATGAGTCTGTAACGAAGTGGGCATTCAATGCGCAGTTCGAACGTGTCTGCCTGTCCAGGTATCTTTCAGACCTTGGCCTGATGACGGAAAGATATCTTGATCCTGAGTCATGGAGATGTGTGATGGTGTGGTCGGCTTATATGGGACTTCCTCTTTCGTTGGAGGGAAGCGGTGCTGTACTCGGACTTGAGAAGCAGAAGCTGGCTGAAGGCAAAGACCTGATCAGATATTTCTCTGTCCCTTGTAATCCGACTAAGGCAAATGGTGGCCGTACACGAAATCTCCCAGAGCATGACCCGGAGAAGTGGGAACGATACAAGTCATATAACATTCGCGATGTGGAAGCGGAGATGCAGATCAGGCAGAGACTTACGAATTATCCAGTACCGGAAAATGTGTGGGATGAATACCATCTGGATCAGGAAATCAATGATAGAGGCATTAGAGTAGATATGCAGCTTGTCAGGCAGGCAATCGCCCTGGATGCAATGACAAGAGACAGGCTGACCGAGTCCATGAAGGACCTCACCAATCTTGATAATCCGAACAGCGTGGCACAGATTAAGGAATGGCTTTCGGAGAAAGGTGTGGAGACGGAAACACTTGGAAAGAAAGCGGTCTCAGCGATGATAGATGAAACGGATGGGGATGTATCCGAAGCATTGTCACTCCGACTTCAACTGGCAAAGTCATCGGTGAAGAAGTATCAGGCTATGGAGAATGCTGCCTGTGAGGATGACAGATGCCGTGGTATGTTCCAATTCTATGGAGCAAACAGGACAGGCCGTTTTGCAGGAAGGCTGGTGCAATTGCAGAACCTTCCACAGAATCATATGGAAGATCTCGCAGAGGCAAGGGCACTTGTGCGGAACGGAGACTTTGAGGCTCTGGATATGCTTTACGAAGATATACCGGATACGCTGTCACAGCTGATCAGGACGGCATTTATTCCGGCTGAAGGTAAGAAGTTCTTTGTAGCAGACTTTTCTGCAATCGAGGCAAGGGTCATTGCATGGTTTGCCGGAGAGGATTGGAGAACGAAAGTCTTTATGGATGGTGGTGATATTTACTGTGCATCTGCAAGTCAGATGTTCAAGGTGCCGGTGGAGAAGCACGGAGTGAACGGACACCTACGGCAGAAGGGTAAGATTGCGGAACTGGCTCTTGGGTATGGCGGTTCCGTTGGTGCACTTAAGTCTATGGGTGCATTGGAGATGGGACTTGATGAGGAGGAACTGCAACCTCTGGTCAATGCCTGGAGAGAGTCGAACCCTCATATCGTCCGTTTCTGGTGGGATGTGGATTCGGCGGTCAAGAAGGCTTTGAAGGAAAGACAGATGCAGGAAGTCAGGGGCATAAAGTTCTTCTGTAAAAGCGGGATGCTCTTCATCCTTCTTCCTTCCGGCAGAATGCTTTCCTATGTAAAACCGCGTATTGGTGAAAACCGCTTTGGTGGTGAGTCTGTCACCTATGAAGGTGTCGGCGGCACGAAGAAATGGGAGCGTATCGAGAGCTATGGCCCAAAGTTTGTCGAGAATATTGTCCAGGGAACTTCAAGAGATATCCTGATGTATGCCATGAAGACTCTCAGGAATTGCAGCATCGTTGCCCATGTGCATGATGAACTGATCATTGAGGGAGATCCGCAGATGAGTTTGGAAGCTATCCGAGAACAGATGGCACGGGTTCCGTCATGGGCGAAGGGACTTGTTTTGAGAGCAGATGGTTATGTCTGCGACTTCTATAAAAAAGATTGAGGAAAACGTCAGATTTCACCTCCTGCCAAGGCTACCAGGTAGGAGGTGCTTTTCTATGAGTACATTTACGAAAGCGGGCGTGGAGATCTCGATGCCTCCCATGGATAAGACCGCCAAGCTGAACATGGAACGATGTGCGGAGTTCATGGCAAGGATGATTGAAAAATACGGCAAGGAAGTGCTGGCGGAGATTGAAGCGGAAGAGGCTGAAAACGCCAATCAGGAACAGAAATAAACGGGAGAAGTCCGTCGGCTGCATAGTTTTGTTGCCGACGGATTTTTTCTTGTAAAACAGGCCATAAACGCTGACTTTTCCAGCAATTCACGACATAGTGAGGGGTGGGAAACCAACGTTGTTACATCGGGTAAAAGAAGGGAGGAATTTGATGGCCGTTAGGAAATGCTATATCTACACAAGAGTTTCAACGGCTGCCCAGACGGAAGGATATAGTCTTGAAGCACAGCAGGAAAGTTTGAGGGAGTATGCAGAATACCGTGAGCTGGAGATTGTTGGGGACTATTGCGATGCGGGAAAGTCCGGTATGAGCATCAAAGGACGTCCGGCATTTAGGGAGATGATGGATGACATTATCTCTCAGAAGGATGAGATCGCATATGTACTGGTCTTTAAGCTTTCCCGATTCGGAAGGAATGCGGCAGATATTCTGAAGTCACTTCAGATGCTTCAGGATTACGGAATAGATCTTGTCAGCGTAAGTGAGTCGATAGATTCTTCAACGCAGGGCGGACGTCTGACACTTGCTATATTGTCCGCCGTGGCTGAAATGGAGCATGAGAATATCACCACTCAGTTCATGGCAGGAAGACTTCAGAAATTCATGGGTGGCGGCTGGTATGGAGGTCCTGTTCCATACGGATATCGGTCACAGGATGGAGAACTGATCATTGAACCTTCAGAGGCAGAAATCGTTAAAACGGTTTTTGAGTTGTATCTGAAGAAGGGGATGGGCAAATCTTCGGTAGTGAAATACTTGAATGAAAACGGGTATGTCAGAACCATTAAAGGTAAGCCATCTGTTTTTACATTCAGCTTTATCAGTACGATGCTGGAGAATCCTCTCTACTGTGGGAGGATGCAGTTCAAACGAAGGAAAAGTGATGGCAGTAGGAATGATGATGAGCCGACTTTGTGTGTTATGGGGAAGCATGAGCCAATCGTTTCGGAGGAGACCTGGGATGCAGTGAATGCCAAGAAAGAGGCTCGGACTCGTCCGATTCGTAAACTGCATGAACCTGATAGGGTGAATGTTTTGTCTGGCCTTGTGAAATGTCCTGTATGTGGAGGCGGAATGTTTGCTCTTCACAATCGTAAGCAGAACAAAAATCACGGTGGTGACTATAAACCTATTCATAGTTATGGGTGCGGGAATGCACGTAGTCAAAACGGAAGGGTGTGTTCCTTCAGACATACCTATAATCAGGAGAAACTTGATGCGGCTGTAATTGAAATAATAGGAAGGCTTCGGGTGCATCCAGATTTTCAGAAGGCTGTTTCAGATGCCCTTGGTGCGGAGGATTCCGTAGAAAAGGCGGAAGAAAAACTCAAAAGTCTGAGGAAGGCACTTCGTGAGCAGGTCGTTCGCAAGGAGAAACTCGGAGAAAAGCTGGATGGTCTGAATGTGCTCGGCAAGGATTATGACAAGAAATATGATGAGATCCAGAGCCAACTTGATAGTACATATGATGACATAGAATCATTGGAGTCTGGGATTCGAAAGGCTGTGGCTAAGCTTGATGCGGTAAAACAGAGGTCATATTCTTCGGAAAGCATAATGAAACTTCTGGATTATGTTGTAAAGCTCTATTCACATATGTCATGTGAGGAACGTCGAGAACTGTGCCGTCTCTTTATCGAGCGGATTGATGTGTATCCGGAAAACAGGGATGACGGAAAGATTGTAAAAAGTATCACATTTCTGTTTCCTGTCTGGTATGGAGAGACAGAACCGGCAGTGACGAAAACTCCGGACGAGACGTTCAGATACGTACTTGAGTGTTCGGATGCTGAGCCTACGGCGGCGGAAGCCAAGGCAACATATGCGCAGATCAAGGCATATGTATTGGAACAGACAGGTTTGAAGGTGTCATCGCTATATATTGCACAGGCTAAGAGAAAATACGGAATTGATATCGGTATAGCATACAACAAGCCTAAGAATCCGAAGTCAAGGGTTTCGAACTGTCCAAGAGTAAAAGAAGAGGCAATCATAGATGCGTTGAAGCATTTCAAGATGCTGAGTCCATCTGTGGAATTTATAGAGGAAGGTGAACAATCATGACAAAGAAGAAAAAACAGAAATGCTACATATATATTCGCGTATCAACTGAGATGCAGGTCGAGGGATATAGCCTTGACGCACAGAGAGACAGGCTCATCAGATTTGCGGACTATCAGGATATGGAAGTAGTCAGGGAATACTGTGATGCAGGTAAGTCAGGAAAAAGCGTTGTCGGACGTCCTGAGTTCTCGCAGATGCTTCAGGATGTGGCTGATGGCCGTGATGATATTGATTACATTCTTGTTTTCAAACTTTCAAGATTCGGTCGAAATGCGGCTGATGTGTTGAACTCACTTCAGCAGATACAGGACTTCGGTGTTAATCTAATCTGCGTAGAGGACGGCATAGATTCTTCAAAAGATTCAGGCAAGTTGACTATTACCGTCCTGTCTGCCGTTGCCGAGATAGAAAGAGAGAACATCTTGGTTCAGACGATGGAAGGCCGTAAGCAGAAGGCAAGAGAAGGTAAATGGAACGGAGGTATCGCTCCATACGGATATCGGATTGATAAGGAAAACGGAATTCTTGAGGTTGATCCTGATGAGGCTGAGATCGTAAAGGTCATTTTCGATAAGTTTGCTCACACTGATATGGGGTTTGATGGTATTGCAAGATATCTGAATGATCATGGCTATGTAAAGAACCGTAGCCGTGACTTTGAACTTGGTTACTTCACAAGAGGTCTTATCAGAAAGATTTTGGACAATCCCGTTTATTTGGGGAAGATAGCATACGGCAAGAGCGTTACGGAAAAGGTCAAAGGAACCCGAGATGAATATCACAGGGTGCCGAATGAGGATTACCTTCTTGCAGAAGGCAGGCATGATGAGATCATCGATGAGGAACTTTGGAATGCCGTGCAGGAGAAAAGGAAGAAAACTGGATTGAAGTGGGTCAAGACACACAGCCTTGACCATGAGCATATTCTGACAGGAATCATCAAGTGTCCAATCTGTGGGTCCAACATTTCCGGTACGATCTACCGAAGCCGTAACAGAAAGACAGGAGACTATACGGATCACTTCTATTATAGATGTAAGCATAGAAAGATGATTGCTCCGGGACAGTATTGCGATTTTAAGGAAAACATCGACCAGAATCAGCTGAACGGAGAGGTTGAGGGAATTATTCGTGATATGGTCCATGATAACGCATTTAAGAGTTTCATCCTGGAGAAGCTTGGTCAGAAGGTTGATGTCAGCAATCTTGAGACGGAACGTGATAATCTGAGAACTCAGCTTCGTCAACTTACTGTTTCAAAGGGAAAACTCTCTGATCAGATGGACAGGCTTGAGGTCACGGACCGTCATTATGATCGTAAGTATCAGGACATGCAGGACCGACTCGATACCTTTTATGACAGAATCAGTGAACTGGAAGAGAGGATATCTGACGTCAATGAGAAGATAAACAGCGCAATGAGTGAGCAACTTTCATCAAAACAGCTCTGTAACATCTTGACTCACTTTGATAAAATATATGACAAGATGCCCGACATCGAAAAGAAGCGTTTCATGCGGGACTTTATTGAAAGCATTGAACTCTTCCCGGAGCGTCAGGAGAATGGAAGTCTGCTGAAGCACATTGATTTCAAATTCCCTGTCAGCTATAACGCGGAAGAGGACTCGATAGTTTTACCCGTAGGTAATGATGTCGAAACCGTCACGCTTCTCGTGCGGAAACCTTGATTCTATGCGGGGTTGCGGGAGTATTTGGGGAAAATGGAGTTGTGTTATTAAAGGAATAGAGATGGATAAGTTTCCGTTTGGGCGGGGACGGGGATAACGCCGGATAGTTTGAAAATGAGGGATTTGTTGGAGAAAAGATACAATCCGGCAAAACCCTTACTATTTGGCAAAAGTGTATACTGTCTGGCAAAAGATATACTCTGCGGCAAAACGATTAGTAAGTCATTTGAAAGCACATTATCTATTTGATTTTAGATAGAAAAAGGAATATGAATGTGATATGATGAAAATAAGTCAGAATGAGAGGAGATAGAGCGTTATGATTATTCCTTTAAGTGTAAAAAATCAGAGTATTGAAACTTCTGGAATAACAAATGATTATAAGGAAGCTATCTGTGAATATATATGGAATG